>Ga0302326_10006055_pt1 | contig 27294 bp, 20 predicted proteins | sample Palsa_T0_3_FD_202264 | JGI IMG/M metagenome (GOLD analysis project Ga0302326, IMG submission 202264) | Peat permafrost microbial communities from Stordalen Mire near Abisko, Sweden - Palsa_T0_3 | ecosystem: Environmental > Terrestrial > Soil > Palsa > Peat permafrost | place: Sweden: Abisko... | reverse complement strand
TTCCTCGAGCGGCGTCTTCAACAGTTCTGCAAACCGGCGATTGCCATAGAGAATCGAGCCGTCGGCCGAGAGGGTGACCGCCCCCTGGTTCATTTCCTCGATGAGCACCCGATAGGGATCATCGGCGCCTTTGAGGGTGAAGAGGTGGTCGCCGAGCGGCCCTTGCGCGAGCACCGCATCCACTTCGCCGCAGCGAATGGCCCGCAAAGTTTCATTGGCCTCGTCGAGACGCCCGCGCAAATCGGCGACTTCCTCCATCAATTCATCGAGCGTTGGGGCCGGTGGATTCATGGGAGAAGTGAGGCCGCCGGGATATCCAAGGCCGCAAGAATGCCTGCGGTCTTCGACAGGTCGCCGATCAACCGCCGCACCGGCGCCGGCGAAAGCCGGAGCAGCGTCGGGACCACCATGATCTGGTCGTCCATGGCGCGCTCAGGTTTTTCATAAAGGTCCACCACGGTGAGGCTGTAGCGGCCTTTCAAGTGGGTCTCGCAAATCACCTTGAGATTGGAAATCGCACGGCTCGATTGCGGCGTGCTCCCGGCGACGTAGAGCCGCAGGATATATTTGCCATTCCGGACTTTCGCGACTGGGTCAACCGGCATGCGCGCCCTCCTTCCCGGCGCCCCGCGGGGCCGCAGCTCGGCGACAGAGGTCGAGACCGATCACGACATTGGCTCTGTTCGACAGGTTGCCGATGATCTTGCAAATAAGCTCGGATTGCATCCGTACCATCGCAGGGACGGCCAGGATCTGGTCGCCCCGCGCAAATTGCGGACTCTTCCCCAGAGTCGATGACCTCATGCGAGATTGGCCGGCGGGATGCGCCTGGCAGAGATGCTCGCGATGGCGCAGGCCGGCACCATAGAGTAGCAAATCCCACTCCGCGGGCTCGACCGCGACGAGTTTCGCTTCGCCGGATTCGGCCGGCACTTTCACGAGGACTTCCCTCCCGTCAGGATTGGGCGAATCCGCAGGCCGTTGTTTTTGACGGCGTCCCCTTTGCGGCTGCGCCCCATCGCCGCCTCGTCCAGGGCGAGCGAGGCTTCGCGCTGTTTGTCCATGCTGGCGGTGCGCGTGATGATGGCTTCCTCGCTGGAAAACTCGGCCCGAAGGCCGGCGATCTGCGCTTCGAGCGCGGCACGCTTGCATTCCAGCGCCAGTTGTTGCCGCTCGGCCTCTTCATTCAGGCCCACCCGCTCGGCGCGCTCGCGCCCTTCCTGCTGCACCCGCGCTGATCCGGTGAGCATGCCGCCCGGCCCAATATAGACATCGGCGAAGTGGATGCCGTAATCCGTAATCACGAATTCGCGCACCTGATTCGAACTCGCCATGCCACGCGATTTCAGCAGGTGCAGGCAGCGGTTGCGTTCGCCGTTGGATTCCAGATCGCGCAGCGCCAGCCAGGTGTCCACGAGCGAGGAAATCGCCGCATCCGTCCGCTCGAGGGCGCTGCCGATCGTCAGATCGGTGAGCATCACCGTGATCCCTCTCTGTTTGAGGAAGTCCATCAACCGCATGATCGCCGCCTTGATTTCCAAGGCATTGCCGGTCGTATCCAAAGCGGAGATCGTATCGATGATTACCACTTCGGGCGAAAACTCGGTGATGAACTTGATCGTGCGCGCCAGGTGCATCTCCAGGCCGTAAGTGAACGGTCGCACGGTGTGAAACTGGAGCCGCCCTCTTTTTACCCACTTCGGCAAGTCGAATCCGATCGAGTTCATGTTGCGCATGATCTCGCTGGAAGATTCCTCGAAGGAAAAGTAGAGGCACCGCTCGCCGCGCCGGCAGGCGGCATCGGCGAAAGTCGCCGCCACACTTGTCTTGCCCGTCCCAGCGGTGCCGGAAACCAGAATGCTGCTACCGCGATAGTAGCCTTTGCCGCCGAGCATGGTGTCGAGACGCTCGATGCCGGTCAGGATTCGCTCCCGCGATGCGGTATGTTCGATCTGCACCGAAGTGACCGGCCAGATCGAGATGCCATCCTTCTCGATTAGAAACGGATACTCATTGGTCCCGTGCGTGGTGCCGCGATATTTCACCACGCGGATGCGGCGGGTCGTCACTTGGTCGACCACGCGGTGATCGAGCGAGATGACGCAGTCCGAGACGTATTCCTCCAGGCCAAAGCGGGTCAGCGTGCTCTCGCCGCGCTCGCCGGTCATGATGACGGTGACGCCCTTTTCCTTGAGCCAGCGAAAAAGCCGGAGGAGTTCCGCACGGACGAGCGCTTGATTGGGCAGGGCGCTGAAAAGGACTTCGATGGTGTCGAGGACGACGCGCTTCGCCTGGATGGCATCGATCGCGTAACCGAGCCGGATGAAGAGCCCCTCGAGATCGTACTCGCCGGTCTCTTGGTACTCGGCGCGATCGACAAAGACATAATCGAGGACCAGCTTCTTGCGGGCGATCAGCGCTTGTAAATCGAAGCCCAGCGACGCCACGTTTTGGGTCAATTCCGCGGTCGTTTCCTCAAAGGCCACGAAGACGCCGGGCTCGCCAAACTCGGTCGCCCCGCGGACGAGGAATTCCATCGCCAGCAAGGTCTTGCCGCAGCCCGAGCCGCCGGAGAGCAGCGTGGGCCGGCCCGCGGGCAACCCGCCGCCGGTGATTTCATCGAGCCCGCGAATGCCCGTCTGCGCTTTCTGGAGGGTTCTCGGAGCAGATACGATGGTGTTTTTTTTCATACGGCGGTCTTTGGCACTGCGTGTTTTTTCCTGGGAAAGTCAGCATCGCCGGAGGCGCGAAGACGGGCGGGGGCCGGTCTCGCGTCGAGAAAGCTCAAATCCAGCGACGAGGTCTGCACCACCTCGAGGATGCGATCGATCAGCCGCAGCAAGTGCTCGCCGCTGGTCAGAATCTCGCGGACGCTCGAGGCCTGGTCGTCGGTGAGCGAATCCATGCCCAATAACTGCGCGAAACCGAGGACGTGGTTCATGGGCGTACGCAGTTCGTGGCTGGCGCGCGAGAGCAAGTCCCCCTTGGCCCGGAGCGCGGTTTCCAACTCCGCCGTGCGTTCCAGGACGCGGCGTTCCAGATCGACGTTCGCCGCGCGCAGGGTCGCGTGCAGCCCAAGGATACGCTCGGCCACGTGCACGCGCGCGGCAAAGGCATCCTTTTCAAATGGCTTCGTGACGAAGTCGTCCGCGCCCGCGGTCATCGCCTCCAGGTAATTCTCCTTCCCGGAACGCGAGGAGAGCAGAATGATGTAAGTGTAGCCCGCCCAGCTCTCCGCACGGATGCGGCGGCAGAACTCCAAGCCGTCGAGATCGGGCATCATCCAATCCGAGATAATGAGTGGAAACCCGCCGCCGTGCCAGGCCTCCCAGGCTTCGCGGCCGTTACTCGCCTCGTGCACCTCGTGCCCGAGCTTTGTGAGTGCAGAGTTGAGCAGCAGCCGGGTAATGGCGTCGTCGTCGGCGATCAGGGTCTTCATTCGCGTAAATGTGATAAAGCCCACAAAGTACCCTGCCTATGGCGTGGAGTGTGGAATTCGGTCCTGCGGGTAAACCCTGAGAGCCGCTGGCAGGCAGCGCCGCGGGATTTGGGCAGTGCTCAGTGCTCAGTAAGAGGGTGCGGTGCGAAACGCTGGAAATGAGTGCTAAGAACCAAGAATTTCCGCCGCCCTCTCTTACCCAACCTATTCGGGTTGAAATGCGACGAACTGATCGAGCACACCCAGGAGAGCCCGGACTTCCACTGGTTTTGTCAGGAAGGCCCGCGCGCCGGCGGTCAGCATCTGCTCGCGCTGGCCTGGCGGGTCGTCGGCGCCGAACATGATCACGGGAATCTCGCAAGTGCGCGGATTGGCGCGGAACTGCGCCAGAACTTGACCACCATCAGTCCCGGGAAGGTGCAGATCGAGCAGAATCAAAGCCGGGCGATGTTCGCCCGCCATTGCCAACCCGAGTGCGATGGTCCCGGCTGAGAGCAATCGGATCGCTGGCCGCCGCGCCACGATGCGCTTGATGAGCCGCAGATTGGACACGCCGCCCTCAATGTAGAGGAGCGTCCTGGAACGTGGCGTTTCCGACTGGGGAATGAGAACCAAAGAGTGCGCGTTTTCAGCGAGTGGCGCGCCCGGGCCTTCCGCCAGTGGCACTTCGATCCAGAAAGTGCTGCCCTCACCGAGGGCGCTCTCGACGCCGATGCGGCCGCCCATGAGCTCGACCATCCGTTTGGAGAGGGCCAGCCCGAGTCCGGTGCCGACGATGTGGATTCGAGAGCGCTCCGCATCCAGTCGATCAAAGGGAGTGAAGAGGCGGGTGAGATTCCCGGCGCTGATGCCGGGGCCGGTGTCTTTCACCGAGAAGCGAAACATGGGCGGATAGGCCGCTTCAGCGGGGGCGCATTCCACAAGCACATTCCCGCGGGGACGGTTGTATTTTATCGCGTTGGAGAGCAAGGTAAACAAGGCCTGCTTCAGCCGGTGAGGATTGGCGAGCACGCGCCAGCGACGATCGAGAGGGGAGCGCAGATCCAACTCGACCTGGAGCGCGACGCCAAGCGGCCGGGCCAGAGACAGCGCCTCGTCCACCAGCCGATCCACCGGCACCGGCTCCGTGGCCAGCGTGATGCGACCGGAGTCGGCATCGGAAATGTCGAGGACCTCGTCGACCAGGCCCAGCAGGCGCCGCGCGGCATGGAGGAGTTGGGCGATGCTCTCGCGCGTCTCGTGGCCGAGATTTTTCTCCGTTTCCAGGAGCTGGCCAAAGCCGAGGATGGCGCTCAACGGCGTGCGCAACTCGTGGCTGGTGCGGCTGAGAAACTCGCTCTTGGCGCGGTTGGCTTGTTCGGCTTTCTGGGTGGCCGCGAAAAGTTCGTCGGTGCGCTGCTCCACGCGTTGTTCAAGTTCAGCGTTCAGCGATTGAACCTCCAGCTTGTCCAATTTGTGTTCGGTAATGTCCTCATAGGTTCCCAGAACGCCGGTCACACGCCCGTCCCGATCGTGCAGAGGACTCTTGCTCGTCCTGAGCCACAGCGGGCGGCCATCGGCGGCGATCCCTGGTTCTTCAAAACTGCATTTCGCCGCATTGAGGTCGAGCACCGTCCGGTCATCGGTCCGGTAAAGTTCGGCCACCGCTTTCCAACTCCCGTCAAAGTCGGTCTTGCCGATGACTTCGTCGGGCCCGCTGAATCCCATGTCCAGCGCGAAAGCGCGATTGCAGCCCCGGTAAATGAGATCACAATCCTTCCAAAAAACGCGCTGGGGAATGTGATCGAGGACTCCGCGCAGAGTTTCCCGCGACAGAAACAACTCATCCTCCGCCCGCTTGCGCGCGGTGATGTCATGCATGATAGTCGAGAGGAACTCGAGCTTCCCGTCGGGGGCATTGTGGGCGTGGATGACTTGGGAGACGGGGATTTCCTGGCCGCGCCGGCTTAACAAGACGGATTCGCCGGTCCAGTTGCCCTCGCGGATGGCGATGTGAATCCCGTCGGCAAAAGCGGGATGACTGGCGGGATTGGGGATGAAGTCGGCGAAGTTGGCGGCGGCGATATCTTCCTGGAGATCGACGCCCAGGAGATGGCGACCGGCCCGGTTGAGGTAGACGAGGCGCCCGTTCGGATCGCTGATGCTGACCAAGTCGGTGGTGGATTCGAGGATGGCGGCCAGCCGATCGTGAGCCGCCTCCGCCTGCTTGCGCGCGGTGATGTCTTGAATCTGGGTGATGAAGTGACGTGGCTGGCCTTGTCGGTCGCGGATCAGCGAAACATTTAACAACGCCGTGACGATGTGCCCACGCGCGTGGAGATAGCGTTTCTCCGCCTGGTAGGCGTGGGCTTCTCCAGCGATCATCCGGCGCTGGTTTTCCAGGTCGGCTGCGAGGTCCTCGGGATGGCTGATGTCCTGGAAGGTGCGGGCGAGCAACTCGGCTTCGGAGTAACCCACCAAATCGCAGAGCGCCCGGTTGACCTTCAGCCACCGTCCGTCGGGCGAGACGAGAGCCACCCCAATGGGCGCATGCTCGAACGCACCGAAAAAGGATTCCTCACTTTCCAGCCCCGCCGCCTCGGCTTTTCTGCGTCCCAGGAGCAGGATCTTCAGGAGATTCTCGATCCGGGCGAGGATCTCGATGATGTCGAAAGGCTTGGTGACAAAGTCGGTGGCGCCGAGGCTCAGCACCTCGCGCCGCGTTTCGATCTTGAGGTCGCCGGTAATGACGAGGATCGGCAGATGCGTCTCCGGCGGAATGATCGCCAGGATATCCGCGAGCACTTCGAACCCGCTCCGGCCCGGCATAATCAAATCGAGAACGACCAAGTCTGGCTGAAACTCTCCGAATAGGCGCACGGCGTCGAATGGATCGGTCGTGCCCTGGACGTCCGCATAACCGTCCCGCTCCAGGATTCGCTGGAAAAACTCCACCACGTCAGCCTCATCATCGATAATGAGAATCTTCGCCTGCAGCAGAGTGGCGTCCCGCATCTTCAGCCACCGCGTGAACCTTGCGATTCATCGGCGGTGTTCATCCGTTCGATCGTGGCCTGAAATTGCATCTTCCACTATACGCCATAATTGGCGTTCGTATTGTGGAATAACCGTGTATATTCCGGCTCGGGTCTTCCCGGAGAGCGGGGGCCCATTGTGCATCAACCAAACAACCCATTGGAAAAGCTCCGCATCCTCGTCGCCGATGATCATGAAGTCATTCGCCATGGCGTTCGGGCAATGGTGGAAAAAGAGGCCGGATGGGAAATTTGTGGAGAAGCGGTCGATGGCCGCAAAGCCGTAGCCCTGGCCGAGAAGCTCAAGCCGGATGTGGTCGTGCTGGATCTCGGCATGCCCGAACTCAACGGGCTCGAAGCCACGCGGCAGATCAAGCGCGCCTTCCCGAGGACGGAAGTGCTGATCTTTACCGGCGAGGAGAGCGATCAGGTGATCCATGATGTTTTTGCGGCCGGAGCGCGCAGTTACATTTTGAAAAGCGACATGGGCCAGCACCTGGTCGCGGCCGTGCGTGCGCTCGGCCAGCACCAGCATTATTTTACCAACCGCATCTCCGAGGTGGTCTTTGCGCGTTATATCGATGGTGAGTCGGGCGCGGGCAAGGACAAGACCGAAGGCCTCACGACCCGTGAGCGGGAGGTCGTCCAACTGATCGGCGAAGGCAGAAGCAACAAGGAAACCGGCGTCTTGCTGGGGATCAGCACCAAGACCGTGGAGACTCATCGGGCCGCCGCCATGCGCAAGCTGCGGCTGGATTCATTCGCCGATTTGATGCGCTACGCCATCCGCAACAAGATCATCGCTGCATAATTCCCTTACGGGTAAACCCCCGGAGCGAATACAGAGTTGCCCCGCGTGCGATTTGGCCGGGACGCGATGATTGTTCGGGCTCATGGATGCCTCTCTCGAATCGATTGCCCCTCCACTCGAGATTGCACCCGGGGTCTGCTTCCCGGAGAAATTTGCCGCGGTTGGTCCGGATGCCGTGCATGCCTGCAAGATTCTCGTCATCGACGATGAAGAGCCCAATGTCCGGCTGCTCGGACGCATCCTGACCCACGCCGGATTCGACAACTTCATCAGCACCACCGACTCGACCGAAGCCGCCGCCCTCGCCGTCGATTTTCAGCCCGATATTGTCCTCACGGATTGGCTCATGCCCGAGGTCGATGGTTGCGGCGTGATTGAGCAAGTGCGCGCGATTATGGGCACCGATGACTATCTGCCCATCGTCGTGCTGACAGCCGACATCACACCGCAGACGAAAAAGCGCGCGCTGACCGCGGGCGCGACCGATTTTCTGACCAAGCCCTTCGACACCTCCGAGGTCTTGCTGCGCATTCAGAACCTGCTCCAGGCGCGCCTCTCGCATCTCGCCGTCCAGGCGCAAAACGCGACCCTCGAGGAAAGCGTGCGGCTGCGGACGATCGATCTCGAGCGAGCACTGGTCGCACTCCAGCACTCGCAACAACAAGTCATCCAGCAGGAGCGCCTCGCCGCGCTCGGGGCCATGGCGGGTGGCATCGCCCACGATTTCAATAATGCGCTCAGTGTCATCATGGGTTTTGGCGAGTTGCTGCTCCGCGACGCCGAGCACGGCCTGACCAGAGAGGCGGCCACGGGGCCGATTACGACCATCCTCACCGCCGCGGAAGACGGGGCGAGGATTGTGCATCGACTGCGTCAATTTTATTGCCAGGAGGAGACCAGCGTCCCGCGGGTTCCCGTCGAACTCAACCAGCTCGTCGAGCAGGCCATCTCGCTGACTCAGCCCCGGTGGCAAACCGAGGCCACCGTGGCCGGACGCAGCATCACGGTCGTTGCCGAGCCCGGCGACATCCCCTGCGTCGAGGGCGACGCCGCGGAATTGCGCGAGGTGCTGACCAACCTCATCTTCAATGCCGTCGATGCTCTTCCGCAGGGCGGCACGATCACCCTCGGCACCAGCCTGGTGGGGGAAAGCGTCGCCTTGAGGGTTTGCGATACGGGCACCGGCATGAGTGAGGAAGTGCGGCAGCGTTGTCTCGAGCCCTTCTTCACCACCAAAGGAAAACGTGGCACCGGCCTGGGCCTGTCGATGGTCTTCGGCATCACCCACCGGCACGGCGGCACGATCGACATTCAAAGCGAGCTGGGCAAAGGGACCACCTTCACCGTGCGTCTGCCGCTGTCCACCTCCGGGAGTGCGGAGGACGTGGCACCGCCCGACGCCTTGTCCGGGTCGAATCGACTCTTGCGCGTTCTGGTCGTCGATGATCAACCGATCCTCTGCCAACTCTTGTGCGAATATTTGCAAGAGGATTACCACACCGTCGAGACGGCGTTGAGCGGGAGCGACGCCCTGAAAAAGTTTCGCGCCGCTCATTTCGACCTGGTGATTACGGATCACGTCATGACCGAGATGACCGGCGAAAAACTCGCCGCCACGATCAAGGAGATCGACCCAAAGATCCGGGTGATTCTCCTCACGGGCTACGCGGGCGATCCCGCCGACGCAAGACCGTCCTCCGAAGCGATCGACCTCGTCCTCGGGAAGCCTTTGTCGCGAGCCGCGCTCCGCGCCGCCTTGCGGAAGGTGATGGCGGCAACTTAGGTCATTCCGTCTATCACCACCACCTCGCCTCGCCAAACCCCGGCAAACCACCAGCGCCTTATCATGTTTTCTCCTTTCCTCCGTATCCTCCTTGCAACCATCGTCGCCGGTGTCATTTTTTACGGTGTGTCCAGGCTCATCAAGGGCCGGCCGCTCACGATCATCGGCATCATCCTCGGCGTGATGTTCCTGCTCTACACCATCCGCACCTCTCACCTCTTGCCGATCTAGGCCGCTTGACTTGGCGTGCGGTTCGGAGTGCGCTGGTGGCGCCACATCTGCCGATCAAGCCTGTGCCTGCGACCGCTGTCGCCGGCTGAACACCACAAAGAACGAATCGATATGATCAAACAGACCAAGCTCCCCGCCACCGGCCTGCGTATTGCATCCGTTCCGCCGGGCCGGCGACGACTCGGTGGCAATACCTGCACCGCGGCGAAAGGTTTGCCCATCCGAATTTCCCGGGGAAATCTGGTCATTGGAAAATGGTCGGCCACCGAGATCAAGGAGCGCCTCGCCAGTGAGGAGCTTCTGCTCACTGATTTATTTTACAACGAGGACGTCTCTGACTGGCTCCCATTATCTGAACTCCGAGGAAAGCAAACCGCGGTCAAAACGGAGAAGACCGTAATCCGACTTTGTTATTGCGGTACTGGTCTTCCATTCCAGGTCTGTTGCGGGGACGGAAGTGTCTATTAGACGCTCTCCCCGCCTCCTCAATATGACCAATGGGGGCCGCTTATTGTTGACGCTGAGAAACGCGTAGAGGCAGCCCGTCCCGGGATGATCTCTGGATTGAGGTGGATTGTAACCGATGAACTCGCCCGGATGGCACGACACCTGCGCAACCGGGCCTGACCTATGAATCCCCGCGTCTTTGGCGTCAGCCTTCTCTTATTCGGTTCGGGCCTGTGCGCGCTGGTTTATCAGACGGTTTGGCTGCGGGAGTTCCGGCTCATCTTCGGAGCATCCACGGCGGCGACGGCGGCGGTCCTGGGCATTTTTATGGGCGGGCTCGGTGTCGGGAGTGTGGTTTTTGGCCGCTGGTCAGAAAAGGCAAAATCGCCCTTGAAGATGTATTCGAATCTGGAGTTTGGCATCGCCTTGACGGCCGCCGCGACGCCGTTTCTGGTCACGCTGGTTCGGTGGATTTACGTGGTTCTCGGTGGCTCGCTGGCGCTGGGACCGGTGCCGGGCGCGTGCGTGCGTCTCGGGCTCTCAGCGCTGGTCCTGGCGGCGCCAACGTTGCTCATGGGTGGCACGCTCCCCGCGGCGGCGCGCAGTGTCGTCGGCGCCAGTGACGCGGGCCGGCGCGGTTTGGCGTGGCTCTACGGAACCAATACCCTGGGGGCGGTGACGGGGGTGGTGCTGGCGACTTTCTTTGCCCTCGAGGCGATGGGGAACCGGCAGACGCTTTGGAGTACGTGCGTGCTCAATTTGATCGTCGCCGTGGTTGCGCGCTGGATGTCCAGGAGCAACGTCGACGAGGCGCGCGCCGCGGCCCGGGAAAAAGTGGAACCGGCGGTGGCGCCATCCATCGACGACCCGGCGGAGAGTGCGCCCGCGGCACCGGGCTTCGTCCTGGTGGCGTCAGCGATCGTGGGCTTCGCGTTTCTGCTCATGGAACTGGTCTGGTATCGCATGCTCAGCCCGCTGCTCGGCGGCTCGACTTTCACTTTTGGCCTCATCCTGGCCGGCGCCCTGCTCGGCATCGGCCTTGGTGGCCTGCTCTACGCCCTGGCCGGCCGCTGCGCGGGCGGGACACTTTCGGCTTTTGCCTGGACGTGTGCGCTCGAGGCGGTCTGCATCGCCGCGCCGTTCGCCATCGGCGATCGGCTGGCGGTTCTCGCCGCCCACCTGCGCTCGCTCTCCGGGGTGGGCTTTGGCGCGCAAGTGCTTGGCTGGTCGTTGATCGTTGCCGTGGTTGTTCTGCCCGCGGCGGTGGTCTCGGGCTTTCAATTTCCGCTCCTCGTCGCCTTGCTTGGCCGCGGTGGGAGCAAGGTCGGCCGCCACGTGGCGAATGCCTACGCCTGGAATACCCTCGGGGCGATCGCCGGTTCGCTGGCTGGTGGCTTTGGCCTGCTGCCGGTGCTGACGGCCCTCGGCGCCTGGCAGCTTGTCGTCTTTACCCTCGCCGCGCTGGCCTTGACGGCCCTCGTGATGGCGCCACGCGCCGCCAGGGCGCCCCAAGCCGCCGCCCCCAACGCCGCGGGCCCCAACGTTCTCTTTTCGCGAGTTGGCGTCCCCGGCGCCGTGGCCTTGGCCGCGGCCTTGATGCTCGGTACGCTCGGCCCGACTGCCGTCTGGCGTCACAGCGGGGTCGGCGTCGGGCGTTCGGACCTGGATTCGTCGACTTTGAATGGCACGCGGCAGATGGAAAATAAATGGCGGCGGCATCTGCTCTGGCAGGCCGACGGAGTCGAGAGCAGCGTGGCGATCATGGCTTTGCACGGCGCCTCGTTCATCGTGAACGGCAAGAGCGATGGCAACGTTCGTGCGGACGCCGGCACGCAGGTCATGGGCGGCTTGATCGGCGCGGCACTTCAGGGCCACGTCCGCCGGGCTTGCGTTATCGGTTTGGGCACCGGCTGCACGGCCGGCTGGCTGGGTCAGGTCCCGGAAACGGAGCGCGTGGAGGTGATGGAGCTGGAGCCGGACATCCAGCACGTCGCCCGGGTCTGCGAACTGGCCAACCAACACGTGCTCGACAACCCCAAGTGCCATCTCCTTCTCGGCGATGCCCGCGAGATGTTGCTCACCGTGCGCGAGAAATACGACCTGATCTTTAGCGAACCGTCGAACCCGTATCGTGCCGGGATCGCCAGCCTTTTCACGACCGAATTCTACCAGGCGGCGCGGGCCCGGCTCAACCCCGGCGGCCTCTTCTTGCAATGGGTGCAGGCTTATGAAGTGGACGGCGAAGCGATCCGCATGGTCGTGAACACGATGGCGGGCACCTTCCCCCATGTCGAAATGTGGGTCACCCAGACGGGCGATCTGCTGCTTGTGGCCAGTGCCGAACCGCGCACCTGGGATCTGGTGGCGCTGCGCGCGCGCCTCGCGCAGGAACCCTTCCGCACGGCAGCACTGCGCATCTGGGGCGTCGATACCGCCGAAGGTATGCTCGCCCACTTCGCCTGCGCCCCGGAAGTCGCGCGCCGCCTCGCGGCGCTGCCCGGAGAGCCGCGCAATACAGACGACAATATGCTTCTGGAATTTGCCTTCGCCCGCAGCGTGGGCCACAGCGGCGGCTTCAATACGATGGAACTTCTGCCCGTCGCTCGGGAACTTGGTGCGCACCGGCCGCCGCTGGCCGGAGAGCCGGACTGGGCCCGTGTCGCCGAAGAGCGCCTGGCGATGTACGCCTACGACCACGTCCCCGTGCCGCCGCCTCCACCGGCCGCTGGCGCCGCGACCCGGGTCCGTTGCGAAATCCGGCGGCTCGTCCAGGACAATTCCTTCGTCGCCGCCAGCCAGCTCTGGCTAAGGGAGAAACCCGAACCCTTGAATCCGCGCGACACCCTGACGTTTGCCCGCGCCCTGGCCGAAACCGGGACGGATGAAGCCCTGCCCCTCATCGAGAAAGTGCGCGCCTACAGCCCCGGCGAAGCCGCTGCCCTCACCGCCGTCTTTGAAAACAGGAGGGGACATCCGGTGGCAGCGCGGTCCGCACTCGTGGCCGCCTTTGCCGCCTTTTACCGCGACGCGTGGCCCACCGATGAAGTGTTCCTGCGCGCCTTCGAACTCGCCACAGAGCTCGCTGAAACCGACCCCGCATCCATCGGACCGCTGTCGACCGCGCTCGACGCGGGGCCCTTTCCCGGCTGCCTCATGGAGTCCGTGCGGCGAACCATGCTCACTCGCCTGACCACGCGCCAGTGGCGAACCGGGCAGAAAATCGCTGTCTCCGGCTACGCATTTTACGACGCCTGGCCGGAATGGACGCGCGATTTTCTCGTGAACCGCTACGAGTTTTCGCGCGCGACAGGGCTTGGCAACACCCGGCTCGCTCATGACCAACTCGCCGAATTCCTCGACGCCGAACCGGCGCCCTTTGCGCGTGACCTGCGACCCGCTGCGAAAGATGTCACACCGCCGCCTGGCGGGCCGGCCCGTCGCATCGCGACGGAGTAATGCGCAGGCGCCGAATTCGGAACCACACGCCAACAATGTGGTGACCTCCTCCCGCCTTTGCCGGATACTGGGAACATGAAACCTGGACAGCATCCGGCGGACCTGAAACGGACCAACGCCCGCCCGGATATCGCTTCGCAAACACCGACCGCACGCCGCGTGGCGGAAGTCTTGCCGTAATGCCCAAAATCGTCCTGCTTCGCCACGGACAGAGCGTGTGGAATAAGGAAAACCTGTTTACGGGTTGGACGGACGTGGACCTCTCGGAGAAGGGCGCCCAGGAGGCCAGGGAGGCGGGCCGCATCCTGAAGGAACAAGGATACACTTTCGACATCGCCTTCACCTCACGGTTGAAACGGGCGATCCGCACGCTGTGGATCGTGTTGGACGAGATGGACCTCATGTGGATTCCCGTGCAACGCGACTGGCGGCTGAACGAACGACATTATGGGGCGTTGCAAGGTCTCAACAAAGCGGAAACGGCGGCGAAGTATGGAGATCAGCAGGTGAAGATCTGGCGACGGAGTTACGACATTTGTCCGCCGGCACTGGACGAGGCCGACCCCCGTTATCCCGGGAATGATCCACGCTATCAAGACATCCCCAAGCAACAACTTCCCCTTACCGAGTGCCTGAAAGACACGGTTACGCGCTTTCTGCCGTGCTGGCATGAAGTGATCGTCCCGAGCATCCGGTCCGGGAAGCGGATCTTGATCGCGGCCCATGGCAATAGCCTGCGGGCCCTCGTGAAGTACCTGGAGGATGTCCCGGAGCAGCAGATTGTGGATCTAAACATTCCCACCGGTGTCCCGCTCGTGCAGGAGCTTGACGACAACCTCAAGTCCCTTCGTCATTACTATCTCGGAGATCCCGTACAGATCCAGCAAGCGGCCCAGCGCGCGGCCAGCACCGGCGGAGCTAACCATTAGACGCCATCTTAGTCTGGTGATCGATCCCGAGGGGAGAAGCTTGTCTATCGCACGGTGTGGATTTTGACGAAATTTGCCCCGCGCGGCTGGCCCGACGGGATGCCGCCCAGCACGAGGATTCTCTCTCCAGCGGCCACCAACTGCCGCTCGCGTAGCGTGGACTCGGCCAGCGCGATCAATCCCTCGAAGTTATCGGGCGCCGTCGAGACGAGAAAGGGCCGGATACCCCAGAGCAGATTCAGTGAATGATAAACGGCGGGATCGGTCGTGAGGGCCGCGATGGGTGCTTTCGTTCGCCGCGCCGCCACGGCTTGCGCGGTATGACCCGTGGTGGTGAGAACCACGATGCAACGCGGATGGATGATCCTCGCGCTGGCGTCCGCGGCGGCGCTGAGCGCCTCGGCGGTGTCTTCGTCGGTGGCCGGGTAGGTGGTAAATTCGATGCGGCTTTCCACTTCGCCGGCGATGCGCACCATCATCTCGACGGCGCGCACCGGAAATGCCCCCACCGCGGATTCACCGGAGAGCATGACCGCGTCGGTGCCGTCGATGATCGCATTGGCGACGTCGCTGGCCTCGGCGCGGGTCGGCCGGGGCTCGTGAATCATGCTCTCCAGCATCTGTGTCGCCGTGATTACGGGGATTCCGCGCCGGTTGCACTTTTCGATGATCATCTTTTGCAACATCGGCACGCGCTCCGGGCTCAACTCGACCCCGAGGTCGCCGCGCGCGACCATCACGCCGTCCACCTCCGCGAGGATTTCATCGAGCCGGTCGATGGCCTGCGGCTTTTCGATCTTGGCGATGACGGGCTTCCGCGCGCCTTTGGCCGCGAGCCGGTTCTTGAGTTCCCGGACATCGGCGGCGCTCCGCACGAAACTGAGAGAGATCCAGTCGACGTTCTGGGCGAGACCGAAATCGAGATCGCAGACATCCTTCTCCGTCATCGAGGGCAGGCGCAAATCCAGATTCGGGAAGTTCACCCCCTTGCGGCTTTTCAGCACGCCTCCTTCCACGACACGGCAATGCAACTCGTGGCCGGCGACCTCCACGACTTGCAACTCGAACAATCCATCCGCGAGGAGGATTTGCATCCCCGGTTTCGCATCTTGCGCGGCGTGCGGATAATCGATCGGGATGGTGGCGGGCTGACCGTCGAATTCGCTCGCTGGGACAAGCGAGATCGTCTGCCCCTCCGTGAGCACGATCTCGTCGTTCGGCAACTGTCCCACGCGCACTTTTGGCCCCTGGAGGTCCTGCAGAATGGTCACCGGCGAATCGAGTTCCCCGGTAATCGCGCGTAAATGGGCGATGGTTCGGGCGTGGTCTTCGTGACTTCCGTGGGACAGATTCAGCCGGGCCACATCCATGCCCGCGAGAACCAGCGAGCGCAGAACTTCCGGCGATTCACTGGCCGGGCCGATGGTCGCGACGATTTTCGTCCGGCGGAGGGTGGGCTTCATCTTTGGCGGTTGATTGGACGATGGGTCTATCATCCAATCAATCCTGAAGAGGATCTCTCAGGACTTCATTTGAGCCTTCGGCACGCCTCCCGGATCGCACTGCCGCGATGGGAATTCCGCAAAATGCCGATCTTCGCTTCTGTCATTAGTGTTTGGCTTTCATGCTCTTAAGGTTCCCAGAGCAAGCGGTGGTCACCCGCTGTTTTCGTGCAATTTGCCGGGCGCTTTCGTGCAAAACTCCAGAATCGGAAAGGCTCTGTGGCCGGATTAAATGTTCGTAACATCCTTTTGAAGAGGCATTTACATCAAAAAGTGAAGGCCTGGTCCGGCCGATGCTAAACGGGGGTTACTTATGCAAAAGCACAAATCTACCGAAAGGTACATCTCTATGAAAACCATCCGTAATGTCAGCCTGGCGGCACTCGCTGTGGCGCTCACCGCCTCGGCCTCGGCCTTTCCTTACAGCGTGACGCATCACTATAGTGCGCCGGGGCCGGCGCCGGCGGCGAATGGCAGCAGCATCGCCATTGAAGCCAAGGGTCGGGGCGTGGGCTCCAACAAGAGTTCATCCAGCACGGAGACCGCCAATTCGGCCTACCTGGGTCAGAACGGTCATCGCGGCGCTGCCGTGAAGAGTCATTGATCTGCGCCTCGGAGCACTGTCGCCGGTTCATGGGTTGAGGGTCTTGCGCTTCCCGCTCGGCCAATCCTCAACCCAGCTCCGGCGTGGAGGCATTCGCTTACTTTAGACGCCCTCTTATCCGGTGAGTGGGAGGATCGCACCCTACTTTCCGATCCACCGAAACTGAAACGGCGCGAGAGTGATCTCCGTGGGAGCGCCCTTTTCGGAAATTCTTTTCACGACGGCTTTGCCCGTCTTGTTGAAAACCAAAGTTCCTTCTTTAAAGGCAGAGACGAGCACGCCGTCGCGAGCATCGAGTTCCCCGGGGAACGTGCCATCAAGATCTTTTACTCCTTCGCCGATCTTGATGATTCTTCCCTTGCCCACTCGCCGTACTCCGTCGATCGCGGGCAATTTCGCGAGGTTTTCAAACGCTCCGCGATCCTGCTCCACGGTTTTGATATTTTCCAAACCCGCGACTAACAGGGTTCCCCCATTTTCCACCCACGTTTTGATCTTTTTCAAGGTTTCGGCTTCGACAACATTCCCCACCGGCCAGATCAAGTAGCGATAAGAGTTCAGAAATCCGTCGGAGACCAGGCGCTCGTCCACGACGTCGTAATCCATCATATCTCTCAATTCTTCGGCATAAGCCTGAAGACCTTCCGGGAAGCCACCGCCAAAACCCGGCTGGCGCCAGTTGTCCCACTCATCCAGGAGATGCGCGGTGGTGGGGAAAAACAGGGCTGTGTCGATCCGCGGATATTCCCCGCCTGCCCATAGCTTTCGGTACTCGGCAAAGGATTCCTGGCAGCGGTCGTAATTTCCGGTGTAGTCCATGTGCCAGTTTACTCCGGTGGTCAGATCCTTGAAATAGGCGAGGGCCATTTCCTCAGCCGTCGCGGAGGCGCCGACCGGTTCGCTCGAAAATCTGGCAGGGGGGTAATATCGCGCGGCTGTGGCGATGCGCTTGGTACAAAGAAACGGCACATGGGGTCCGGTGGGAGTGCGCAGGCAAATACCCTTCTCGGCGGCCATCCTGGCAAAGCCCACAATATCCACACCGTCATTCAGCTTTTCATAAGGCCAGCCGAAATTGATATTAATCGGAGTTTTGGGAAAATGCTTCCGGGCGATGGCGACGAGCTCTCCCATCCTTTCGGTCAAGCCGTCTTCATACCAGTGCATGAAGTCCAGCCAGTAACGGAGTTTCCGGGGATCTTTCGGGTACTCAATCGTCTCCAACGAGCCGAAGCTCGTGCCCCAGGCGGCGTTGAGCTTTTCCACCGTGCCGTATTTGTTCCTCATGCTTCCCTGGAAATGGGCGCGCGCCGGAGCCTCATTCACCCAAAAACCCGGCTCGAGATTCTTCTTCGGAAATTGAGCGCTGCCGGCTCCAGCCGGATACGAACACTCGCCATAGTCGTACGGCGAGCCGACCCGCACGATGTCCACCAGGTCTCCGAGCTGGCGGCTCGCCTCCCTGTAATAATGGTCATAAGCGCGCAGTGTCTCCGGCGCGTAAATCGAAAGGTCTTCGGTTTCCAGGCCGGTGCAGACATTGGAGGTGAAAACATTCTGGGGATCGTTCTTGACCCACCGCGGCAATGCCTGGGCCCACAAATAGGCCGCCAACTGATATCCCGCCTTTTTAATGGCGGTCGCGTCCTCACGATAAATGTCCCAATTCGATTTTCCTGGTTCGGGCTCGACGACGGACCAGCTCATGTACTCCTCGATGCCGGTAATATTCAATTTCCGGGCGTTGGCGATAAAACTGTCCCGTTCCTGCCGGTGCATCTCCCGCGAATCATTGTCCCCGGGCGTCGTATAGCTGGCGCCAAGCAGGGCGAGGATTTCATCGAGGGTCTTTTCCGCCTCCACAAAGTGGCGTTTGCTCCCGGATTTGGAAACTTGCTCCATCAAGGCTTGCAACCTGGCGTCATCCCCGCCGCTTCGTTTCCATGCGGGTGCGGCCTTTTTGACCAACTGCATCTTGGACTTGATCCTGCCGATCGGAGAATCGATGGAATTGAAAATGAGTTGCATCCCAAAGTCGCCCATCGTCATTGGCGGTTTGTCAGGAGGAAACCCCGCAAACGATTGCTCCGGCTGCCGTGGAAGCTCTTTATCGGCCGCAGGTGCCGGCGCGAGCAGGCCGGAACCGGCCAGTGAAATAACGAGGAGGAGTTTGGTTTTGCATTTCATGGCGGCATGGAGGTTAGCCCCAATTTCGCATCGAGGATCTGATTCTGGTCAGTTCCGCCCTCTCCTCCGCGTTGAGCACAAAGAGTGGACCCAGTTGTTTCGACAAAAGAGTGATCTTCGCGTTTTGCTCCAATAGTTCCATCCGATAAGCCGCCTGCCGGGGTGATTCACCGAACGTCAAAGCCCCATGGTTTTCCAGAAGAAAGGCGTCGTGTTCCACCAGGAAAATAGAAAGGTTGTTTCCCAGTTTCTCGGATCCGGGAGTGGCATAAGGAACCAAAGCAATGGGCCCCAGGAGGACGATCATTTCCGGCAGTTCCAGATCCTTTAATGGCGTGCCGGTCGCGGCAAAAGCCGTGGTCGTCACCGGATGCGCATGCACCACCGCCCGAACATCATCCCTGCCTCGATAGGCGGCCAGGTGCATGTGAAGCTCTGAAGTCGGAGTTCCGTCGCCGGATAACTTTCGTCCGGCCAAGTCGCACACCACAAAATCCTCCTCGGAAAGCGCCTCTTTATCAGCTCCATGGCGTGTGCAGATCATGTGTTGTTCGTCAAGCCGTGCACTGATATTCCCCGCGAGCCCCGCGTGGAAACCTCGGGTGGCAAGATACTTTTTGACTCCGATAAGTTCTTCGATAATCCGATCGATCTCCGGGAACATAAGCTCCACTTCCGGATCCGCCGGGCTACAGACCACCGTAAATGACACTTAGGTCCACAGGCTGGCCCAGCATCTCCTTCCACTGCTTTTTCTGGGTATCCGTGAGCAGGGTCTCCAGCTTGACTTCGAGGTCCAGGCGGAGCTGCAACGCCTTGGGCCGGATCGAATCGGGGTTGGCGCCCTTGTGAATCTCTGCCATCAGCGCCTGGCTCTTTTGCTGCGTCTCCTGGATCGGCGTTATGAATTGCTTCTGCTGCTCGTCCGTGATTTGCAGTTCTTTCATATTCCACGCCGGCCCGAACAGCAGGTCTTTTTGCAACTCCAACTGATGCAGGCGCGTGCGCTGGCCTTCGTTGAGGATTTCCTTGAGCACCGCGACCATTTCCTCATGCGTCTTCTGGTTGTATTTCCCTCGCTCGCTGTTGCTCTCCTGTAATGCCCGCATGGCTTCCGGCAGCAGGGTCCGGAGGTGTTGATCCAGCTTTTCTTTCTGCTCCTTGGTAACCTTAAGTTCCCCCTGGACCTTGGTGCGGAACAAAAGGAAGGAGCTGCCGAGGTTGTGCGCCAGCTTGTCGCGCACCTCCTCGGTGATGTTTTGCGCGGGAGGGGTGGGGGCGATCACCGGTTCGGCGCTTTTCGCATCCTGCTTGAGCTTTTCGCTAATCTGCGCGGAAGGCGGCGTGCTCACGCCCATCATCTCCAGAATGGCATCCGCGGTCTTCTCGACCTCTTCGAAGTTTTTGGCTTTTATCTGCTCCTGCATTTTTTGCATGAGCGCGGTGGCGGCCGTGGCCTTCTCCTTGTTGTCGGCTACCTGTATCCATGCGGGCAGTTCCTGCTGGATTCTGTGAATCTTGAGAGGCAGGCGTTCCGTGAGGGATGCCACCGTCTTCGCTTCGATCAGCGGCTCGCCCGTCAGAAACTTGCGATAGGCCTGCAAGGCGTCTTCGCCCTCGGTGACCACCCGGAAACCCATGGTCTTGTTGGCCTCGCCGCCGATTCCCCACGAAAAGATATCCACCAGCGTCGCCCCGTGATTGAACATCTTTGCCAGGTAGGTTTCCATGTTCATGCCCGATTGTCCGGGTCCGCTCTCGGGCTGCATGTTTGTCCCCTCGCAGGAGGCCCAGCCCACCTGCTGGTGCTTCTCGAGCTGCTCGTAAATGTCCTCGAATAACCCCGGCTGCGGGTAGGTCGAGAATCCAGGCCGGTGGTTTTTGCCGAAGGCCACTGAGGGCGGCGCAAAATGATTGTGCTCGGAATACGCCGTATCCTTGTTGTGCTGCATATAAGTGACCTCCTTGTTGTCGCCGAGCCCGAATGCGTGGCGCGAGAGGAAGCAGGTGTGGGAGTAGATTTTCCGCGGGGATACACCGGCATTGGCGAGTCCTGTCGTCCAGAGTTCGATGAACTCCTGGACGACTTTTTCCCGTTCGAGATTCATGTCCTGCGGCGGATGTTCGCGGCTGAAGCCCCGGTTGAGTAGCGCGCGATAGCCGAGATACTGGCCCGTCTTGAAATCCTGCCCAATCTGGGTTTCCGATCCGGCAATAACGCCCGCAAACAGCTCCGGCCTGCCGAGTTGCTGCAGCCGGTTCACGCCCGCCTGGATGGCCTTGCCGATGAGGGCGGCGCGCTGCTGCACCTCCCGCTGGATCACTTCGCTGTTAAAACACATTTGTGGTGGCGCCTCGGACGGTTTCTTTCCCCAGTTCAGGGTTCGGCCGGTGCACGGCGTCCCGTCCCAGTCCATGGCCTCCACGTTTTTCGGATTGCTCCGCAGATCCTTGCGCCCGGCCCAGAACATGGAATCGTCGATATGGAAACCGACGGCCACATCGGTCTCGAGGGCCAGTGCAAATCCAAGTTCAATGAACTTGGTAGTCTCGGCGTCACCGTGATCAAAGGCGAGATGCCCCAGCACGACGGCCAGCCGGGTCTGTCGGTCGCCTACGGTGCCGATCCGGCGTTTGATGTCCCCGATGTAGTCGCGAAGCACCGCCTCGTCCGGAAACCTGGCGGGTTGGGGGTTCGGCCCCTCGCCCATGGTGGCGATTATCGGATTGGGACCATAGGTGAAGATCTGAAAGGCCAGATACCTGGTTTCCTTCTCCGCCGCGGCGCTCACGTTGGCGAGGAAGGCGAAGCCCAGAAGGCAAATGAGGAAGATCTTTGACTTTGTTTTCATGGGACGAGCGGAAGGAGAAAATGCGCTTAAGGCAGCAGGCGGGTGCGGGTCGCCGTCATTTCGCATCCCGCGGGAGGTGCTCCGTCAGACGATCGAGCTCGCTGGCACCGCAATGCACCACCCACCCGACGGCGTGGCGCGGCAGGGCTTCGAGCTGGAAGATGATTCCGGGGTGATCCGTTATTCATGGGCGCTACTGAGTGACACGCAGGGCGCTTTTGTATGACAACCCTGGCCAATTCTCCGCGCGCTCAGGTGGTAAATCTCTGCGAGGGCGTCTAAAATGGGATAATGGTTGCGCTTTGCACCGAACGGGTGGATGATCCCGCGTTGAATTGAGAGTGGAATGGTCGATCTGAGGACCCATCAAGACACCCCGGCCACGCGCAGCGCCATCATCGAGCAATGTGATCACGGCTCTGGTATCCTCTCGCAACGCATTTTATAATGACCCCAAAAGTAGACTACGCAGCAATTCGCGCCATCGTTGGAGCTGCCAAACGCCAGGGATTAGCCACCGCCGATGGCTCCGCGCCTAAACCAATCGAGCAGCCAAAGGCGCCCGAAATCATCAATCCCGACCTCCCGGACTGGCTGCTCAAGAGCATGCACGAAACCAGAGAGGCGGATAAGCGGATGGAATCAGATCGACCTTTTCAACGTCGGTCCAAACAGGGCTAAGAGGGCGTCTAAAAACCAGGGGGTCCAGCCCTACTTTTTAGACGATCGGAGCGCACGCCCGCGTCACCGTGCCGAAGAGGAGGGAGTTCGTGAGGCGCATTTGTCCATTGCCCTTCACGGCTTGTCGTTGGAGCTTCGCGACGCATCTATGATCATTTACCGAAGCGACGACGTCATCACGGACGACGAGGACCGTGAACTTCGGAATCTGCTATTCTCCTGTTTTTCCTTTAACCCCATCTTCCTCGCGCGCCGTTATTTCATACGGCGGCCTGAACACCGGTGGCTTGTCAAAACCCCCGCGGGTCAAATCGTTGCCCATGCGGCCCTCCATGAGAAAACCATCGGAACGGAATCGGGGGACCTTCTCATTGGAGGAGTTGCCGAGGTCTGCGTCGCCACGAAACACCGAGGCTTGGGAATCGCAAAAGAGTTACTGCAATCCATTGATCAATGGCTCAGTGCGCGAGATGTACCCTTCGCGATGCTATTCGGTCAGCCAAAGATATACGCATCGAGTGGCTATGTTCCGATGCAGAATGAGCTGAGGACGGACAATCTACTGAGCGGGCATTGGAACCCGTTTTGCGGCACACCGATGATCAAAGCACTTTCACCAATCCCCTGGCCTCGTGGGATCATTGATTTGCGGGGATCGACGTTTTGACGGCCCGGCGTAAGCATGGATTACGGCCGATGCCCAGGGCGGTTTCATGCCGAGGACGGAGGTGGCAAGTGTCAGTTATCAGAAGATGCTGTAACAACGCGCTCGGCGACCCAAAGAAGTGTCAGGATTAATGCAAAAATACCAGGAGTCGTTCCATCTTTTCGGGAGATGGCGAGGAAGCTGAACGTGCCGCCCACACAAATCAAAGTAACGCCTAGCCCAGCTAATGCAAAATTGAGTCCAGTGTTATGGTATCGGGCATAATGGAAGGCAGCAATCAGCCGAAGCGCCCAACCAATAATCGCAAAAACCAAACTGGCTGCTCCTGCTGAAATCGGTAATCCGGCGCGGTGGCTTTTCTGACCGGCTCCAATCCGGCCGAGAGGAAGTGGCGGGGGTAGCTGATCTTTGGAAACTTGTGCCGGTGTTGCCGATTTCGCATTTCCGGTGACAGGCTGATCGTGGAAACGACATTCTACCCTGCCAAAAAAGATGATATCACCATGCTTTAACGGTTGTTCCCTCTTTCGGCTCCCATTGACTTTGGTGCCGTTGGATGACTGGAGATCCCGCACGGTGTATAGCGCATTGACTGCGATGATTTCGGCGTGACGGCTCGATACAGATCGATCTTCGAGAACAATGGTGTTCTCTGGGTGTCGGCCGATCGATGTGGTCCCGCTGTTCAGATCGTGAGACGTAGACGCCCCAGCGTTTTGTTGAATCACTAGGGTGGCCATATTTTTTGGGGACAGTGTTAAGCGATTCAATCGCTTATTGGATTTTGCGTCCAGCCTCTCGAACGTCTCCGCGTAGATCGGGAGTGGTCAATTCAATGTCGAACGTCCATTTCCCCGGATGAAGGCCGGCGAAAAGTATCGCATCCTTGTAGCGTTTTCTCGTAGCGTTCAGCCCGATGAGTCTGGAAGGGCAACGACTTGGAGAATTCGAGCTCCTTGGGTGTCTCGGCCAGGGAGGGGTCGGTGTACACGCCCGCGGCGCCACTGCAGCCACATTCTTGTCGAACGCTGGCTGGACGTGACGATTTGCTTCCAAAATGAATCGCCCGCCACACATTGGCGGATATGGCACTCAAGGCCACCATCTACAAAGCCACCTTTCAGCTCGCTGACATGGACCGCAACCTCTACGGCGATCATGAACTGACGATTGCCCGGCATCCGTCGGAAACCGACGAGCGCATGTTGATCCGCCTGCTGGCCTTTGCGCTAAACGTGCCGGCTAACGACGAACATGGCTCGTTGGAATTCGCCAAGGACATGTGGGACAGCGAAGAACCGGCGCTGTGGCAAAAGGATCTCACCGGCCAGATGTTGCATTGGATCGAGGTCGGCCAGCCGGAAGAAAGGCGTCTGCTCCAGGCCAGTTCACGTTCGCGGCGTGTGAGTCTCTACAGCTTCAGTTCGAGCACTTCCCAATGGTGGAGCGGCCTTGGCGTCAGGATTATTCAAGCGCGCAATTTGAGCGTATGGCAGGTGCCGACGCAGCAGAGCCAGGCCCTGGCGGCGCTGGCCACTCGATCGATGAAACTGGATGTGACCGTCCAGGAAGGGACCATCTGGGTGGGAGACGGCCAGAAGTCAGTGGAAGTCTCGCTAAAGCGCTTGCTCGGCAGCCCGGAAGCAACGAATTCCTGAAAGTGCTCTTCGGCGACCAGGCCCCTGCCGACGCCGCAATCGATTGCGATCGCGCCCAGGGGACGTGCTCGCGCTCTTCATGGCCGATCGATCACTGCTGGCCGTACTTTTCGGCCGCCGTTTACAGCCAGGCATCGCCGCACCGGAGGTGAAGGAGAGCGCCCCAGAATCGAAGCTCTACGGCGGACGAATGGCTATTCCAAATCTGAACTGAGTCGACGCTCAGTCAGCGCACCTTGTCGGCATCGAGGAACTCGAGCCCCTTTTCGAGCCATTCGGCCGGCGGCATGGCATGGCCGAGGCCCGGCACCTCAAGGCAGAGCACACTTGTAAAACCCTCCTTGCGAAAGCCGTTCTCCTCCGCGGAGCGGATATTCACCCGATTGAAATCCTTCTCGCCCGTGACGAGCACGTAGCAGCACTCCTTCTTGGCGATGGCCAGCGCTTGGTCATCGGGGATGTAGCTGATACCAAGTTGCTTCCCATTCTCCGCCGGCAGCTCGGTGTAGAAGTTGACGCCCATGAATGGGATGGTCCCGGTGAAGAGATCGGGAAAAGCTACGCCGAGCATGCTGGCGACGCGCGCGCCCCCCGAGAATCCAGAGACATAGACGCGTCGCGGGTCGATGCGGTAACGTTTGCGCATACCCACATTCGCGTCCACCGCCATGCGCATGCGGTCGAAGATGTTGCGCGGGTTGCCCGATTGAAATGCGCCCACGAACAGGAGTTTGCGAGCCGCGAGCACGGCTTCCCATTCCGCCGGAATTTTCGGTGAGTCACTCGCGCTGATCCAGATAAACAGGCCCCATGCCTCCTCGGGCCGGTAGTTCTTCGGCACGAGGAGCTGAAACTGCGCCTTGCTGATGTCGAACGGCCCGGGGTCCTCCACGGAATGAAGGCGGAATTTCATTTCCTCGGCGTCGGACTGCTGGCATGACTCCGTAAACGTGATCGTGTGCACGCCGGGAGCGAACGGAGGCAAATCGGCATCAGCCGCCCCAACGATCGCTGTGCATAAGAGCAAGGCCATCGTGAGCAGGCCGGGGCGGGCAATTTTCGTATTTTGTGCGCTCACGTTAACCAGTGAGTAACGAAATCGGCCGCATTAATTGAAAACGGTTGGATTGATCGCCGCGTGAGTTGGCATTGGTCATCAATAACGAATAGACGCGAGAGCGTAAATGTTAATCAATTGACTCTCCCAGGAGGAACTGCCAGCAATTCTCCCTATATGCCCATCCCCACTCTCGATCGACTCCGAAAAGCCCTTCAGATCAGCGAACAGATCGAATCCCTGAAAGCCAACCTGGCCTCATTCTTTGCGGGTGTGGCTGACGTCTCTACGAAAATGTATGCAGCTTCGGTGACCACACCGAAGAAACGAACCATGTCTGCTGCTGGTCGTGCTCGTGTTGCTGCTGCTCAACGATCCAGGTGGGCCAAGCAAAAGGGATCTGAACCAGCACCGGCTGCCAAATCCAAGAAGACGGGATTATCTGCCGCAGGACGAGCCAGGATCATTGCTGCTCAAAAGGCACGGTGGGCCAAAGTGAAGGGCCGGAAGTCCACACCGGCACCTGCCAAAGCTGGCCGAAAGAAAAAGCGCCATTTGAGCCCAGAAGCCAGAGCCAGAATCGTTGCTGCGGTCAAGGCACGATGGGCGAGGGAAAAGAAGGGGGAGTGATTTATTACTACCGGGTAAGTTCTTCGACGCGATAACGCAGCCTTTGGACTATTCCTTTTCGACTAAAGGGCACTTCTTTTTGATCACGGCCAACGGTCGACTGACGAAGCCGGAGGTGCTGGCATTTTGGGATGTGATGGAGCAGCAACCAGGATATGCCACGGCAAAGGGCATGATCGTCGTCTTGCACTCGTTGTGGTGGGAGATGACGAGACAAGAAATCGGGGAGCTGGCAGGTATGGGCGAGAGATTCAGACCGGTGCGTTGGGCCTTCGTCGTGGATGAAGAGTTTTCGTTTGGCTTGGTCGAAACCTTTACCTCAGCGCTTCGAGGGGCAGCCACGATGCGGGCCTTCAAAGATGAAGTGGCGGCTTTGCGGTGGCTTTCGTCTGCTGGTGTGACAGGAAGCACTAAGTAACCCCTACTACAATGAGTTGAGTCAAACGTAAGTAGCTATGGAGTAGGCAGTTCTCTCCGTGTGCGGTGGATTGTTCAATTCTGTCGAGGGATATGCATGGTTTGTGTCACATCGGCGAAACGAATGGCATCAGAGAAGCGCCTGAGAAACATCTCGAATGCCCTGATTGATTCATCCGGTGTCGGCCAGAGCGTCGATTCGGTTTAGATGAAGACGGATAACCCGACCAAGAAGCGATTGCGAGTGGATCACGTCGGGAGAAACTGGACACTTTTTGTGGATGGGAAATCGGTCATTCGGACCGAAGACGGGCATTGGGTTCGACGATTTGCAGTTCAACTGAGAACACAGTTGGCAGGCGACGAAATTCTCAAGATCGGTGGGTCTAGACCAGCCTTCCACCATCATGAGTAGTCTCGCCGAGACACTTAAAGAAGGTGAATCCGTCTTCTACAAAGAATTCCTTGCTGAGCGCGAGGAGATCTTGCGGCACAAATGGACCGAGAGCGAAAAGGCCGGACACGATATCGGTTTTGAAAAGGCACTGGTCGATTGGTGCATCAAGTTTCGCTCATTATGGCGAGCCGAACAGCAGAAGCAGTTCGGGAATTAATTCACCCAAGACGTAGTTCTGTGAGTGAAGCTTTAATTTCATGTGAATTGCTTGCAGGCATTATTTCCAGCTCAAGAATCCCGAAGCCGTTCGAATTAACCACGTAATCTTCGATCTCCCTGGAACCAGGCGTAAATGTGTATTGCTGGCGGACAATCTCGTTGAAAAGTGCGCCTCCGGCGGTTTGAGGTGACGCTTTGGCGTTCCGCGGTCGAACTGAAGGTTCTCATCCCGTCTGCGCAGCGCATACGGGATTGGCCCCGTTTTACCGTAGGGCCCCGCGGTGTGCGCCTCCGGCGGATGGAGGTGACGCTT
>Ga0302326_10006053_pt1 | contig 27300 bp, 22 predicted proteins | sample Palsa_T0_3_FD_202264 | JGI IMG/M metagenome (GOLD analysis project Ga0302326, IMG submission 202264) | Peat permafrost microbial communities from Stordalen Mire near Abisko, Sweden - Palsa_T0_3 | ecosystem: Environmental > Terrestrial > Soil > Palsa > Peat permafrost | place: Sweden: Abisko... | reverse complement strand
ATCTTCGGCTCGCCGGCGGCGATTGCAAGGCCTCTCCCTTCAGCGCGCCTCGAGCGCCAGGACGGCGAAGGTGGCGAGCCAGTGCTCGCCGGCGTAGTGGCCCGCGACATGGGGTAGGCTGGCGGCGATGTGGGTCTCGGCGGCGTCCAGGGCGAGCGGACGAGCCGGATCGGTCTCTTCCAGAGCCGACGCGAGGCCCCGCCAGCACCAGGCGCGGCTTAGATTGAGGCCATCCAGGTGGGCGATCTTGCCGTCGGCGCGGTCGGCGACGCGCGCGGGAGTGAAAAGGCTCGCCGGGCGGCCGGCGGCGAGGTCGGGAAGGAAGCGGGAGAACCAGACGGCGAAACGGTCGGGGTCCAGCACCCGACGCATCAATTCGGCCTCGACAAGGGCGCTGGAGAGGAAATCGTCGCCGCTCGGCTCCCAGGCCTGGCAGGCGGCGTCATCGGCGTGCCAGGCAAGCGCCCGGGCGCGGACCGTCGCGGCGAGGGTCTCATCACCGGCGGCGAGGGCGAAGTCGAGGCCAAGGATCATTGCGAAGGCGGTGTTCGAGTGAACCCCGGCGCGGACCGGATAGTCGGCCTTGGCCAGGAAGCCTGCGAACCGGTCGGCGATCAGTCCAGAAAGCGGCGCCAGCGCGTCCCGCCAATGCGCGCAGCCGCGCCCGCCCCTCTCGAGCTCGGCGGCCAGCATCAGCAGCCAAGTCCAGCCGTAGGGGCGCTCGAAGCCCGCGCGCGAGGGGCGTTCCAGATAGGCGACCTCGGCGGCGACGCCCGTCTTCGTGAAGGCGGCCTCGAAACGGGCCCGGATCGCAGGCGCCTCGGCAAGGTCGGGGAAGACCCGGATAAGGCGCGCGAGCATCCAGTGGGCGTGGACGCAGCTGTGCCAGTCGAAGCTGCCGTGAAAGACCGGGTGGAGCTGCGAGGGGGTCCCGATGTCGGCCGGACCCTCCATCACGTGCTGGACGACGCCTGGATACTCGCGACCAACATGGGTTAGGGCGATGCTGGCGAAATGCGAGGCGAGATCGGGAGTGAGGCGCTGGGTCATTGGTCAGTAGCGGAACACCACGGCGTCCATCAAGGCGATGTTCGCAGACTCGTCACGGGGCCCGGGCCTCGACAAGCTCGCCGTCCGGCCCGCACAGGCGCCAGCCGCCGCGGCGGCGGGTAAAGAACCAGTAGTAGCCGGCGAAAGCGGCCATGGTCGCGAGGGTGGCGGCGAGGCTGATCCTGCCCACCTGCGGGTCGGCCGCGGCGGCGACGATGATCGCGGCCAGGGCGAGAAGGGCCAGGATCGCCGGCCAGGGAAACCACGGCATCCGGTAGAGGGCGTGGGCGGTGGACCCGGTCCGCCTGCCGATCAGGACGCAGGCGCAGACCCCGACATAGATCATGACGATGCCGGTGGCGGTGAAGATCACGAGCACGCGCAGGCCGAGCAGGCAGGCGGCGGCGGCGAGCACGCCGCTGACCAGGGTGGCGATCCACGGCGAGCGGAAGCGGGGATGGGTGGCGCAGAAGGCCCGATTCACGATCGGCGGCCAGACCTTGTCGCGGCCCGTCGCGTAAAGCTGGCGGGCGTTGGCAAGACCGGTGGCAATCATGGCGTTGACGATCGCGGCGGCGACGCCGAGGCTCACCGCCTTGGCGAACAGCGGCCCGCCGGTGGCGATGAAGGCGGCGGCCGGCGACGAGGCCGAGATCACGGCCTTCAGGTCCGGCGCGCCGGCGATGACGGCGGTGATCGGCAGGGCCTCGCAGACGCCGCCGATCACCAGCGACCACAGAACCACCGCGGCGATCTTCCGTGACGCATCCCGAAGCTCCTCGCCGAAGGAGACCGCGGCCCCAAAGCCGTTGTAGGCGAAGACGGCGCCGGACGTGGCCAGGCCGATCACCGCCAGCGAGGCTGGGACGACCGCGCCGCCGGCGCCGGCCACCAGCGGGTGGATCAGGACCCCCACCACCGACCGGTGGGGATGGAAGAGGCCCAGCGCGGTCATGGCGGCCAGGGCCGCGAGTTCGGTGGCCAGGAAGAGCCCGGTGACCAGAGCGTTGACGCGGATGTTGAGGACGGCGGTCAGGGTCGTGAAGGCCACGGCGCCCAGGGCGGTTGGGAGCGGCGGCGCGCCCTCGATCACCACCCCGAGGTAGGCGGCGAGCCCCAGGGCGGTGACGGCCTGGGCCAGGGCCCCGCCGACGATGTTGAGGCCCAGGGCCATGAACCCCCACGCCGGCCCCAGCACCCGGCCGAGAAAGGTGTATTCCGCGCCGGTGAAGGGGAAGGCCGACGAGAGTTCGGCGTAGGCCAGCGCCACCGGCACGCAGAGGATGGCGGCGGCCAGGAAGGCGAGGATCGCGCCCGTTCCGGCCTGGGAGATGACGTCCGAGCCAATCACGAACACCGAGGCGGCCGGCGTGATGGTCGAGACGGTGAGGAAGAGGACTCCGATCCGGTGCATCCCCCGTTCGAGGGGCGCGACGGCGGGTGGATCCTGCGACGCGGCGGTCACGCGGGCTTCGCGGCCATTGCCGCCGAGGCGGGATCATCGAGCATCGGTTCGAGCCTCCCCAATGGTTGTAGTAAAGCCATCCTTGGGGACTTCGCAAAGGTTCGGAAATCGCACGCCATGGCCGAGATCCGCCCATACCGCGAAGACGACCTCGAAGCCCTCTACCGGATCTGCCTGGCTACCGGCGATTCCGGCGCCGAGGCCGCCCATCTCTACGAAGACCCCAGGATCATCGGCCACGTCTTCGCCGCGCCCTACGGCGTTCTGAGCCCCCAGACGGCCCTGGTGGTGGAGGACAAGGAAGGGGTCGGCGGCTACATGCTGGGGGCGCTCGACACCCGGGCATTCGAGGCCGACGCCGAGGCGCGATGGTGGCGGACGCTCCGGCCTCTCTACCCCGATCCAGGCCCAAGGCCGCAGCCCGGCTGGCGCCGAGACACGCTGATGGCCTGCGCGATCCACCATCCGCCGAGGGCGCCGCGGCGGATCGCCGAGCCCTTCCCCTCGCACCTCCACATCGACCTCCTGCCGCGGATGCAGGGCCAGGGTCTGGGCCGGCGGCTGCTCGACCGGTGGTTCGAGCTCATCGGCGCCATGGGCTCGAAGGGCGCGCACCTGGGCGTCGGGACGGCCAACGCACGGGCGATCAGGTTCTATCGCGCCTATGGCCTGACCGAGCCGGCGCTGATCTGGCCGCCGCCGCGCGGAGTGATCTGGTTCGCCAAGACGCTGGAGACGCCGCCTTGAACGCGCGGCGCGCGCCGTGTGGGTTTTACTATATCGGGATCGGGCCGCACCAGCCAGGTAGGTAGCCGGCCTCCCTGCTCTTGGCGAGCTTCACCGCGCTGCGCAGGGCGGCGTCGAAGTCGGCGTCCACAGCCTTTCGCTTGATCCGCTTGCGCAGGAAATCGGCCCACAGGAACTCGCTGAACGGCGTGATGTCCTTGGCGAAGCCGCCGGCGTGCCGCAGATCGCCGGCCAGCGAGCGGTAGGGATCGTTGCGAAGCTCGGCGATCGAATGGGGGATGGCGTCAAACTTCGTCCGCCGGCCCTCGGCGTCATAGGGATGGCACCAGCTGACGTTGTCCAGATAGGTCCAGAACGAGGCCCTGGAGAGCGCGCTCAGGTCCGCCGCCACCGTGACCAGCACTTCCTTGACCCCCTCCTCGTGGAGGGCTCGGGCGAGGTGGTGGTTGTCGATGATGTAGTGCCGGCCCTTGGGGCCCAGCACCGAAGGGATCATGTGGCGGCCCAGATAGGCGCCGCCGCTGGCCGCCGTCTTCTCGCGCCACTCCTTGCGCTTCTGATCGACCTCGTGAAATCCCAGCGTGATCTGGGTCGGCCGCAGCTCGTCGATGGCGACAGGCTTGAGCAGGGGTTCTCGCAGATTCATGTCGCGATCCTGTCACAAACCACTCGGCGCGAACAACCCGCCCTCAATGGGCTTGGCCGAACACGCTGTAGATCACCGTAGATACGGCGTCCGGCTTTCGCGTCGGCGCGGGGCCTACGTCAGGTAGGCGTGGACGATCTCCACGAGTTCCTCGGCCGCCTGCCTTCTCGGATCATCTGGTGGGGCCGCCGGATCGATCATATGTTCGCGAACATGGTCCTCGATGACTTCGGCGATGAAGCCGTCGAGCGCGCCACGACATGACGTGGCTTGCTGAAGAACGCGCGCGCATTCCTTGTCAGCCTCGACGGCGCGTTCAATGGCTTCGATCTGACCGCGCAGCCGCTTGAGCCGATTGAGCAGCTTCACCTTTTCGTTGGCGACGTGGTTCATTACCTGGTTTGATAATATAGTCCCCTATGGTATACAAGCCCTGAGGCTCCCTTTTCCGGAGGAGGCCTCTTTTGACCGTCCGTCACCATCAGCTCTAGCAATCGGCGTCTCGGAGGGGCCTGTGTCGAGACGATCCCAGACCAACGGCGGCGTTGCGGCGGCAGGGACCCTAGCCATCCTCCTGGCGCTGTTGCTCGCCGGCGCGGCGTCGGCCGACGACGATGCCTCCGACGGATCGGCGCCGGACCAGAGCTTCGCGGTCCATGCCCAGACGACCTTCGTCGACCAGGGCCACGACGCCTTCCGCTCGCCTTTCCAGGGCCCCAACAGCCTCTCTCCCGACGCCGAAGGCCGGGAGACCGTCGATGTAACCCTGCTCATCGGCGCCCGCTTCTGGAAGGGGGGCGAGATCTGGGCGAACTTCGAAGGCGATCAGGGCTTCGGCCTGAACGACACCTTCGGCGTCGCGGGCTTTCCCAGCGGCGAAGCCTACAAGGTCGGCGACGCGACACCCTATGCCAGGCTCCCCCGCCTGTTCCTGCGGCAGACGATCGATCTTACCGGCGATGACTCGAAGGTCGACCCTGACCTCAATCAGCTCGGCGGCTCGCAGACCGCCAACCGCGTGGTGATCACGGCCGGCAAGTTCGCGGTCACCGATGTCTTCGACACCAACGATTACGCCCATGATCCCAGGCACGACTTCCTCAATTGGGCACTTATCGACACGGGAACTTTCGACTACGCCGCCGACGCCTGGGGCTATACGGTCGGGACCGCGGTCGAGTGGTATCAGGGCGGCTGGACGCTACGCGGCGGCCTCTTCGACCTCTCGATCGTCCCCAACAGCCCGACCCTGGGCGAGTTCGGCCAGTTCCAGCTCGTCGATGAAATCGAGAGGCGCTATTCCATCCTGGGCCGCGATGGGGCGATCAAACTCACCAGCTTCCTGACCCGCGGCCGCATGGGCAGCTACGAGGACGCCATCGCCCTCGCGGAGAAAACCGGCGAGACTCCGAGCACCGCCCTGGTGCGCCACTATGCCAGCCGCGCGGGCGTGAGCTTGGATCTGCAACAGAAGATCACCGACGACCTTGGCGCCTTCGTCCGCGGCGGAATCGCCGGGGGAAAGGAGGAAGTGTTCGAATTCGCCGACATCGACCGCACAGTCGCCGGCGGACTCTCGCTGGCCGGCAAGCGGTGGGGGGCGCCCAAGGACACGGTCGGAGTGGCCGGCATCGTCAACGGCATATCGAGCCAATACGAGCAGTATCTCGCTGACGGCGGCCTGGGAATCCTCATCGGCGACGGCCGCCTGCCCCACCCCGGTCCCGAGGAGATCGCCGAGACCTACTACGACCACGCGGTGGGCCGTTACGTGCACGTCGCGCTAGACTTTCAGTTCGTGAATAACCCGGCCTACGACCGTGACCGCGGACCAGTGTCGATCTTGGCCGTCCGCTTCCACGCCCAGTTCTAGCTGGGTCGCGTCTCGGATTGGCCCGCCGCGGTCGGCGCCAGCGCTACCTGGAGCTGAGGATGAAGAGGGCGGCCAGGCCCGCGACGGCGCAGTAGACGGCGTAGGGATCGAAGCCCCGCCGGTCGTGGGCCTTGAACCAGCGCATCAGGATCACGGTGCTGAAAAAGGCGGTGATCCCGGCGACCACGCCGGCCAGGATCGCCAGCGGGCCGAACCTTTCGCCGTGGCGCAGGATCTTGGGCCCTTCGAGAACCACGGCCCCCAGGATGATGGGCGTCGCGGTGAGGAAGGAAAACCGCGCCGCGTCCTCGTGGTCGAGACCGCACAGATAGCCGCCGGCCATGGTGGCGCCGGACCTCGAGAGCCCGGGAACGAGGGCGAGGCACTGACAGAAGCCGATCAGCAGCGCCTGGAGCCACGAGAGCCCGGCCAGCGGCCTGGCCCTGGCGCGCCTGACGCGGTCGGCGGTGAAGAGCGTGGCGCCGTTGACGATCAGGAAGACGGCGGCGAGCTTGGGCAGGGCGAATCCCTGGCGGAGGATCTTTTCGAACAGGAAACCGATAATCACCGCCGGAATGGTGGCGACGACGACGCGCCAGAAGAGCCGCCGGTCTGGGCTGCCCGCGGGGTCGCGGAATCTGACGACCGAAGAGGCGAAGCCGAGCCAGTCGCGCCAGAAGTAGGCCAGGAGCGCGACCGAGGTCCCCAGGTGCATCACCGCCAGGAACGGCAGGAAGCCCGGCGCGCCCTCGTCGATTGGCCACCGCAGCAGGGCCGGCAGGATGACGGCGTGGCCGAGGCTGGAGATCGGGAAGAGCTCCGTCACTCCCTGGAGGATCGCCATCACGATCGCCTGAAGCGTGGTCATGGGGCCGTGTTGGACCTGAGTCGCGCCGTTTCCGCCAGCGCTCAGCGGCGCCCCTCCCGACCTTTATGGTTCGATTATTCTCGGGGCCCGGATCGACGATGGATCGCTTACGCGTGGGCAGGCTAGTTCATGGCGTCAAAATAGTCTTCGGGCGCGAACTCCAGGGGACGGACCGGCGGTCCAATTGGATGGGCCGCCGGAGAACATATCATCGGGCGCTCGAAGACGCGGGAACAGGGGTCATCAAATGTGGAAGCGTGCTCCGGGCGCCGGGCGCAAGTCCGCCGTGCGCCGGGACTCCGAGTCCGGCAGGCTCAGCCATGCCAGTCGGGCGGCTCTGGCGCTTGGGTCCATCGTCGGCGTACTGACGCTCCAGTCGCCAGCCCTGGCCCAGACGGCGACCGCCGGCCCCGCGACGGCGGACGCCCAACCGGCCGCCGATGTCGCCCCCCTCCCCTACCAGCTGGCCCAGGACTCCGCACCCTCGGCTCCGGCGACCGCGCCGGCGGCCGCGGCGCCCACGAGCCCGCCGCCACCGGTCCTGGGAACCGATATCATCGGACGGTTCATCAAATACAGCGCCTGGGAGATGGGCCAGCCCGGCCCGCCGTCGGACCCGAACGCGCCCGCCTCTCGTCGCCCGGCGCCGTTTCCGCCGCAACCGGCCACGACGCCGCCGATTTCGTTCACCGAGTGGCCCTACGGCGCCACGACGGTCATCGGCGCCAATCGGCCCGCTTCGGTCGACAGCCCGCTGATGGTGGCGATCGCCGACACCGCCCTCGGCAAATGGATGAGCGATGCACACATCCAGTTCTACGGCTGGGTGGACTTTGGCGGCAACATCAGCAGCAGCACGGTCAAGGGCGGCAACGCCCCGGCCGGCTACGACTACAATCCCAACACGGTCCAGCTCGACCAGGCGGTCGTGTACCTGGAGCGCACGCCCGACACCGTGCAGACGGACCACGTCGACTGGGGATTTCGGCTGTCGGCCATCTACGGCGTCGACTACCGCTACACGACCTCGCTGGGCCTCGCCAGCTATCAACTCCTGGATAAGAACAAAAACTACGGCTACGATTTTCCGATGGAATACGTCGAACTTTATATTCCAGGAGTCGCCAACGGACTGCTGCTCAGGGCCGGGCGCTACATCTCAATTCCCGATATCGAAGCCCAACTTGCTCCAAACAATTACACCTACGTGCATTCAATTACATATACTTTCGACAATTACACTAATACTGGTATCGTAGCATCACTGGCCGCGACCAAGAACATCTTCCTGCAGCTGGGCGTGGTCGACGGCACCGAGACGGCGCTCTGGAACGTCGGCAGGCAGCTGCCCAACATCTACGTCCTCGCCGGCAACACCGATCCGCTGTATCCCGGCACCCAGTTTCGCAAGGATCCCGGCGCCCGGCCCTCGCTCGTCGCCTGCGCGCGCTTCCAGTCGGACAGCGCCAGGGACGACATCTACTTCTGCGCCGACGGCATCAACACCGGGGTATGGGGATACAACAACCTCCAGTGGCTGGGTTTCACCTATTACCACCGGTTCAGCGACAAGTGGCACATCGCCACCGAGTTCTGGCACATCCAGGAGAACGGCGTGCCGAACGTCGACAACCCCACGGCCCAGGTCATCCTCGCCGGCGGAGGAACGCCCTTCTCGCCGCAATTCATTCCGTTCAATGCGCCCGACGGAGCGCATTGCCACAACATCAATCAATTGAGCTGCAACGCGCCGGAAATGTCGGGCCTCTTCTACCTTAACTACACGCCCCGGCCGCTCGATAATTTCAGTCTGCGCGGCGAGATCTTCGACGACATCGTCGGCCAGCGCACCGGCATCGCGACCACCTACTACGAGGTGGGGCTCTCGTGGCAGCACTGGCTGTCGCCGCAGATCGAGATGCGCCCCGAGGTCGCCTGGTATCACTCGGCCAACCAGGACGCCTTCAACGGCAACTCGAACCGCGGGATCGCGCCCGATCGCCGGTCGCAGGTGGTCGCCGCCGGCGACATCATTCTTCACTTCTGACCGGCTCGAGCAGCGTCCGATGGCGGCCCTTGTCTTGCCTTAGCCTGCCGCGAACAAGTGTCGGGCGCGAGGCGCGAGCGACACAGTTCGAGGGGGCGGAGTGACATTACGCTCCCCTTATGCCCCCTGCCGCCGGCATGAATGGAACCGTTACGCGGCAAGGGATTACGGCTGGGTTCGACCGCATCCGTGCGGGTGGGGCCCGGCAATGAACTCGCGCATGAAAATCGCCGTGGCGGCGCTGTCGAGCGGTACGGCCATGGCCGTCGCCCTGAACGCGTACGCCCAAACGGCTTCCGTCGCCGACAATTCCGCGTCGGTTTCCGAAGTTGTCGTCACCGCTCAGAAACGCACCTCCACCGTACAGACGATTCCGGTCAGCGTTGCCGTGGTCAGCGGCGAAGACCTCAAGTCTCGCGGCATCACGTCCTTCGCCGCCCTGGCCCAGGGGACGCCCGGCGTCTCGCTGAAGAGCGAAGGGCCAAGCCAGACCGAAGTCGAGATGCGTGGCATGACTTCGAGCGGCGGCAACTCGGCGACGGTCGGCTTCTATATCGACGACATTCCCCTGACCGGGCCCGCGAGCGCGCAAAATGGCCACGTGGTCATCGATCCCGACCTCTACGACCTCAATCGGATCGAGATTCTGCGCGGGCCGCAGGGCACGCTCTTCGGATCCGGTTCGATGGGCGGCACGGTCAGACTGATCACCAACCAGCCCGATCCGACCGGGTATCACGCCTCGGCCGAGAGCATGCTCTCGGGAACCGACGGCGGGTCGTTCAATCACAACGACAATTTCATGGTCAACGTTCCGCTGGTGAAGGACCAGCTGGCGTTGCGCGTCGTGGGAACCGAGAATTTCACCAGCGGTTGGATCGACCGGATCGTGGCTTTTCCTTTTCTGCTGGTCCAGGAGGGCGGCACCGTCCGCGGCGATGTTGGTGCGGCTCCGATCCAGGCTCAGTATCCGGGCTCGAACGCCTACCAACTCTACGCCGTGCGCGCGAGTCTGCTCTGGACGCCGACGGAAAATCTGTCGATGACGCCGGCGTTCTTCTACGAGACCAGCAAGCAGAACGGCCCCAGCGCCTATGACAGCGCCAGCGCCACCAACGCCGCTCCCGGCGCGGGCCTGGCCCACTACGAGGTTTTCGACATCCCCGAACCGCTTACCGATGAGATTGCGGCCTACAGCCTGAACGTGAGTTACAACACCGCATGGTTCGACGTGACATCGAGCACCGCGTATTGGTCCCGACTGTCCAGACAGACCGAAGAGGCGAGCGAGGCGTTCAATAATCCGGTCACCGGCGTTACGAATTTTGCTAACGGCGTTAATAGCAGCGGCGGGGGATATTATGGCCTGGCCGGGTCCGGCCCGGAGTTTGGCGGCGACACCGATCCTTCGAGCCAGTTCAGCGAGGAGTTGCGATTTACTTCGAAGGCTAGCGAAAAATTCAACTGGGTCGCCGGGCTCTATTACAGCCATTTCAACTCTACCTGGACCTTTCAGGGTGTGACGCCGAACTTCTCCTCGTTCATGGATCTCGGCACGCTCGAGCCGGCGACCACGTCCAACTGGTTCCACGCGGACGAGCCCACCACCCTCTCGAATTATGCGGCCTTCGGCGACGCAACCTACGCCCTTACCGACAGGCTCAAGATCGATGTCGGCGGCCGCCTCAATTACTCCGATTATCGCTTCTCTTCCTGCATCACCGGGTGGGGATCGGCGCTGGGAAACGCTACGCCCTCGTGTTCCGGTCTGATCGCTCTGTCGAGCACCAGTTTCAACCCGAGGTTCACTCTATCCTTCACGTTCAGCCCTGACCTGATGGCGTATGCAACCGCCGCAAGCGGGTTCCGTCCGGGCGGCGGCAACGCCGCCTATCCGACCACGGGCGTCGTCTGGGGAGCGGCTTTCGCGGCAATGAATTATATTAGCGGCAAGTGGCCTTCCACCTACCAGCCCGACTCGGTCTGGAGTTACGAGCTCGGAGAAAAGGCGCGATTCCTCGATCGCCGCCTGACCGTGAACGCCAGTATCTATTACGAGGACTGGCGCGACATCCAGCTCGAGGCTTATCCCGACGACTGGGCGCTGATCATCAACGGCAAATCCGCGAGCATCTACGGCGGCGAGGTCGACATCCTGACCAATCTGGGGGCGGGACTGAGCCTCGAACTCTCGGGCGGCTACCTCTATGAATGGCTGGATGGGGGCCCGCACTGGGTGATCGGTCCGGTCCATACGCTGCCTGAGGTGGCGCCGGAGAGCGGGACCGCCATTCTCAGCTATTCCCGGCCGCTCAACGACACCTTCACGTTCACGGCCAAACTGGAGAATTCGTACACGGGCCGCCGATACTCGCTGGCCTTCCCGGTCCCTTTCAACTCGTTCGGCGCCTACCAGCCGATGGCTGCGTATGACCTAACCAAGTTCCGGGTGGGCCTTCAGTCCAGTCACGGCTGGGGTGTGCCCTGTTTGTCGACAACGTCTTCAACAAACACGCCCAGCTGGAGAACCTGTACACGGAAAACCTGGCCAGCGCGGCGTTCAACGAGGTCGTCACCAACCAGCCGCTCACCGCTGGAATCGATCTGACCGTCAAGCTCTGACCGACATCGTCCCCGGGCTACTGGCCCTGCGTCAGAACCTGTGGGAGACGCCGACGTAGAACTGGGCGATCGGGGTCTCGCGGTTCAATCCAAAATTGACGCCGCAATCGAACTGCAGGGTCGGCTGGGACGCCGGTATCCAGGCCAGGGCAAGATCGCCGGAGACCTGGGTGACATCGCCGATCGGATCGAAATCGACGTCGGTCCAGAACTCGATCGACCCGGTGACCTCCTTGGAGAGCGGATGGCTGAAGCTCGCGAGCCCCGAGACATTGAGGTGGGTTCCCTGGCCGGACACGTCCTCGAGCAGGTCGGCCTCCGGCTCGAACGTCACTGACCAGCCCTTGGGAAGGTTGATGTTCAGGATCGCGATCCCGCCACCTTCGACCGCGCCATCGCCGATGCCGAGCGGCGCGGTGGGAACCTTCACGTACGGGGAAATGGCGAAGCTGACATTGCCGCCATCGTCGCCGAGGAGATTCCATTTCACGTGCACGAAGAGATCGCCGATGCCGCCTTGCCTGGTCGAGACGCCGTCCCGGTCGCGCGTCGTGATGATCTCATAGGGCGCGATGCTGACTTCGAGATCGACGGTGTTGGTGAGCCCGAGCTTCAGGGTCGGGTCGGTAATGACATAGACGTCCGAGCTGACGCCGGCGGCGTGGGCGATGGTGACGTTGAAGACGTCGGACTCGATCTGGAAGTAGCCGGCGTCGACGGTGCAGGGCGACGAGGCCTTGGTCGGCCTGTCGGTGCAGAACGGCCGCAGATCGGCCGCCGGGGTCGGATTGAAGAGGGTGAAGCCGCTCTTGTCCGGCGGCGGCGCGGCTGACGCCGCCGAAGCCGCCGGCATTGTTGAGGCGGGGGCGCTCGCCTCGGCGCCGGCGGGCGGCGTGGAGGGCGGCGGCGCGCTCGCCTGCGCGACGGCGGTCGGCGCATCGGAGCTGGAATCGGCCTGCTGGGCGAACGCCAGGCCCGGCGTCACGAGCGCCAGTAGGAGGGCGGCGGGGAGCCATCCTCCTTCGCGCGCCCGGCAGACTCCTCTACGCGCCCGGGAGGGCCCCCGCGCGCGCTTCAAGCGCCGCCCTCGCTCGTATTGGCGATCACCTGGTCGGTCTTGATGTCGAGCTTGTTCATCATCTGCGCCAGGACCGCGTTCTGGTATTCGAGGTGGGTGAGGATGACCTCGATCTCATTCTCCGCCTTCACGTTGACCTCGAGATCGTGCTCTGCCCGCAATTCCGAGTGGGCTCCCTGAATGTTCTGGCCGACCATGATCAGGGGCATGAGCAGGATCTGGATCACGTTGGAGATGAAAAGCCAGAAAACAAAGGCCATCGGCGGGTCGAATTGAAGCTTCTTCGGAGCCAGAAAATTCCAGCCGAGCCAGATTGCAGTCCAGGCGAAGATGACCAGGAAGAAGCCCATGGTTCCGACATGCTCGGTGATCCACACGGCCATTCGGTCCATGGGCTCGAGGCTGTCGCGCTGTTGCTTGTAGGTGTTGCGAAGGGCCGGGCGGCCCTTGCGCAACTCCGCCAGAGTCGTCGGCAGGTCGTGAGCAGTGTGAACGGCGGCCATTAGCTTGATCCCCTCGAGATTCGCTTGGAGAGGCTGACTTCTTCGAAGTGGTTTGGCCAGCCGCCGCAAGCGGCGGTCGGCGAAGCCGGATGAAGAGTAGGCCGGATTGTCAAGCCGCGACATTGGCGCCGACCCGCCCTGCGGGCGTCGGCAGGACCTTCAGGCCCGACCAGTCGGCGTCGAGGGCACAGACCTTGACGTCCACCCAGCCGGGGCATGGACAGCCTTTCCGCCAGGGCCTCCAGTTCGGCGCTTGACCCGGGCGGCGGTTCGGCCAGTCTCCTGAGAGAAGGGGGCGCACCTGACGATTCCCGACCGCATTGCTCCGCCCGCCCGCGGCGCCTGCGCCGCCGCGCTTCTGGCGGGCTGCATGGTCGGGCCTAACTTCCAGCGGCCGGCGCCCCCCACTGTCCAGGGCTACACGCCAATGCCGCTTCCCGCGGCCACCGCCGCCGCCCTCGGGCCAGGAGGGGCGGCGCAGCGGTTTGTCTACGGCGCGCCGGTCGACAAGGCCTGGTGGACGGTGTTCGGCTCGCCCGAGCTCGAGGGGCTCGAAGCCGAGGCGTTGAAGGCCAATCCCACCCTGGGCTCGGCGCAGGCGGCCCTACGCCAGGCGCGGGAGACCTGGCTCGCCCAGCGCGCCGCCCTTTTTCCGACCGTGGCCTTCCAGGGCAACGCGACCCGCGCCAAGAACTCGGCGACGCTCGCCCCGCCGCTCAACAACAATAGCGAGACCTACACGCTCTACACCGCCCAGCTCCAGCTCTCCTACGTTGTCGACGTCTTCGGCGGCGTGCGGCGCCAGATCGAGTCGACCGCGGCGCAGGCAGAAAACCAGCGCTTCCAGACCGCCGCCGCCTATCTGACGCTGACCGCCAATGTCGCCAGCGCGGCTCTTCAGCTGGCCGCCCTCGACGACCAGATCGCCGAAACACAGGCCATCGTTGAGGCCGACAGACAGAGCCTCGTGGTCACCTCGCGCCAGCAGCGGTTCGGCCAGGCCTCCGGCGCAGACGTGGCGGCGGCCAGGGCAAGCCTCGAACAGGCCGAGCAGCTGGCGCCGCCGCTGCAAAAGCAGATCGATCAGCAGCGGGATCTGCTGGCCGACCTCCTGGGCCGACCGCCATCGCTGGCGCCGACGAATTCGCTGCGCCTGGCGGATTTCCACCTCCCGCCCGACTTGCCGGTACGCCTCCCCGCGGAGCTCGTGCGGCGTCGGCCTGACATCCTGGCGGCCGAGGCCAATGTCCACGCCGCATCGGCGCAGGTGGGCGTAGCGGTCGCCGCGCGGCTGCCCAGCTTCACGATCGACGGCGCGCTGGGGGGCGCATCGACGGAGATCACCACCCTCGTCTCCAACGGCAACGACCTGTGGTCGATCGAGGGCGGCATCGCCCAGACGGTCCTCGATGCCGGGGCCCTGCGACACAAGGAGCTGGCGGCAAGGGCGGCTCTCGATCAGGCCATGGACCAGTACCGCGTGACGGTTCTCGCCGGACTGCAGAATGTCGCCGACGTGCTGCAGGCGGTCGTCGACGATGCGCACACGCTCGAGCACGCCGGAGCGGCCGACGCCGCGGCGGCCAACTCGCTGCGCATCGCGCGCCAGGAGTTCGTCCATGGCCAGGTCGGCTCGCTCAGCGTGCTGAGCGCCCAGGCCGCCTCCAGCCAGGCTCGCGTCACCCTGGTCCAGGCCAGGTCGGCCCGCTACCTCGACACCGTCGCTCTGTTTCAGGCCCTGGGGGGCGGCTGGGACCCGGACGAGCCGACGACGAAGTCAAATCCTCCTCCGCCGACGACGCCATGAGGATGGCCTTTTCCATTCGTGCAACCCGAGCCCTCTGGCGAGCCGCCGCGGCGGCGCTGTTCCTGGCCGCCAGCATAGCGCCACGCCAGGCCTGGTCGCTGGAGGTCAGCCAGCAGGTGCAGCGCCGCCTCGCCGTGGCGACGCAGCGGCTGACGTTGACCCACCAGTCGGACCAGGTCGACGCCTTCGCCAAGGTGCTCGATCCCGAGCCCCTGGTTCAGCTGGATTCGGACCTCGCCACCGCCATCGCGACAGCGGCGGCGTCGAAGGCCGAGGCCGAGCGCTCCAGGGTCCTCAGCACTCCCAACGGCGGCGTCGCGGTCAAGGACATGGAGGCGGCCGTGTCGCAGGCCAGGCAGGACGCCCTGAAAGTCGACATCCTTCGCCGCCGCCTGGGGTTGGAGTGGGGACCGGGCGTCGCCAGGATGAGCGACGTGGCGCGCGAGCGGCTGGTCCGGGCGCTCACCGCCGGGGCCGCCGCCCTCGTCCACGTCGACACCCACAACAACGAAGGGCAACGGGGCGCCAAGTTCGTCAAGGTCGACATCGGCGATGATTCGGTGCGCGGCAGGGTCATCGGTCCGGCGCGCGCCGCCGAGCCCCGCCTGCAGTCCTCGGGCCTGATCGTCGAGGTCGAGGGACGCTCGGCGATCCTGCTTTCGGTGGGCCTGACCCAGAGCGCCCACATCGAGCAGTCCACTCCGCAAAGCGGCGTCCTGCTGCCGCGCACGTCGGTGATCCGTTTCAAGGGATCGGACTGGGCCTATGTCCGAGTCGCCCCGACGACGTTTCAGCGGCGGCTGGCCGAAAATCCCGTACCCGAGAGTGATGGCTTATTCGTCGCCAAGGGCTTCGCGGCCGGCGACGAGGTGGTGGTCAAGGGCGCCGATGCGCTGTTCGCGGCCGAGTTGAGCCCGCCTGCAGAGACCCACTGACAATGCTCGAGGCGCTCGCCCGCTGGTCGATGCGGCGGCCCAGGCTAATTGCCTGGACCTGCGTGTGGTTCGTAGCCTGGGGCCTCTTCCTTGTCAGGGACATCAGGTTCGAGTTCCTGCCCGAACTCGCCCCGGCGCACGCGAGCATCCAGACCGAGGCGCCTGGGCTGGTCGCCGAACAGGTCGAGCAGCTGGTGACCCGGCCGATCGAAACCCGGCTCATCGGCGCCGCCGGCATCGGCAGGGTAAGCTCGCAGTCGGTTCAGGGACTTTCCATCGTCACCGTTCGTTTCGCAGACCGCGCCAATCCCTATCGCGCCCTGCAGGCGGTTTCGCAGAACCTCTCGGGCGTTGTCGGAATACTACCGGCGGGGGTCGCGTCGCCGCGCATCTCCCCGCTCACTCCGCGCGGCGCCGAGGTGATGAAGATCGGCTTCACCAGCGCCAAGCTCGACGCCATGTCCTTGCGCGATGTCATACAGTGGGTCGTGCGGCCGAGACTGCTCGCCGTGCCCGGCGTCGCCCGAGTGGCCGTCTACGGCGGCGCGACCCGCCAGATAAGGGTCTTGGCCCGGCCCGGCGACCTTGCCGACAGCGACCTGGGCTTTCTCGACATCCTCAACGCCGTCAAGCGGGTGACCAGCGTCGCCGGGGCGGGCTTCATCGATACTCCCGCGCAGCGGGTGCTGATCGACCCACGCGGTCAGGCGCTGACGGCCGACGCCGTCGGCGCCGGACAAATCCCGGCCGCGGGCGCGGCGCCGACCCGCATCGCCGACGTCGCCGACATCGTCGAGGGGCCGGCGCCGGCGTTCGGGGACGCCCTGATCATGGGCAAGCCCGGCGTCCTGGTCTCGATCGCCGGCCAGTACGGGGCCAACGCCCTGGAGACCACCCGCGCCATCGAGCGCGCGACCACGATCCTGCAACCGGCTATGGCCGCCCAGGGGATTACGATGACCACGCTCGCCCGGCCGGCGACCTTCACCGTCGACGCCATCAAAGGCATTGCTTTGGATCTGGCCATCGGCGCAGCCCTGGTCGCGCTGGTGCTCCTGATCTTTCTTCGGGATCCGCGGGCGGCGCTGATCTCGCTCGTCGCCATCCTGCTGTCGCTGCTAGGCGCAGTGGCGATCCTGAAGGCCATGGGCGTCGCCCTCAGCGCCATGACTCTGGGCGGCCTCGCCATCGGCCTGGGCGTCATCGTCGACGATGCGGTCGTCGACGTGGAAAACATCCTCTCGAGGCTGAGGGACGCCGAGGCGCGCGACGCTTCTCACCGCGAAGCGGTTGCGGACGCCTCGCTCGAGGTGCGCCAGTCGGTGATCTACCCGACCTTGGCGGTGATTGTCGCGGTCCTGCCGCTGCTCGCGCTTAGAGGGGCGCAAGGGGCGTTGCTGGCCCCTCTGGCCAAGGCCGCCATTGCCGCTTCGCTGGCCTCGCTGGCGGTCGCCGCCGTGGTGACGCCAAGCCTATGCGTGGTTTTTCTGCGCCACATCAAGCCGGCGCAGGACCCGGCCGCCCTTCGCAGGTTGAAGGACGCCCATGGCGGCTTGCTGGCGGCGCTTCTCTCCAGACCGGGATGGACGCTCCTGGCGGCGACCGTGGCGATCGTGCTGGCCATCGGCGGCATCGCATTGTCCCGACCGCAGTTCCTCCCACCTATCCATGACGGACATCTGGTCGTCGAGGCGCAGGCGCCGGCCGGCACTTCGCTCGAGGTCATGCGGGAATATGGCGTGAGCGTCGCGGCCGACTTGAGGTCGATACCGGGAGTCCGAGGCGTCAGCCAAAGGACAGGCCGGGACGCCACGGACGATGAGGGCTGGGACACCGGGCGCGGCCTCATCGATATCGACCTGGCCCCGAACCTGGCGGTGGCGGCCCAGGCCCGGATCGCCCAGCGCGTTACCGAACGGCTGCGGCTCTACCGGGGTCTGGCGACCACGCTCCGCCCGCTGATCGACAGCGGCCAGGTGGAGGGCGCGGAAGCCGCGGCCCCCTTCGAGGTCCTCGTTTTCGGTCAGGATCTCGACGCCATCGACGCCGCCGGCGCACGGATCGCCGCCGTACTGAAGACGGCGCCAGGGGCGCGGGAAGTGCGGGCGCAGACCGACGCCGTCGGGCCCGTGGTCCGCGTCGACCTGCGGTTTCCGCGCCTAGCGCTGTTCAGTCTCTCGTCAGCCGATGTCCTCGACACGGTCCAGGCCGCTTTCGCAGGCCAGAGCGTGGCGAAGATCTACCAGGGCGACCGGACCGTCGATCTGGCGATCAGCGCCCAGGAGAGCCTTCGGCGCGACCCCGAAGCGATCGGCGATCTGCTGTTGCGTTCGACCTCTGGGATTACAGTTCCCTTGAAGGCGGTCGCCAACATCTACCTGACCGACGGCCACGTCTTGATCGATCACGACAACGGCTTCCGTCGCGAGGTGGTTACCGCCGCTCCGGCCGATCCGGTCCGCTTCGAGGCGCTGGCGCGGAGCGCGATCGCCGCTCACGTGACCGTGCCGCCCGGCGCCTTCATCGAGTTCGGCGGGGCGGGCGCAGCAGCCGCCGCCGCACGCAATGACCTCTTCATCGATTACGGCTTCGCCTTCTTCGGCATCTTCGCCATCATGGCGATAGCATTCGACGCCAGGACAGGCGCCCTGATCGTTCTCTCGACCCTGTTCTCCCTGGTCGGCGCGGCGACGGCGGTGGCGTTCATGGGGGGTGCGCTGTCGATCGGCGCGGTCCTGGGTTTCATCGCCCTGATCGGGATATCGATGCGGGGCGCCATCCTTCTCTTTAGCCGGGCCGAGGATCTCTTGATCTCGGAAAGCGCGGAGTGGTCATTCAGGACGCTGGTGGCGGCCACGCAGGACCGGTTGACGCCGGTCCTGATGACCGCCTTGCTGGTGGCGCTTGTCCTGGCGCCCCTGGCCCTCCACGCCGGCGAAGCTGGACGGGAGATCCTGGGACCCATGGCGATCGTCATCCTTGGCGGCCTCTTCACCGGAACCCTGGCCACGCTGATCGTCTTGCCGGCCATGGTCGTCACCCTCTGGCGCCCGCCAACAGCGGCGCCGCCGGCCAATCCCCCAACCACGACGGTGACCGACAATGGATGAACCCCGCAGGGCCCCTCCGGCCAGCTTTGGCAAGAGGCTGGCCGCATTCTTCAAGATTCTCGGCCCTGGCCTGGTCACCGGCGCCGCCGACGACGACCCCTCGGGAATCGCCACCTATTCGCAGACCGGGGCCCAATTTGGTTTCGGCCAGATCTGGACCGCGCTCTACCAGATCCCGCTGCTGATCGCGGTCCAGGAAGCCTGCGCGCGGATCGGGATAGTCACCGGCAAGGGGTTGGCCGGAGTCATCAAGGAGCACTATTCGCGCACGATCCTGATCTGCATCGTGCTTCTGGTCGTCGTTGCCAACACCATCAACGTCGGGGCCGACATCGGCGCAGTCGCCGCCTCCGCCCAGCTCGTCTTCAAAGCGCCCTATTGGCTCTACTGCGTCCTTACGGCGGTAGTGGTCGTCGCCCTCGAGGTCTTCATGAGCTACAAGACCTATGCCCGGGGGCTGAAGTGGATGGCGCTGGCCCTGCTAGCCTATCCGGCGACGGCGCTGATCGTGCACGAACCCTGGAAGCAGATCCTCTACGCGACCTTGGTCCCGCACGTGGAATTCACCGTCGCGTTCCTGTTCATCATCACCGGCGTCTTTGGCACCTCGATATCGCCCTACATGTTCTTTTGGCAAGCCTCCCAGGAATGCGAGGAACAGATCGAACAGGGCCTCGCGTCCCAGGACGGGAGCAAGCACCGAGTTTCCCGCCGGTTCCTCAGGGGCATGGAAGTCGACACCCGGGTCGGGATGATCGCCTCCGAGGTCGTGCAGTGGTTCATCATCATGACCACCGCCACGGTGCTCTTCAGTCACGGGGTCAAGAACATCGCCACCGCCGCCGATGCCGCCAAGGCGCTGGAGCCCCTTGTCCGCTCGTTTCCCAATTCGGGCCAGGTGGCCAAGGACCTCTTCGCCGTCGGCGTCGTCGGCCTGGGCCTGCTGGCGATCCCGGTGTTGGCTGGCTCGTCGGCGTACGCCTTCGCCGAGGCGATCGGCTGGAAGCAGGGCCTGTCGCGAAAGCTCGCCGAGGCCCCTGGCTTCTACGGCGTCATCATCGTTTCCCTGCTCGTCGGGCTCGCCTTCAATTTCCTCGGCATCGACCCGATCAAGGCGCTGGTCTTCACCGCGGTCTTCAACGGCATCGCCGCCGTGCCCATGATCTTCCTGATCGGCCTGATCAACCGCAACGCCAACATCCTCGGGCGCTGGCGCGGCGGCTGGCTCTCGCAGACCTTCGTCTGGATCACCTTCGCGGTCATGGGCCTGGCCGCCGGGGCGCTGATCTACACCACCGTCATGCCCAAATAGGCGGGCGGGCGCGCCGCCCGAAGGGTTGACTCTGATCCACTCGCCAATGCAGGAGCTCCGGCGCAATCACGGCATGGCCAAGCCGTGAGGGCGGGAAGAACTCCGTGGAGGATGCGGAACGGCCGGACTTGCGCGTCAGTTGGGGGCCTCGCCGCCGGTCGCGAGGACCCGGTCGGTCTTCACGTCGAGCTTGTGCATCATCTGCAACAGCATCGCATTCTGGTATTCGAGGTGGGTAAGGATGATCTCGATCTCCTTCTCCGCCTTCACATTGATCTCCAGGTCACGCTCGGCGCGCAGCTCGGCGTGGCCGCCCTGGACGTTCTGTCCGACCATGATCAGCGGCATCAGCAGGATCTGGACGACGTTGGAAATGAACAGCCAGAAGACGAAGCCCATCGGCGGGTCGAACCGCAGGTTCTCCGGGGCGAGGAAGTTCCAGCCGAGCCAGAGCACCGTCCAGATGAAGATGATCCGGAAGAACGCCATGGTCCCGACCCGCTCGGTGATCCACACCGCGAGCCGGTCCAGCGGCCCCAGACTCTCCCGGTGCTGCTTGTAGGTGCTGCGCATGGTTGGGCGGCCCCTGCGGACCTCCGCCAGACTCTTCTGCAGACTTTGGGCGGTCGGCGAGGTGGCCATCGGCGACGTCTTATCCAGAGATGTTCTGGCCGGGAGCGCGACCGGTTCCAGAGCATATCGCCAAAGCGCGTTCCAACCGGGACTTCAGACCTCAAGCCGGGTCGTCGAGGCTGAAGCGGTCGTCGTCCTCGTGGTAGGCGAAGATCTCGGCGAAACGGCCCCAGGAGACGACTGCGTCCAGGGTTTTCTCGGCGTAGTCCTCGCTCATGAAGTCCTCGAGCTCGTCGCGGAACCGGGTCGCCGGGGCCTGGTGGGAGGTGCGGTCGTCCAGGACCCGGCGAATGTGGGCGGCCAGCGGGACGTAGGCCAGCAGGTGCTGGGCGAAGAGCTGCTTGCGTTCGTCGACCTCGGCGTTGGCGTAGCGCCTAGCCGCGGGCGTCAGGCGGATCGTGCGGCCCTCGATCTCGGCGAAGCGCATCAGCTGCAGGGTGTCGGCCACCGGCAGCAGTTCGTCGGCGTCCATGTTCAGCTCGTTGGCGAGCGTCGCCAGGTCGGCCTTGCCGTGGTGAGGCGGCGCCGCCAGGGCCTCGATCATCCCCGAAAGGGTGTTGGTGGAGACGTGGGTCAGCGCCATGCCAAGGCCCAGGCCTGGGAACGCGCCCTGGGAGGCCGGCGGGCCGCTGGGCCTTGCGGTCATCCGCGCGTAGGTGTCGTCGACCAGGGCCCGGAAGGCGGGGTCGAGCCGCTTGCGCGGTTGGGGAAGGTCGACCTTGATCTCGGCGATCACCCGACCGGGGTTCGACGAGAAGACCAGAATCCGGTCGCACATCAAGACCGCCTCCTCGATGTTGTGGGTGACCATCAGGATCGAGCGGATCGGCATCTTGCCTTCGGCCCAGAGATCGAGAAGGTCGGTCCTGAGGGTCTCGGCGGTGAGGACATCGAGGGCTGAAAAGGGTTCGTCCATCAGCAGCACCGAGGGCTGGACGACCAGGGCGCGAGCCAGGCCCACCCTCTGGCGCATCCCGCCGGAGAGCTCCTTCGGATAGGCGTTCTCGAAGCCGTCGAGGCCGATCAGGTCGATGGCCGCCAGGCTCCGCTTGCGGCGCTCGGCCGCCGGCACGCCCCTGGCCTCCAGCCCCAGCTCGACGTTCTTCTCGACCGTCAGCCAGGGGAAGAGCGCGAAGCTCTGGAACACCATGGAGACGCCGTGGGCGCTGTCGTCGCCCGGCATGTCCTTGACGATGATCGTGCCCGCCGTCGGAGTGATCAGGCCGGCGATCGAGCGCAGCAGGGTCGACTTCCCCGACCCCGAACGGCCCAGGAGACCGACGATCTCGTTGGGTCGAAGGGTCAGGTTTACCTCTTCCAGCACCAGCAGGCCGGCGCCGCCGCCCTTGCCGTAGACATGCCTGAGCCCCCGCACCTCGACGAGGTCGACGTCGGTTTCGATCGGGCGTTCGAGGGTCATGGTCATGGCGGCGGTCTCCGGTAGTTTCTCAGTCAATCAAGTCGAAAATGGCGTTCGGAAAAGGCGTAGAGCGGACGCCACACCGTCCGGTTCAGGAAGATCACCAGGATCGACATAACGGCGATCCCCAGCGCCACCCGGGGATAGTCTCCCGCCGAGGTGGCGTCGGCGATGAAGGACCCCAGGCCCTTGGCCTCGAGGCGCGAGTGGCCCCAGCTGGCGACCTCGGCGACGATGCTGGCGTTCCACGACCCGCCCGAGGCGGTGAGGGCCCCGGTGACGTAGTAGGGGAAGATTCCGGGCAGGATCAGGTCCCGCCAACGCTGCCACGACCCCAGGTGGAAGATGCCGGAAACCTCTTTCAGGTCGTTGGGCAGCGCCGCGGCGCCGGCGACGACGTTGAAGAGGATGTACCACTGCGTCCCCAGGATCATCAGCGGCGAGAGCCAGATGTCGGGATCGAGCTTCCAGGCGACGATGACGATCACCGCCATCGGGAAGAGGACGTTGGCCGGGAACGCGGCCAGGAACTGGGCCACCGGCTGGATGCGCTCGGTCCACACCGGCCGAAGTCCGATCCATACCCCGATCGGCACCCAGATCAGGCTCGCCAGGGCGATCAGGATCAGGACCCGCAGCAGGGTGATCAAACCCAGGTCAAAGGCGGTCAGGGCGTCGTGAAGGCTGACGGTGTGGCTGATGTAGCGGAGGATGGTGAGCGCGGCCCAGATCGTCACGGCGATGACGAGCGCCAGCCAGGCGATGTCGAACCACCTTCCGGTCCGCGGCCCGCCGATCTGGGGCAGCGAGACCTTCGGGGCCTTGGGAACGGGGATGGCGCGCAATAGGGCGGCGAGCGGCGCGCCCAGCCGGGCGAGGAGCCGGGTGCGGCGCAGGACATCGAAGAACCAGGAGCGCGGCTCTTCCTCCGAGGCGGTCTGCTCGAAGCGGAACTTGTCGGCCCAGGCGACGATCGGCCGGAAGAGGAGCTGGTCGTAGAGGACGATCACCACCCCCATCGCGCCGACGGCCCAGGCGACGGCGGTGAAGTTCTTCTGCTCGATGGCGACCGCCAGCCACGATCCGATGCCGGGCAGCGTCACCTGGGTGTTGCCCACCGTGATCGCCTCGGAGGCGACGAGGAAGAACCAGCTTCCGGACATCGACATCATGGTGTTCCAGACCAGGGCCGGCGTCGCGAACGGCAGCTCCAGCCGCAGGAATCGGCGCCAGGGCGAGAGACCGAACTGGCGGCTGACCTCGTCGAGATCTCCGGGGAGGGTCCGGAGCGACTGGTAGAAGCTGAACGCCATGTTCCAGGCCTGGGCGGTGAAGATGGCGAAGATCGCCGCGCACTCCACGCCCAGCTCGCTGCTCGGGAAGAGGCCCATGAAGAAGGTGACGGTAAAGGTCAGGAACCCCAGGACCGGCACCGACTGGAGAATGTCCAGCATCGGGATGATCACCAGCTCTGCCTTGCGGCTCTTGGCCGCCAGGGTCGCGACGATGAAGGTGAAGAGCAGCGAGGCGAAGATCGCCGCGAACATCCGCAAGGTCGTGCGCAGGGCGTATTCGGGCAGCCTCGCCGGATCGAGCACGATTGGAGTGGTGTGCAGGTTGGCTAGCGGCAGGTTCATCTCCTGCGCGCCGTGAACGATGAGGACGGCCCCAAGGCCGATCACGGCCAGGGCGACGAGGTCGTAGCGATTGGGCGCAAGCCTGCGGCGCGCGAAACGCGCCAGCAAGCCGAAGTTCGTCCTGTCTGGGGAAAGGAAGACCATCGAGGAGCCTCGTTGACGCCGCTTGGGCCGTCACGAGGCGCCCGATTTAAGTCAGGCGGCGTCCGACGACTTCAGCGGCCCGCTAATTGGACCAGGACTGTCGCTTGGCATTGGCTTTTCAGGTTGAAGGAGCGCGCCCGAACCGCGCAATGCGGTCCAGCCACGAACGAGCGCAATGGTGCTGAACGAAGGCCAAGTCAAGCGGGCCGGGGCCGATATTTGGGCGCAGCGGACAGGGCGTCCAGGAGGCCGCTGGCGGCGGTCTGGACCGGGGCGAAGGCCAGCGCTATACCGCTCGCCAAGGCGTCGCGCCGGCTAGTCACCGGCGGAGCGACCGCCGGAGCGGATTTTAGAGGATCGGCCGGCTCTTAACGCCTATGGACGTTTTGCTCCCGTTAGGCGAACGTGCCGATGCGGGAGACCGTTTTTGGGTCCTTAGGAGTCGGGGCGACAAAATCAATCACCAGGGGAACTGACACCATGAAGCTTCCAGCCCTCGCCATCACGGCCGTCGCCGTGGCGGCGCTTCTCGGCGGAACAGCGATCGCGCAGGATACGACGCCTGCCACGCCGCCAGCCGCCGCGCCCGCTCCGGACGCCACCGCGGCCCCAGCGCCGGCGCCTGCCGACCAGACGCCGCCCGCGGCGATGGCGCCGGCCGCATCGCCCGATCAGCCTGGCCCGGCCGCGACCATGCAGCCGGTCCCAAACCCGGAAGGCTCCACGAGCCACGCGATGGCCCATCACGGGGCGATGAAGCATCACGGCAAGTGGCACGGTCACATGAAGGGCGCGCATAAGGGTAAGCACCACGGCCACATGAAGGGCGCCCATAAGGGCAAGATGCACGGCCACATGAAGGGCCATCATCACGCCAAGGCCGCCAAGGCCGCGCCGGCGCCCGCCGCGCAATAGGCCGGAGCTTCGGCGAGTCGGCCGCGGGGCCGGCTCGCCCGTAGCCTAACTCCGAAGGGATTGGACGGCGGCGTCCGGCAACAGGCGTTGCGGTTCCTCTCCCCTACTTTGCGCGCACCGGTCAGACGGGGACGACCGCCTTGCCCACCGGGGCCAGAGCGATCATCGCCAGCTTGAAGTGCTGGATTCCGAACGGGATGCCGATGATCGTGAGGCAGAGGCCCGCGCCGATCACCAGGTGGGCCAGGGCGATGTGCCAGCCGCCGAGCAGGATCCAGAGCACGTTGAGCCCCAGGCCGAGGCAGCCCGAGCCGAGGTCCTCGCGGCCGGTGATGTCGCGGCGCTCGACAATCCGCTTGCCGAATGGCGCAAAGGCGAAGACGCCGATCCGCACTGCAGCGCCGGCCCACGGCAGGCCCACGATCGTGATCGCCAGCAGCACCGCCCCCAGCAGCCACAGAAAGCCGGTGATGAAGCCGCCGAAGATGAACCACAGGATGTTGAGAAGCAGCGTCACGTCGGGGCCTCTATCGTCCTCAGAGCATAGCTGGGGCCCTGCATTGATCCAAAGCCCGGCGAGCCCACCTATAGGGGGTCGCCAGGCGCCGCCACCGGAAATGACGGCGGCCCCGGCAGGCTCGAACTGAAAACAGGACCCCTGACCCCGCGATGACCCGCCCGCCTTCACCCTCCGGCCGCCCCTCTCCTCTCGCCGCCGTCTTCGCCGGCCTCGTGGCCCTGGCCGCGACCGGCTGTTCGGTCGCCTCCGCGGCGCCGGAGGAACCGCGCCGGCTGCCGGCGCCGGCCGCGTCCGACCCGGCCCCGACCGCCAAGACCGAGAGCGCCGTCCTCTCCGGCGGCTGCTTCTGGGGCGTGCAGGGGGTGTTCCAGCACGTCAAGGGCGTCGCTCGGGTCACCGCCGGCTATTCCGGCGGCCAGTGGACCACCGCCAACTACGAGATGGTCGGCAGCGGAACCACCGGCCATGCCGAATCGGTGCGGATCGTGTTCGACCCGCACGTGATCTCTTATGGCGAGATCCTGCGGATATTCTTCTCGGTGGCCACCGACCCGACCCAGCTCAACGGCCAGTTCCCCGACGAGGGCCGCCAGTACCGCTCGGAGATCTTCGTCGCCGACAAGACCCAGAAGGCGCAGGCGCAGGCCTATCTGGCGCAGCTTGCCGCCGCCAAGGCTTTCGATCGGCCGATCGTCACCCGGATCGATCCTCTGACCGGGTTCTACGAGGCCGAAGCCTACCATCAGAACTATCTCTACAAGCACCCCGACGCGCCCTACATCGCCACCTACGACCTGCCCAAACTCCAGGCGCTCAAGGCCCTCTTCCCCGCCGACTACATGGCCAAGCCGGTTCTGGCGAACTAACCAGGGCTGCCGGCGCACGCAGCCTACGCCTCATCACCGACCTGGGGTCGGCAAGGGCGATGCAGGTGGCGTCGCCCTTTCGATCGGCTTCCCGATCAGACTCTCGTAGAGATCAAGCACTCTTTTCGACGACGCGGTGAATTTCGTCAGTCAGTTTGTTGTTGATCTTGATCAACTTGTGAATTTCGTCGGTAAGTTTCAGCACGGCCTCGGCGTCGTTGTAGGTTTGGCGCGCCTGCTTGTCGGACGCCTTCGCCAACACCTGCTGCCCGACCATGATCACGGAGAGCAATACCAACTGCAGGAAGGTCTGCGAGATCCAGGAAACAGTCGCCACGGTTCCCTGATGAATCGCCGCCGGGAGACTGATCAGGGTCAAGATTGCGAAGGCGTAGGCGCACCACATGGAGCCAACGATTCTCGTGATCTGCACCGCCAGCCAGCCGTTGAATCCAACGTGCTCGTCAGTCGTAAGGGCGACAGGTTCCATCTTCCGCCTCGCAATTTGTGGGTGTGGGACATGAGCTTCCGGCATCTTAGGTCGTCTCCCAAGATTGTGCCGGAAAACATGTTAGCCGACAGAGCGCGGCTCCGCTCCGGCATTGACCACGGTCTTCCGACGACGAGCCGGCGGCGCCGGCCACGGGAGATGGAGCCTCTTAAGCGAAGAGGCCAGGGTCGAGGCCCGACAGACTTCGACGAAGGCTTATTCTCGCGCGCTCGGCGAGACGGCCAATAAGGTTTCGATGAACCGCGGCAAGACGAGCGCCGCCCGCGTCACGGTCGTCGCCGCCGACCGCATGCCCATCATCGTAGCGGCGTTTCCAAGTGCAGCGCGGGGCGACCGCTCTGGCGTCGGGACCAATCGCGAGGAATGGCGGCCTCCAGGGCGTCGTCGACGGTGATGACGCCGAGAATCCGACGGTCGGCGTCCAGGACCGGCAGGCTGAGCAGGTTGAAATCGGCCATGCGGGTCGTCACCGAAACGATGTCGTCCTCGGGCGCCGCGAAGATCACCGGCCCTTCCGCCGCATCGCGCAATGGCGTGGCCGGATCCAGCTGCAGCGCGCGCACCAGGCGAAGCGTGCCGGTCAAGGCGCCG
>Ga0302326_10006052_pt1 | contig 27301 bp, 24 predicted proteins | sample Palsa_T0_3_FD_202264 | JGI IMG/M metagenome (GOLD analysis project Ga0302326, IMG submission 202264) | Peat permafrost microbial communities from Stordalen Mire near Abisko, Sweden - Palsa_T0_3 | ecosystem: Environmental > Terrestrial > Soil > Palsa > Peat permafrost | place: Sweden: Abisko... | reverse complement strand
ACAGGAGGGGGATTGTCCGGTGCGGCCGTGAAACCTATAACCATGAGGTTGGTTTACGAAGCTTCTAGGGTGATTAACATTCCAATTATAGGACTCGGGGGTATTGAGGACCCAGCCGACGTGGCAGAATATCTAATTGCAGGAGCGGGAGCGGTAGAAGTCGGAACTGCACACTTCGCGGACCCGCGGATTTCAGAGAGGTTAGTAGAAGGACTAGAAAACTGGTGTAAGGAAGAAAAGGTATTTGAAATCAGCAAGTTACGTGGCTCTTTACGAGGCTAAATTGATTGCCAGGATCGGCTGCAAAAGCTACAATATCCCTCTGATTTTAAAAAGGTTAGGAGCCTATGCGAGCTATAAAATTGATGTGCCTGGAGTCGGTTTTCTTAGCAGTGGGTCTGCTCATTTTGACCCCGGCGGCGAATCCTACCGCTGCCATCAAAGCGAGCGACCCTTCCCAGCCAGCGGTCCTTCAAGCGTCCAAGCATAGCGGTACAGGCCTAGTAGGCCAGGCGAAGCCCCTAGCGGTCTGGCAATGCACCTCCAGTTGGTATGGGGAAGACTTTGACGGGCTTCCCACGGCCACCGGGGAGAACTACGACATGTATGCTGCAACGGCCGCTCACCCGACCCTACCCTTGGGGTCCATCGTGAGGGTCGTCAATCCTCGCAATCACCGCAGCGAGGTGGTACGAATCAACGACCGGGGTCCTTATGCGGGCGGGCGTGAACTTGACGTCTCCTACGAAGTGGCCCGAAAGCTCGGATTCGACCAACGGGGACTTGCGAAAGTGCGAATCGAGCTCCTGCAAGTGCCTTCACACCCCAGCTCAGAACATCACGGGCAATAACAAAGCGGGTCGTGGCGCCGACTTGGGCGAGAACTCGGAGTGTGCGCGGCCGAAACGAGCCTTGCCAGCGCGCCAACGGAGCGGGCGTGATATACTGCGAATGAACTGGGGATAGCTCTGGGCTTTGCTGCTTGGAGCGTGGAAAGGTAGGTGCCCGATGTGGGATAGCCCCATGCATTTGCTGATTATCGCGGTCGTGATTCTGGTGCTGTTCGGAGGCCGCAAGATTCCCGAAGTGATGAAGGGTCTGGGCCAGGGAGTTCGCGAATTCAAGGAAGGGATGCGCGGCGACCAGCCCGCGCAAACGAGCCAGCCCGTAAATCCACCGGTTACAAATCCCCCCGCGGCCGCGCCAACTGAAGAGAAGAAGTAGCCAACTTTAGGGACACTGAGGAATTTCCGACGGCGGCCTCCTGGCCGCCGTTTTTCTTTTGGGGCGTGGCCGCAACCCGAATTCAAACTTCCCAGCCGAGCTCCGCCAGCAGTGACCATAGCCGCGCAAGCGGCAACCCCACGACGTTGAAGTAGCAACCCTCAATGCGAGTGATGTACCGTCCCCCGATTCCTTGAATGGCGTACGCGCCTGCTTTGCCAAAAGGCTCGCCCGTCTCGAGGTAACTCTCGATTTCAGCATCGCTGAGGGGCGCGAAAGTGACTCGCGTGATTTCTTCGACGACGCGTTCGTCGCCGCCCGGATAGCGCAGCAGAGCGAGACCCGTATGCACTTCGTGGATGCGGCCAGCGAGAAGCCGCAGCATGCGGCGGGCGTCCTCGTCGGAAGCCGGCTTGCCGAGGATCTCTTCACCGGCGACAACAACGGTGTCCGCGCCAAGAAATAGAAAGTTGCCTGGCTCCGTGCGTGCATTCGCAGCCGCCCGAGCTTTCTCGAAAGCCAGCCGGCGAACGTAGTCGCCGGGTGTTTCTCCGGCGCGGAGCGCTTCATCGAGCAATGCGGGGCGAGCTTCGAAATCGATCCCGGCAGCGCGCAAAATTTCCGCGCGGCGAGGCGATGCCGAGGCAAGGATCAATTTCATGGTAAAGGGTTATAAACGAACCGTCAGATGACCACGGCTTCCTGGTATTCGCCGAAGGCCCGGCGAAGCGCGTCGGAAATCTCGCCCACCGTGGCATACGCTTCGACCGCGGCAAGAATGGCGGGCATAAGGTTTTCGGTGCCGCGGGCGCGGCGCTCGACTTCCTCGACCGCCGACCGCGCCTTTGCCGCGTCGCGGCGGGCGCGCAGAGCCTGAAGCCGGGCAATCTGCGAGCGTTCGATTTCGGGATCGATACGCAGGATCGGAATGGGGCGCTCTTCTTCGACCTGGAATTTGTTCACGCCGACAACGACCTGCTCTCCGCGCTCGATGGCCCGCTGATATTCGTAAGCGGATTTCTGAATCTCCTGCTGCACGTAGCCGGCTTCGATGGCGCGCAGCATGCCGCCCATGGCGTCAATTTTCGCGATGTATTCACTGGCGCCGGCTTCAATTTCACTGGTCAGCTTCTCGATGACGTAGGATCCGCCCACGGGATCGATCGTATTGGCGACGCCGGTTTCGCTGGCAATGATCTGTTGCGTGCGCAGGGCCAAGAGCGCGGCCTGCTCGGTCGGCAACCCAAGGGCTTCATCCAGCGCGTTGGCGTGGAGAGATTGACAGCCTCCCAAAACAGCGGCGAGGCATTGCAGGGCGGTGCGCACCAGATTGTTCTCGGGCTGCTGGGCGGTGAGTGAGGAACCCGCGGTCTGCGCGTGGAAGCGCAGCATCATGGAGCGCGGATCGCGCGCGCCAAATCGATCGCGCATGGTGTGGGCCCACAATCTGCGAGCGGCGCGAAACTTGGCGATCTGCATCAAAAACTCATTGTGCGAATTAAAGAAAAAGGACAGTTGCGGCGCGAATTCATCCACTTGCAGCCCGGCGGCGATGGCCGCTTCAACATAAGCGATAGCGTTGGCCAGTGTGAAGGCGACCTCCTGCACCTCGGTCGAGCCGGCCTCGCGGATGTGATAACCGGAAATCGAAATAGCATTCCAGTTGGGAACTTCTTTGCGGCACCAGGCAAAAATGTCTGTGACGATGCGCATCGCAGGGCGCAAAGGGTAGATGTACGTGCCGCGAGCGATGTACTCCTTCAAAATATCGTTCTGTATCGTGCCGGCGAGCCGCGCCAGATTCGCGCCCTGCTGCTTGGCCACGGCGACATAGAGCGCGAGCAGGATCCCCGCGGTGGAATTGATGGTCATCGACGTGGAAACGCGCTCGAGGGGAATCCCATCCAGCAGCGTCTGCATGTCTTCGAGCGAATCAATGGCCACGCCTACTTTGCCGCCTTCGCCGAGCGCCAGAGGGTGATCCGAATCCATGCCAATCTGCGTGGGAAGATCGAACGCTACGGAGAGCCCAGTCTGACCCTTTTCGAGAAGATAGCGGTAGCGGCGGTTGGATTCCGCCGCGCTGCCAAAGCCGGCATACTGCCGCATGGTCCACAGGCGCCCGCGATACATGGTGGGATAAACGCCGCGCGTGAACGGAAACTGCCCCGGGGTGCCGAGTTCTTGCTCCGCGTCCCACCCGGCCAGATCTTCGGCGGCGATAACCGCCTCCATGGGCAAGCCGGCAGTCGAAGCTGCCTTGCGATCCGATACAGCGGTAGACTTCTTTGAGTGATCAGTCATTTGGAATTAGCGCACGCGGCGCGCACGTCGAAAGGAACCGAAAGCAAATGCCGCCATCATTATCGCATAGGCTATGGCGACCCCCATAATCCACAGAACGGGCCGATGCTTCCATTCGCGCCATGCGACGAACGCGCCAAAAACCGCAAAAAGACCGAAAAGCGCGCCGGTAGTCTCATGGAAAAGCTCGCGCGTGACGCGCCAAATGACACGCAGCGTAACCTTAATCGATTGCCAGAGGGTCGGAAGCAATCCAGCAGGCATGGCAAGATTTTAATGCTGGTTCAGCCACTGGGGTAGTCAATTTGCACGGCCGGCTGGACGCACGCAAGTCCGTGGCCGTGGCGAATGTCGACGCAATCTCTCCGTGCGCCTATACTCTCGACATGATTTCCGACGGAGAGCTTCTTTCGGCGTTGCGCCGCTACTGGGGATATGACTCGTTTCGCCCTATGCAGCACCGCATCGTGCGAAGCCTGCTCGAAAGCCGCGACACGTGCGTGATCATGCCGACCGGCGGAGGAAAGTCACTCTGTTATCAGCTCCCCGCAGCCTCACTGCCCGGGCAAACCGTCATCGTCATTTCTCCACTGATCGCCCTTATGCAGGACCAAGTCGCGCAGCTGTCACAAATGGGAATTCCGGCCGCCGCGCTCAATAGCACGCTCTCCAGTGCCGAACAGGGTGCTCTGATCTCCGCATCCCGCGAAGGGCGATACCGGCTTTTGTATGTTTCGCCGGAGCGCCTCGGCCGCGCGGACACGCTCGACTGGCTCGCCCGCGTGCCAATTTCATTCTTCGCCATCGACGAAGCGCACTGCATTTCGGAATGGGGGCACGAATTCCGGCCGGACTACAGGCAGTTAAGCCGGCTCCGGGTGCATTTTCCGGATCGCCCTATCGCGGCGTTCACGGCGAGCGCCACGCGGCGTGTGCGGCACGATATTATCGACCAGCTTCAACTGCGCGATCCGCATAAATACATCGCCAGCTTCCACCGGCCAAACCTCAGCTACATCGTAAAGGAATGTGAGAAGGGCACGCAGGCCGATCTGCTGCTGAAAACACTGCGCCATCATGCCGGCAGCAACGTGATCGTCTACGCGCCGACGATCGCGCGTGTCGAAGAAACGGTGAAGTTTCTTGGCGAACGCGGCATCCCCGCAATCGGATACCACGGCAAGATGGATGCCGCGACGCGAAGGCAAAATCAGAAACGATGGATGTCCGACGAAGTGCGCGTGCTGGTCGGCACTCTCGCCTTTGGATTGGGTATCAATAAGGCGGCGGTGCGCGCCGTGGTTCATTTGTCGCTACCGAAGTCGATCGAGCAATTCTATCAGGAGGCGGGCCGTGCCGGACGCGATGGAGATCCCGCTGATTGCCTCTTGCTGTGGCAAAAGCGCGATACAGCCCTGCTCGTACACTTCACCAAGGAGATAATCGACGCGGCAGAGCAGCAGCGGGCCTGGCAACGCTATCGCGAAATCATTCACTTCGTCGAGCCTGGAAGGTGCCGGCATCACCAGATTTGCGTCCATTTTGGCGAGAATCCGAAATGGAAGTCGTGCTCGGCGTGTGACACATGTAGCGGGGAGCCAAAGTGGCTATCGGTTCAAGCGGAGACCCCGCCTCACCGCGCGAAAGCCGCCGGCCGCTCAAAAAAGAAAGGCGAATCCTCGCCCATCGACCCGGCCGTCGATCAGGAACTGCGAGAACATCTTCGCGAGTGGCGGCGCACCACGGCGAAAGAAAATGGCATTGCAGCTTTCATCATCTTGCACGACACCACGCTTGATGAACTTTGCCGAAGGCGCCCCCGATCAATCTCGGAACTCCTGCGAGTTCCAGGAATCGGCGAGCGTAAGGCGGAACTGTACGGCGAGCAGATTCTTAACGCCATAAAAAGCTATCGCCGAAGTGTCCGCCCTGCCCAAGCATCCCTCAAGAAGCTGGAATCTGCGTAGAGGATCGCGCCCCACTCCGGATCGGAGACCCCGACCAAAGGACAGGTTGCGAGCTCGGGCACGCCCGCTTCGTGGTACTTGTGTCTGCGCGGCGGCAGTCCTACAATTGCGTTATTGAGGGTTTTGGAGGAGGCCAGGCTTGCAGCTCGACGACAACATGAAGCGGTTGTTGCGGGAACTCGGACACGCCATCAATGATACGGTGTCTGAATCGGAGCGCATTTCCGACGCCATCACGGGCGTGCGGTCCGCCGGGTTCGATATCGTGCTAAAACTTGACGCTACCATCGGCCTGGCCCGGCGCGGCTCCCAGGACGCGAGGATGACCTCGCAGGATCGCCGCTTCCTGGAGTCGCTGCACATTCGCGTGGATGAAGAAGCCATGGAAGAGGATGCCGGCGAGACGAAGGTGGAAATTACGCCGCAAGACATCAAATTTCTGAAGTCACTGAAGATTTCCTTCGATGAAGAACTCTAGCGCTTTTCTCGCTGCGGCCTTGGCCGCGCTGTCGATCTTGGTTGCCGCGCCAGTGGGCGCGCAGTCTGTGGGCACTGCGATATCCGTCCAAACCCCGCCAATCCATCGAAAAGGGGTGGTCTGGTTGAAGGCGGAAATCCTTCATGCCGACGCGCGTTCGATGATGGTTCGCGAGCAAGGCAATCAGCTGTCCATCCACACGTTCACTTACGCGGACGACATTCAGGGTAGGATGGAGCAGATCTCGGAAGCCGGCGGCTATCAGTATGGCGACCGCGTGAAGATCATGTATCAGCCGGGACAGCTGGTGGCGCTGAAAGTCCGCGGCAAACCCTCGAAGCCGCTCTGAAGCTGATGCGCTGTTGGCCCCGTAGTTCCCTGCTATATTTTCTGCTGCCCGCTTGCTTAGCTCATTTGGCCTTCCTTAGCTGCGCTGTGCTAAAACTACGGATGTGATTCGCCCGCCTGCCGTGGCTGGAAGATTCTATCCTTCCGATCCCGAGGAACTCGCTCGCCAGATTGATGAGTTCGTTGCGGTTCCCGGTGCTGGTGGCGCTCCGAAAGTTGCGGGACGCGGATGCGTGGTGCCTCACGCGGGCTATATGTACTCGGGACGCGTGGCCGGAGCGGTATATGCGTCGATGGAGATTCCTTCGCGGTGCATCCTGCTCGGGCCGCGACATTATCCACGTGGCGAGTCGTTGGCGATTCTCACGGAGGGCGGCTTTTCGACTCCGTTTGGCGTCGCACCAATCGATTCCGCACTGGCGCAGCAGCTGGCCCATGCGTTCCCGCGGCTGCGCGATGACGCCGTGGCCCACGAGACCGAACATTCGCTCGAGGTGCAGATTCCTTTCTTGCAACGCTTGTCCAAGGATTTCCAGTTTGTGCCGGTGGTGCTGGGGACGGACCGCTACGGCGTATTGGAAGAACTGGGAAAGGCCTTGGCGGAGGTTGTCGCGGCAGAGCGAGAGAAGGTGCTGATCGTTGCCAGCTCGGACATGAATCACTATGAGAGCGACGCGATCACCCGCGCGAAGGACGAACGCGCCGTCCGTTGCATTCTGGCGCTGGATCCACAGGGGCTTTACGACACCGTGCGCAGGGAAAGCATCTCGATGTGCGGCTACGCGGCTACCGTGGCTATGTTGGTGGCCGTTCGCCAACTGAAGAAAATGGCGCCGGGGACATCAGGCTTAACGGGCGACGCGTCCGAGCCGCTGCTGGTAAGCTACGCCACTTCCGGCGACGTCAGCGGCGACCGCGACCGCGTGGTCGGCTACGCCGGAATTGTTATTCCCTGAAAATCTGAGGCTCGCTGAAATCTCGATCGAGCAGCAGTTTTTAGTGTCGAACCAACGAAACAGCGTTGGAAGCGACCCGGTGCTGCGCTGCCGAGTTGCCTGCGCGAGTCGCCGCGCTGCTGCGCGTGGCATTCAGAATGGAAAGCGCAAACACCAGCAAGAGGACCGCTGTGCTCCATCGAATCTGCTTCCGGCGCAAACCGACGAACAGGAGCGCCAAGGACAAAGCGCAGGCGATCACCAACATTGCGGCCGGTGCAGTTACGGTCGGGCGGTTGATGGCCGCGGGAGGCTCCGTCGGATGCGCAGCCGCCCAGAGATTTGCGTTCACAAAATTCAGAGCATTCACCGAGCCGAGGCCGGTGGCTAGATCGAAGCCGATGGCCGTGTTATAGCCGGTCATCACGCCTTCCGGGGTTCCTGCGCCTCCTCCTCCTCCGCCACCTTGCTGCCCGCCGCTTCCGCCACCGCATCCGGCGCTAACAACCAGCAGGAGAACAGCGCCACACATCGCGGCACCCGTTACCCAACGTTGCGGCTTTCGCCGCAAGCCGAGGAGAAGCAGTAGTCCGATGCAAAGCGCGCAGACAGTCCTCACGGCTTGAACGTTGATCTGCGGAGTGCGGCGCGAGGGCGAAGTCGGAACACTGGCGGCCGTGCTGCAGTTCGTGCTGTTAGGGACACAAGGCATCGCGTTCGTCGCTACGGCCCCGCCGGCACCCACCGTAACGTCGTTGAAAATGCACCCAGGAGCAGGCGCCGACCCCATCCCCGGAGGATTCGAAATGCAGTTCGCGTCATTCTGGCTGGCAAACAGCTTGTACAGAACTAAGTTGGCCGCACCCTGCGCGCCGTGAGCCTGATCGACGAGCGCCATGATGCCGGCAAACGCCTGCACGGAGACGGAAGTGCCTCCTACGCCAACAAACACAGGGGATGCACCAAGGGCGCAGGGTTGATTGCTCTGGCCTGTGCCCGGCTCGCCGGCGGTCGCCGCCGTATCCATTTCACACATTACGTAGAAGCTTCCCGCAAAGCCGTCACCTGCGAACAGTGAGACATCGGGAAGATCACGGGCGTTGTCGCTGGGAGTAGTCACGCCGCCTATTTGGCTCGCGTTGCAGCTTCCCGTCGTCGCGGCCAGCTGAAAGCAAGGCTTCGCGTAACCGCCTGTGCAGCTTGATGGGAGACCGTTATTCGAATTTGTGCTAGTGCAACCGCTGACGCCCCCCGAACCACCGGTCACTTCCACCAAGAAATTCTCTTGTACCGTTAGGTTGCTGCAGCTGGCAACGGCATTGGCAACGCCCGCAAGCAAAATAACCTCGGGATTGGTGCAAGTGTCGTTCCACGCGGTTTCCGGAATGTAGCTGAGAGCGGACGACACAGTGCCCGGCGCCGGATTCCAATACCCGACACTGTTAGGCCCTCCAGTAGTCTCGGATCCCAAATCGTTGAAATCGGTGCCGCCGACACCTATGTCATAGGGGGTGGATGCCAGCCCATTTACTTGCAAGCCGTTTGACGCGGGTTGCGTGATGGGACCGTTGATCTCATCAATGTCGCAGCCGGCCGACCCATTATCCCCGGTCGATACCAGGACGGTAATTCCTTCCGCCGCCGCCTGCTGCCACTCCGTGCTGTAGAAGGCATTCCCTCCCGAAGGCCCGGAGCCGAGCTCAAGCTCACAAGCACCGAAGCTATAGCTAAGAATGGGAGCGAGACCAGTGCTGGAGTTGGTATGCGTGGCGTTGGGGAAGTCAATAACGTACTCGGCGGAAAGATCGCCGCCGAACGCCGCATTCGTCGATTTTGAAACCACCAAGTCGATCTGCGCGTTCTTGGCGACCGCTCCCGCCCATTCGGTGTCGAGAACGGCTTCGATCTCGTCGCTAGTCTTGCCGGGATTGGCGCCGTTGACGATGACGTTAGGATTGGTCGGAGTGGTGGCAGGCAAGCCGAAAAGCGCGCGAAATTGGGTGACGTCGGCAGTGTTGATGTTGCTGTCGGCCATGATGGCAATCGTTTCACCCGCGCCGGTAATGTTGTTATTCCACAGCTGCTGAACGTTGTAGATGGTCGCGAAATCGTTCGGTCCAACCGTATAGCAATTGGCCGAGGCTCCCGCGATGTCGCACGATGTCGCGCCGCTATTAAATGTGTAGGAAGGCCGCAGGGTAGCAGCGGACGTTCGGCGGATGTGACTCGCCGGTTTGGGGTAGAAGTTGTGCAACGACCGGATGCCGGCGACAACAGGGGTAAGCGCCGTTGGGATCGCCGGATCGCTCGAGTTGGCCCAGTGCTGTTCGTTCTTCACCACATACTGATGAATCGTCGTATGAAACGCCGTTTGCACCTGGGCTGCGTCGCCGGAAAACTGGATTACGGTGCGACCCGCTCCGACGTTCTCCACCTGAAAGCCATGCGACCCCAGCCACTTCGTGATCGTTTCGATGTCTTGCTGAGCAGGCCCGTACATCTGGCCAAACTCTGCTGGGGTGAGCCAATGATGGTAGTTCGGCGACGACCGGTCCAATTGCTCGGCCATGAAGCCTTCGAGCGCCGCTTCCTGAGCCGCACTCCGCTGGAGCACCATCAGCATGTGCTGCATCGGAAGATTAGCCGGCGCCGGGCCGCGGTCGAACTGCGGCCGCGCGAGCGGATGAGTATTGCCACGGAGAACGGTAGTTTGGACATCATTCACAGCCGCCGCGGCGATCCGGGGCTGCGCGTTGGCCGCCTGTGCTGAGACGCGCGGCGAAATGAATGAGAACAACACGATCATGGGAACGAATTTAGGAAGTGCGGAATATAGGTTTCGCATAGTTGGATACCTCAGATGCTTCGAATCTTTCCAGGGATGGCCGCGTTGAAAGCGAAGTTAGCTCTTGGTAACCCCGGTTTTCGAGGCAAAATCCTCGCGGCGTTCATATAACAACGTAATGACGGTAAGTGACAATCAGAGTTCCAAAAAGATGTGCTTTGATGCCAACCCTTTTCCTTCCCGGTACGGAACTAATTACCTGGCGGCGGGTTGAATCCGGATGGCGAGATCGCTGGCGCGGCGGCGGGCCATGTCGATGACGCGCTGGTCGGCGGAAACCTGTGCGAGCAAAGGCAGCAACCGCTCGGGCTCGGGAAGCAGCTTGGCGTCGAGGTCCTTCTGGATCTGCAGGAGCGCATCGTTCACACCCAGGCGATCGAATCGCAGGGCATGCTGCAAATCAGAAGCGTCGTTCAACTGCCGGGCGATGCCCTCGAAAGCGTCCAGAAGCTGGCTTCCGGAGTCATCGAGAGTGTAGTTAAAGGTAACCATGTGTGACTCCGTCCCGCGATCGTAGCGGAACGTTTTTTCGCCCAGATTAGCGATGCGGTGGTGGGCTTCGAGGTTCACACCATCAAAGTTGTGCAGCTTCCCGGCAAGATCGAAGATGCGATGAGCGAGCGGGGCGCCGACCTGAAAGGCATCCGTGCTGGCATCGTCGGTAAGCTGGCGAATGTCGTACGTTCCGGACCCCGTTTCGTCAATCTTGATTTCGACGAACTCGGGAAAGCTGGATTTGAAGACTTTGCGAAAAGTGATCGTCGCGCCGGAAGCAGATGCGGGCGCGTATGCCGCCGAGGCAGCCGTGCCCAGCAAAATCAAAATTGCGATCGCTCGAACTACCGCACGGACACTCATAATCAACGGGAAACGCCGCTTCGAATCACGCGGCACCCCGAGCTGGGGCTGGCAGCGCGCGGCCGCGCGCCGAGCGACGCCGCCATGCGGTCGCGGGCTCGCGAAGCGTACGCGTGACACAGAGCCACGGCGAGCGCGTCGGAAGCGTCGGCGGGCTGCGGGGCGTCGGGAAGTTCGAGAATCGATCTCACCATTTGCTGCACTTGCTCCTTCGAGGCGCCGCCAAATCCTGCAACGCAAGCTTTCACTTCTCGCGGCGAATAGCTGAGCGCGGGAATCTGAGCCTGCGCGGCGGCCAGCAAGACGACTCCGCGCATCTCAGCAAGCTTCAGTGTGGTTTTGACGTTAAGAGCCGTGAAGACGGACTCGACGGCCACGGCATCGGGCGCAAACTGCTCGACCAAACCGGTAAGCAAAAAATGGATCTCGCGCAGCCGAACCGCGAAGGTCATTCGCGCAGGGAGTTTCCAGGCGCCGAACCGCATGGGGCGAACCTTGCTCCCTTCGAATTCGATCACGCCATAGCCGGTGGCCCCGAGCACCGCGGGATCCACTCCTAAGACGCGAAGTTTGCGTTTCACAACATTCGAAGGTATGGATTCGGGGGACATTGGCCGCACCAGTGTAGTGCGGACTCGAAGTGAAGGCTGATATTTTTTCCCGTGCCGTGCCATGCTGGCGACGCTAACTGGCCATGGCGGCCTGAATTTCCTTCTCGTCGATATCGAAGTTGGCATAAACGTGCTGCACGTCGTCGTGGTCTTCCAGAGTTTCCATCATGCGCAGCATCTGCTGGGCCTGGGGCCCGGTAAGCTTCACGTAGTTTTGCGGGATGAAACCGACTTCCGCGGAAGCCGGAGTAATGCCCGCGGCCGCAAGCGCCTCGCGCACCTTTTCCATAGCTTCCGGCGGCGTGGTGACTTCCCAGGCCGCTCCATCGTCCCGCAGATCTTCGGCGCCCGCGTCGAGCACAATGCCCAGCATTTTGTCCTCGTCCGCCTGCTCTTTGGGAACCACAATGTCGCCCTTGCGGTGAAACATCCATCCGACCGCGCCCGTTTCCGCCATGTTGCCGCCGTTCTTGCCCATCATGTGCCGAATTTCGCTGACGATACGGTTGCGGTTGTTGGTGACCACCTGTATGAGCACTCCCACTCCGCCGGGGCCGTATCCCTCGAACGTCACCTCATCGAGAGTCTCACCTTCCAGGGTTCCAGCGCCGCGCTGGATGGCCCGCTCGATGTTGTCATTGGGCATATTTTCGCCCTTGGCGGTCAAGATAGCCGTGCGCAGGCGCGGGTTTGTTACCGGATCAGCGCCGCCGGTGCGAGTGGCAATCGTCAATTCTCGGATCAGCTTGGTGAAAATCTTGCCGCGGCGCGCGTCCGTCGCCGCCTTCTTGTGCTTGATTGTGGCCCATTTCGAGTGTCCGGACATGAATCGACCCCGCGCAGAAAGTGTGGCAGGAGCAATGCTTTAGCTCTTGCCGCGATAGTCTAACAATAGCGCCGGTAACAGGCAAGCGAACGCCGCCTTCCGACACCAAGGCGCACGACAGAACTAACCGACTTGTAAACGAACGTTAACGGGACGTTCACTTGCCCGGTCTTTCCTAGTGGAGAAACGCATTCCTGCCCCGACGGCGCCCTATGCCACGGGCGGGGGGGCCGGGGTAATCCTCTGCGGATGAAGCCGATCGGACGACGCTATCTACTCTGTTGCGCGCTAGCACTTTTTCTGGCGCCGTTTGCGCCGGTGGTCCGCGCGGACAGCTCGCGGCCCTGCGCGCGGCCCGCGGCGGGCAGCACTGTGCCGGAACCGGAGGACCTGCGCAGCGAGAACGGAATACTTCGAGTTGAGCTGGATTTCCAAAGCTTCACAGATACGAATGGCCAGGTCCGCTACTGCTACGCGTACAAAGATCGCGTGCAAGCGCCCACGCTGCGCGTGAAACCGGGCGACACCTTGATCTTGCGCCTGAAAAACGAAGCGGCCGGCGCCCCTTCGTCAACAGCATCCGCCGAATCGCACCATGAAATGAACGGAGGCTGCGAACACGGCGATATGACGCCGTACTCGACCAATCTGCATTTTCACGGTTTGGATATCCCGCCCGTCTGCCACGGCGACGACGTGCTGCACACGGTGATTCAGCCGGGAGACCAAGCCTTCGAATATCGCGTGAAAATTCCGGAGGATGAACCTCCCGGTCTCTACTGGTATCACCCGCACGTTCATGGTTTTTCGAAGGCGCAGGTGCTGGGGGGAGCCTCGGGCGCGATTGTGGTGGAAGGAATCGAGCGAGCCAATCCGCAAGTCGCCGGATTGCCCGAGCGCGTGTTGGTGATTCGAGATCAGGACTTGCTCATGCCCAACGCTGTGCCTGCTGCGGCCGGCTCCATCAACCTGCCCCCCGTTGTTCTCGACCGTGACGGAGACACCCGCAATACCGGCACCGGGTCAGGCAAGCCGGCCAAAGATCTGTCGATCAATTTCGTTGCCGTGCCGTATCCCGACTATCCGCCGGCGGTGATTGCGATCAAGCCGGGTGAACGTCAACTTTGGCGGGTCTTGAACGCTTCAGCCATAACGTATCTGAATCTGCAGGTGCTTTTCGGCGGCACGCCACAGATGGTAGGCGTGGTCGCGCTCGACGGGGTCCCAATCATTGAAAACGGTATCGGCAATGGCGTGATCTTGGAAAATCACCTCGGTTTACCGCCCGGAGGGCGAATGGAATTCACCGTCACGGGGCCGCCAAAAGGTGTTGCCGCCACCCTCGTAACCCGCAGCGTGAACACCGGACCCGGCGGTGAAAACGATCCCACACGCCCGCTTGCGAATATCGTGGCTTCCGATGATGCCGCGGAGCCCCGCTCAACTCTCCCGGTCGGAGGAGGCATTCCTATTCGACCGTCCAGAACCTGGCTGGGAGACGCGAAGCCTACGCGGACGCGGAAGTTGTATTTCTCCGAAAAGCTTCAGGATCCCAACGACCCCAACAGCCCAACGACTTTCTACATCACGCTGGATGGCCAGAAGCCCAAACTGTTCGATCCACACTCATCCGTTCCGGCCATCGTCGTGCATCAGGGAGATGTTGAGGACTGGGTAATCGAGAATCGCTCTCAAGAGTTGCACGATTTTCACATTCACCAGACCCACTTCATGCTGTTGGATTGGTACGGCTTGAAGGTCGACGAGCCGTTTCTGCGCGACACCGTAAATGTGCCCTTCTGGGACGGCAAGAGCGCCGTCTATCCCAGCGTCAAAGTACGTATCGACTTCCGCGACCCTAATATCGTCGGAACCTTCGTCTATCACTGTCATCTTCTGGAACACGAAGACGGTGGAATGATGGGTTTAATTCGCGTGGAACCCAGAGACGGCAGCGCGACGCCGTTGAAGCAGTCCAGCAAGACTCATCGTCCTCTGTGCGGAGCTCCGACGCTGGTGACAGCAGTACTAAAGTTTTTACAGCCTGCCGGCACAGCAACAAGCGTTCCAACCGCCGCCGATGCTTCCGTGGCGCGGCGCGATACGCAGTAGTTTTCACGGCGCTGTCATCTGGCAATAACACGGCGAGCGTATCTACGTCGTGCACGAACCGATTTTGATCGCAAATGTCGAAGCAAAATTTCCTACGAGGAGAGTCCATGATCCGGAAGAACCTTCGCTGGATGACGGCCGTTCTGATTGCCGCCAATCTTGCGCTCGTGAGCCCGAACAGCTTGATGGCCAATGACGACAGAGCCAAAGAGAAAGCTAAGCAGTCCAAGCCGAACAACAGCAGCAACTTTCCGACCACGACGCCTATTAAGCATGTCGTAGTCATCTTCCAGGAGAACGTTTCCTTCGACCACTACTTCGCTACCTATCCGAATGCCCAGAATAATCCCGGAGAAACCGCCTTCCGGGCGACTCCCGATACGCCGTCCGTGAACGGAATAACGCCGGGATTGAAGAGTCAGAATCAGAACGTTGATGGCAAGGATAATAGCTTCCTCCCCATTCGCCTCACGCCGGCTCAGAACTACACCTGCGATCAGAATCACGACTACACCCCCGAGCAGCAAGCCTTCGACAGCGGCTTGATGGATAAGTTCCCGGAGTTTACCGCCACGGTTTGTTCCTCAAGCCCGTACGCCGACGTGAGTGCTCTGGGAGCGGGTATCGTGATGGGCTACTACGATGGGAATACCGTCACTGGCCTTTGGAACTACGCGCAATACTTCGCGCTGAACGACAACGGCTTCGACACCAACTTTGGTCCTTCGACGCCCGGCGCCATCAACGTCGTCTCCGGGATGACCGGCAACGCCGACCTGGGCCACTCGATCGATGACTCCGGCAAGGATCTCGAGAACGACGTGGTCAACGGCAGCGTGATCGGCGACGCCGATCCCTTCTACGACGATTGCGGATCGCCGGATCAGACTTCCGTAACTGGACAAAATATCGGTAACCTCCTCAACGCCAAGGGCATCACCTGGGGATGGTTTCAAGGGGGGTTCAAGCCTTCGTCGGTAGTGAATGGCAAGGCGGTTTGCGCCACCACCACCAACCGCGCGGATGGAACGCCCGAGACAGCATATAGCGCTCATCACAATCCCTTCGAGTACTACGCCAGCACGGCGAACGTTCACCACACGCCGCCGGCCAGCGTCGAAGAAATCGGGCACAACGGGGCCGCGAACCACATCTATGACTTGAGCTGGTTCTGGCAAGCCGCCACCACGGGCAATCTGCCGGCGGTGAGCTACATCAAGGCAAATCGCGCGCAGGACGGCCATCCGGCAAACTCTTCCCCACTAGACGAACAAGCCTTCATCGCCAATATGCTCAACCAATTGGAGTCGCTCGCCGAATGGGACCAGATGGCCGTGATCATCACTTGGGACGATTCCGATGGCTGGTACGACCACGTGATGCCCCCGATCATCAACCAGTCGAACTCTAAGGCTGACGCGCTCACCGGCATAGGAGACTGCGGCAACGGCAACCATTCGCTGGGCGGCCTTCAGGCTCGCTGCGGCTATGGCCCGCGCCTTCCGTTCCTTGTCATCTCACCGTATGCCAAGAAGAACTTCGTGGACCACACGCTGATCGATCAGAGCTCGGTGGTCAAGTTCATCGAAGACAACTGGGAGCTGGGCCAGATCGGCAATGGCTCATTCGATGAAATCGCCGGGCCTTTGACGAACATGTTCGACTTCACCAAGAAGCGCAAGGACGTCGCGTTCCTCAACCCCACCACGGGAGCCGTCACGTCCGTCCAAAAGGAATAGTTGAAAACTCCCCGCAGTCCCTCACCCGTAAGCCCCCCTGGCTCGCCCCGATTCCCTCGGGACGAGCCAGCCCCTTTTTTGGGCATTCTCTTCTCGCGCCTCGGATGTATCCTTGTGCGGGCCATTTCGGTCCGCGAAAACGGAACCACGGCAGCACCGGAGATCGTCTGAGTGGCTCGACAGGCTCGCAGCGTTGATCTGACCCAGGTCTCGGAGTGGGAGAACGGCCAGGTCCGCCGCAAAGAGGACTACCTTGCTGCCGAGGAGCCGCTCGAGATTCGCATCGGCAAAGAGCCGCTGAGCGTCACGATGCGTACTCCGGGGCATGACGTTGAGCTTGCCGCCGGCTTTCTTTTTACCGAAGGGCTGTTCGAACGCCGCGAACAGATTCTGTCTCTTGAAACCGATTTACCGGGCGAAAACCGCGGCAATCTGGTGCGCGTAGATTTTGCGGCCGACGCTGTGCCCGATATGGAGAAGCTGCGGAGGAACTTTTTCGCGGCCTCCAGTTGCGGCATCTGCGGGAAAGCCTCCATTGATTCCGTGCGCGCACGAACGCTTCGTCCGCCGAATCAGGATTTTCGGCTTGGCGCCGAAGTGCTCCCAAGACTCCCCGACGCGTTGCGCGCTTCCCAGGCCGTCTTCGGACGCACGGGGGGCTTGCACGCAGCCGCGCTCTTTGACGCCGATGGGAAGTTGCTGATCGTCCGCGAAGACATCGGACGCCACAACGCAGTGGACAAAGTCATTGGTTGGGCGCTGCTCGAAGGACGGCTGCCCCTGGCAGATTCGGTACTCCTGGTCAGTGGGCGCGGAGGATTCGAAATCATCCAAAAGGCCATTGTGGCGGGGCTGCCGGTAGTCGCCTCGGTTTCCGCTCCCTCCGGTCTTGCGGTGCAACTCGCGCGAGAGATGCAGCTTACGCTCATCGGCTTCTTGCGCGAACGGCGCTTCGTAATCTATTCAGGCGACGAACGCATCACGCCGTCCGGGCGGGCCCTAGAAGCCACTCCAGAGGCCAAATGAGCGAGACGAAATGCACGCTGCTGGCCGAGTCACTCAAGGAAATCGCCGCGCGCCTCGAACAGGCGCACAAGGCCTTCCAGAAGCGCCACCCAGGCGCTCCCGCAGGTCGCCAACCTGTTCATGTGGTCTACGGTGGCGCGCAGCTTTTTCGTTCAGGCATCGCGCGCCGGCTAGGCGAGCTCGCGTTGCGCTCGCTCGACGACTACGCGCCCGACTTCGTTGCATTCGCCAAGGCCATCGGCTTGCCGGGCGCCGCCCGCCTTTCCGACTCGCCCGGCGCTTCCGTCGGGCAGTCGATCGAATCCGATCCCGCCACCGCGCGCCGCGAGCATCCCGCCGAATGGCTCGCGCATACCGTTTACACCCGTGTAAAGGAAAAATTGCGCAAGGAGCCTGTCGAGGACTATCGCATCGATTTCGAAGACGGCTACGGCAATCGCCCCGATGCCGAGGAAGACCAGCACGCGCTCGCTGCCGCCGCCGAACTCAGTACGGCAATGAATGCGGGAGAAGTTCCGCCATTCATCGGCATCCGCATCAAACCTTTCACCGAAGAGCTACGCGAGCGGAGCATCCGCACGCTCGATATTTTCCTCACCGAGCTTGCGATGAAGACGCGCGGCCAGCTGCCGGAGAATTTCTGTGTCACCTTGCCCAAAGTCACGCTGCCCGATGAAGTTGCCGCCCTCGCCGACATTTGCGCGCGCATGGAGCCGATGCTCGATCTCTCGCCCGGCGCCCTGCGGATCGAGGTCATGATCGAAACGCCGCAGGCTATCTTCAACGAGCGCGGCGAAGCCGCGGCGCTGGCGCTGGTCTCCGCGGCGCGCGGACGCTGCGTTGCCGCTCACTTCGGCCCTTACGACTACACCGCGTCCCTCAACATCGCCGCTCCGCGCGAGGCCCTCACGCATCCAGCCGCGCAATTTGCTCGCGATGTCTTGCAAGTAGCGCTCGCCGGCTCGGGGGTGCGCATCGCCAATGGCCCTGTCAACATCCTGCCCATTCCGCGGCATCGCATCGCGGCAGGAGCGCCCGCGGGATCCGCACCTCTCACTCCGCGCCAACGCGAGGAAAATCGCTTCACCGTGCACGCCGCCTGGAAATTGCATTTCGACCTGGTGCGTCAATCTCTGGCCAATGGCTACTACCAGGGATGGGATCTCCACCCGGCGCAGCTTCCTACGCGTTACGCCGCCGTCTATTCCTTCTTCCTCGAAAATCTTGAATCCGCTTCCGCGCGACTCCGCAACTTCGTCGAACAGGCCGCGCAGGCCACGCGCATTGGCCATGTCTTTGACGATGCTGCCATGGCCCAGGGTCTGCTGAGTTACTTCTCGCAGGGCATCCACTCGGGAGCGCTCACGGCCGCGGAAGTGGAGGAGCGCACGACGCTTTCGGCCGCGGAGTTGCGCGCCGGATCGTTCCTGCAGATTCTCGAAAAACGCCGCAGCTGAGGAATTCTCGAGACACAGCGGCCGGCCTAACTCGCCGAGCATTTCGGGGAAACTGCCTTTGGGAAAACGCGGATGAAAGGCTACTGGCGGTTTGCCGAGCCGGCGACCTGCACAAGCGTATTCGAATCAGCGGATGGCCCCGCATCGATGGTCTGCGGCGCGCGCCAACGATCCACCACGGATACTTGATGGACGCAGGACACCGTGCAGCGCGGGGCGCAACCCTTCTTGGTCAAAAACTCGCGCCGCCGGCGTTCGTCCGTGTACTCGGCGAGCGGAATGCCGGGATAGCCACGCTGCTGCGAGCAGTAGTGCACCAGCCCGTCTTCGCAGATGTACAGGTAGCGCGATCCCGCCCGGCAACGCCACTGGTTTTCGCGGCCTGCGGCGATATTGTGCTGGAAGCCATTGACGCGCGTAAACGAACGCTTCCCGAGAGACATGATCTCTTCGAAGATTTCCGTCTCGCGCGCGCCCAGAGGCTGCAACTGCCCATTTCCATCATGTAGGATGCCGACCGTCGACGTGAATCCCAGTCCCAAAGCACGGTGCGCCACTGCCAGCGCATCTTCAGGATTCTTCACGCCGCTGCCCAGCACGGAGTTGATATTCACTGCAAACTCAGCGTGCTCGGCCAGAAGTTTCAGCTTCTGATCCAAAACCTTTAGGCTTTTCTTGGAAACCTCGTCCGGCATCGCGTTGTCGATGCTGATCTGCAAATACTCCAGTCCCGCGCGATTCAGCCGTTCGATGCGCTCGGCAGTCAGCAGGTAGCCGTTGGTGATCAGCCCCGCCACAATACCGTTCTTGCGGATGCGCCCGATGATGCCGTCCAAATCGGGGTGCAGCAGCGGCTCGCCGCCGCTAATCGTCACAATCCAAGTACCCATTGCCCCGAGCCGGTCGATCCGGCGGAACATCTCTTCGGTGGGCACAGGCTTCGAAAAGTCGTCGAACTCGTTGCAATAGGTGCACGCAAGATTGCAGCGCCGGATGGGAATGATATGCACCAGCAGCGGATGCCCGGTTGAAACCAGACCCTTCACGATGCCGCGCATCTCGCGCAACTTGCGGTGCACCGCCAGCGCCTTCTTCCGAATTTTCTTCTGAAGTTTCACAGACGTCATACGGACTCAGAGGCCGAATCCTTTTCGTATTATGCCACACAGGTTCGCGTTTCCCCGTTCGATCCGGCGATGGACCGGTGCGGGCCCGGTAACCTTCATGCCAGTGCGTGTCCAGTAACCTTCTTGCCGGCGCGGCCCGTGCTACACTGGCGGCGATTCGGAAACACACGCCGGCCAGTCCCAGATGCCCACCCCGACAAGCGAAAGAACATCTTTCTCCTGGTCCGATCGCATTCTTCTCCTCTCTGCGGCGGGTATTCTCTTTCTCACGCTGTTTCCTTTTCACTTCATATCGCACGAAAGAGTTTCCGGACTGTTCCCCTTTTTTCATGGCCAGATGAGAGAAGGAAAAAGCTCCGGCGCCTTGGATGCCTTTCTGAACGTACTGCTTTTCGCCCCGTTCGGCTTTGGCCTCGCCGAAAAGCTGCGCGAAAAAGGGAAATTGCGGGCGGCAACGTTGGCTTCCGTCTGGGTGACAGGGGCCCTGTTCTCCTACACCATCGAAGTGCTCCAGATCTACGTTCCGTCGCGCGATTCCGGGTGGGGCGACGTGATCACCAATTCATCCGGCTCAGTGGTGGGTTATCTAGGGTACGAACTCTATGGGAAATGGGTGCTGGGAATCCTCGGCGAGATCGAAAATGTCTTGCGCAGTTTTTTGCGTCCGCGGACGGCGGCTCTGCTCCTCTTGGCCTATTTCGGAATCTGGTTCGCGGCTTCCTATCAGCTGCAGACCACTACGCGGCTGCGCGGTTGGGATCCCAATCCTATTCTTGTGCTCGGTAACGACACATGGAACCGCCCATGGCAAGCCTGGAAGGGCCGCGTGTTGAGCCTCGCGATATGGGATCGCGCCATTCCCGATCAAGCCGCGATCGCACTGACCTCCAAAGCAACGGATGCAGCCGCTGTCGACAGCCCCATCGCGGCCTACGGCCCTTCCCCCAGATTGTTGCAACAGGACTCCATGAAATTCTTCCCGGCGTTGGCGTGGAGGCCAGCCGTCGGCCCTCAAGTCCAGGCGGAAAGCCTCGCTCTTCAAGGACAAGCTTGGCTGGTATCCGAAGAGCCGGCGCCCCAACTGGTAGCGCGGCTCGAAAAAAGCAATCGGTTCTCGGTTCAAATTACCTGCATCCCTGGCACGTCTGGTGAACCCGACGGCCGCATCGTTTCTATCGGGCACCCTGCCGCGCCCGGAGACCTCACCGTCCGGCAAAAAGGCCCTAGCCTGGTTTTCTGGTTCCACACTCCCCTTTCTGCGAGGCACGCGCAATTGGCCTGGACCGTTCCCGGCGTGTTCACTACCGCTGGCCAGGCGCGAGACATTCTGTATACCTACGATGGATCGAGCCTCTCTCTCTTCCTCGATGGAAAGAAGGAAGAGCGCCCTTTTCGCCTCGGCGCAGGCCCGGCCTTGGCTCGTTCCGTACGAAGGATCAAGCCCGGGGAGCTCGAAGGCTATTCGGATATTTATTACGCGCTCATTTTTTTCCCGGCGGGAATCGTTCTGGGACTGGCCGCGCGAAAGACAGGCGGGCCCGGGGAATCATCGGGTACGGCGGACTGGCTGCTGCTCGGTGCCCTGTTGATTGTGGCGCCTTGGCTTCTCGAAATCCTTCTGGTGCGCGCCGGCAGCCGCCCGTTTCTCGCGGGGGAGGCCGATCTCTCACTGGCTTTTTTCGTTGCCGGAGCGCTATGGATCAATGCCGGGCTCTCGCCAATGAAAAAGGCTTGAGAAAAATCGGCCGGCGGAGCGGCAGTCCTGTTAGAATTTGCATATTGAACCGGCTCTCGACGTGCCGGTACGGTTCTGCGCGTAGCTTGTGGGAGCGCGCGCCCGACGTAGCTCGACTCCATCGACGGGGGTAAAGTTGAATGCCTGATGCTGTAGCGGAGAAAGTGATTGCCACGCTGGCATCTGTAAAGCGCGTCCCGGTCGAGGGCATCAAGCTGGATACCAACCTTCAAGAAATGGGCATCGACTCCCTCGACGTGTTCACCCTGCTTTTCGAGCTGGAAAATACCTTCAAGATTTCGATTCCCGATGACGATGTGCGCTCGATCCGCACCGTGAACGACATCGTCGACGGCATCAAGAAAATTCTCGCCGCCGCGCCCCCCGACGCTTCCGTCGGTTCCGCGAGTCCCGCAAGCTGACGAATGGCCAAGCGCCGTGTGGCAATTACGGGATTGGGAATCATCTCGCCGCTGGGACTAAATCTCGCTGAATCCTGGAAGTCGTTGCGCGAAGGCCGTTCGGCGATCGGGCCCATGCAATCCGTCGACCGCTCCGGAGTGGTACTCAAAATCCAAAATGTCGCCGCAGTGCACGGATTCGATCCCCTGCAACATTTTGAAGGGGGAAAGGATGCGCAGCTTGACCGCTTCGCGCAGTTTTCGGTGGTTGCGGCGCGCGAGGCCATGCGTGATGCAGGCCTGGGGCTCACGCCGGCGTTGCGGGAGACGGGCGCGGTGATCTGCGGTTCGGCTGTAGGCGGACAAGACGCTATCGAAAAGGGTTTCGAGGATCTTTACGTGCAGGGTCGTGGACGCGTGCACCCGCTCACGATTCCCAAGACCATGGCCAATGCAGGCGCGAGCCACATCTCGATGGAATTCGGATTGACCGGGCCGACCTATACGGTTTCGACGGCCTGCTCTTCCGCGAACCATGCCATCGGACAAGCCTTCCGTCTGGTGCGCGACGGCTATGCGGACGTGGCCCTTACCGGAGGAAGCGAAGCGCCCCTCAGCATCGGCATGCTGAAGGCGTGGGAAGCCATGCGTGTGATCGCTCCGGATACCTGCCGGCCTTTCAGCAAGGATCGCCGCGGAATGATCCTGAGCGAGGGCGGCGCGATGATGATCCTTGAGCCCTTCGAAGCGGCCCAAGCGCGCGGCGCCAGAATCTACGGCGAGATTTGCGGCTTGGGGATGACGTCTGACGCGTTTCACCTTACGCAGCCCACTGTCTCCGGGCCGGCGCGCGCCATGCGCGAAGCCCTGCGTGAAGCGAACATGGCTCCCGAATCGGTAGGGTACATTAACGCGCACGGCACCGGCACACCGGGCAACGACCCTGTGGAAACGCGGGCCATTCGCGAAGTCTTCGGCGCGCATGCGGACAAACTGGCGATCAGCTCGACAAAATCGATGCACGGCCACGCGCTCGGTGCGGCGGGAGCGCTCGAATCCATAGCCACAATCATGGCGCTGTACCACGGCATCCTGCCGCCGACGGCCAACTACAACGAGCGCGACCCCGAATGCGATCTCGATTACATTCCGAACCAGCCGCGTGCCGCCAAGGTTGAGGCGGCGCTTTCGAATTCCTTCGCGTTCGGCGGCTTGAACGCAGTAGTCGCCTTCCGCGCCGTTCCGCGATAATTTTCCCCGCCGGTTTGACCGATATTTACAACTCCGTGTATTTTGGCGATTAGAATCGACCCCGGTCGTTTGTTTGCAGTGGGTTACGGCTGATTCTGTCCAGATCGTTTGGCGATTAGAAACGGGAAGCCATCGGCCACGCTTTTGAGGATGGGACAAGCCGCAGCGCGAGGATTTTCGCCCGGCGCCCGAGGCCGCCGCGCCATTCCCTATCACGCTCCCGATAAAAGCTTGGCTGCTCATGCGTCCCCTTCGGCGGGTCCCAATAGCGCCCCGACTCACGCTAATACACAACGGGACCGCTGTCTATTGTGGGGAATACGGATACGAAGATCTGCGAGGGGTAAATCAACCCGGATTCCAGGTGCGTCATTTGGCCGGCCCATCGAGACAAGCTTCGACGGCCTAGCGGGAGCGAGTTCCCGCGCTCGACAAACGGCGCGGTTAGGGCTAAGACAAGTGCAGCGCTAGAAGAGGTGGCGGACGAGCGGGACGATCATGCCGCCCCAGCCGACGGGATTAATTTGCCAGCTGCGGGTGAGTTCGTCGCCGAGAGTGAAGGTAACCATGATCGCGAGCCAAAAGAATCCGCACAACACGAGGATGCGAGTCAGGCCGGTGGCCCATCTTATGTGCATGAAGAAGAGCACGACGAGGAGCATCTTGATGAAGGCGATTACGAGGGCCACAACGGTGTTGAAAGCGCCGAGATCAATGTAGGCAACACCGGTGGTTAAGGCGGTCAATGCCAAGAGCGCCAGAAAAACGCCGACATAGACGCTGACTGGAACCACGTGCTCTGAATGTCCTTGTTCTGGCGACGACATGACCGCTCTCCCTCTCCCGTTAGTGGGGGATGTAACGCCCGCCGATTAGATACAGCAGCGGAAACAGGAAAATCCAAACAATATCGACGAAGTGCCAATACAGCCCGCTGATTTCGAGCGGGGCATAGTATTCGGACGAAAACTTGCCCTTGGCGGTCATGATCACCAGGACGGTGAGGATGCCCAGCCCGATGACCATGTGTATCGCGTGCAATCCGGTCATAAAGAAATAGAAGCACATGAACATTTCAACTTGTCCGCCGAGGGGACCCCACTGGTTTTCGAATCCAAAGTAGGCTCCGGGGACGATGTGCTTGACGTAGTCTTCGTACCACTCGAAACGCAGCTTGAGCCCCAGGAACGTCGCGCCCAGGATCATGGTCAGAATCAGCCAGGTGATGACGGTCTGTTTCGATTTGCCGGTCTGGGCGGAGTGGATGGCCATGGCCATCGTCAAGCTGCTGAAGATCAGAACGGCTGTGTTCGTGGCTCCGAATTTCACTTCCAGCAGGTGGCTGCCGATTTCAAAGGCCGGATAGTGCAGCGAGCGATAGACGATGTAAGCGGTGAACATGCCGCCGAAGAAAAGGATTTCGGTGACAAGGAAGGCCCACATGCCGAGGTGCGCGGCTTCCCGCTGCTGCTCGATGTCCTCGAACTGATGCGCGAAACCCGGCGGGTGCGCGGAATGCGCGTGCGTGGCCAAGTCAGACACGAGCCACCCCCGGCGCATTCGGATACGGCTTTTCCGCCGCGACCGGATATTCGTAGGCGTCCTCGGTCACGATGGGAGGCACTTCAAAGTTTTCCGTGGGCGGCGGCGACTGAGTGGTCCACTCCAAGCCCTTGGCTCCCCAGGGATTGGGCCCCGCCTCCGGGCCGTAGCGCATGGACCAGGTTAAATAAATAAGAGGAATGATGTAGCCCACAGCCAGGATGGAAGCGCCCGCCGAAGACATCACGTTGAGCACTTGAAACTCGGCCGGATAGACGGCGTAGCGCCGAGGCATTCCCAGATAGCCCAAAACGAACTGCGGAAAGAAGGTCAGGTTGAAACCGACAAATACGATCGCCGCGGCAATACGCGCCCACACGTCCGGATAGAGACGCCCGGTAATCTTCGGCCACCAGAAGTGCAGACCTCCGAGATAGCCCATCAAAGCGCCGCCGACCATGACGTAATGGAAATGGGCGACCACGAAGTAGGTGCCGTTCAGATGGACATCGGTGGCGAGCGAAGCCAGGAACAAGCCGGTCAGACCGCCCATGGTGAACAGTCCGATGAAGCCCAAGGCATAAAGCATCGGGGCTTCGTACGAAATGGAGCCTTTGTAAAGTGTGGCGGTCCAGTTGAAGACCTTCACTGCCGACGGAATGGCGACTACGAAGCTGAGCGCGGAGAAAACCAACCCGGCGTAAACGGATTGCCCGGTGACAAACATGTGGTGGCCCCATACCACGAAGCTGATGACCGCAATCGCAAGGCTCGAGAACGCCACAAAGCTATATCCGAATATTTTCTTGCGCGAAAACGCGGTGATCAATTCGCTGACCACGCCCATGCTGGGAAGAATCATGATGTAGACCGCGGGATGCGAGTAGAACCAAAACATGTGCTGGAACAGCAGCGGGTCTCCGCCGAGCGCCGGATCGAAGATGCCGACGTGAAAGATCCGCTCGAGGCCCAGCAGGAAAACGGTAATGGCGATTACCGGCGTGCCGAGAATGAAGATGATGCTGGTGGCATACATGGCCCAGATGAAAAGCGGCAAGCGGAACCAGGTCATGCCCGGGGCGCGCATCTTGTGAATGGTGACCACGAAATTCAAGCCGGTCAGGATGGAGGAGAATCCGGCGATAAAAACGCCGAGAGCCATCACCACGACCGGAGTATGCGAGTACAAACTGCTGTAGGGAGGATAGAAGGTCCAGCCGGTGTCGACACCGCCGGAGACAATGGCGGCGAGAGCAAAGCAGCAACCAATGACGAAAATGTACCAGCTCATCAGGTTGAGCTTGGGAAAGGCGACGTCACGCGCGCCGATCATGATGGGAATCAGGAAATTGCCCAGCGTGGCGGGGATCGACGGCACCAGAAAGAAGAAGACCATGATGATGCCATGAGTGGAAAAGAGCTTGTTGTAGGTCTCCGGTTCGAAAAGCGATCCCTGCGGCTCGATCAAGTGCAAACGCATGAGGGTGGCGGCGGTACCGCCGACCAGGAACATAAACGTGATGGTTGCCAGGTAGAGCAGCCCGATGCGCTTATGGTCGACGGTCAGCAGCCACGACTTGATGCCGTAGCTGGCATTGAGATAATTCACAGGAGGCTCGACCCGAGCGTCGTGCAAATCGGCGGTTGCCGTACTCATTTCTGGTTCCTTTCTGACGAACCGAGCGACTTTACGTAAGCGATTAGTTCCAGCATCTGCTCTTCGTCCATCTGGCCCTTGTAGGTGGGCATAACCGGCGCAAAACCCGGAATCAGCACTGCGTTGGGGGTGAGGATGGCTTCGCGAAGCAGCGTCTCGTCAACGGTGCGCACCTCGCCGCTCTGCAATTTCTCGGGTTTGCCGTACACGCCCTCAAGAGACGGCCCGACACCCTTGGTGTCCGTAGTGTGGCAGGTGACGCAACCAAATTGGGTAAAAAGGCGCTCGCCCTGCGCGGCCATGGATTCGCTCTTCTCGCCGCCGGCAAGCCATGCAGCGTAATCCGACGGGCTCATCACATAGACCCAGCCGATCATATTGGAGTGGCTGGTGCCGCAATACTGGGCGCAGAAGAGGTGATAGGTGCCCACCTCGGTGGCCTGAAACCAGATGGAGCTGTATCGCCCGGGCAGCACATCCTTCTTCACGCGAAACGCGGGGATGTAAAAGTCGTGAATGACGTCCTGAGAGGTCATGGTCAGCTTGACCGGCACTCCCACGGGGACGTGGAGTTCGTTGATCTCCCGCGGACCTTCGCTGTGCTGCAGGTGCCACATCCACTGCTTGCCGATGACGAACACCTCCGAGGAAGAAGCGGGCGGCCGGGAGTTGCGCACGTAGACTTCAGCGGTAACCACGAACAGAAATACGCAAATGATCGAAGGGATGATGGTCCAGGCAAGTTCGAGCACCAGAGGCGCATGCGTCTCCGGAGGCATCTCGTCCGGAGCTCGCCGGCGGTATTTCACCATGAAATAGAAAATGATCGAAAAGATCAGTACGGTGAAAAACAGGGTG
>Ga0302326_10006050_pt1 | contig 27306 bp, 29 predicted proteins | sample Palsa_T0_3_FD_202264 | JGI IMG/M metagenome (GOLD analysis project Ga0302326, IMG submission 202264) | Peat permafrost microbial communities from Stordalen Mire near Abisko, Sweden - Palsa_T0_3 | ecosystem: Environmental > Terrestrial > Soil > Palsa > Peat permafrost | place: Sweden: Abisko... | reverse complement strand
CCGAATGCCCGGTTCAATCTCTTGCGCAATACGCTGGTATTGATTGCACCGTCGTCCGGCACCTCGTCTCTCAAGATTGGGCCGCATTTTGGTCTTGTTGCTGCGCTCGGCAAGGAGAAGCTCGCGATGGCCAACCCCGATAGCGTGCCTGCCGGGAAATACGGAAAGAGCGCGCTCGAAAGACTGGGAGTCTGGGCCGACGTCGAGAAACAGGTCGCGCGTGCCGAGAACGTACGTGCCGCGCTGGCGTTGGTTTCCCGGGGTGAAGCACCCTTCGGCATCGTATACGAGACGGATGCTCTGGCTGACAAGGGCGTGAGGGTGGTGGATACGTTTCCACCCGATACTTACCCCCCTATCGTCTACCCAGCTGCCGTGCTCGCGGCCAGCAAATCGGTCACGGCCATCCCACTGCTGGATTACTTGCGGTCTGCAGCGGCGCGCCCGGTATGGGAGAAATACGGCTTTGGGCTAGCCCAATAGGCCATGTTTCACCTTAGTTCAGAAGATCTCGGGATCGTTGCGCTTAGCCTCCGCGTCGCTGTGGTCAGCGTCGTCTGCAGTTTGCCCCTGGCGATCCTTGTAGCGCATGGCTTGGCGCGGCTTTCCTTTCCCGGAAAGACACTGGTCGATGCCATCATTCACCTGCCCCTCGTGCTGCCTCCAGTTGTTGTGGGCTTTGCGCTCCTGGTGCTGTTCGGCAAGCGCGGGCCCATTGGCAGCGTCCTCGAGCAATGGTTTGGTATTGTCTTTGCGTTTCGCTGGACAGGTGCTGCGTTAGCTTCTGCGATTATGGGCTTTCCGTTGATGGTTCGGGCGATCCGGTTGTCGATCGAAGCGATCGACCAGCGCCTCGAGGTCGCCGCGCGTACGCTGGGCGGAAGCCGACTATGGGTGTTTGCATCAATCACTCTGCCGCTTGCCCTGCCTGGCATCATCACCGGAACGCTCTTGTCGTTTGCGCGAGGCTTGGGCGAATTTGGCGCGACGATCACCTTCGTCTCCAATATACCCGGCGAGACGGAGACGCTACCGTTGGCAATCTATACGTTTACCCAGGTTCCCGGTGGCGAAAGCCAGGCATTGCGTTTGAGCATCATTGCCGTCGTCCTGTCTATCGCGGCATTGGCGACTTCGGAATGGCTAACCCGCAGCTCCAAGCGACTGCAGGGCGATGATCGCCGTTGACATCGAGCAGCAGCTCGGCGCGTTTCATCTTCAGGTCAAGTTTGCTGCGGAGGCGCCCATCGTAGGCCTGTTCGGCCGCTCGGGCGCCGGCAAGAGCAGTGTGATCAACGCGATTGCCGGGATTACAAGGCCGTCGCGCGGATCCATCCGCATCAACGATTTGTCCTTGTTCGATGCTGCAAAGGGCATCGATCTGCCGCCGGAGAAACGTCGCATTGGTTTCGTGTTTCAGGACGCATTGCTGTTTCCGCATATGGATGTCGAATCGAATCTGCTCTATGGACAACGATTGCGCTCTCCCGAGGATCGCTTTATCAAGGAAGCGCGGGTCGTTGAGCTACTCGGACTGGGTGCGCTGTTACGCCGCAAACCGAGGATGTTATCGGGAGGAGAGAAGCAGCGCGTTGCCATCGGCCGTGCGCTGCTCGCCCAGCCGCGCATTCTGCTCATGGACGAGCCTCTCGCTGCGCTCGACGTGCCGCGTAAGACCGAAATTCTCGACTACGTTGAACGGCTGCGCGATGAACTCATTATCCCGATTGTCTACGTAAGCCACTCGGTTGCTGAAATCGCCCGGCTTGCCGACACCGTCGTGGTCCTCTCGGACGGAAAGTGTCTTGCCGTAGGAGATGTCGACGAAGTGATGGGCCGACTCGATCTAAAGCCTGTCACAGGGCGTTATGAGGCGGGGTCGGTCCTCGACACCCGCGTAAGTGCACATGATGGCGAAGATCAGTTGACGACGCTTGACTTTGACGGAGGGCAACTCATCGTGCCCCATCTAGACGCCCCAGTAGGCGAGCGGGTGCGCGCGCGCATTCGTGCCCGGGACGTATCACTTGCCATCCAGAAGCCGGCCGAAATTAGTATACTCAATGTCCTCCCAGCACACGTCACGGCGATCGACGACGAGACCGGCCCTATTGTCGATCTGCAACTCGCGGTGGGAAACGTCACGCTGGTCGCGCGCATTACACGTCGATCCTTTCGGGAGCTCGAAATTCGAACCGGACAGAAACTCTACGCGATGGTCAAAGCCGTCTCCTTTGACCAACGGAGCGTTGGTTATGCGTAGAGGCCTCGGAGGATCGATGAAGCCTGAGATTCGATTTCACATCCGCGACAATGGCCACGAGGCCAAGTTGGCAATTGGCCCGGGCAAGGTCGCGCTCTTGGAGGCTATCGAGCAGACCGGCTCGATTACGTCATCCGCCAAGAAGCTTGGAATGTCCTATCGCCGCGCATGGCTGTTGGTCGACGAGACGAATCGTTGCCTTATCCGTCCCGCTGTGCAAACAGCGGCGGGCGGCCAACGCGGCGGCGGGAGTTCACTGACCCCCGTTGGCATTGAATTGATCAGGCGCTACCGCGCTCTGGAGCGCCAGACCGGGTTGGCGGTAACGCGCCAGTTGAAATCTCTGTTGCGCACCATTTCTCGCACTGATGACTTCGCGAAATGAGGCCGCAGCCATGCCGATTTCCATCACTCCCATCGGCATCGTGCATTCACCCTTTACCGCTCCCGAAGGCATGCCGATTCAAGCGGCGTTCACCGACGCTGTCGGTACGTTGGAAATCTACCCCGAGTACCGCGATGGACTCAGCGCCATCGCAGGGTTCGACTATCTGATTCTTCTTTATCACTTTCACATGATTCGCAGAGAGCCCCTGCGCGTGACGCCGTTCCTGGACGATAGCCCGATCCGATTGGGACGCGTCGGCGCACGCGTTGCGAAAACTACTCGGGGTTCATTCGACGCGGCGACCACAGCACACCCGTATGTGGGTATTGGGGCGCAGCGCGATTTCGAGGACCTGGACAATACGATAAGCGCGGACGCCTCGCGGGCTACGCGGACGCGGCGTCTGCGTGTGCCGTTTGGTTTCTTTCGTCAAAGGAAAGCTTCGTAACAGGCCTCAGAATGTCACAATCCAGCGCAGCGATTATCGTGCGCACCGTGGGGCATGCGCGTCTCGGGCAGGCGATCTTGTCGCTGCGCATGCAAACCCATCGCAACCTCCGGATCGTGTTGGTGCTCGCCAACCCGGATTTCACGCCAGACCCCGCGCTGATCGACGCACGGATCGACGTCGTCACTACGGACACTTGGCTGCCGCGCCCGCAAGCCGCCAATCGTGGACTCGACGCGGCGCGCGCTGACTTCATTGGATTCCTGGACGAAGACGACTGGCTTGCCCCTACTCACGTGGCCACACTAGTTTCGGCGTTGGCCGCGAAATCCGGCTTTGCATTGGCTTACTCCGATACCGTCATTGTCAGCGAGCCACGCGAGGTGATGAGCCGCGGGTACTGGAAGCGGAGATTCGCCAAGTACCCAGTATTTACCATCCATGCCGCACTATTCGACTCCCGCCTTGTCGCTCAAGGATGCCGTTTCGATCCTCACCTTGATCTGATGGAGGACTGGGATTTCTGGCTGCAATGCGCTGAGAAGACCGACTTCCTGCATGTCCACGAAGCGACGGCATATTACGATCCAACGACCGGAACGTCGGGTACTGGCCGCATCACCAATCTTGATTACTGGAGCAGTGACATTGCCAAGATCCAACTACGCGGCAAATGGATTGCGAAATACCGCGCGATCGAGGACGCAAGCCGCGAAGCGCTGACGCAAGCGGAGGCGCTCATCGCTTCCAGGGAACTGTACCGCGCACGCGTCTTGCTGGTTAGCGCGCTGCAAGTGGATCCCGGGAACCCTTCACTGCTGAACCGGCTTTCATTATGCCTGCACGGGCTTGGCGATCCTGTTTCGGCGCTAAAGGCACTTCGTCGTGCTTGCGACGTCGACCGTAGTTCGTTCAAATTATGGCTGCAAAAGGCGTTGCTCGAACACGCCTGTGGCAAGGGAACGGCGGCCACGCATAGTTTGCAAGTCGCGCAATCCTTGGCGAGAAGCTCTACCGCCATCGCCAAATTGGCATCAGCTACCCAACTGATCGAAGGATCCTAACCGCCGCCTTGTCGTATCCAACCGGCCCGCGGGGTTATCCAATCCGGCGAGCTCCGGGAATGCCATTGAGCGAAGGGGCTTGCTTGACTCAGCTTCGCGCACCGACGCGGTAAAATGCACCTTCGCTGGCGCAGCGCCCGCGCAGCGAGCCAGGGTGCTCCCGAGCACGTACCGGTCAAAAAAGGAACGCGGCATGTACAAAGGATCGTGTCTTTGCGGGTCGGTGGCCTTCGAGGTCGCCGGCGACCTCCCTCCGCCCGACGCGTGCCATTGCTCGCAGTGCCGCAAGCATTCGGGCCATTTCTTTGCCTCCACCGACGTTCCCCGCTCCGCTGTGACTGTCCACGGTGGCGACAGAGTCACGTGGTTTCGCTCCAGCGAGAGGGTACGGCGAGGTTTCTGTTCCAACTGCGGCTCTTCCCTGTTCTGGGACCCGATCCACAAAGATTGGATTGGCATTGCCATGGGCGCATTCGATCTTCCCACGAATACCGAGTTGGGGATTCATATCCACGTGGCCGACAAAGGCGACTACTACGAGATCGCGGACGGCGTGCCCCAGAACCAGCATTGAATGAAGCGCCCACCTCTGCCCGCAGGCATGGGGCTTGTGTCACCTTCTACGCGTAGCTGCGGACGACGTTCTAATTTCGCGCCCGCGCGGCTTCACCGGGCTGGATCGCGTGTACTCTTACAGGACGGTCGAAGTCCTTGAGTGAAACTTCTCCCAGGTCCTCGAAGGTCAGGCCTTTTCCAATGCACAGCTCGGCAACCACGTTGGACACCAGACTCTGCTTCGGCTGTGCATGGGAACAGAGTCGCGCCGCAAGCTGAACCGTCACTCCGAAGAGATCCAGGTGATTCTCGACGGGTTCGCCTGCCGCCGCACCGATCCGAACGCGGATAGGGATCTCTTTGTTTTCTTGCTCGTTTTGGTCTAGCGCATGTTGGATCCGAGCTGCGCATCGGGCCGCCGCCACGGCCGACGCGAAGCAAGCCATGATTCCATCCCCAGTGTGCTTGACCTCGCGCCCGGCAAATGCGCCGAGCGCCTCGCGGACGATCGCATCGTGAACCCGAAGAAATCCCATGGCCGCGTCGTCCCCATGCCGTTGCGTGAGCGCCGTCGAGCCGACGATATCCGTGAACATCACCGTCCGGATTCCCGTGTCGCGGTGGTTTTCCGCGCCACCCGGAACGACAGCGGCGCCCGCGCTGTTGACTTCGCATCCCCCTAGAAATCCTTCTGCAATCTCCGGCGCGACTTCGATAATCTTCGCCGCGACCAAGCCATGAGCTTCGCGGTGCACCGTGGCTGCCGCCTCCGGATTCGGTGCGCTGCAGAGGCAGAAAATCTTGCCAGTGTCCTCGTTGAACCAGTATTTGTGATACTCCACGCCATACTTCTGCTGCGTTTCAACATCTGCGCTATGCGCCCTCGCAACGGCTTCCGCGGTGGCCCCGCGGATCTCGTGGATGTCCATATACATAGGCATGTCGACCTCCAAAAAGCGTGACGTCTCGACTATCTAAGCCAAGACCCGCCGGGCCCGTGTGATGCATTCTCAGCCACCTGACACATCATGGGATACAGTTATTGCCGGCGCTTGGCATAGCGTTTGATAAACGACGCAATAGCGCTCCGTTAACCGAATAAGCGTACTCAACTGATCTTCAGTTGCGTCCGTCTCCAAGTCGAAGTAAAGGCGGATGTGCTGAAACCCAACCGGCACATCCTTGGTGACGCCCAACGTGCCGCGAAAATCGAGGTCCCCTTCGGCTTTTACCACGCCACTTCGGATCACGACGCCTATCGCTGTCGCGACGGCATTGAGCGTCACGCCGGCGCAGGCAACAAGCGCCTCAAGCAACATGTCGCCCGAGCATGCGCTTAAGCCGTTTCCCCCCGTTGCCGGATGCAATCCGGCCGCGACAAGTGCCTTGCCGGTTTGGACGTTGCAAGTGACTCCCTCGCCAAGGCGGCCGTGGGCGCGCAGCGTAATCAGCGCCGTATCCGGGTGCTCCTTGTACCTTTCTTTTATCGGCGCCTGGACGCTTCGAAGTTCTTCAGTCTTCATCGAACTCCCTGTTGCCCCTGTGTGTATCGAGCTTGGTCGTCACACGAGGTCCGCAGCTGGAGAGAAGCCGCCCCCGCATTGGACCCAGTCGTTGGGCGCCCCCAATATACCAGTGCAGCCGCCAACTGCGGGACGCTTGGGAGATAGTACCCGGGAAGCCCGGATCGGTGCCAAATCGGCGCCAGGTTAAAAGTCCGGATGCCCTAATTCGCGGTTAGAGCACACGGGATTTCGGTTCGTCCGGGAATCCAGTCCAGAAATGTCAATTTAATGTCCCCCCAACATGTAAAGTTGCCAAAGGTCCTTATGGCTCATGTGCAGCATTGGATGGATTGCAAGCATGCCCGTCTTGCCCACGCTCCGTTCCAAATAGCGCAGTTCGGTGAACTTGGCCCGGGTCTCTTCATCGACAGGGATGTCGAATCCGTTCTCGCGCATCATCATAGTGCCTTTGGCGCGAAGCGCGAGTTCGGTGTAGAGCCTGAGGTAGCAGAGCAGATCCGCGACGAGTGGTCCGCTGAACCTGTGTTTCAGTGATTCGAGGTAGTTGCCGGCTGGGGAATCCGGAAAACGTCCCGAACTGATCGATTCCAGCATCTGCGTGTCTGCGTCGAAACCCTGGCCAAGCCAAGCGACGACTGCTCGTTCGCTCCGATGGAATACCCAGAAAAGCAACGGCGGCAGCACTACGAGGACGGTGAGCGTGGACAGCCTCGGCGAAAGGAACATGTGGTTGAACCCGGAATGCAGGATCACCGCCAAGGCGAACCCGGGCAGGAAAGCGACGAAGGCCGACCGATGATGCTGCTCTAATATCGCGAGACCCATCATCGCGAAGATCGCGGTAGTGCCGCCATGCATGATCGCGGTACCGAAACCGCGCACGATCCAGATACCAAGGCCCGCATCCGGAATGAGATGCTGATAGTAGATGTTTTCGACGATGGCAAAGCCGGTACCCACAGCAAAACCGAAGATCGCGGCGTCCACCAGGAACCCAATACGATGGGCGCGTATCAGGATGACGATGACCAATGCCTTGCCGAATTCTTCGGCGACTGGGCTGACGTAGCGACTATAAGCAGTGACATCGATGCCCGCGATTCCGATCAGATAAGCGTTCACGAAATAGCAGGCACCAGCCACCGCCAGACCGCACGCAACGACCGCGATCACGGAGCGCAACGAGACAAGCTTGTAGCTATCCAGGTATAGCAATGCCGCAAGGAAACACAGCACCGGCGCAAGGCCCACTAGCGCATGCGATACGATATCAAACCGCATGACTCGCCGTCGACACGCCTACATGATTTTCAGCGAGATCATCCATTCGGTCCCCGCGCGGCGGCTGTCCTGGTAACCGACCGCGTAGCCGAGGGAGAGGGTCATGTCGTACCAGTGCAGGATGGTGAAGCGCAAGTCTATCTGCGTGCCGGCGCTGGCGTAGTTCTTCCCTGCCGCGCCGTAACCAGGCTCCGTCCATAAGCCTGCAACGAAGACCGACGGTCGTAACCAGGTCAGGTAGAGCGAAGGCTTTCCGACATCTTCGAAGACGGCGGGCGGCAGATTCCATTCCACCAGTTCCTTGGCGAACCTTAGCGCACTGATCGCCTGGAGTCCGAAGCCGGGCATCGAAAAGTACTCGTGATAGCGCTTGATGGGTCCGTCGTCGACATAGTTGTTGCCGAAGCCACCAAAGTAGAAGTCCGCAACCGTTTGGTTGTGACTGCCGTCGGCAGCACCCGCTGCCGTGCGTAACCAAATGGATGAGTGGGGCATAGGAAGCGCCCAGCCGAGGTCCAAGGCACCACGAATCTGTGGAGTGATCTGGCCCTCGACTTGGTTACCCTGGTATACCAGCGCCGCGATGATTCCCTTCTCGTCGTCGACCGCGCCTAGCGAACTACGAACGTCCGTATAGTGAAGCCCGACTTCACCGGTGACCAGCCGGGTAAATGGGGTACCGACGTTCTGGGCGTTCGGCAACGTGTCGATCTTGTCATAGTAGTTGACATCGAAAATCAGATCGAGCTTGCGCGGCTCGTCGTAGATCAGCAGGTAGTCGTAGCCGAGTTCGGCCGCGTAACCCTTGAGACTGCGCTCGGTCGGGCCAAACAGATCGTAGAAATCCGAACGATTCCAGGATAGCGCGGTTTTCCAGCCCAGGTAGCTGCCGGTGATGTCCACGTGTTCGCGCTGGTTTGCCGGAAGACTTTCGGTCGGCGTGTAGGCCCCGACGATGTCGAACTTCGCAAAGCTGAGCGGGTCTTCGTAATTGAAGCGATAGCCGATGCCCGCTTCCTTCTTGTAGCCTTGTAGGACCGGGTACGCGTTTGCGAGTGAGAGCGTCTTCAAAGGTTCGTATGGACCGCGCTCTGTGATCAGTTTTTCATCATCGACTGTGTTCGGTGCCGCCACCTGCCAGGTCTTGACGATCGGGTATTTCTCCGCGACTTCGGTGCCAAGGAACTTGATCGCGCTGACGTCCTCGATCGGTTTTGGATCGATTATCGCCGGGACAAAACCTTCGCCCGTATAGGCCAGGATCACGAGCCGGCCGTCAGAAAGCGGCACGGGGCGGAAGAAGCCGATTTCCGCATTCGAAACCGCCGCGATATTCCCGGTGGCGACCTCATAGCGAAAGATGTTGGACACGCCCGTGTAATAGCTGCTGCCGTACAGATAGCGTCCGTCCTTGGAAAACACGAAACTTTCCGGGATCGACTGACCAAAACGAAATTCGCTCAAGGGCTTTACGTCTCCCGCAAGAATCTTGTCCATCTCCCATACGCGCAGGAACTGGTCGGCGTTGACGTCACTCATCGATGCGGACAGCAACCGCCCGTCAGGCGAGATGTCGAGATCGTACGGAACACTTTCATACGGAAACGTGTGCACAGGCTCCCATTCGGTATACGGATACGGTATCCGCACCAGCACTGCAAAGCCGTTCATGTGGCGGACGCCCATCAACGACCGGTCGACCGGATTGAAGACGATCTCGCCGATGCGCGCGTGTTCAAGCAGCATCCGCGTCTTGCCGGTCTCGACGTCGACTGCCATCAGGTCGCGCTTCGAAACGTTGTCGTTGGTATAAAAGACGGTCCCGCTTTTTGGATCGTAGGCGACCGATGCGACCTTGTACAACCTCGCCCGCTTGATGTCCGCGAGCCGCCGGATGCTGCCATCACGGGTATTCAGCGCACCGACGTGCTCGACCACCCCGGGATAGCGAAAGGCCGCATAGAGCATGTCGTTCGACTCGTCGTAATACATACGGGATATCGAACCGATCGCGGTTGCCGCCAGCTTACGGTACGGCGTGACGGGGAATTTGCGGACTTCTTCAATGTTACGCCGCTGAAATTCATGTTCGAATGCGATCCAGTCCTGCCATGCCTGGTCGAGGGGGATGCCAAAGACTTGCTGGAATTGATCGGAATAGTAGCCATCGCTCCCCTCGTCGCGCCTGATCCAGGCGATGACCTTCTCAGGCGAGTACACATAGGCAAGCCAGGTGAAGAATCGCGTGCCATACAGGTAGGCGTTCGCCCCGACCTGGAAATCGACCCGGGTACCGCGCGATACGACTCCCAGCGGATCGTAAAAATGCGCGTTGTCTCGCACCATCGCGCGGAAAACCATTTCGTCATAACCGCCCTGCGCACGGCCGATTCCGCCGTCCATCCAGGTCTCCATGAACACCGCACCGCCCTCCAGCCACCAGCGCGGAGCGAGCCATCGTGGGACCGTAAGATAGCTGTAGAGCAGCGTCTCGGGATCCTGTGGCTGTGGGATGACTTTGCCGAGGAAAATACGGCGCCAGTGTCGTTCCTCTTCTGACGCAATGTCGCCCTGGACCACGTGCACCAACTCGTGATTCATCAGGTTGTACATGCGCTCGGCGGCCGGATCGGTCTCGAACGCGTGCGACAGCGGCGCGATATCGAGGAACATCCTGCTGTGTGGTGCCGTCACAGTTGCACCCCCACCGTAGTCCGATAAATCCTTCAACAGGACGGTGGTGACCTCGGACGGTACCCAACCAAACATTCGGCGTTGCCACTCAAGCGAGTTGGTGAAGGTGCGCACGGCGTGCGGCACGAGGTATTCCAGGTCATCGAAGTAGATGAGCCTCAGATCCTTCGTTTCCACATACGACATCCCCAAAGGGTTCTCGTCCGCCGCGGCCGCGATGGGTGCTAATCCCAGGAACAGACTCAAAACGCAGACACGCATGCTGGCCGCTCCTTAAGCCGTATCGGACTGCCGAAGCATACGGTTCCGTCAGCAAAAAAGAAAACCGCCGGCGTTGGAGCCGGCGGTCGCGTACTTCTCAGTTTTGCGGCGGATTACCTGTTCGTTGCATTGTTGGCCGCATTGTCTGCCGCCTTGCTGGCGGCCATGTCCGCGGCCTTGCTCGCGGCCTTGTCCGCCGCCTTGTCCGCGGCCTTGCTCGCGGCCTTGTCCGCAGCCTTGCTCGCGGCCTTGTCCGCTGCCTTGTCCGCCGCCTTGTCCGCAGCCTTGTCCGCAGCCTTGCTCGCGGCCTTGTCCGCCGCCTTGTCCGCAGCCTTGTCCGCAGCCTTGTCCGCAGCCTTGTCCGCAGCCTTGTCCGCTGCCTTGTCCGCTGCCTTGTCCGCTGCCTTGTCCGCTGCCTTGTCCGCAGCCTTGTCCGCCGCCTTGTCCGCTGCCTTGTCCGCAGCCTTGCTGGCGGCATTGTCCGCCGCGCTGTTGGCGGCACTATTCGCAGCGCTGCCCTGAGTCGCCGCTTCCGCCTGCGTGGATTGGCTGCCAGCCGAACCCCCGAGCACGTCGCCCGTGTTCTGCGGAGCCTGGTACCTTTGCGCGGGAACAATCGTTCCAACCGCATCCTTCCCGGAGGGTGGGAAGTCACCCGTGTAGAACAACGCTAGGACCAGGGCTGCTACTGCGATGCCCAAGCCGATCCAAACCTTGCGCTTGCCTGTAGAGGCGGTTTGCTGTTCGCTCATGTTCGTACCCCTGAGATATGGTCCTGGTTGAGAGACCCGACGGACCGTTACCGACTCCCCAGGGCTGGTGCCCCGGGCTCTCTTCGATTCTTGCCCAAATACACGCGACGTCGACAAAGGTTGGTCGAATCGCTCAGGGCGCGTCGCGTCCCTTGGAATCTTGGCCATCACTGAGGCGACCAGCCCTTCCGGCGGAAATGCCTTGGGGACGTTGGCCAGGCCATCGAACAAGCGCCGCAATTGCTCAAACTGCGCGCGCGCGACTGCATCCGCTGCCAGAAGGCGCTCTAGCTCCAGACCCTCGCCCGGGGTGGCCTCCCCGTCGAGGACTGCATACATCAATTCAGTCTGTTTGAGATGCCTCATATCATATGGTCCTTCAACCTGTCCCGCAGGTGTTGCCGCGCCTCATAGAGGCGGGACTTTACCGTTTTTTCATCCAATTCCAGAATCTGTCCAATCTCTTGGTAGCTGCACTCAGAAAAGTGGCGCAGCACCAAAACCGTGCGGTCACTTGTGGACATCTGCATCAGCGCCATCCGGACTGCCGTGGACAGCTGCGCGTCTGCCACCCGCCGCTCGGGCTCTTCGCGCACCGAGCCTGGAAGATCAACGTCGTCATCGAGTGCTTCCTCCCGCCCGTTGCGCCGAAGCAGATTAAGCGATTCGTTGACCGCAATCCGGTAAATCCAACTGAAAAACTTGTAACGTACATCGTATTCATCCAGCCGCTCTGCCGCCCTAAGGAAGACGGTCTGTGCTATGTCGCTCGCGTCCTCGGGCTTGCGCACTATCCAGAAGGCGGCGTTGTAGATCGGCCTTTGGTAGCGAATCACGAGCGCGGCGAAAGCCTCGCGGTCGCCAGTCCGCCAGCGCTCGACCAGCACCTGATCAGCATCGTCATCCACAATTACACGCGGCGAGTCGAAAAGTTGGCCCCGAGGGACTATTCGGCCGGTTCGATCTCGAAAAGCTGATCGAATCCGGAATAGCCGAAGATATCCTGCAAGTGGCGGCTGACGCCGGAGAGGCGTAACTTTCCGCCCGACGCAAGCAGCCGCTTCTGGGTTTTGAGGAGAACGCCAAGTCCAGCGCTCGAGATGTACTCAAGCCGGCTACATTCGAGGGTCACCGCCCCCTGGACGCGATCTAAGAACGCCTGGGCAACGGGGGCTTGCGCGGCATCGAGCCGCCCGGCTACAACCACCGTTCCATCAGGGCCATGGTCAATGGCAAGCACTATTTTTCCCCTGGGTTAACTGTGCCGTCAGGCGCCGGCGGTTGGGCCCGCGTCTTTCGAAACGTGATGCGGCTTTGTCGGTTTTGCTTAATATACTCGTACTCGATTGAATCCAAGAGTCGCCGAATCAAGTGCAGTCCAAGACCGCCGGGCCTGCGCTGCTCGATCGGCAGGTCGACGTCGATCTCTGGCGCCTTGGTCACGTCGAAGGGGTCGACATCGTAGTCGGTTAACGTTACTTCGACGCCACCGTCGACCTGGGTAATTTCGATGTGAACCTCGGCAGGGCTCGTGGCACTGTACTTGACCATGTTGGTGAACAGTTCCTCTAACGCAAAATCGACTGACTGCAACAGCCCAAGATCAATCCGCTCGCGAGCGAAAACTTCGGCCGTGAACGCGACGATGCCAGGAAGGGAGTCGAAGCTGCGCTTAAAAGCGCGTTGCGCCGCTACAGCCATACCGCGCTTCACAAGGACGGCGGTCATGTCGTCCTCCTGAGGCGCGCCCTGCGCGAACGTATCCACGGCCTGCATCAGGAGGTTCAGCAGCTCGGCCATTGTTCGGTCGCGGCAGGCAGTGACAATGTCCTGTACCCTCCTCGCTCCGAATTGCTCGCCAGCCGCATCGCGATACTCGTAGAAGCCGTCTGACAGCAATATGAGGATGTCGCCTGGCAGCATTTGCAGAGTCACGCCCGACTTGAGCGCCGACAGAGGCATCGCGCCCAGTGGAAAGCTGGTGGGTTTGTAGAACGCGCACGTTCCATCCGCAGCCTGATAATGAAGGATCGGTCCCTGCCCACCGCTATGGAAACGTAGCCGATGCGTGGCTGGATCCAGAATGCCGATGAACGCAGTGATGAATCGGTCCGCGGGCAGCGTTTCGGCCAGTTGGTTGTTTACCTGCTTGAACGCCGAGTCCAGATCCGCGCCCAGCCGGAACGCGATGCGAAGCATTGCCTGCATCTGCGTCACCGACAGCGCTGGCGCAATGCCATGTCCGGTCGCATCGCCCAGAACGACCAGGAGCCCCTGTTCGAACTGCGCCAGATCGAACGTATCGCCTCCGGTGAGTTCGGCAGGCTTCGACGTTCCGCACAGGTCGTATCCCGGAAGCCTGGGCATGGTGGCGGGCAAAGTGCTCATCTGCACCTCGCGGGCCATTTGCAACGCCTGGTGCATTTTCTCGCCTTCAATGAGCACTTCGGTCATTCGCACCCGCTGGAGAGCGACGGCGCACTGCGCCGCCAGCGCGGCGGCGAGCACCTCGTCGTCCGCGTCGAACACGCCGTCGATCTTGTTCAGGACCTGCATCACACCGACGAGGACGTCCTTGTGATCTATGAGGGGCAGGGTCAACATACAGCGCGTGCGGTAACCGGAGGCCTTGTCCACGCTGGGATCGAACCGGGGATCTGCGTAGCAGTCGGGCACGTTGATGATGCCGCGAGCGAGCGCGCAAGCACCCACCAACCCAACGCCGGACTGCACCCGCACCTGCCTCATGCCGGTGGCGACCTCTAGGACCAGTTCGTCCGTCGCAGGGTCACGCAACCATACGGAGCCCCGTTCAGCGCCAAGTACCTGCTTGGCCGCGGCGACGACTTCTCCCAGCATCGTCATGAGGTCGAACGGTGCGGCCAGGGCGCTGGTGACCTCCAGTATCGCCCTCATGTCGCGCGCTGAAAGTTGGCGCTGACGGGCCCGTGCGTTCATTCCGAGTCAATGTAACAGAAGTCCCCGGGTGTCAAAATCAGTTCGGGTTCGCGCAGCCGTATGAGGAGGGACGACCAGCCGGATCGAGGATCTGATGCCTCGGGGCATAAAAAAATCGCCTCGCGCCGCTGCAAGCCATTGATTTATTGGTGTGGGAGAGTATTTGACCCCGGGCCCTTCCGTGGCGCACCCAAAATAAGCGCGTCACGCTTTGGCGCCGCCGGGCGCCTGCCATTTCAAGGAGACGCCGACCGCTGAGGCCGGCTGGCGCCGCGCTAGCTGATCACGAGGCACATCTTGCGCTTAGTCTGTGCGCAAGTATCGCGCGAGCGTTACCCATTCATGCCCGTGAGGTACGAGCTAGCCGAGCTAGAACGTAACGCGGACGCCGCCGAATGCCCCCAACGGAGCAGCCGGGCTGTAGCTTCTCGGATTGGTCGCATTCGGCGCCTGGGCGAGAAATACCGAGGTGGTCGGCGAGAAGGTTCCGAACGTGTAATAGCGCTGATCTGTCACGTTGTTCACCCATGCAAAGAACTGAACGTTCTTCGTTACCTGATATGTCGTCGTGAGATTCAAGGTGTAATAGCCGGGAAGCTTCGGCGTCAGGTTGGCTTCATCACCGAACAGATACTGCCCGCTTGCGGCAATCCCGACGGCACCTAAGGTCCACGCCGGAGTCAACTTGTAATAGGCGCCCAGCTTGAGCTGATTCGCGGGGATGCCCGGGAGCTTGTCACCCGGTTGCACGGTGATGTTTCCGTTCGCATCGCCAGCCGGATTGCTGCCGGCGGATTCGACGAAGCCGCTCTGGCAGCTTGCATCTGTATAAGAGTAGGCAAGGTAGGCGAGCCAACGTTCGGTCGTAAGCTGGAGACTAACGTCGATACCCTGACGTTGCGTCTGGCCGATGTTCGCAAAAAATGCACGCCCCGTCGTGACGCTATTGATGAAAGCGATATCGTTGTCGAGGTTGGTGCGATAGAACGCAACGTCGTACGTCAGCGTCGCATCGGCGGCTGGCGCAAACGTGCCCCGTACCCCTAATTCAACGGTATGCGCGATCACCTGTTGCAGGTTGGGGTCGCCGACGAAGAAATTGGCGAGACTGCACGAGTTTTCGGGGCCCGCGCAGGACAGCTCTGCCGGCGTCGGCGCGCGGTTCGTCACCGCGTAGCCGCCGTAGGCGGTGAGCCAGGGTGTGACACGATAGGTCAGGCCGGCAGCAGGGTTGAAGTGGTCGTAGGTGTGGTCGCCAGTGAGGTCGCCACCATTCTGGTCGCTAAGATTTGTTTGCGCTGAGTTGTAGCGTCCGGAGATCGTGAGTGCGGCTTCCCTGCTCAGCGACAGCGTGTCGGCAAAGTAAGCACCATACGTCGCATTGGTGATGTCGACGTTGACGGGAACATTGTCCCCGGGTTCGTCGAGAACGACGCCCGGGCCGATGAACACCCGAGCCGGTGAGGAAATCCCGCCAATGAACGAGACTGCGCCAAACGTGTTCTTGGCGCCGTCGAAGCTGAGGCCCGCAACAAGATGATTCCGAAATCCGAACAGATCGCTGGTATTGGTGAGCTGCGCGGAAGCGCCGTATGCATTCGTATTGCTCGATTGTGTGTCGAGCTCGGAGTATGGGCCGCCATTCAAGAAATCTGGTATCGCGACACCTCCTGTCGTGGTGCTTACAACGCCGGGGTCGGAGCACAGCAGCCCCGAGCCGTCATCGCAGGGTGTGTCGTTCGACGCGTTGCCGTTGAGTACGTTCTGGTGCAGGTAGCGGTAATAGGCCAACGCCTGTAACGACGTGGCATCGGAGAGGTCGAAGTTGCCGTTGACGCTCGTTGCCAGGTACTGGTTGGAAATCACATTCGGGGCGGTGAATTGGGCGTGCGAATCGGCGGCAAGCAGTTCCACCGGCGAAGTTCCCGGGCCATTGAGAATCGTGTGAGCAAATGTGACGTTGGCGTGCACTTCGCTACTCTGGCCACGCCAGCCGAAGTCACCATAAAGATTATAGATTTCGGAGGACTGCAGGTCGCGCCAGCCCCCTTGTTGGAGAGCGTTTCCGGCGACGTAGAAGGACGTGTCGCCGTCCTGCTGGCCGTACTGGAACTCGCCCTGACGCTGGCTGAAGGAGCCGCCGGACAGGTCGGCCTCGAAACCGTGGAAAGTGAACCCGTTCTTCAGCAGAACATTGACCGCACCGCCAAGGGCGTTGAGACCGTAGACCGGGTTCGATCCGACGACGTTGATGCGGTCAATGGCGATGTCCGGAATGACGTCCCAGTCGACCGTGTCACCGAACGGCTGGTTGAAGCGCATTCCGTTTACGTAGACGGCCAGACCTTGTGGCACGCCTTGCAGCGGGGATGCCTGGAACCCATGATAAAAAAATGTTGGCTGGAACGGATTGCCCGAGGCGGAATCAAGCGTGACGCCCCCAAGTTGTTGGTTGAGCGCTTCGGTTGCATTCGGCGTTCCGATACGCGAGATGTCCGCGCCCGTCAGTACATGGGTTTCCCCGGGGATCAAGTCGCGATCGATTCCTGAACCGATCAGCGGCGAAGTACCAATCACGGTTAGCGGCTGCAACGGTACGACAGTTGGAGCGGCCGCCAGCGGCGGTGCCTTGTTCCCCTCCTCGCTCTGTGCGTTGCAGGTCAATGTTGGAACACCGAGCAACGCGGCGAGCGTAAGGCGTATGGCCAAGCTCCGGATGCCATCGCGTACGTGGCCCAATCTTCCCGGAGAAGGAGCCGCGCAGATTTGGGGGTAGTATGGGGTTGGCATGTTTGAAGCCGATCCTAGGCGTCGTGGAATTTGCCGGTCGCCCCTAACGCAACCTATCGATTATCAGCGTTCAATGGGGCGGCGATGCCATTGGTGCAGAAGTCGGGAAAATTTCCCGCTGCGGTGCAACAGCGATACGAATTGGAACTAAGGAGAAGGACGTGGAAGCGAAGTTGCAAACGGCCGCGCCGGTGCGCGAACTAACGCTGATCGTCATTGCGACAGTCGTATTTGCGCTACTCTGCGTACAAATCGATCTGAGTGAACACCTGTCCGCGTGGGCGCAGCCACGCGAACGCTACCAACTCGACGAACTTCCACTGGTGCTGCTCTTTCTCGCGTGCGCGCTGGCATGGTTTGCCTGGCGGCGGATGCGCGAGGCGCGTGCAGAGCTTGCGCGAAGACTTCGCGCCGAAGCTTCGTTGCAACGCGCCTTCGACCAGAACCGGCGCCTTGCGCAAGTGAATCTCCGCCTGCAGGAGGACGAGCGACGGCACCTCGCTCGCGAACTTCACGACGAGCTGGGTCAATTGTTGAATGCCATCAAGCTCGAAGCGGTAGCGCTGCGCTCGACCGGCGTCGACGCGGTGATTCAAACCGGAGCGGCATCGATCGTCGCGCTGGCCGATCGCGTGCAGGCAGCCACGCGTGACATTGTCCGTCGGTTACGTCCACCGGGCATCGACGAGCTCGGACTCGCCGCAGTGCTTGAACATTGCGTCGAGGATTGGCGACGCCGCATGCCGCACGTTCGCTTCGATCTTAAGACACCCTCGGCGGACACACCCGGATTGAGTGAACCGATCAATATCGCGGTCTTCCGCTTGGTACAAGAAGCGTTAACCAACGCCGTCCGTCACTCACATCCGCGTCGCGTGGCGATCGACCTGATCCGGCGCTGGAACACGATCGCCGAGGAAGAAGAACTTGTCTTGACGATAGACAACGATGGGGCTACACGCGGCATTACGCAGACCACAAATGGCCTTGGCATAGTCGGCATGCGTGAACGGGTCGAAGCGCTCGGTGGACGCCTGAGTGCCGGAATCCGCTCGGATAATGCGTTTTTGCTCGAAGCTATCGTGCCTTTGCACCCGGCAGCTACATGATTGGACTCGAATAATGATTTCTGTACTGCTTGTTGACGACCACGCGGTCGTGCGCGAAGGCTATAAGCGCCTCATTGAACGCTCGCCCGATTTACGGGTTGGTGGCGAGGCGTCAACCGCCGCTGACGCCTACCGAGTCTTCACGGAAACGGATCCGGACGTCACGGTTATGGATATTTCACTTCCGGACTTGAGTGGCATCGAGGCGCTGCGGCACATACTGGCGCGTCGCTTCGATGCCCGACTGCTAATGTTCAGCATTCATGACGAGGCGATCTACGCGGAGCGCGCGCTCGCAGCTGGGGCGAGGGGTTACCTTACAAAGGCGAGCGCACCGGACCTGCTTGTCGACGCGATCCGCGCGGTGGCCCAGGGGGATATTTTCCTAAGCCCAGATGTAACGGAGGCGCTCGATGCGCGGTCACCGGACCGAATCGACGACGCAATTCATTCACTGTCAACGCGCGAGTTTGAGATCGCGCGCTTGCTAGCCAACGGGATTCCAGTGCGGGAAATCGCGGAGCGCCTGTGCTTGACGTACAAGACCGTCGCGAATTACCAGACTTCGATCCGTCAGAAACTTGGCGCTACTACACCGGCGCGTCTTTTGCAGGTTGCATCAAGCTACGGCCTCCTGATGCTCCCGTGGACCGAGACAGGGCAACCGCGTTCCGGTGCAACGCCTCCTTCTCCTCGCTCACGGCGCACCCGGAACTGAAAGCCGTACTAGCCGCGTTTCACATCGCATTCTTTAATCGCTGCCCGCGACCCTTCAACCGGTTTCCACGCAACAGGCATCATTTACCGTCCATCGCGCGGTCTTACGCATCTTCGGTGAGCGCTGCAACCTCTTTCGGGCGTGACTCATAGACAGAATGACTCGCGCCCTCCACTGAGCCGCCGTTGCTCCGCGCACTGTGAATTACGCCGGAGGACCGCGGCAATCCGCAAAGAGATACACAGCTTCACGCGTTTTGTCGTCCATAACTATCCGCGGCGAACTCAGCCATCGCCCGCAACGTTCCCATCCACGCCCTCGCTGAATCAAAGAGTGCGCGCATCATTTCGGCCTTCTCGCCATAGACCTCGAGGTTGCGATGTTCCAGCTCAACACGCGTGCGCTCTCTATCTTCGGCAATAAACTTGATCTCTACCTCGCTGGCGATACTCGGATCGGGCTCCCACTCGGCGCTGATCTCCCAGCTCAACACAAGCCGATTTGGCGGATCCCAGGCGAGTACGCGACCCCAGTTGCATTCGTTGCCATCGTCGCTGCGCTCGAACCAGCGCCCTCCTACCCGGGGCTCGAGCATCGCGGTGAACTTCTCGCTGGGCCCGATATGGTGCGCGCGCGGCCACCATGCATCATGCCGTTCGGTAAATACTGCGAAGACGTGTGCAAGGGGTGCATTGATGACGATGCTTTTTCGTACCAGAACGTTCATTGCCACTTCGTTCATCGCTTGTCCTTTCTTCCGACGTGATAACTTGACTCGGCGATTGCTTTCAAATCGACGAGTGCGTGGGCCCACATTGCGTCGAGGTACTTCCGAAGCGTCACAATTCCCTGAACATCGACGCGATAAATATGTTGTGCGCCTGAGCGCTCATGTGCCACTAGCTGCGCTTCTTGCAAAACCCGGAGGTGCTGGGAAACGGCCGGTCGAGAGATCGGAAAAGCGTTGGCCAACGTGCCTACGGGCAGAGGCTTCCTGATCAGCTTTTCGAAGATCGCGCGGCGCGTTGGATCGGCGAGCGCGGCAAATTGTCGACTGGCTTCGATCATATATGTAAGTGTTCCCTTACCGTAAGTATATGCTTACCATACGGCGTGTCAAGCAGACGGTTGCGGCCGCGCTTAATACCCTGAGTGAGCGCGGCCCAGGGCCGGAGCCTCGCTGCGTGCAATGCGATTGTGGTATTACACGAGGGTCGCGCAATCGAAGCGCCGAATGATTTTCAAAGCTATGCTTTCTCTTTCTGATAGTCACTCTTTTCCAGAGTGGACGTTCGCTACGGGGTAGGGGTCGCGCAGAACGGGGGAGCCTGTCTCCAGCAGGGACTTCAGGTTGGAGATGATCTTCGGCCAGCCGCCGGACACCGCGGTGATGAATTTCGACGGGTCTCGCTCGATGGTGTGGGTGATGGAGAGCTTGACGGCGGTTCCACTGGGTTCCAATTCCATCGTGCATTGCGACTCGCCTTCGGCCTTGAGCTCGGGCTTGTTCTGGTGCTGCCAGCGAATCACTAAGCGCCGTGGCGGCTCGGACTCGACGATCTCGCCGGCGTCGGTGATCTGACCGTCGCCGGACACCATCTTCCATGTGGATCCCGCCGTCCACTGACTTTCGCAGTGCATACCGAACCAGTACTGCTTCATGAACTCGACGTCGGTCAGCGCTGACCACAGCTTCTCCGGCGTGGTGCGGATGTAGGTGACGTAAACAAAGGTCGATCTAGCCATTGCCTTTCTCCAGTCGTCGTTTCAGATCATCAAGCGCTTTCAGGCGCGGCTTCTCGAACTTTGCAATCCAGCGCTCGTAGATCCACTGCAGTGGCACCGGATTGAGGAAGTGCAGCTTTTCGCGGCCGCGCCGCACCGTGGCGACCAGGTTCGCCGCCTCCAGGAGGTCCAGATGTTGCGTCACGCCCTGCCGCGTCATATCCAGGTGCTCGCACAGCTCGTTGAGCGTGCGGCCGTCATGCGCATGCAGCAGATCCAGCAATTTGCGCCGGTGAGGATCGGCAAGGGCCTTGAACAGCAGATCGGTGTCATAGGGGTGCTCGGCCACGGGAGGCTAAAGGCAAGTAATCACTTGCCTGAATGATAGGCAAGTGGCGCCTTGCATGTCAAGCGCCCTGTTTGACGTTTCGGACCGGCCCTAAGCGCAAGTCGTGTGCCGCGCCCGAAAAATTGGCCCGATTGATGTCGAAGCCCTAAGAGGATCCTGCCCTCACTTTCGCCCTGAGCGGCGGGTTCTTCGCGCGAATTACGATCTCTTAAGGCAAGGGCGCCCTCGCAACCGGACCCAAGGAGTCCGATGGTCGGCACCGTTACCCGGGCCACGAATTCGCGCTCCGATTTACGCCGCTGGACCAAGGCGTTCAGCGTCGTATTGAGCATCATCGCGTACATCGCGGCGGGTGCCCCGAACGTGAATTTTCGCGTTGACCTGCCGATGAGATAGACGGAAATTGTCGTTGCTCGTACACAGATCTCTTTATCGAACGTGCTCAACGCCAAAGGAGCTATACCATGGCCTTCCAAAAACGTGCGGTCCCGTCTCGCTATCGGCCTAAGTCTGCTCAAAAGCAGGCCATCAAATCCCTGCTGGTCGGATTCGCTTGCGCCGCCGGTCTCGTCATGGTCACGATGGCACAAATAACCGTCGACCGAATGACATCCGATGTCTACCCCGAGCAAACGGTTGCTTCGAGTACCCTTCTCGGCCCGTAGTCCCTTCCAATCCCGGCGTCTTCTGCTAGCGGCTCTGCCTTGCAAGCGGGCCGCACCTCGTCTCCAAGGCGCTGAACGCGGCACCCCGACGAATCCTACGCATCCGATCGTGGAAACACAGTTGCCGCGTGGCCTCGATTGAGGCGACGAACTGTCGCTAGGTCCACTTCCATTCCTGCCACCAAGACTGCAATTCCTTTCGTGTGGGAAGGCCGCATCAGGTTTCTCGTTTGAGAACACTCGTTGAATGCGCTTCTGGCACGTTCATGCATCACGATGGAGGGCTCGAAGAAAGAGATGGGTTACCGGCCGGGCTCGTCAGGCGCGCACACGTTGCCGCATTTCCGGTCGACCCACTCTGCCGCCCTGTCGCTGAAGCGTCTGTGCCGGCAAGCCGGCAAACCGTTGTTGCCGCTGCGAAGCTCCAGCATGGCCTCCCTGCTTCAGGGGTTGAGGTCCAGCGGCCTACTACAGTCCCCGGAACTCGGCGAGGAAACGTAGCAAGGTTGTAGCCAATCGCTCGCCTAGCCGAGCCATGCGCAGTCACGCGGACCCGCGGTACACGATCAGGCGAGAAGCGTTCGCGTGTACACTCGCGACCTAGCTGGTATATTCATCAGCCGTGTCTACCCGCGGCTGTCGGAACGGGGCCCGAGAAAGCATGGTAACGATGCGCGTGATTCAGGTTTCCCGACCGAACGGCCCCTTCGAAATTGTCGAGCGACCGATACCTGAGCCCGGTGCCGGGACTGTACGGATCCGCGTGCAAGCGTGCGGCATCTGCCACAGTGATTCGCTCATCAAAGAAGGCCATTACCCGGGGATCGAGTACCCGCGCGTGCCCGGACACGAGATTGCGGGGGTGATTGACGCAGTCGGGGCGGGCGCGGAAGAATGGCAACTCGGTCAGCGCGTGGGCGTCGGGTGGAACGGAGGCTACTGCGGCCGTTGCGACAACTGCCGCCGCGGCGAGTTTTTTGCCTGCGTTACTCATCAGGTTACCGGGATTACTTTTGACGGTGGCTACGCAGAGTACATGATCGCCCCTACTAGCGCAGTCGCGCGGATGCCGGCCGAACTTCCGGCCACGGATGCGGCTCCCCTGATGTGCGCTGGTCTCACCACGTTTAATGCGCTGCGCAACGCCGGTGCTCGTGCTGGCGACGTCGTCGCCATTCTCGGTCTGGGTGGACTTGGCCACCTCGCGCTTCAATATGCTGCGAAAATGGGTTTCCGCACGGTTGGCATCGCGCGCGGCAAGGACAAGGAAGCCCTCGCCCGCCAGTTGGGCGCATCGATCTACATTGATAGCCAGGCTCAGGACCCGGCGGCGGAGCTCCTCAAATTAGGTGGCGCCAAAGTAATCCTGGCGACAGCGACCAGCGGGGAGGCGATGAGCGCCGTCGAGGGTGGCCTGGCCGTGAACGGTACGCTGTTGATCGTCGGCGCGGCCCCGACGATGCAAGTGTCCCCGTTGTTGTTGCTTTCGGGCTCCCGTGCGATCAAAGGCTGGTATTCCGGAACATCGATCGACTCGCAGGACACGCTGGCGTTCAGTGCTCGCGCTAATGTGCGGTCGATGAATGAGATTTTTCCGCTGGAGCGCGCCTCCGAGGGTTATGATCGGATGATGAGTGGCAAAGCGCGCTTTCGAGTTGTATTATCAATTGGGTCTTAATAGAGCCTACAACAAGCAAGGAGGAAGCAATGGCAAGCGTTCCAGGTGCGATAGCAGTCGATCCGTCGGGCGAGACTTCTAATCTCCTGGCCAAGGAACGCACATTTGCAGGGCCCGGCTTCAATCGCTGGCTCGTCCCGCCGGCTGCGCTGTGTATCCACCTTTGCATCGGGATGGCGTACGGCTTCAGTGTTTTCTGGCTGCCGCTTTCGCGCGCGATTGGTTTGAAACAATCAACCGCTTGCCCGGCGGATATGTCGTTCATCGCGCACCTGTTCGCCACGAACTGCGACTGGAAGATAAGCGAGCTCGGCTGGATGTTTACGCTGTTCTTCGTTGCCTTGGGTGCCGCCGCCGCGGTCTGGGGCGGCTGGCTCGAACATGCGGGTCCGCGGAAGGCAGGCTTTGTTGCGGCGCTCTGTTGGTGCGGCGGCTTGGTCATTGGCGCAATTGCCATCTACACCCACCAGCTCTGGTTAATGTGGCTTGGACCAGGCGTTCTGGGAGGAATCGGTCTCGGTCTTGGTTACATCTCCCCTGTGTCGACTCTGATCAAGTGGTTCCCGGATCGGCGTGGAATGGCAACCGGAATGGCAATCATGGGATTCGGCGGTGGAGCGATGATTGGTGCACCTCTTGCCGACATGCTGATGAAGCAATATGCCACGCCGACATCTGTCGGAGTGTGGGAGACATTCCTGACCATGGCGGCAATCTATTTTGTCTTTATGACGATGGGCGCCTTTGGCTACCGCATCCCCGCACCGGGCTGGAAGCCGTCAGGCTGGACGCCACCCACCGCCAAGGCGAGTGGCATGATTACTACCCGCAATGTACATGTAGACGAAGCGCCGAAGACGCCACAGTTCTGGCTGATTTGGTGGGTGCTTTGTCTCAATGTGACCGCAGGCATTGGAATTATCGGCATGGCCTCGCCGATGCTGCAGGAGGTATTCGCGGGCAAATTGATCGGTGTGAATGCAGTCTTCAATGACCTGACCGCGGCCCAGAAGGTACAGATCGCCGCGATCGCAGCGGGCTTCACCGGCCTGCTGAGCCTCTTCAATATCGCTGGCCGATTCTTCTGGGCTTCGTTATCCGACTACATCGGTAGGAAGATGACCTACTACACATTCTTTGCGTTGGGCATCGCGCTCTATGCATCGGCCCCCTGGTCGGGTCATTTCGGTCACATCGCACTTTTCGTACTCGCCTTCGGCATTATCCTGTCGATGTACGGTGGCGGTTTCGCGACAGTCCCGGCGTACCTTGCCGACATGTTCGGTACGCAGATGGTGGGCGCGATCCACGGGCGGCTCATCACCGCGTGGTCGGCGGCAGGGATTTTTGGCCCGGTGATCGTGAATTACTTGCGCGAGTACCAACTCGATCACGGCGTTGCGAGGGCGCAGGTCTATGACGTAACGGCATATGTCCTGTGTGGCTTGCTCGCAATAGGTTTCATATGCAACTGGTTGATAAAGCCTGTTGCCGATAAGCATTTCATGACCGATGCAGAACTCGAGGCGGAGCGAAAGCTTGCCCACGAAGCTGCGGTCAAAGCCGCGGACAGCGGCGTGAGGCGCTTGTCCGACGAAGTGACGAGTCCTTTGCTAGTCGTCGGGGCGTGGCTTGTCGTTGGCGTACCAATACTCTGGGGCGTTTGGGTAACGTTGGACAAAGCCTGGGTGCTATTCAAATAAGGAGTCATTCGGGCCGAAGGCAAGACTCTCTCGGGCGTCGCGGCACCAAACTCCGGAACCGGAGGCGGCCAACGTGGCGAGTGGATGGACGTCGCTTGATCGGGACTCGGGGGCGTGAATTTTCTTCACCGCGCTGACCCATTCGAGGAGGCATTATCCACGTTGAGCGCACCCACGATTCCCCGGTGCCGAAAGTCAGGAACAATTCCTGTTGCGACGCGACAACGATGCGACGCACACGCCTCTACCGATTGGCGGCGTACGAATCCGGAGCGCCAATTGCGGCGACGGATAGCTAGACGTTCTTGTTGTCGTGGCGCAGGTTCAGGACAGCCACCGCATGTAGCTTAGCTTCGTCGTCGGTGTGGCCCATCAGAAATAACGCCTTCTGGATAACCTCCTCGACTTCATCATCCGCGAGTGTCGGATTGCGTTCAATCAGGGGCCATGCACTCTTTTCTTGGGGCCAAGTACCAATCAATTCCTTAACCAACGCGTCCAGGCGTGCGGTCCGTGCGCGGTTTGAAGCGTCAAAATTCGGTTGGTGCTCGCCTGTCGCGGGCTCGGAAGCGCGTGAGGCTGTAACGGCCGCCTCCGAGCGTCGCTGGGCAGCCAGCGCATTTCGTTCCGCAGCCAATGCGCTCTTCTCGGCGGCGGCCGCAGCCCGTTCCGCTGCATTTGCTGCGCGACTCGCCCAATTGATGGCCCAGAGCGACAGGAGCAATGCGATCAGGCCAAGCGCCAATCCGACGGACATCGCCGACTCCTCTATAGCAATCAGTCAGCGCTCATTGTGGCGCGACGGCTGTGGTCCCGCCAGTACGACAGGCGGCGTGTCCGCAGAAGAATCAAAACGGGCTGCACGGCTGCAAGCCCTTGATTATGGGTTGTGGGCTTGGCCATAGTCATATAAACATCTTTTAATTCAATCACTTGTAGCGCGTACTGGCCCGCACCAGAATCCTGAGCCAGACCGCGGAAGCGGCCCCAGTGATAGGGCACAGCGCCTCCGCCGTGCGGAACGACAAAGCGCAGCGTAGGAAAATCCCTGAACAGGTCCGATGTCAGACATTGCATGAAGGCGGTCGTGTCGAAGCTTGCGCGTGGACTGAAGATAGTTAGGTCGAGCCCGCGCTCGCGCATAAGCCGCAGCTGATTGCCCTCGATCGATTCTTGCAGCTCGTCGTCGCTGATGCGCAGCTCGGCTGCCTTCGGCGCCTCAGCGGGATGCGTAATGCCTGCGATTTGGCGATTGCGCCACGTCTCGAGCGCCTTAGGCGCAGTCGTGTAGTGACCGTGGATGTCGATGATCATCGAGTCGTTCCCGTTCGAACGCCGTATTTCATAATCGTATGACGGCCGCCTCGATCGTGTTTCAGTGGTGTCCCGTGGTGATCGACGGCTGGTCCCAGCCCAGGTTTCCGGCTGTCTTGCCTGCTACCGAGTACAGCGCCCCGGGCGCATTGCGCGTGAGTTGGAAGGCTTCGAGCGATTCGCCGCGCATACCAGCATAGATGTGAAGATTCGACACACCGGTCACCGCGCCAAGCTTCTCGAGCATGAAAAAAATGACACCATAGTGCATCAGGCCCCGCCAGTCGCGTCGACGGATCAAGTCGCACTCTTCTTCGGTCAGGCCGGCCGCATTGAAGCTTCCGTCGGGATCACGGAGAAATGTCTCGCGATGGCTGGGCTCGACCATACGGTGTAGGTAGTCGTTGATGCGATACGCCTTCACGCTGCGTTCGAGCGTAAACGGGTATGTACCGTCGAGTTTTTCGATGCCGCCCAGCTGACTCGCCACGTGGCTTCGCTGGCGCTCGACGACTGCCGGGTTTGGCGCCTCGTCCATGCCCTCATAAATTGCGGTTGCAATGCCAGTCATCGAGGGCAGGTAGTAGCTGCGGTGCTTGCACACGACGTTCGCCGATAGCGCGCCGCGCATGGTCAGCCACACGACGATTTCGGCGCCTTCCAATCCGCCCAGCTCTGCATATTCGGCGATGGTCATCGCGGCCAGCTGTTCCGGATCCCTTTCAAAGAGGTCGAGAAACCGACTATCCCACGACGGGTTGTTGAAACCGGCACGCTCGCCGTGCACTTGGTGCGACAGGCCACCGGTCGCGGCGATGGCGATCCGCAAATCCTCGGGATAGCTCTCGATCGCACGCCGCAGTGCCTGTCCGAGCCTGTAGAAGCGGCGTGCACTTGGGATGGGAAACTGCAGCACGCCCATCTGCAGGGGGATGATGCTCACAGGCCAGTCCGGCTTGTGCGGGCACAGCATTGACAACGGGGAGAAACAGCCATGATCCAGTGCCCGGTGCTGGAAAAAAGACATGTCGAAATCGTCCGCCATGAGCGAGTGGCCGATGTGCG
>Ga0302326_10006049_pt1 | contig 27306 bp, 22 predicted proteins | sample Palsa_T0_3_FD_202264 | JGI IMG/M metagenome (GOLD analysis project Ga0302326, IMG submission 202264) | Peat permafrost microbial communities from Stordalen Mire near Abisko, Sweden - Palsa_T0_3 | ecosystem: Environmental > Terrestrial > Soil > Palsa > Peat permafrost | place: Sweden: Abisko... | reverse complement strand
CAGCAGGCCATCGAACGGCTATCGCGGATGACAGAGTTTCTCTCGACCGCAGACCGTTATCACGGCGCGTGGCCGCATTTCCTCAGCGGAAGCACGGGACGCAGATTGCCGGTCTTCGACATGTACGACAACGGCGCGGACCTGGTAGAGACCTCCTTCATGATGGAGGGGCTCCTCGCAGCGCGGCAATACTTCAAGCAGGACGGCCCATCGGGCCAGGAGCTTTACGAGCGCATCACGAAACTTTGGCAAGGGGTGGACTGGAACTGGTTTCGAGCAACGCCTCAACACGACGCGCTTTATTGGCATTGGTCGCCAGAGTACTCCTTCCACATAGCCAATCGCCTCACTGGATGGAATGAGGTCATGATCACTTATCTCGACGCCATCGCGTCTCCTACACACGGCATCCCCGCCGGCGACTACTACAGTGGATGGGTGGGTGAAGCCATTGGCAATCACTACGCGAATGGCAAATCGTACTTTGGCATCAAGCTTGACGTAGGAGGAGGCACCGGTGGCCCGCTCTTCTTCACCGACTACTCCTTTATGGGCTTTGATCCCCACGGCATCCATGACCGCTTCACCGGCTACTTCGACAACAACCGCGCCATGGCGCTGATCAACCAGCAGTACTGCATCCACAATCCGCATCGCTGGCAGGGATATGGGGACAACGCGTGGGGCCTTACCGCGGTGGATGGACCCGAGGGCTACGTTCCTTATGAGCCGACCTTTGATCTCGATGACGGCACCATCGCCCCCACTGGAGCGATCAGTGCCTTTGCCTACACGCCCGAACCGGCGATGGCCGCGCTCAAACACTTTTACCGCGATCTGGGCGCTCAGGTCTGGTCGATCTACGGCTTCCGCGACGCCTTCAACCTTCAGCAGAACTGGTACTCCGGCATAACCATGGGCCTGAACCAGGCGCCGATGGTAGTCATGATCGAAAACTACCGCAGCGGCCTGGTCTGGAAGAGCTTCATGGCCAATCCCGAAATCCAGCCTGCGCTCAAGAACATAGGATTCCGTGCCGATACCGGGGAACCGCGTCCATGAATCACAGACTCCTAGCTTTCCAGGGCTTCGGCCATCGCCAATAAGTTGTTGACCGTGTTCCAGTTTCTGCCGGTGGAGGAGCATTGAAGCGCCTTTTCCATGCGCACCAACGGGATTTTCGGGCGAGCCATTCCTTCCGGATAGTAGATGTAGACCTCACGGCCGTTGATGTGCAGCTCTTCCGGATCGCAAGGGATCGCAAGCAGTTTGTCCCGTGCCTGCCTGGTTGGAGCACTGTTCATAAAAACCACCAGCAGCTTGCTGGGCTGCACTTCCTTGCGCCCGGCGAACGGATTTTTCGCAATGACCTTGCGCAGCTCAGCCGCGGTGCGGACGATGACAGCAGGGCGGAAACCAAAGCTGGCTTCCATAGCATCTTCAAGCCTTCGCGCCAGTGCTACAGGATCTTCGTCCTGATCGCGAAAAACAAGGTTTCCGCTTTGAATGTAGGTTTGCACATCGCGCAGACCAAGCGAGGTACACAGGGTCTTCAGCGCTTGCATATTCACTTTCTGGTGGCTCGGCAGGTTCACGCTACGCAGCATCGCAACGGCCATCGTTCCTCCAGTATCCACACCAACGCATGTATGTTGAAGAGATGCAGGATCCAGCCTTTCGCGCTGCGTTGCCCGGCGATGCCTATGCGCTGGCCGAGCTCGCCATCAGCGCCGGCGACGGAATGTATGAATTCCTCCTCAAAGAAATGGCGCCCAAAGAGATGCTGGCCGGCCTGATGGCGCGCAGCATAAAGCAGGGGACTGGTGGGCTTTCGTGGCGCAATTGTTTCGTAGCCGTGGACCAGGGTGTCGTCATCGGGATGATCAATGCCTTTCCCGCCGCGTGGTTGCGTGAGGAGGAGCAAGACATTCTCCCTCAGGATCGAGTGCAGGTTCTGGAGCCGATCGACCAGGCTCAGGATTGGGAGAGTTTCCTGGCGAACGGCGTGGCGGTTCGTGCCGGCTACCGGCGTCAGGGGATAGGGAATCGGCTCATCGAGTGGTCCGTCGAGCAAGCGAGGGCGCGGGCATTCACCCGAATTACCAGCAACGTCTGGGAGGATAACGTTGCTGCCCGCAGCCTTTTCGAGAAGCAGGGATTTCGGGTGGAGACGCGGATTGATGTAGCCGGGCACCCGGAGTTAAGTCATACTGGCGGCAGCCTGTTGATGGTGCGGGACGACCTTACGTTTGGGTGATTTCGAGGTCTAAAAACCGCCACGGAAGGGGCATTGCGGGTTTATGGATGGCCGGTAAGCTCAAGGGTATGACTCCCCTGTCTGTTGCCTTTCGGAGGCCGCGCTCGTTGCGGGTTGTCCTGTTGACGTTCGGCGTCCTGACCTCCGCCGGTTTCTCTCCAATCCAGGCGCAAGTCTCCTCGTTTGTCGCGAATGGCCCCAGTGCACGGGCGCTGCCCAGCGGCCTTTCTCCCGTAGCGGAGCTGGTGGTGGCGGGATCTCAATTAGCGCTGGATAGCAATGGCACACTCTACCGCTCCGACGATCAAGGCAAGCGGTGGCATCAGGTCAAGCAGCAGTGGGACGGTAAAGCAGTGGAGTTGCTGGGAATTCCGGCCTTGACGTCCGCACCGAAAAGCGGCCAGGCTCCGAGATCGGACGCCGATCAGGAAACCTATGCGGCGGTCCTGCTGAAGAGCACGACTGCGTTGCATTGGGTCAGCGTAGACCGGGGAAAGACCTGGAAGCCCTCCACCCTGGACGATGTACGCCGCAACGACATCAAGTGGTCCGGCCAGTAGGCCGTTGGTGTCGAGGCCGTTGGTGTCGAGGCCGTTGGTGTCGAGGCCGTTGGTGTAGCCCCGGACTTTAGTCCGGGGAAGCGGGCTTTCAAGCCCGCGGGAACGCTCCCCTAACAAATGAGGGCTTTAGCCTTGGTGGCTGCTTCTGACCCCGCTACGCCAGCTTCTCCGCAGGAACCCGCTCCAGCAAACGCCGCCAAGTCTTCTGATTCACCTTGTGGCTCTTCTTCAAATCCTCCAAAATCCGTTCAAAATCCGCGTGTCCATGCAGCTTATTCCAAGCCGGATTCTTCGAAAACCACGGATAATTCTCATTCCCGAGATAAATCGCCCGCCGCAGCCAATGCAACGCCTCGCTTTCGTCTCCTTCCACGGCAAAGTAGGTTGCCAAACGATACGCCATCTCACTATCCGCCTCCGCCGCCGAAAGCGAATCTTCTTCGATGAGCGCGGTAGCACGCTCCCGCTGCCCTACCTGCAAATAGCAAAGGGCCAGGGTCGGAAACGCAATGCGCATGCTCTCATCATCCTGGATCACCGCTTCCAGAATTGAGATCGCCTGCTGCATATCTCCCTGCCGCATTCTCTGGTAAGCGACCGACGTGCGCAGCAAAGGATGCCTGGGTTCCAGGGTCAATCCCTTTTGCAGTTCCTCTTCCGCCAACTCCAACTGGTTCTGATATTGGTAGACCCGCGCCCGGTGGTTATAAATAATCGGTGCGTTCGAAGGATTCAGCTGCAAAGACCGGTTGAACTGCTGCAAAGCTTCTTCATACATCCCATCCAGGCGCAAGGTCTGTCCGGCCACCAGGTGTACGTTCCAGTTGTTATCCGCCGTCACCAACAAATGTTCGATCCCATGGCGTGCGCTCTCTTTCTCCCCGCGCGAGAGCAGCATGTACACGCGATAAAGGTTAGCCTCAATCGATCCAGGATCGATCTCCAGCGCACGATCGAAGCTGCGTCGCGCAGCCATCAAGTGCAACTGCCCGCCAAACCCGTTCCGTACGTATTGCAGTTGCGTAATCCCCAGCCCGCTCCACCCCGGAGCAAACTGCGCGTCAAGCGCCACCACGCTTTCAAACATCTCCCGCGCCTTGTCCAGATCGCTGCGGGCGCCGGACCGCGACATGAAGGAAGACAGCAGTGCCCGGGCCTGCAGGTACTCCTCTGAGAGTGCCTCTGCCAGAGGCGCGCTCCGGGTCGACTCACCGCTTTGCTGCAGTTCTCCCGATCCTTGCAGGGTGGCAAACACCTCGTTGCAAATCTCCGTCTGCACGGCAATCAAGTCGAAGGAAGGCACGCTGATGGTCCCTCCCGAGCGAACGCTCTGCCCGGGCACGTCCAGCAGCTGCCAGTTCAGATCAAAACCATTCTCAGAACGCATGAAGTTCCCTGCCAGGACCCACTGCACCAGCAGCTTCTTTCCCACCGACAACGGATCCATCTGCTGCATCGGTACAGGGAGCTGCATCAGAGAACTGGAAGGCCGCACCACCAGCGATGACATGCGCGCCAATCGAGCAGCAATGGCATCTGCCAGTGCATAACCGTACAGTGGCGATTCGCCCGACTGGCCAAAATTCTGAAACGGCAGCACCAGGATCGTATTCTGCTTCTGCTGCACATCCGCGGATTCGCGAAACCGTTCCGCCAGCATGGAAAGAAATCCCGTAGCCCGCTGGGCCCGCTCGGCAGCCGGCACCTGCAGGTTGGCTGCCGTATCCCCAGGCAGAAAACCGGTTTCCAGCTGCATCGTCTTCATGATCGTTCTTAACGCTTCGCGCAAATCCGCAGCAGAGGAGTAGCGTCCACTGGGTGTCTTCTGCAGGCAGGTGGCGATCACGCTGGCGAGTTCGGGGGGCACCTGGGGGCTGCACTCAATCAGGGGCACCGGCTCGGCAAACTGAATCGCGCGCACGCTTTGAAACTCTTCCGACTCTGGCCGGACAAACGGATGGCGCCCGCTTAACAACTCATAGAGGCTCACGCCCACCGCGAAAATGTCGCTTTGCACGCTGGTTTGCCCGGTTACGAATTGTTCCGGCGCCATGTACGCGATGGTGCCGCCGCGGGCTGTGTAGGTAGTACGCGACTTGCGCTTGGCGGTATCCTGGGACCGCCGCGGCTTTGCCGGATCGAACTCAGCCTCGGCCACGGAGATCCTTCTGGCCAGGCCAAAATCCAGAATCTTGACCACCCCACCATCGGTCAGCATCACATTGCCGGGCTTGAGATCGCGATGGAAAATCCCCAGCTTATGCGCCGCGCTCAAACCGTCCGCAATCTGGATACCCACGGAGAGTCCCAACTGAACGCTGGCCGGACCGTTGGCGATAATCTTGTCTAGCGACTCACCCGGCACGTACTGCATCACGATGTAGGCTTCGTCTTCGGAATCGCCCACGTCGTAAATAGCGCAGACATTGGGGTGCTCGATGGCCGAAGCCAGCCGGGCCTCGCGCAGCACCGTCGTCCGCATCTTTTCAATCGTCAGTGCGCCCCGCTTCAATATCTTCAGCACCACTGGACGCATCAACAGCGTGTCGTTGGCCAGGTACACCACTCCACTGCCGCCCGCACCCAACTTGCGAATCACCTCATAGTGCTCAATCATCCGGCGCTTCATGCATCCAGTCTATAATTTGTCGCATGAAGCACAGCACTCGCTGGAATTGGCTTCTCATCCTTCCAGCCATAGGGTTGCTCTTTCCCGCTGTCTACGCGCGCCAAACCCCGGAGCTCTTTGGCTTCCCTTTCTTCTACTGGTATCAGTTTGCCTGGGTATTTCTCACCGCTGGTATTACCGCGGTGGTTTATTTCCTGGTAAAGGATTAGGTTCTTGAAGAAATGGAGTTATAATTCTCCATAGTTGGAGAGTTACATTGCAATGCCCAAACGGCACCCCGGCGCTCTTGTCTATCCCGATACCCACTACACCGTCCCGGTGCTGCCTGACCTTTCTCGTGCTGACGAGCGTCGCAAGCTGTCCCCGGCGGCCATGAAGACGCTGTTCAAAATCGTCGATCGCTGGAACATCGGTGATGAAGACGCGCGTCAGCTTCTCGGTGGCATCTCCAATGGTTCCTACTATCAGCTCAAGGCAAACCCAGGCAGCACCAAGCCCCTGGACCAGGACAGGCTGCGACGCATTTCGTATCTGATAGGGATCTTCAAGGCACTCAACATCCTTTACAGCCAACGATTGGCCGATCAATGGATGCAACTGCCTAACACCAACCCCATCTTTGCCGGCAGTACTCCACTCGCTTACATCCTGCGCGGAGGCCAGGGAGCCATGGACACGGTCCGCCGCCTGCTGGATGCCCGCCGTGGTGGCTAGTCAGGCTGCGGAAAAAAATCTGTTTTGTAGCAGGGCACGACTTTAGCCGGGCCATAAACGATTGAGAAAATGACGGGCTTCACAGGCTGCGGAAAAACTCAAGTTTTGAAGGGTACGGCCTTTAGGTCGTACGCAATTAATTGAAAACAGATCCGGCTTTAGCCGCTGAGGGCATCTTTTTTGTCAGCGCAGAGAAACCGTACCCAGCGCCGAAAGCCGGGTTTGGCTGTGCCATTTACGACACAGTTGAAAACCGTATTTCTTGCCCTGCCACCAAGGATCGGGTGCCCCATCCTTCGCGCTCTTTGCGAAGGGTGGGATGCCACTGCTCTTCACCCGAGGCCCTTCCCCGAAACTTCTGCTTATCCCACCCTTCGCAGAAAACGCGAAGGATGGGGCACCCGATGCTTGGTGGCAGGGCAAGAAATACTCGCCTGCCATTCGATCTGTCCCTGGCTTTCATCACCTTAGGTGAGCCGCAGGCTCATGAGGACACGGCTGAAGCCGTGCCCTTCCACGATTGAGATACGACGGGCTTTACAGGGTGCGGAGAAAGTCGTTGTTGCGACTAGACAGCAGCCCTCAGCGGCTAAAGAGGGGCGTGTTTCAATTAATTACGTACGGCCTAAAGGCCGTACCCTTCAAAACTTGAGTTTTTCCGCAGCCTGTTCGGCCCCTGCGTGAGAACCCGATTTTGTCTCAGAGGACGACTTCACGGGCTGCGCAAAAGCTCTGTTTTGTATCAGGGCACGACTTTAGTCGGGCCATAAACGATTGAGAAAATGACGGGCTTTAGCCCCTGAGGTACGTCTTTCTGCAGCCCCCAGTGAGCATTCCCCTAACCAATCTGCGCCGCTTCGATACACACCGGTTACTGCCGGCGAAATATTCTCCAAACAACGACTCGGTTCTCACCCGCATCGCCGACGATGAAGATCTGCTGTTCATCTTCCAACTGGACGACGCGACCAACGGCCGCTTGCTGGCGGAAGAAGACCGGACCCCAGGTATCAACTCCAGGGAACTCGTCTTCCATGTGCCGAACTATCGCGTCATCAACGCTGCCTTTACCCACGCCAACCCATTGGGAGGCCGCTTTTCAACTCCTGAGCGCGGAGCCTGGTATGCCGCCTTCGAGCTTGCGACCGCAAAAGCCGAGGTGCTGTTTCACAAGAGCATTGAGTTTGCGGAGATTAACTGGAGAGAACGCGAAGAGATCGGCTACGACGACTACCTCGCGGATTTTACGAACACCTTCCACGACCTTCGGGGGATCGAGGATGAGGCTCTCAGCCCCACCAGCTACAAGCGCTCGCAGCAACTGGCGGTCGAATTGATGGAGTTGGGTTCGCTGGGCATCATCTATCCGAGCGTGCGCCGCGAAGGCGGCACTTGCCTGGCCTGTTTTCGCCCTAGCATCGTGGCCAACGTGCGCAAGAGCGCCCGCTACAAGCTGATCTGGACCCCGCTAAGGGCCCAGATCGTTCGCCAGGAAAGCGCCACCATGGGCTAGTCATCTGTGCTTTAGAAGGTTTGGGGCAGCAGTTCGGTTTTCTCTTGTACCGGGTTCAGAAACATTGGATCGGTCAGGCTGAAGACCACTGTCGATTGAGCGGGCAGATTGGCTGACCAATTCGTCCGCAACCAGTGCGCGGTTACAACACCTGCGCCTACGGCTGTTCCCACCACTGCGCCGACACCACCTCCGACGGCCGCGCCGATGATGGCGCCGCCGCCGGCTCCCGCGCCTAGTTCCACGAGGGTCCGCTTGCCGTGTTCGTTGGCCGCGATGTTTCCTTCACCCTTGACCCTGGTGTCGGAGCCGACGGTATCAATTACCTGGGCGTGCAAATGGTAGCGAGTGCCGTCAGGCAGGACGAACTCATCCGGACGAAGATGAATCACAGAGCCGCCGTTGAGCCGATTACCGGCAGCCGCGTAGACCACCCTGCCGCGCACCTCGGAACCCACCGGGACAACGACTTTGCCGTTGCGCATGACATCCTCAGCCACCGTTCCGCGGAAAGGAGTGTTCGCGGTCGTGGACCCGGCGTCAATATCCTGCAACATGCGCACCTTGAAGACTGTGCCCGCCGGTATCGCATTCGCCGGCGCAGGGACGTAGGTGACAATGTCGTCGTCACCCTTGTCAGCGGAAGCATCGAAGCTACGAGGATGCAGAGCCGCGCTATGCGGCATGTAGTCGCCTGCGGAAGCCGGCAGCGGGGTTTCGACGATGCCGGAGTCGGGATTGCTTTTTGCCCCAGGTGCTGGTGCCGGAGCCGACGCTGCTGCTGGAGCAGCCGCGGGCGTCGGCGTGGCCGGGGCCTGCTCCGTGGTGTTGATGGAATCGTTCGCAGGCGGCGTGGAAACGCCTTCATACGGACTCGGCTTGGCTTGGGCTAACAGAAACGGAGTACTCAGAAGTAGGGAAGCCGCGGCGGCGAGCGTTAAACGTGACGTTTTCATAGGTGGTCCTAACCTGACGCTGAGTGCACTGATAATGCACCTACAGATTAGTTCAAGCTTACATCCGCGACGCCAACAAGAGAAGGAAAGAACCACGGGGGTAACACCGCGGTTGCTTTGTTAGAATTCGTTTTGGTGCAGCAGGTGGGAAGTTTTGTCAGCATGATTGGCGGAGCAGACGGAAAGCCGATCTCCGTCGATCGCCGGATACCTCTCAAAAGTCGTTTACAACACCAAATCACAAGGAGTGATATGACCGAGATCGTTGCCGTTCACGCACGCGAGATTCTGGATTCCCGAGGGAATCCGACGGTAGAAGCCGATGTGCTTCTCGCGAGCGGCGCTATGGGCCGGGCAGCAGTCCCCAGTGGGGCTTCCACCGGCGAGCACGAAGCAGTGGAGTTGCGCGACGGTGACAAAGCGCACTATCTGGGCAAGGGAGTGCTGCATGCAGTAGAAAATGTGGAGAGCGTGATTGCCCCCGAATTGACGGGCATGGATGCGGCCAATCAGCGGCTGATCGATGCCACGATGATCGCCCTTGACGGCACGGAGAACAAAGGCAAGCTGGGCGCCAACGCGATCCTGGCGGTTTCCATGGCCTGCTCGCGGGCTGCAGCGAATGCTTTGCAGATGCCTCTCTACCGCTACCTGGGCGGGGCGAATGCATCCCTGCTGCCGGTGCCGATGATGAACATCATCAACGGCGGCGCGCATGCCGACAACAACGTGGATTTTCAGGAATTTATGGTGATGCCGGTGGGCGCAGAGCGTTTCAGCGATGCACTGCGCTGGGGCGTCGAAGTGTTTCACACCTTGAAGGGCGTGTTAAAGAAGCGGGGATACAGCACCTCCGTCGGGGATGAGGGCGGTTTTGCTCCCTCTCTGAAGTCGAATGTGGAAGCGATCGAAGTGATCCTCGAAGCCATTCAACTCGCTGGGTACAAGGCGGGGGAAGAGATCGCCATCGCGCTCGATCCCGCATCGAGCGAGTTTTTCGATAAAGAGAAGGGGCTGTACATCTTCAAGAAGAGCGACAAGAGCCAGAAGACCAGCGAAGAGATGACCCGGTTCTACGAGAGTTGGGTGCGGCAGTATCCCATCATCTCGCTCGAAGACGGGCTGGCGGAAGATGACTGGGAGGGCTGGAAGTTCCTGACCAAGGAACTGGGCGAGAAGATACAGTTGGTGGGCGACGATGTGTTCGTGACCAACACGGAACGGCTGCAGCGAGGCATTGAAGAAGGCGTGGGCAATTCCATCCTGATCAAGGTGAACCAGATCGGCACCGTGAGCGAAACGTTTGAAGCGATCGCGCTGGCGCGGCGCTACGGGTACACCTCCGTTATGTCGCACCGCAGCGGCGAGACCGAAGATACTTTCATTGCTGACCTGGCAGTGGCCGCGAACGTGGGGCAGATCAAGACGGGCTCGGCTTCGCGCACCGATCGCATTGCCAAATACAACCAGTTGCTGCGGATCGAGGAGGAACTGGGGCAAGGCGCGGAGTTCCTCGGCAGAGAAGCAGTGAACGCCCGGGAGTAATCGTGCCGCCTAAAAAACCTGTAGTACTGACGATTCTGGATGGCTGGGGTTACCGCGCGGAGCAATTTGCCAATGCGGTGGCTCTGGCCCGCAAGCCTACTTACGACAAGCTGTTAGCCGAATTCCCTAATAGTTTGCTTCATGCTTCCGATCACTTCGTTGGCCTGCCCGATGGACAGATGGGCAACAGCGAAGTGGGCCATTTGAACATTGGCTCGGGCCGCGTGGTGCACATGGACATCACCCGCATCGACGATCTGATTCGATCGGGGGAATTCTTTCGCCATCCGGTGATTGTCGCCGCTCTGAAGCACGCGGGCGAGAAGGGCCGCGCTCTGCATTTGCTGGGTCTGCTTTCTGACGGAGGGGTCCACTCGCAACAAGAGCATTTGCATGCCCTGTTGCTGGCAGCGAAGCAGCATGGGGTGGAGCGGGTGTTTGTTCATGCATTCCTCGATGGTCGCGACACTCTGCCCACCAACGGTGCAGGCTATCTCGAAAAGCTGCAGCGCAAGATCGACGAACTTGGCGTGGGCAAGCTCGCCAGCGTGGGCGGCCGCTACTTCGCCATGGATCGAGACCGGCGGTGGGAGCGGGAGAAGAAGGCCTTCGATGCCATGACGGATAAGACGGGCAAGACCGAGGGCGGTGCATATTCCGATTTCATCGCAAGGGTCAAGGAGTCTTACCACAACGGGGTGACGGACGAGTTCGTGGAACCGTTTGTGGTGGTGGATGCTGCGGGGAAGCCGGTGGGGCCGGTCCGAGACGAGGATGCGTGCATTTGCTTCAACTATCGCGCCGATCGAGTGCGCCAGATTACGCGCGTGCTGGCACGGAATAGCGGGCTGACGAAGGATGACGGCAAGAGTTTGCCCGGAGCCGAGGATCAGGACCAGATGATTCCTCCCGCGGAGGTGCCGAAGGGACTGCACTACGTCTGCATGACGCAGTACGACAAGCAGTTCACTTTACCTATGGTGATCCTGCCCGAGTCCATGGAGAACCTGCTGGCGGATATGCTGGCGCAAGCTAATTTGCGCAATCTCCGCATTGCCGAGACGGAGAAGTATGCTCACGTTACTTACTTCTTCAATGGGGGAATTGAAAAGCCCTTTGCGGGTGAGGACCGGGTCCTGGTGCCTTCGCAGAAAGTCGCGACTTATGATCTGGCGCCGGAGATGAGCGCGGCGGGGATTGCGGACGTTGTGATCAAGGCGATTGGTGATCCGGCGTTTGACCTGGTGGTGGTGAATTTTGCCAATGCCGATATGGTCGGGCACTCAGGTAGACTTGAGCCCACCATTCAAGGCGTGGAAACGATTGACGCTTGCCTGGGACGCATTTATCAGACGCTCAGGCTGCGGGGGGGATCGATGCTGATCACTGCAGATCATGGGAACGCTGAGTTGATGGTTGATCCGGCGTCGGGTGGTCCTCATACTTCGCATACTACGAATCCGGTTCCGGTGATTCTGGTGAGTGATGATGCGGGTAAATACCGGTTGCGTGAGGGCGGATCGTTGAGGGATATCTCGCCCACTCTGCTGGGCATGCTTGGGCTGGAAAAGCCTGCGCGCATGACTGGCGGCGATTTGCGGGTGCTTTAGAGGACTCGTCCGAAGACTTTCCCGCGACCTCTTCTTCTTGGTTTTGAAGTCGTCGAGCTTTTTGTCGGACGCCTGTCCGAGGCTTGAATATTTGCTCGATGGCAGTCCCGGTGAAGCTTAAAGCTTTTGCAGGTTTTTTGATGTTCTCAGGGAAGCCGACCCGCCGGTGATGACGATTGTCTTTGCCGGCGGGTCGTTGCATCGCTGCCTTAGGTTAGAACTGCGCTTTGAGAGCGAACTGGTAAAGGCGCGGGGTGTAATTTGGATCGAAGTTGCTGACTACGCCGAAGTTGGTACTGCCCAGTTCCGTACTGCCGTCACCCAGCGGGAAGATGAAGCTGGGCGTGTTGCTGATGTTGTAGGCCTCGGCACGGAACTGCAGGTTCAGGCGCTCCGTCACCGCGAAGTTCTTGAAGAGAGACAAATCCACGTGACGGAAGTCAGGGCCGAAGAGGGAGTTGCGCGGCGTATTGCCAACTTCCCCGGTAGGCTGAGGTGCGAAGGCGGCAATGTTGAAGAACTCGGCCTTGGACTTGTTTCCACGAGGGTCGAAGAGAGTGTTGGGGCGATCCCTGCCGCCGCCGTTATTCGGTACCGCGCGATCCCCGTAGGACTCGGTGACCGACTGTCCGGTGGAAGGATTAATGTAAGTCGTGGTGTCGTTATTGCCCGGCCCGGCATTGCCTCCGTTGTTGAGAATGGTGAAAGGCTTACCGCTCTGAAAGACGGTTATGGTGTTGATCTCCCAACCTGCAAGCGCCTCTTTCGCTATCCCTGTCCAGGTCTTGCCATACTGAAACTGGTAGTTCAACGAGAGGGCAAAGCGATTTTGAATATCGTTCTCCGCGATCCCATACTCAATCTGGCTAAGCCGGGTTGGGTCAGCATCGCTGAAGCCCTCCTGGCTGCCTTCCTGCGAGTACCCCGTATTGTCGCTAAGCGCCTTGGACCAGGTGTAGTTTGCATCGAAAGCCAGACCCTTGGTGAAGCGTCGCTGGAGAGCGACTTGTAGACCGTTGTAGTTGGAAACGCCTTCACTCTGCACCAGGCCTACCCCGCTGAGGTTGCCTCCAGGAAACTGGGGATCCAGTTTGCGCGGTCCGCTATTGGCGCGAATGGCTGTGCCTGGCTGGTAGAGAGGGCTATTGGGGTTGGTGCTGTACGGTGCGGGTTGGTTGATGTCGTTGATCACCTGCGGCAGGTGGTGCCCGACGTTGCCGACGTAGCCGACGGTGAAAACGTTGGCGCCGAACTGCTGTTCCACTTGCAGGTTGTACTGGTCAATCACGGCGGACTTGAAGTTGGGACTTTCCGTGTTGAAAGAGAGCGGATTGAGGTTCTGCAGGTTGGACACATTGGGTGATGTGGGTACGGGCAGACCCTGATCGAAGGAGCTATAACCCGCGGCGCATTGGCCATTGCCCACGCTGTGGCCGGCGCCGAGAAAGTTGGTTTCAATCTGAATCGCTACCGCCGCCTGGCAATTGGGCTGAAAGTTCGAGAGGAAGGGTACGTTCTTCAGATCGGTGTTGGAGGTGTAGTTCCCGGGAAAGTAACTGATACCGAAACCGCCGCGGATGATGGTCGATGGCGCAGCCGAGTAGGCGAAGCCGACCCGCGGAGCCAGGTTGGAGTAATCGGTAGAGATCCCAGCGTGACCATTCACTCCATTGACGCCGGCGATCTTCAGGGCGCTGGTGACGTTTGCGGGATTCAAGCCAAGGGCCTCAGAGAAGTTGAAGTTCGAAATGCGGTTGTGGGCCTCGGTGAACGGGGTGAAAAGATCATAGCGAACCCCATAGAGCACGGTCAGCTTGGGTGTGACCTTCCACGAGTCCTGGACGAAGAAGCTTGGCTCCCAGGTGCGATAGTCGGGCGCCGTCAAGTCCACCTGGCGCTGCTCGCCGCTAAAAGCGCCGGTCAGACTGGATGCGATCCCGTTGTCGCGCTGTTGCGTCGCGGTAGGTTGGATGGTTGAACCGGGTGCAGGGGACGAGTCAGTAGGTAGTCCGAAAGTGTATTGACCGCCTACATAGGGGCTCTGCACGTTGCGTGCCTGCCGGCGAAGGAGGCTGGCGCCGAACTTGACATTGTGGTCACCCTTGGTCCAGCTTACTGTTCCGAGATACTGAAAAGTGTTGTCAATATCTTGTAAGGGAACGAACGAGCCGTCACCGATGTCGCTCAAACCAGGAAAGCCGATCGGCGTCAGGTTGGTCGACTGGCTGTTCAGGTTCGACGCGAACGTGCCCAACCCTCCGGACACGATGGCATCCGCGCTTCTGTTGCCCGTCGAGTTGAGGGGCAGTGAGAGATTGTTGATGCGGGTGAAGGCAGCGCGGAGGTCGACCAGGAGGTTCTGGGTGAAGATGTGAGTGTAGCCGAAGCCATACTGCTGAGCGGTATCGGTCGCCGGACCGTCGAAGTCAAACTGGCCGCCGCTTATCTCAAGTCCGGTCGCTGCATTGATGCCAAGGCCGGGAGGCGTGAAGGTGTTGACTTTGTTGTAGTCGTAACGGCCGAAAAAGAGATTGCGGTCGTTGAACTTATGATCCACGCGCACGTCGAAGCTGTTCGCGAACTGCGTCCGGTTGGGGCTGGTGATGTAGTTATTGGACAGCGCACCTGCAGCGCCGGCGTTCGGAGCGGGATACAGCTTCAGGTAAGCCAGAGCGATTGGATCAACGGCTTGCGCCTGGGTGCCGTTTCCGGCGTTGAGCAGAAGCTGAGGCGACCCGCCATTGAGGCTGTTGACGTCGTTGTACTCGTTTTGGGTGAGAGTTGTTTTGGTATAGGTAAGACCATTCACCTCGCGGAAGCCCTCATAGTCACCGAAAAAGAAGGTGCGATTTTTCCAGATAGGTCCACCCAGACTGCCACCATACTGGTTCTGACGGAGTTCGGGCTTGCTGCCGGTCGTCTGCAGGACGTTGCGGGCATCGAAGATGTCGTTGCGGAAGAACTCATACGCGGTGCCGTGAAACTGGTTGGTGCCGGCGCGCGTCACGATACTCACGACGCCGCCCGCGGTACGCCCGGCTTCCGCAGTGTAGTTATTGGTTTGTACAGTGATCTCGTCGATGGCTTCGACGATGGGGCGCACGCCGATGGTTCCGATGATGCGTTCGTTATCGTCAATACCGTCGATGGTGTAGTTGTTGAGCGTGTCATCCTGACCGTTTACCGAGAAGCTGGCGGTCTGACGACGATCGTCCGGACGGCCGCCGCTGGTCAGTCCGTTTCCAGGACCCTCATTGGCGCCGGGGACAATCTGCACCAGCTGGACAAAGTTACGGCCGTTCAACGGAAGATCCTGCACGGCTTTTGCCGTCACGGTGGAGCTCACGGTCGCGCTGTCAGCCTGTAGCAGAGGTGTGGTCGCAGTCACCTCGACAACGGCGGACGCTGAACCAACCTGGAGGTGGACGTCGGCACGCGCACGATCGCCTGCTTCGACAGCAAGGTCTTTGGTGATCGACTCCTGGAATCCGCCGGATTTCACCGAGATGGAGTAATGTCCGACGGGAAGGAGGGTGAAGGTGTAGTCTCCGGAGGCATTGGACTGGACGGTGCGCTGCTGGTTGGTTCCGAGATTGGTGAGGGTAACGGTGGCGTTCGCGACGCTGGCGCCTGTGGAGTCAGTCACCGTGCCAAGAATGTCAGCGGTGGTCAACTGCGCTAATGCTGCCGTGGTGAAGAGAAATAAGAACACCAGAAATGAGACCGGGTGTCTGAGAGGTTGCGGAAATAAGTGCTCGCACTGGCCATTGCGAATCGCTGCTGTTGGTTGATCCTTCATTACGTCTGCCTCCGTCGTATCGTCCAGATAACAACTTCGGCCTGTGAGACGCTGCTGCGTGTTGTAAGTTACAACATAAATAAATCCATCTAAGTTTTTTATTAGCGGGCATTACTAACTAATAGGGACGCTACTGAACGCACGAACTCGCGCACTTCTTACTCGACATAGTAAGAAGTGGAAGGCCCAGGGCAAGGCCTGCTTAGTATGACGTTGTAAGCGTGAAAAGGAGATCATGTTCGTCTGGCATTTTATCGACTTCGAAACGAATGTGCGGATGCCTGCTTGTGGCATGGATCGGACAGGCCGACGCTGTGGCCGTGAGGATTGCGGTTCACCTCGGCGGGGAAACAATCAGAAGAACATCTGCTGCGACAAGCTACTGTCTGAAGACCTGCATCATGAGCTGCGCCTGAACCTGATCCAGTTGCTTCAGCGTCGCCTGCAAAGCTTGCCTGTCTTCATACGAAGCTTCACCGAGGATGTCTTTCAGCCGAAAGGAGGTGCTCTGCATCAGCACCTCCGCATCTTTTATCTTCTTGCTGTTGTCGGCAACGCCCATATGGATCTTCTCTGCATACGTTGCAACCAGCTTAAGGGTCTCGGAAGCACCCTCTAAGTCACCGGAATGTAACTCCCGGCCTGCCAAGTCGGTCATCTGGCTGACGAGTTTGGCATAGAGAAAGCATCGGTCCCTCGGCTCGGCCTGCTCTGCTTTCGTCTGGAGGGCGGCGAGAGCAGTTGGATTGCCGCCTAAGCCTGAGGCAGCATGCACCCAAGTCAACGACAAAGTAGATAGGACTACGGCAGTGGCCCCGAACCACATCTCGCACCTCATACACATTCGGCTTCATTTCTTCCGTGTTGCGTTTCACAGCTTGAGAGCACTCATCTCTGGAAGCTTTGTGACGTTGGAGTCGCGGGAGGGCAAAAAGTTACGAGCTTTGTTCAGGGAAAATGCGGGGGGGCCTACCGCCGCTTTCCCCAGGGCTCCAAGACGAGCCTGGTGCCACTTCAGAGTGCCAGGTGCCAGAGGCGCTTTACCAAGCATCCACCTGCTACCCTTGTCAGGAGTGCTGATCGTTGAATTTGCCTCGCCGTCAGGAGATCGAATTGGCAGGATTTCGTTCTACTCCGTTGCCCGCATATCGGGAGTACTCGGTTGAAGAAATGAAAAGCCGCGCTGCCGAGTTTCGAGCCGATATACAGCGCCGGCGCACGGTGCGGGAATTTGCCGGCCGCCCTGTGCCACGGGAAGTGATTGAGGAATGCTTGCTTGCAGCGGGGACAGCCCCGAACGGTGCAAACCTGCAGCCCTGGCATTTCGTTGTGGTAAGCGACGCCTCCATCAAACGAGAGATACGCATCGAAGCAGAAAAGGAAGAACAGCAGTTCTACCAACATAAGGCCCCGCAGGAATGGCTGGACGCGCTGGCCCCGCTTGGTACCGATGAGCACAAGCCATTTCTGGAGCACGCTCCGTTTCTCATCGTGATCTTCGCCCAGAGTTACAGCCTGCTTCCAGACGGGCGTAAGGTAAAGCATTACTATGTGCAGGAGTCGGTAGGCATCGCCACAGGAATCCTGATTACCGCCATCCACCATGCCGGCCTGGTCTCTTTGACCCATACCCCAAGTCCCATGGGGTTTCTGAATAAAGTTCTCAAGCGTCCGGTCCAGGAGCGCCCGTTTCTCCTTCTGGTCGTAGGCTATCCGGCCGGCAACGCAACGGTACCGATGCTTACCAAGAAGCCTTTGCAACAGATCGCCACCTTCCTCTAGATCTCGAAGGCGCTGAGCGTGCCGAGTACACGGCTTCCCAACTTTAGACAAGGTTCACCCCTCCCTGGTTGGGGAGGGGGTTCGTGAACCTCTTCCGCTCCGGAACGACGTTGCAAAGAGTGTGTGTTGGAAGCCATGAGAGAAAGCCGGCGGACGATCTAGTTGCCTCCGGCATGTCCTGACATAGAGCCGGGGTCGTGTGGTTTCGCGGCAGCCTCCATGATGTCTGAAGGAGATACGCGGATGTTATAAACGTTGTTTGCGGACTGAATAGCCCTGAGAAAGTGTTGTTCCCCAACCTTCTCGATAGTTACGTGGGGCATGAAGGTAGCGGCGTTTTCGACCTCATTGGGGAGCACAAACACGCTTTTACCAGTGGCACGGTTAGTGATCCTAAGCGCGCCGTACCGATCGAACGATACTTGACTCGCCGTATATGTACCTGCGGGAAGTACCGTTCCGCGGACCACAAAAGAGAAGGGCAGATGTACACTGATCCCTGGCCGACTCTCTGCCTTTGCGGCTACACTCAATCCAAACAGCAATGTTATTGCGATGAGACTGCCTACATAGTTCTTCATAAGTTATCCTCTTAAATTTGATTTCTCTTACCTTTGCCACGCTCATAGGACGCGATATACATACCTGGGTTACATCTTTCTAAGAGAAATGAGTAAGTTCCTTCCGCCGGACCTATACCGCTCCGGAAAGTCGTATTCGCGCTGGTGCAGTGCGTCACACGGATAGTCGTGATCGAGAGAAGTTTGAGCGCAGGTAACTTTTTCGAGGATGCCGGAGGCTTTGGCGGTCCAAATGAAGGGTCCCAAGCATTCTGGTTGGTTTCACCTGGGTTCGTGTCTTGACAAGATTCTTAACCCCACCACAAACACGATTCTATGGGTGCCCACTACATTAGGACTTTTTCTTGGGTTGGAAGTCGTCGAGCTTCTTGTCGAACGCTGGTCCGATGCTGGAATCGACCTTGTACGTTCCTTCTGTGGCGCTCGACTTTGCGTAGTAGTCATCCTTGTTTTTGCGCACTTCGAGGGTCTGCTCGCCTGTGTCTCCCGTCAGCTTCGCGGTGCCCACTGCCGTGCCGTGCGCGAAGTCTGCGGCGGCATTGCCGTCAGAGGTGAAGTCCATCCTGGCGCTGGTAAGACTTCGCACCAGATCGTTTACTGCGGTGGCGTCCGCCGGGGAGGCCGAAGGCTTCAGGATCTGCCACCCGTCTTTGGTGTGGTCGAACTCCAGATCCTGACCCTTCTTGAGCAGCTCCACACGGCTTACGTTGTCCGGGTTCAGCGTCAACAGGCTCTTATCCCGCAGATCGTTCAGACTCTTGGCCAGACTGGTTTTGGTGTAGCTGGAAACGGTGAACACCCTCGGATCCCCGGCGACCGCGACGTAGACGTCTCCACCTGCCGGCGTGTCGTCACCCAGCATCAGTTGGTGCGTACCCACGTCCACTTCGGCCGCCGGTTCCTCTAATCCGTATTGCTTGCGATCGGCGGCCTTGTCCTCAACCACGCGGTCTGCACTCATTGCAGACAGCGTCGAAAGCACACCGGTGACCGCATCCTGATCAGCGCGGTACGGCTTAGGTTCGGTGATCTGCCATTTGCCTTCTGTCTTTTTGAGCGTGACCGGATCTGAACCCTTCTGCTTGACAACGAGCTCAGTCACGGAGGTTGGATCCACTTTAAGAATGACGGGTGTCGCGCTGGGCGAAACGGCAGCGCTCTCGGCGGGCGGCTTGCGGTGCTGCGACCAATAAAGGACACCGGCCAATGCGGCCAGAACAATCACCGCAATGATCAGACCACGAAACTTCATCTTCTCTTCCACCAGACAAGAGTTCCGGTGACCACAACCATCAGCGGCAGGATGAATTGACTGGTCGCCCGCACCAGGTTCAATTGCGCCCGGGTCATGGTGATGCGGCGATCTTCCTGCTGTTTGGGCCGGATGGAGATCAAATCCTCGTCGGACGACAACCAGTTCACCGCGTTCACCGCCAGATCACCGTTGCCGTTGAAGCCCAGGAAGCGATTCGCAGCCCAGGAGGAGCTGCCGGTCACGACGAAGCGCCCCTGCGAGTTTTGCTTTCCGGTGTTGTAGGTGCCGGCCGCGGCAATCGTCAACGGACCTTTGCGGTTGTTGGGATCCGCAACACTCACCTCAGGAGAACTCAGGTTCGACGTTGCCAGGCTGCTGCTCGATGAATCGAATAATTTCTCGACGCTGGTCTTATCCGTATTCTTGATGTCCAGCGAGCGAGAGAGCGGGAACCCAACAGCGCTGCCGCGCATCTGCGCCACGATGGGCTGACTGCTATAGGTTGTGACGAGTGCCACCTGCGGACCCAGTCCGGCGAGCTGGCCGACGGGGTTGAGGTCGAGAATCATGTTCTTGTCCAGGGTCACACCCCAGCTCTGCAGCAAGCCAGTGAGAGCGTCATTGGCGGCGATTGCCGAACGCCCGAACTGAACAGGCGGATCAAGCATGAAGAATGCGCGCCCGCCATTTTGAACATAGTTCTTGATCGCGTCCACTTCCTGTTGCTGATAATCGTGCGTGGGGCCGGCGATGACCAGCGTGGTGCAGTCGGCTGGGACTTCCGCCTTTTGCAGCAGGTCGATGGACTTTGCCTGATACTCATCCTTGGCCAGGAGATCTTTGAATTGCGAGAAGCCGTCCCGCTCGGTTTCGTCGATCGCATGCTCGCCACTGCCGGTCACAAAACAGATCGTACGAGTGGTTCCTTTGAGATCGCGGATAAACGCCCCGGTTATGCCTTCTTCGGTGAGACCTTTCGCGGTCTCTTTCTTGTCCCCGATTTGTACTACGGCGCTGCCAAAGTCGCGGATCCCAGCGGCGCGCGCCAACTGCGGACTCTTATCGGGATCTACGTACGCAATTTTTATCTTTGGGGAGAGGTTCGCGTATTGCTCCAGGAGGTCTTTTCCCTCCTGGAATCGCGTGCTCTGGTTGAAGTAGGTGATGGTGGCATTCTGGTTGAGCCCGGCTACGATTTTCCTCGTCTGGTCAGACAGGCTGTACTGTTTGTTTGAGGTGGTGTCGTAGGTTTTGTTGTAGCGGTCGGCCAGCATGTTCGCGATGACCACGATGGTGATCACGACAAGGATGTAAACCGCGGCGTACGCTCCGTACTTTGTCTGCCTTGCTTTTAGCCACTGACTCGCCATCTAGGACCTCCAGCGCATGGATTCCATCGAGCGCGCGGTGAAGAAGAGCCCGAGGAAAATCCCGCTGAGATAGAAGATGACGTCTTTCAGCTCGATCACTCCTTTGGCGAAGGACTCGAAGTGAGTAATGACCGAGAGATAGGCAAGCACATGGGCCCAGGTTGCGGATTCATATCCGCTGGTCCACTCCAACACCCAGAGCAACAGGCAAACACCAAACGTGGCCGCCCCGGCGATGATCTGGTTTTTGGTTAAGGTCGAAATGAAGGTGCCCAGGGCGAGCAGTGTGCCCGCTTGCAGCAGCAGGCCGAGGTAACCTACGGCCAGCGGCTTCCAGTCCGGGTGCCCGTAGAGAAAAAGGAAAGCAAAATTGAGCGCGGTAAAGAACAGCAGGCAGGCGTAGAGGATCATCGCCGCCAGCCATTTTCCCACGATTATTTCAATGTCACAAACCGGCGAGGTGGCCAGCAATTCAATGGTGCCGGAACGCTTTTCCTCGGCAAAGAGGCGCATGGTGATCATGGGGATAAAGAAAAGCCCGACCACGCTGGCGTTCGAAAGCAACGGCCGGATGATCTGCTCGTTCACGTTCATGGGAAAATTCTGGCCGCGTAGTTGCATCTCCAGCCCGGCGATGACGAAGTAACCGAGGGCATTCCAGAAGAAGAACCCGAAGATCAGGGCAAACATGGTCAACAAAAGATAGGCGATGGGAGAAACGAAATAGCTTCTGAGCTCTTTGCTGCAGATGGTCCAGATATTTCTCATGACTGGGGAGCCTCGCTTCCGGTGAGCTGGAGAAAGATTTCTTCCAGGCTTCTGGCGGCGGGCCGGAGTTCACAGAGGTCCCAACCAGAAGCAACGACGGCGCGCGCCAGGTCTCCCCGCACCAGCTGTCCCTTCTGACTCTGCACTTCAAAAATCAGCCCAGAGTCTTTACTGTCGGTACATAGCACTCGACTGACTCCTGGTATGCCTTCGAGCTTCTGCTGCACCAGCAGGGGATCGGGCTGGCCCTCCCGGGCGGCCACTTCGAGCAACAGAGTTTCCGCATCCCGTGCCCGGGCCTGCAGGTTGCGCACGGAGTCAGTGGCGACCAGCTTGCCCTTGTTGATGATGAGCACCTGCTCGCAGGTCTGTTCCACTTCCGGAAGGATGTGGGTGCTGAGAATAATGGTGTGGTCGCCGGCCAGGCCTTTGATCAGGTCGCGCGTTTCATTAATCTGCTTGGGATCCAGGCCCGCGGTCGGCTCGTCGAGAATCAACACGTCTGGATTGTGAATGATGGCCTGCGCCAAACCTACCCTCTGGCGGTAGCCTTTGGAGAGTTTGCCCAGAAGCTTGTTCCTGACATCGGCCACAAAACAGCGTTCGCATACATAGTTGACGCGCTTTTCAAGGTCTGCGCCGGAAAGGCCTTTGAGCTTGCCCACGAAGCGCAGATACTCGGCTGTTTCCATTTCTGGATAAAGAGGCGGAGTCTCGGGCAAATAGCCGATTCGCTTCTTGACCTCGAATGGCTGTTCGAGAATATCGAAGCCTGCGACCGAGGCGGTACCGGCCGAAGGAGAAAGGAAGCAGGTGAGAATGCGCATGGTCGTTGTCTTCCCCGCGCCATTGGGGCCGAGGAAGCCAACAATCTGGCCCTTTGCTACGGAAAAGGAGATGTGATCGACTGCAACCGCGCGCGCGTACCTTTTTGTAACGTCTTTGACTATGATCATCGCTGGGAGGGACTTGGACCCGGCTTAGCAAACACTGAATACATCCACGCACAAGCTGTGTGCCAAACAACATCGTAAGAAGGAGACTCCGTTGTGTCAATTCCAGCACTTGGAGTCACGAGGAACTAAGTCCATCGGAATTCCGAATCAACTTGGTTGGTCTGCACATCCTAAGGGGTCTGCATGAGCGCCGCCTCCGCCTCCGCCTCTGTTGCCACACTCACCCAGGCAGACCATGACTGGAAGCCGAAGACAAATCCCTGGCTCATCGCCTTCGTGGTTTCGCTGGCAGCCTTCATGGAAGTGCTCGATACCAGCATCGCGAACGTAGCATTGCCGCATATAGCCGGGAACCTGGGCGCCAGCCAGGACCAGAGCACGTGGGTGCTTACCTCGTACCTGGTCTCAAACGCGATCGTTTTGCCCATTAGCGGCTGGTTGGTGGGCGTGTTCGGGCGCAAGCGGTTCTTCATGACCTGCATCGTCATTTTCACCATCAGCTCTCTGCTCTGCGGGATAGCGCCGAGTCTGGGGTTTCTGCTGGTCGCGCGCGTGATTCAGGGTGGCGGTGGAGGCGGCCTGCAGCCCATGGCACAGGCCATTCTGGCGGATACTTTCCCGCCTCGTTTGCGCGGGCTGGCTTTTTCGTTATACGGGGTGACGGCTATCTTCGCGCCTTCCATCGGTCCTACGCTCGGCGGTTGGATCACGGACAACTACACGTGGCGGTGGATTTTCCTGATGAACCTGCCGGTCGGTATCTTGGCCATTTTTCTGGTCTACACGCTGGTGGAGGATCCACCGTATTTGACGCGGGCGCGCCAGATGGGTAAGCGGGTCAAACTGGACTACGTGGGGTTCTCGTTGCTGGCGCTGGGGGTGGGAGCCTTGCAGATCCTGCTGGACAAGGGGCAGGAGGACGATTGGTTCGGATCCCACTTCATCGTCACCTTGATGCTGATTGCCGGGGTATGCCTGCTGGCGCTGGTCATATGGGAGCTCTACCAGAAGAGTCCTATCGTCGATGTCCGGCTGTTCGGTAACTTCAACTTCGCTACGTCGAGCATGATGATGTTCGTGGTCGGCGGAATGTCTTTTGCCACCACAGTGCTGGTGCCACAGTTTCTGCAGGCGAATCTGGGGTACACCGCGGAGTCGGCGGGCATGGTGCTTTCGGCCGCGGGCTTTGTGTTGCTGGGGGCATTGCCTTTCATTGGTATGCTGGCCGGGCGGTTCCAGGGCCGATACCTGATCGCCACCGGATGGCTTCTGCTGACCTTCAGCATGTGGCTGTCGACTCGGCGCATCGACCTGCTGATTAGCTTCAGCTCTGCCACCTGGCTGCGGATTGCGCAGTATGCGCCTTTGGGCCTGGTGTTTATTCCCACGACTGCAGCTGCGTATTACGGTATGCCGAAGGACAAGAGCAATGCGGTTGCCGGCCTGGTGAATTTTATGCGGAATATTGGGGCCAGTGTGGGCACTTCGGTGGTGACTACGGTATTAGCGCGGCGTAACCAGTTTCATCAGGAACGCCTGGGGAGCAACCTAACGTCCGGCAACCTGGTTTTTCGCAGCACGGTCAATGGCATTGCCAAACAACTGCAGCAGAGAGGCATGAGCGGACACGATGCGATGGGTGGCGCGTACGGACGGATCTATCAGAATCTGCAAGTACAGGCTTCCACGCTTTCGTATATCGACACCTTCTGGCTGCTCACGATTGCTGCCGGCGCAATGTTTTGCTTGACGTTTTTCTTAAAAGGAAATGATCCGCGCGGGGGCGAGAAGGTCGTCGCTCACTAATGAGCGGCAAGTGTTGGGGATAGCGTGAATGCCCAGGGCGGGACGAGCTGGTTGCGGGAGCAGGGCATCGATATCGTTGATCTGCACTCCCAGGAATGTATCGATCTGATTGCCAGGCTCCAGCAGATCCGCCCCGATCTCTGGAAGGAGTGCATCGGCGAAGCGTAGCCTCAATGCAGATCGGGGTCTCAAGCATGGAACAGCTGAAAGAAAGAATGCGCGTCACGTGGATGGCGGGCGACTTCGGCAAAATCGCGGAGTATAGCGCCAAACCTGCGGAAGCTTTTGTCGAGGTTCTCAATATCAGGCCGGGGATGCAGGTACTGGATGTTGCATGCGGCACGGGCAACTTGGCCATCCCCGCGGCGCGTAAAGGAGCACGGGTGAGCGGCGTGGATATCGCCACCAACCTTTTGGCCCAGGCGCGCGCCAGGGCTAAGGGCGAAGGCCTGGAGATCGCGTTTGAAGAGGGCGACGCGGAACAGTTGCCTTTTCCCGATGAGCAATTTGATTTAGTGATGAGTATGTTTGGAGCGATGTTCGCTCCAGACCCGGAACGGGTCGCATCCGAGCTTGCCCGGGTCTCCCGTCACGGAGGAAGGATCGCCATGGCCAATTGGACTCCGGAGGGCTTTACGGGAAAGATGTTCCGGCTTTCTAGCAGGCACGTGCCGCCTCCGGTTGAACTTCCTGCGCCCACGTTGTGGGGAGATGAAGCCGTGGCTCGGCTCAGGTTGCGCGACCATGGGGTGGAGATTCAAACTACCCGGCGCAGCATTTTGTTCGATTATCCGTTTTCGCCGCGCGAGGTGGTTCAGTTCTTCCGGGAGTATTTCGGACCTACCAAAGTTGCATTTTCGCGCTTAGACGCTGCCGCACAGGATGAATATCGCGATGACCTGGAAAAGTTGTGGTCGGAGCATAACCAGGCGAGCGACGGAAATACCCTGATCCAGAATGAATATCTGGAAGTGATTGGCACCCGGTTGTAATGGGTATGTTGGTGCCAGCCCCGGACTTCAGTCCGGGGGAGCGGGTTTTTAAACCCGCGTGAACGCTCCGTTACAGAAATTGAGGGCTTTAGCCCTGGTGGCGGGGATCATCCCCTCATCAGAAGGCCCGCTCCACAGACTGAAGTTCGGGACTGACACCGATCCAACGGCACGGCACGACACGACTAAAGTCGAGTTATCAGGTGCTATTGGCCGCACTCTGCTAGCGGTGCGAGATTGCGGCCGTAGTGACGCAGCGCGGCCTGGAGCGTGGCTGATGTGTGCGCCCAGGTTTCATCTGCCTCATCCACGTGGCCGTGCAGACCGGTGAAGAGGAGGGCTTTGCCGGCGCCGCAAACTTCGAGCCGCTCAGCCGGATGCGAAGGCGATAATTTATCCAACAAATCAGGATCGCCGTAAACAGGCTCGCCCCCCACCGTCACCAGCATCACCTGGGCGGCGGTTGCGTGGGTGAGTGCCCACCAGGCGTCGTGCTTCGATCCATCCGCCTCCGATCGAATGATGAGCAGATCGGCCTCGTGCCCGGGTTGAAGCGCGCCCAAACGGCCACTGGCCCCGATCAACTCTGCCGGAACCGTGGTTGCCATAGCAACCAGTTCGCGATCGGTCAATGGATGCGGGGTCTGAGCGTCGTTCCAGGCTGCGGCGTAATTTAGCTCCGCCAACAGCCCATCGCTACCGGTAGGGCTCCAATCAGGTGCTATGGCTATCTTGATGTGGGCTGCCTTAGCCGCGACGATGTCGGCGGTGCTGCCGTATAGCTCCAGATTGCTGCGCAGTGACCAGATCAGACTGACTCCATGAGCGGCCATCTCGGTGAAATCTTGCGGCTGCAGGGCGACTCCGTGAATGAGTGCAACCCCCGGAACCAGCAGGCCACGGCCTTTCAGCATGGCGAACTCTCGGGCCGCGGACGCGTCCTCATGACCGCCTTCGCTCAGATGAATGAGAAAAGCATTGAGCTGATGGTTGGCCAGCCGCTGGCGAATCGGGGCGAGTTCCGCTTCCGTCATTTGCAGGGGGAATACGTTGTAGGCGACATGCCACTCGTCTTCGCTGTCGAGATTGTGCGCTAGCCCCTGGCTGCAGGCGTTAGCCAGGCTGCCGACCACAGACGTCTCGCCCTGCGAAAGAGCTTTCACTTCGGCATAGCGTTCCATCTCGCACTCCAACCCGTCCGCGACCATCCCGGCATGCGGCGATTCCAGGAGCGTGTTGTAAATCGGCTTCTGCTGCCAGTCGTAGCGGTTGCCAAATTCTTCAATCGGGCGCCAGCGTGGAAACACATTGTAGGTAAGATGGTTGTGCAGATCGATCAGACCCGGTGCGATGATGCCATGCGTATCGATGGTGGTTGCGTTCGCGGGCGCCTTTACTTTTGTTCCGGCGGCGACGATCTTGCCCTGCTGGATAAGAACAGTGCCGTTTTCGACGATGCCGTCCGGCATGATCAGGGTTCCGCGCAATGCAAGAGTGTCGGTCGATGATTGCGCCAGGAGAGGACACGCCATCAGCCCCAACCACAACAGCCGCATGATATTTGCCATGCCACCCATGGTAAGCGGCTTTACGAAGAAAGATGAAATTGATCTAATGAGAGCCTGAACGCGTCAAACCAATGCGCTGCAAGGTGCGGCGTCTTTTTTCTTCCCCTTCGTCCGAGGAGTCCGAATGAATCGCTGGAGTCATCTGTTTGGCCGCGCCGGTGCGGTGTGTTGCCTTGTGGCCGGTCTCACCTGTTCCGCTCAAGGAGCGGAGCCTCTGCTGTTGCGCCATCCCTCCCTTAGCCAGGATAAGATCGCGTTCCTCTACGCCGATGACGTGTGGACAGTTGCGCGAGAGGGTGGGGAGGCGCGGCGATTGACTTCGGTCAATTCTGTGGTTGGTGGGCCGTTCTTCTCTCCCGATGGCAAGCAGATCCTTTATTCGGCCCGTCAGCAGCAACTCACGGACGTGTACGTGGTAAGCGCCGAGGGTGGAGTACCTCGGCGGCTTACCTGGGAGCCCACCGGCAACGATGCGGCCGGCTGGACAGCGGATGGCAAGGATGTTTTGTTCGCCTCAGCCCATGCGAGTTATTCGGATTTTCCCCGGCTGTTTCGCACGCACGCCGACGGCACCGGCAGTCCGGTCGTGCTGCCCCTACCCAGCGCGACAGAAGGTACCTATTCGTCTGACGGCAACACTCTGGC
>Ga0302326_10006048_pt1 | contig 27308 bp, 20 predicted proteins | sample Palsa_T0_3_FD_202264 | JGI IMG/M metagenome (GOLD analysis project Ga0302326, IMG submission 202264) | Peat permafrost microbial communities from Stordalen Mire near Abisko, Sweden - Palsa_T0_3 | ecosystem: Environmental > Terrestrial > Soil > Palsa > Peat permafrost | place: Sweden: Abisko... | reverse complement strand
AGAGCAGGGGATAGAACTCGTGGCGGAGAGCCATGGCATGGATGATCACCGGATCGTCGCCGTCGAAGTCCAGGATGCCGACCTCCAAGAGCGCGCCGTTGCGGTCCGGGCCGATGAACATCAGGACCTCATCCACGTCGAAACCCTTCATCGCATTGCGGACAGCGTGGAACATGTCATCGTCATCTACACCATGCTTTCGGGCTGGTTCACCGACCCGCATCTAGACAACCTACCTTGTCTTAGCGGGTCGCGTCAAGAGATCTTGTCTTAGCTCGTGCTTGGGCCTGACGAGCTCGAGAACCACCTAGTCTAGTGTCCTGCGCCTTAAGTTAGTGCGAGAATTATGGTACACCTGGTTATGCCAAGAACTGGACGTAGGAAGGCTGTTCTGGAGTTGACAGATCCCGAGCGTGAGCAGCTCGTGCGGTGGGAGCGGCGCAGGAAGTCCTCGCAGGCGTTGGCGTTGCGCTCGCGGATCGTGTTGAAGTGCGCGGAGGGGTTGGCGAACAAGGAGGTAGCCGAGGCTGTGGGGGTGGCTGCGACAACGGTGGGGAAGTGGCGCTCGCGGTTCTGCGAACTGAGGCTGGACGGGCTCTCGGATGATCCGCGGCCGGGTCGTCCGGCGACGATCACGACCGAGCAGGTGGAGGAGGTGCTCGTCGCGACGCTTGAGTCCGCGCCACCGAACGCCACGCACTGGACGCGCTCGAAGATGGCTGAGCGCTCAGGGTTGTCAAAGTCGACGATCGGGCGGATCTGGCGGACGTTTGAGCTAAAGCCGCACCGGACGGACACGTTCAAGCTCTCGACCGACCCGTTGTTCGTGGAGAAGGTCTATGACGTGGTCGGCCTGTACCTGGACCCGCCCGAGGGCGCGGTCGTGTACTGCGTTGATGAGAAGAGCCAGGTCCAAGCGTTGGCGCGTTCGCAGCCGGCGTTCCCGATGATGCCCGGCATGTGCGAGAAACGCACGCACGACTATCTCAGGCACGGGACCACCAGGCTGTTCGCCGCGTTCAGCACCGACGACGGGACGGTCATCTCGAGCCTCCATCGTCGGCACCGGACTGTCGAGTTCAAGAAGTTCCTTCAGAAGATCGACGGTCTCGTCCTCGACGAGCTCGACGTGCACCTTGTGTGTGACAACTACGGCACGCACAAGAGCCCCGCGATCCGGAGATGGCTCGAAGCCCATCCCCGCTTCCACATGCACTACACCCCGACGTACTCCAGTTCGATCAACCAAGTCGAGCGCTGGTTCGCCTATCTGACCGACGATCTGCTCAGGCGCTCCGATCACCGCTCAGTCCAAGCGCTCGAGAAAGACATCCGCGAATGGGTGAAAGCGTGGAACGAGAACCCCAAGCCGTTCATCTGGACCAAGCCCGCGGAGGAGATCCTCGCCAAGCTCACCCGACTTCTCACACGAATTAACGGCGCAGGACATTAGCGGGAGGGGGGCAGGCCCCCCTCCCGGCCTCCCCCCGGGGCGGGTCGGGCGTCGGTCCGGCAGAGCCGGCGCTCGTGGTGTCACGCTTCGTGGATGGCGAGCGTGGCGAACATCAATGACGTGCTCGAGGGTCATGTGGCGCTCGAGATCGAGTGTGTCGATCGGCTGTACCTGAACGCGTACATCCCGAACCTGCAGGTGGGTGGTCAGGTGGTGCGGTTCCTGCGTGACCATCTTGGGCATCCCATCCCGTCGCCGGCGCTGTTGGGGCCGATCGGGAATCGCTTCCGTCGAGAGGCGAAGGCGTTCGCGGCCGATCACTCGATCCCGATCCTGCAGCTCGGCAAGCCTGATCGCAGTCGCTGGGATGACCGAAAGCTCGATCATGTCCGCCCGTACCTGGAGGCGGCTGAGCGGGAGCGGCGGTTTGGGGTGGTGGCGATCGTCGCCTGCCAGGAGTTTCAGTGGGTCTTCTCGGCCCGTAACCGCGCCGGGCCGGGGAAGGTCGTGAGCTTCGAGTATTTCCGCGAGGAGCGTCGCGTCGGGATCTACTACTTCTACATCCTGGATCCCGAGTTCGGCCCCGGGTTCATCAAGATCGGCACCTATGCTCCCTACTCGGCGAAGGTGTGGCTCAACGGGCATGAATGGGCCAAACGCCAGGCCGTTCGTGCCGGGATCGAGTTCGCCGCGCTGTCGAACGGGTTCGCGACCTGCGATCAGCCCGAGCGGCTGCAAGCGATCTGCGACAGCTTCGGCCCCGAGCACGTACAGGCGTTCTTCGACCGCTGGATTGCTGAGATCCCGACCCCCTTGACGGCCGAAGATCGCGCCGGTGGCTACTGATGGGAGCTGTCGATGCGCCAGGTCGAGGTATCCCGCACGCTCGTGCTCGACGACCCCCGCCGCGCCCGGAACTTCTTCGAGGCGCTCGTAGCCGACAACATCGGGATCGGCCGCCCCGAAGAGGTCTCGCTCGTGTTCGCCCGCCCACTCCGCAGACCCACCCGCCACCCCTACCAGACCAGAATCTTCTCCACCGGCACCGACGTCCGGATCGACTTTCGCTACAAGCACTCCCGCGTCAAGCAGTACCTCAAGGACGGCCGCGCGCTGCGGATCGAGACCGTGATCAACAAGCCCGCCGACCTCGATCTCCCCGCCCGCCTCCACCATCTCCCCGCGCTGATCGACAAAGCCCGCCAGGTCAACCAGCGGCTGCTTATGATCGAGCGTGCCGGTCAGAGCTGTGCCATCGGCTCTGCGCTCTTTGAGCGCATCCACCAGCCCCACCATGAGGGCCAAAGAACCGGAGCCCTGCGCTTCGGCGATCAACGCGCCATGGCTCTGGCCGGCGCCCTCTGCCACGTCCTCCCCGCCGTCACCGGCTTCACCAACAAAAGCCTTCGCGGGCTCGTCGCCGGACACCTCGGCCAGGACTACAGCCAAAGCAAGATGAGCTACGACCTCAGACGCCTGCGCGTGCACGGGCTCATCAAACGACTGCCCCACAAAAACACCTACGTCCTCACCAACGAAGGCATCCGCGTCGCCGTCTTCTACACCAAGCTCCAGAACCGGCTGCTGCGTCCGCTCCTGGACGCCGACAAACCACCCGCCAAGGTCGAAATCCGCCGCGCCCTCGCGACCCTGGAAGGCGCTGTCAACCAATACGTCCACGACGCGCGCCTCGCTCCCGCCGCATAAAGTCGTCACAACCTTGCAAGTTTCAACCACCAAGTCGAACTAGCTCACGCGGCGCGACGGCGGGACGGTGGAACCCGGCCTCGAGCGAGCGGGCGATGGCCTCGATCTCCTCGGGCGCTAACGGATGCACTGCTTACCCGCCCGCCTCCGGGCTCCGCGCAGCTCCGCGCAGGTCGTCAAGCAGTTCGTCGATCACCAGTTCCTCGGGGAGTCCGCGGTCCAACGCGCGGACGCCATCTTCGAGCGTCGCCGGCGGGGGGTCGGGAGCGATCCGGCCGAGACGGCGCAGTGCCGTGCACATCGACGGTAAGTCGAACTGCCACGGCGTGGCGCCGTGCCGCGCCTCGAGGTCGCGGAGGATCTGCACTCCGGAGCTGTCGTAGTCGCCGTGATGGCGGATCGATGCGCCGGCGTCGCGTGCGGAGCAGAACAGCAATCGCACCGCGTCGGACGGGCGACCGCCGGTGCAGATCAACGGCGGGCAGTCCCCACCCAGGGACTGCTCGGCGGCGATCAGCACCGACGGGTTCTCGCAGCTGAAGCACGTCGCTCCGGACGGCCACCGCAGGTCGCTCGCCGATAGCTGGCCGTAGGTCAGGATCATGTGCGTGCCGCGGATCATGCGAGGGAGCTTCCCGGCGTCTCCCTCCACGGATAACGGCAGATTGAGCACAGCGACGTTGGATGAGACCGGGTCGACGAGCACGCTCCACGCGGACCAGATCGCGCGCGCCGAACTGTCCCGGTCGAGGCCCGCAGCGGCCGCGAGCAGCGACACCGTCAGCCGGTGCAGGGGCGTATCGACGTCCAGTCCGTGCGGGTCGGCGTCGAGCATGCGGGCGGCCAGGACGGTCCGCTGGATCGGCTCGGCGGGTGGAAGCACGGCTACGATCCGCAGCGCGCGCTCGATCACCGGCCGCATCCCAGCGTGTACCTGTCCCTGGCGCGCCGCCTCTTCGAGCCAGGCGGCGACCGCGGGCCGCGCAACTGCGACCGGATGCTCGGTCAACCACGCCCGAAACTGCGATTGCGTCAGCTTCGCCGCCGCCCGCTCGGCTGGTAGATCACGCAACGGCCGGCCGCCGACGTGCTCATAAGCGAGCCTCGGCTCCATCCCGCCGGCTCGCAGCGCCGCCTCGAGCTGCGACAGTGGGATCCGCCGGGTCTGGCCGGCGAGGATCGGCTTGCGCGGCGCGAGCAGGCCGTCGAGCGCCAGCGCCTCCTCGGCTCCCAACCGCGCCAACGTCAGTGTTCCCTCACGGCCCGATCCGATTCGCTCGCGCTTGTCGCGGGCGGCGAGCAGCGTGGGCTCCAGCGCCGCGTCGAGCCGCGGATCGCTCACGCGAAACGGCTCCTCACGCCAACAGCTCGCTCACACCAGCAGCTCGCTCACACCAGCAACTCGCCCTGCTCCAGCTCGCGCAGCACGTCCCCGTCCCAGATGAACGGGACAGCGTGGACGCCGAAGGTGCCGTTCTCGCGGTGGAGCTGGTAGATCGCCAGCTGGGGAACCGATCGGTAGGTCCCCCACAGCTCGTGCGAGGTCATGACCACGTCGAGGTCGAATGCGACGGTCGCCTCCAGCACGCGCTCGCGGGTGTCGTCGTCGATCCCCGACAGGGCCTCGTCGAGCATCACGAACCGCGGCGCCTTCGACTCGCCGTAGAGCGCCGCTGCCGCCGCGAAGAGCGGCAGATGGATCAGCACCGATTGCTCGCCGCCCGAGCCGACGGCGTGACGGCGCCTGGTCAGCCGGACGCGACCCGAATCGCTCCGCTCGTGAAGCCCGAACGCGAACCAGCGCCGGTAGTCGAACGCGCTCATCAGCGTATCCGCCATCGGCCGCGGCTCGGCGCCGAAGGCATGCTCGCGGCGTGCGGCCTCGATCCGCCGCCGGAAGAACGTGACCAGCTCGGTGCGCGACTCGCCGCCCAGGCGGTGGACGTCGCGCCGCAGCAGCGCGAGTGCCGCCCGCTGCGTGCCCTCATCGTCCTCGAGCGGCTGCCACTCGAGCTCGACGACCTTCCCCGCGGCCGTCGGGCTGCGCCGCAACACGGCGTTCATCTGCTCGACGCGGCCGCGCACCTCGTGCATCCGCTGGCGCAGGTGGTCGGCGATCTCCTCGACAAGGGCATCGCTGAACACGCGCCGCTCCTCCGCGGTCAGGATCTGCTCGCGATCGGCGATCTCGGCGTCCAGCGTGTCGAGCACCTCGGCCAGCGTCTGCTCGCTCCCAGTCTCGGTGACCCGCACCAACAGCAGCCCGTCCTCGCCGCGGCTGGCGTAGGCGCCCATGTCGGCCTCGGCGAGCTCGCGATCGAGCAGCTGGACGTTGCGTCCCACCTCGACGGCCAGTGCGCCGGCCGAGCTTCGCACCGACAGAAGCTCCTCGGGTAGCGCCCTCACGACCTCGAGCGTGCGCGTGAACGTCCACCTGTGGGCGCTGTCGGCGTCCTCGGGCGCGGCGTCGCCGAGCGCGAGCTGCAGGATCCCGCCACGCGCGAGCTGGATGAACGCGCGGCTGCAGTCCTCACGCTGGCTGCGGGCGCGATCGTGCTCGGCGGCGTGGGCGAGGGCGTCGCGCTGCAGCGCAGCGGCGGCGACGAGTCCGGCCTGCGCCTCGGCGCCGGCGCGCCGGTGGGTCTCGCGGGCCGACCTCAGCTCGGAGACGACCACGGCGTACCGACGGCGGAGCTCCTCCCCGGTAGTGCCGAGCGCTTGCTCGCGGGCGGCGTGCTCGGCGGTCAGCCGGTCGGCCTCGGTCTGCTCGTCGCGAGCACGACGGTCCTGCTCGGCCGCCTGCGCTTGGGTCTGGGATAGCTTCGCGGCTAGCACCGCGGCACCGTCCGCCTCTCGCTCTGCCAGTGCCCACGCGCGGGACACCGCTCCGACGCTGCCCGCCAGCTCGGCGCCGGCCTCGCGCAGGCGATCGAGCGCCTGCTCGTCCAAGGCGGCGGGCAGCCCGTGCGCGCCGGCGTGCTCGCGCCGTGCTGCGTCGGCCGCGAGCTCGGCGTCGGCGGCTGACCGCGCCGTCGCGATCGCCTGCTCGTGCAGGCGCCCGGCATCGGTCTGCATCGCCGCCACGACCCGCTCGGCGTCAAGCGCGGCTCTCACCTCGTCGACGCTGGGCAGCGCCGCGAGCTCTTCGTCGAGCGTCGTCCGTCGCCGCTCCGTCGCCGCCAGAGCGCTGTCATGGGCGGCGATCTCCGCCTGAAGCTCGGCGATGCGTGCGTTGAGCTCGGTGACCCGCCGCGCGCGGCGCGCCTCGCGCGCGGCCGCGCCGATGTGCTCGGCGTGCGTCTTGGCGCCGCGACCGATGAGTGGCCCGAGCGAGAATCGGCCGTCGAGATCGATCCACGGGCCGGCGGGCCGCCCCCCGAGCCCGACTCGGTCCAGCAACTTGGCAACGATCGGCTGGGTGACCTGCTGGCCGGCGACGGGCGCCAGCACGGCGGCAAGCGTCTCGCCAACGACCTGGGGCCCGTCGGCCAGCACGACATCGGCGAGCGCTGAGTCGTCGAGCTTTCCGCTGGGGGTGACCCAGGCGTCGAGCAGTCCGGACGCTTCGAGCGCTGCCTCGAGCGGCGCCCGCTGCCCGTCCGCGACCCGCGCCGTGAAGTCGACCAGCCGCCACAGCGGCGCTCCGCTGCGTCCCTCGCGCGCGGCGCGGGTCCACGCCGGCGCGGGTGGGCCGTCGTCGTGCTCGGCGCGCAGCCGCTCGATCTCGGCGTGGGTGCTCGCCACCGTCTCGGCCGCGGCGCGGCGCGCAATCAGCAGCCCAGAGCGCTCGTCCGCGAGTCCGGTCCGCGCCCGGTCGACGCAGCCGGCGAGGCCGGGCGCGAGCGGCTGCCCAGCGTGCCCGAGGTCGAGCGCCGCCGTGAACGCGCCGTCCTCGACCGGCAGCTCCACGAGCGCCTCGCGCCACCGAGCAAGCTGGTACGAGAGCGCGGCGCGAGCGTGCTCGAGCTGCTCTTCGCAGGCGGCTTGCCGAGCGGCGAGTTGCTCGACCCGGTCGGCGGCTTCGCGCTCGGCGACCCGAGCCTGGTCGGCGGCGACGGTGGCGCGCCGCGCGGCGTCGAGCATCTCCCGGTGGCGATGGAGCACGTCGCGCCAATCGCGGGCGAGGTCTCTCAGCGCCGATCCCCACGTGTCCGGTGCGAGGGTACCGTCGCGCAGCTGCGCCGCCAGCGGCTCGGCGCGCTTGACGAGTCCGGCGCGCTCCGCCAGTGCGAGCGCGTCCGCAAGGTCGCCCTCCGCCCGCTCGCGCTGATCGGCCGCGACTGCACGAGCGGTGATCAGCTCCGCCTCGAACGCGCCGGCGCTCTCCGCGGTGCTGCCGGCATGCTCGCGCGCGGTGCGCGCGGCGTTCCGCTGGGCCGCCGCCTGCCCTCCCAGCGCTTCGACCTCCGCGACTGATGACCACGCCTCTGAGCTGGTCAGCGCGCGCTCCTCGGCCGCCAGCCGGTCGACAGTGCACTCAGCCGCCTCGCGTTCCGCGCCGGCGCGGTCGGCCCGCTCGCGTTCGGCGTCGAGCGACGCTTGCGTCGCTCGCAGCTGCTCGGCCGCTTTCTCGACCGCGGTTTGCGCGCGCCGCAGGTCGTCGGCGCGCTCGCGGACCACCGCTCGCACGTAGGCGCTATAGGTGCGCTGGTGGAAGCGGCGCACGCGCTCGCGCACGTCGCGGAGCCGCGCGAGGCCACGCTCGAGCGTTTCGAGCTGCTCGAGCCCGCCGGCGAGCCGGCGCATCAGCCCGCCGTCGATCTCCGGCAACCCGGCGGACAGCTGCTCGGCGACGCCGTTCGGGTCCAACGTCTTCGATAGGTGCGGGCGGCGCAGGTCCAGCATCAGCCGCAGCATCGTCTGGTACTGCTCCTCGCCTTGGAAGCCAAACAGCAGGTCGCCCAGGCGCGCACGGTAGTCGCGTGGGCTGTCGAGCACCTCGCCGTCGTCACCGAGTGCCGCGGCGAGCTCGGCCTTGCCGATCGGATTGTCGCCGCGCATCAGGTGCAGGTCGGCACCGACGCGCCGCTCGCGCGCAACGAAGTACCAGCTCGTCACCTTCGGCAGCTGCTTGCTCGCGTGCATCCCGATCCCCACCGTCAGCCGCCGCGTGACGCCCGTCTCGTCGATTCGCTCGAACTCCAGCCACACGTAGCCGTCGCGCTGCTCCTGGTCGATGCACCCCACTAGGTTCCAGCGCATATCCTTCGCCCCGGAGGCAAATGGGTCGAGCTTCGTCGGTCGGATGTCGCCGTCGAGGCAGAACGGCAGCAGCAGCTCCAACGCCTTCGTCTTTCCCGAGGTGTTGTGGCCGCGGAGCAGCAGCCGCCCGCCCGCGAAGTCGAACACCTGGTTGGCGTACTCATATAGGTTGATGATCCCCGCGCGTCGAGGCCGCCACCGGTTCGTGCTTGGACTCATGCCGTCCCTCCCGAGCGCACCACCGGCTCACGAAAGCGAGCGGCGAGCGGGGTTGGTCGCAGGCCGCCCGTCTCGGTGCGCCGGGCGACGCCGACGGCGACGAGCACGTCGCCGGCGGCGGTCGTCAGGTGGGCGACCTGCACGGGGTCGTCGCGGTCACGGCGCCAGTGATCGCCGTGCTTGGCGACGAGATCGGCGACCGCGGCGCGCACGGCCTCATCGCTCAGGATCGCTCCCGGGCCAGTCGCGGCGAGCGTGTCGCACAGCAGCAGCGCGACCTGCTTGATCGTGGAGTTGGTCGGAAACGGCACGTCGGTGAACGCACGGCCATCGACGATCAGCGCGCTGCCCTCGGCCCGCCGCTCGACCTGGTAACCGGTCGCGTCCGCGACGGCTGTCTCGATTCGCGCGCGCTGGCCGAGGAAGTAGCCGCGCTCGTCGGCGTCGAGATCGTCGAGCAGCAACGCCGGGTCCTCGGCCAGTCGCCGGGCGAGCCGCTCGAACCGGGCGCGGTTCTCCCCCTCGGGGGTCGGCGCGTAGCGCGCGGATTCGTCGATCAGCTGATCCAGCGATGCCGCCTCCAGGGCGGCGACAGGGTCGCGCAGCAGCAGCGCCAGCCGGCGGCGGTCGACGGTGAACAGCGCCTCATCCTCGCGCTGCTCACCGCGCGCGTAGCTGTCGTGCGATCCGGACGTGTGCTCGAGCACGCCCCAACAGCAGAGGAGGTCGAGACCATCGGCGAACGCGAGCCGCTCGGCGCGCTCACGGAACGCGACCGTGACCGGCGGGTCGACGTCAGCGCCCGCGAGCTCGACCTCTCGGGCGAGGTCGGCGAGCGCGGTCTGGCCGCCGCCGCGCTCCAGCGCGGTCAACGTCAGCAGCAGCAGTACGCAGCCGCGATCGCTCAGCGCCGGCCACACGTCGGGCGGCTTCTGCCGTCCGCTGACGCTCGCCGGCCGGATCCGCAGCGGGCGCCGCAGGCCGTCCGGCGTCGGCAGGCCCGATGCCCGCGCGGCGGTGCTCCCGACCTCGAGCTGGTATCCGAAGCTGGTCTGCAGCGTGGTCGCGAGCTCCCGTTCGTGCCGGCGGATCAGCGCGTACGCGGGTTCGGCGGCGTCGACGAACGGCGTCGACAGCAGCGCGCGCAGCGCCTGGGTGCGCTCCACGCGGTCGTCGAGCTCGCGGACGCTCACCGGCTCGCCACCTCGATCTCGAAGTCGGGCAGATCGAGGGTGCCGTGCGGGGCGCGCAGGCGGGTACGGTCGCGGCCGGGATCGTCGGGCTGACGCAGGACGATCGTTGCGCGGCCGTCGGTGGAGCCGGCCCGGCGCGCCCCGTCGGGTCCGGGTGGCGCCTCGTAGGCGCGCCCGATCCAGGCCAGCAAGTGGCGGAACTCGTGGGCGTCGACCCGGTTGAGCATCGACAACCTGATCGGCCCGCGAGCGCTCATCCGCGCCAGTAGCTCGTCGAGCTCCCGGCGTTCCTGCACGCGGCGCTGCTCGAGACGGCGGCGGCCCTCGGTCAGGTCGGCGATCGGCGCGCCTCGGCCGCCCCCGGGCATACGGGTGCCGGGCACACGCAGATGCGCGACCACCGGCGCCGGCGGCGCCTCGTGCCAGGGCGTGCGCCCGCGCTCGGAGATCTGCTCCGGATCCGGGTCAGGGACGCCGACATGGCGCGGGGTGCGCAGTCCGAACGCGGCGCGCAGCCAAGCGGTCGCCTGGCCCGGCGGTGCCGCCACGACCCGCGCTGCCAGCGCCAGCAGCACGCCGCTGCGATCGACGCGCAGCGAGCGCCGCTCGATCAGCCGCTCGGCGATCGCCAGCACCGCCCGGATCGCGTCGACGACCTGATCGTTGAGCGTGCGCCACGGGGAGCCGGCGTCGCCGTCGCCGACGAACCAGGCGCGCAATCCGTGCCAGCGCATCAGCAGCTCCTCACGCCGGCGCGAGCGCTGCTCCTCGACGGTGGCGCCGCCGGGGAGCGCGACGAACTCCTCGGCGTCCACGATCTCGGTGACGAGCAGCTGCGCGCCGCTGCGCTCGATCTGGTCGAGCAGGGCCAGAATCTCGGCCGAATAGTGGCTCCGGCTATGGCGAAAGCCCTGGAGATGCTCGAGCAGCGCACCCTTGCCGCGCTCGAACTCGTCCTCGCCGACCTGCTCGACGGTCCGCATCAGGTCTGACAGCGAGCGCATGAAGGCCAGCGCACCCGTGTGCAGGGCCTCGACCTCGGCCAGCACTCGCTCGAACAGCTGCCGCAGCTGTGCGCCGTCGGGCTCGGGCTCGTCGAGCGCCTTGGCGAGCAGCGCGAGCGCGTCTCGGATCGCCGGCAGCCGCGCCGTGTCCAGGCGGCCGATCTCCTCGCCGAGCGCATCGAGCTTGGCCAGCAGCTCCTCGGTCAGCCGGCCGGCAGGCGTGACGTCATACGTGTAGCGGTTGCGTCGCCATTCGGCCGCAGTCGCAGCGAGGCTCGCGTCGTGGTCGGCCTCGACAGCACCCCACCCGTCGAGCGCCTTGAGCCGGTCCTCGAGCCAGTCTAGGTCGACCGGCCATGCGTAGCGCTCGCGCAGGCGGTCGGCCACCTGCGCGGGCCGCAGCCGCAGCCCGAACGCCTGATGCTCGTCGTACAGCACGCGCATGATCCGGCGGTAGGACTCCGCCTCCTCCGCGGTCGCGTAGCGGACCACGTGGTGCGCGCCGAGTCGCCCGGGCGCGGATGCGAGGGAGCCGGCTCCGGTCGGCTCGTCATCGAGCCGCACGGCGCCGGCGAGCTCGAGCCCCGCGCGCAGCAGCGTAGGAGACAGCTCAGGGCTCATGCCGGTCGCGCTCGCGATCGGGGAGCGCCTGGGCGTCGACGAGACCTGATAGGTCGATCCCACGGAGGATATGCGGCGGCGGGGAGGTGCGGGCGAGGCGATCGGCGGCTTCGCGGGCGGCGCGCGTGAGCTCCAGATGGGCGTCGGCGAGTCGGGCGATCTCCTGCTGGTCAGCGATCGTCAGCGTGTGCGACGGCGGTTCGCCGGTTCGTCGGCGGCGCTCGACGGATGGGACGCACGTGCGTTCAGCGGCGTCCGCCAGGACCGAGGCGCCGAGCTCGATCAGCCAGGCGAAGCGATCGTCGCGAGGGGCCGGAGGCGACTCCCAGCGCCAGCGCGCGGCAGCGAGTGTCTCGGTGGCGAGGTCGTACGCGAGTGCCGCATCGTGGACCGCCCGCACGATGACGGCCAAGAGTGACGGAAGCGAGGTGCGCGCAAAGGACTCGAACTCCTGCCTCGTATCGCCTGAAAGATCACCCATCGTTGCTCAGGATCGGTGGCGGGTCGGACGGAACGGGCCCGAAAGTCGCAGTTTGCGTGAATCACTCCCCTGATCGCGCAGGTTCGGCTCCTCAATGAACGAGTGCCGTGCTGGCGCGTGTCCGAGAACCTTAGCTCCAGATTCCACTGACCGGAACTGCTGCGAGGCGATCGCCGAATGGGAGGGCGTCGGCTCCGGTGTGAAGGACGGCACCGGCTTTGAAGCGCGGCCCGAGCTTGCCGCGGAGGTAGCGAAGGCCGGCGAAGTCGCCGGAGGACGGGGTGGCGCCGGCTTTGACCTCGATGCCGATGACCTCACCGCTGTGGCGTTCGAGGAGGATGTCGACCTCGCGCTGCTGTTTGTCGCGGTAGTGGAAGAGCTGGACCGGCTCCTGGGACCAGTCGGCTTGGCGCAGCAATTCCATCGCGACGAAACTCTTGAGCAGCGTTCCGGCAACGCTGCTGTCCTCGGTGATGCGGTGTTCGAGGTTGTCCGGAAGCTCGTAGAACTTTGAACGGCGGTCCCTCCCGCCTCGTCCGCTCCGGGTGGGAGCGTTCGGGGCGACCAAGCCAAGTCCGACAGGATTGCCGTTCCCGCCCCCGCGCATGCAGGCACGATGCGACGTTGCATGCGCAGTGAATGCCATATCGCATACTATTTGTAAGCGATGTGCTAACTTGGGCGCATGCCGACTGGCCGAGATCTCAACCCCTTCCGGTTCTCCGGGCCGCTCGCGCCGGAGGAGATGATCGATCGGGATCCCGAGGCCGACGATCTGCTGGCGCTCTCCGAGGGCGGCCATTCGTTTCGGCTGGTCGGTCCTCGCCGGTACGGGAAGACAACGTTGCTGCGCCGCGTGCTGGGGAGCGCGGAGCGGGACGGCGTCGCGGCGGTTCTCGTCGACCTCCAGGACGTGCTGTCGATCGCCGAGATCGTCGTTCGCATCGAGCGAGCCTATGAACGACTGAAGGGACCCGTACGCAAGCACATCGAGAACCTGTTCCGGACGTGGAATATCGGGCTCTCACTCGGTGGCGGTGGTTTCACGGCCTCGCTGCAACGCAGCCCACACGTGGATGCGGAGTCCGTGCTCCTGCGGCTCCTGGAGCTGCCGGCCTCGCTGTTCGACCGGCACGGCACTACCAGCCTGATCGTCTTCGACGAGATCCAGGATGTCATGGCGGTTCCCGGCGCGGACGGGAAGATCCGAAGCGTCATCCAGCACCAGACAGACGCCGCCACCTACGCCTTCGCCGGCTCCGCCCCCGGCGTGATGCAGCAGCTTTTCGCCGACCCACAGCGACCTCTGCTCGATCAGGCGGTTCCGCGCAGCCTCGCGCCTCTGCCGCTCGATGCAGTCGGGAACTACGTGTCCGAGCGCTTCAGGCTGACCGGACGCGACGTCGCAGTCGCCCTCCCTCCGCTCCTCGAGTTCACGCGCGGCCATCCTCAGCGGAGCATGATGCTCTCGCACTACCTGTGGGAGCGCACCCCTCGCGGGGGGAGCGCTCACGAAGGAACCTGGGTCGCAGCGCTCGATCAGGCCGCAGCTGACGCGGCGCCTCTGATGCACGCCATCTGGAGGGCCTTGACACCGAATGAGCGCCGTGTGGCAAGGGCACTCGCGGTCGTCACCGGCTCGCTCCACAGCGAGGAGACCGCCGCCGCCGTGGGCATCAAGCGGTCGAGCATCGGCCGCGCGCTCGAGAGCCTCATATCCAACGCCGACGTCATCGACGAGAACGGCCGGCGCCGGCTGACCGATCCGATGTTTGAGCTGTGGCTGAGACAGCGCGGCCTCACCCCCACGGGTGGCGACGACGACGGCGAGCTCTACTGAGTGCGGCCGAGGAACGAGCTACTGGTCCAGCGAGCCTCGTCCATGCGAGCGCGGCGGCTTCGCATGCGGTCGCCAACCGAATGATCCATGGCCGATGCCCACCGGCGGCAAAACGCCAGGCGGTCAGCGCATCGACGTAAGCGGCCCGGTCACGGGCCGGGACGAGATTGGCCGGCGCGTTGGTGGGCGCCACACCCACCTGGGCGGGTCAACGGCGGACGGGCGCTGCCGGGCTCGGACACTGCCGCACCTATCCGAAGCCTGAGGAGCGTGTGTTTCGGATTTCTGGTCTTGGGTTGATGCGAGGAGGCCGGCGAAGCCAACCAGACGACGCCCCCTCCCAGCCCCACCGCCGAACGCCCCGATCCCTGAAATCTCGGCTATCCTCGCCCCACACCCACCCGCGCCCCACAGAGGCGCAGGTGGACAAGCGGGCGACATTGGAGGGGAGCCGAGATGCCTCGATGCTGTGCTGTGGTGAACGACCCGGACGACCAGTCCGCGGTGCTCGCTCACTGTGAGATCCACGCTACCGACGAGGCGGCCGGGGTGGCCGCGGCCCGGGATGCGGTGGTGGCGGCGTACCGCGCGGTGAATCCTGGGCAGGAGCCGCCGGAGGCGAAGACGTTCACGCTGCCGGGGCGGCTGACGCACACGATGGTCGAGCTGGGAGACTAGCGCGGCACCAATCCGAGCCGTTCGGCCACAGCCGCGGCCATGACTCGATTGGCGACGCCGAGCTTGCCGAGGATGTGCGACACGTGCACGCCGGCGGTGTGCTGGCTGATGAACAGCGTCGTCGAGATCTCGCGGTTCGTCATGCCGGCGCCTAACAGCCGCAGCACTTCGAGCTCGCGCTCCGTCAGCGCGTAGGGGTTCGGCTCCTTGGCTGCGACGCGCCCGGCGCTGGTCGTGTCCCCGGCCCCGGCGGCCCCGACGGCCCCGGCGGCGCCGGCGGCGGGTGCGGCCCCAGCGCTCGCGTTCAGCCGGGCCCGGCGCCCGAGAGCCTTCAGCTCGGCCAGCAGGGGCGCCGCTCCCAGCTTCGAGCTCAGCTCGATCGCGGCGGCGAGCGCAGCCCGAGCCTCGGCTCGCGGCGCGCGCGAGAGCACGAGTGCCTCGGCCTGGCGGTAGGTCGCGTAGGCAACGGGGTAGAGGTTGTGGTGGGCCCGCCACAGCGACGCGGCCCTCTCCCAGCTCTCGGGATCGGGTCGTCTCGCGGCGCGGGTCGCCTCGGCGGCGGCGCTCGCGAGGTGGGCACTCGCCTCGGGTGGCGTCGCCGTCGAATCGTGCGAGGACAGCAACGAGCCCAGGCGGGCGTGATGGGCGGCGGCTGCGTCCGCCGCGCGTGCCGTCCCGGCCGGGTCGCGGCGGGCGCGGGCGAGCTCGGCGAGGTCGGCCTCGACGCGCGCCGCGATTGAGTGGAGCGGCGGGATGTGGAGAAGGTTCTCGCCGCCGGTGCCGACCTTCTCGAACCCATCGGCGATGCGCTCTCTGGCCGCCTGCGATTCCCCGCGCCAGAGCTCGAGCTCGGCGTAGCCGCCGTAGACGGCTGGAACGAACTCGATCAGGTCGAGGTCCTGACAGAGCTCGGTGGCCGCCTGGAAGTGAGCGGCAGCCTCCTCGAGTCTCCCCTGAGCCGCGTCGAGACGACCGTGGACGCTCTTCATCAACAGCGCAGCGGGCCGGTCGAGCTCGCGCCTGCCGAGTTCGCTCAGGAGCTCGGCGAGCTCCTCCCAGCGACCGAGGCGCAGGAGATCATCGGCGGCGTTGGCGGCCATGAAGTTGCCGTAGGGCAGGGCGCCAACGACCGAGGCGACCTGCTCTCCCTCGAGCATCACCTCGAGCGCGTCCGCGATCTTGCCCTCGAGCCGAAGCACCTCCCCGAGGTCGAGGTGGATCTGGACGAGAGCCTCGGTGCTCTCAGCGCCTCGCGCCAGCTTGAGCGCGTCGCGGAGGTGGTGCTCACCCGCTACCGGATCGCCGAGGAAGGCGATCGCGGTTCCCAGGAGCGCGCGTGCCGAGCTCTCGGTGGCAGCCGTCTGCTCACCATCCGCGAGCTCGATCGCCGCGGCGGCCTTCTCGCGGGCGTCCTGCCAGCGTCCGAGGAACGAAAGCTCGAGCGCCTCGCCCACGTAGAAGCGCATCCGATCGGCGGTGCACGCCTCCGGAAGCAGGCTCAGCCCGCGCTCGTAGGCGGCGAGCGAGGCCTCGGTGTCCCACGGCTGATAGCGCCCGAGGCGCTCGTAGAGTTGCGCTGCTCGTAACGGATCTTCGCCGTGGTCGAAGCTTGCGAGCGCGCGCTGGCAGAGGTCGCGCGCGGTGTCGGACTCGCCCATCCAGCGGGCCGCCTGGGCGGCGCGCGCGAGCAGGGCCACGAGGTCGAGCAAGGTTGAGCCGGGATCGGGAGGATGGAGCTCCCACAGCTCGACGGCGCGGGTGAAGTGGGTGAGCGCTTCGCCATAGCCGAACACGCGCTCGGCCGCCACGCCGGCCTCGATCGACGCAAGCAGCGCCAGCTTCGGCTCGTGGGCGGCGAGCAGATGATGAGCGCGCTCGGCGGCGTTCTCGACCGATGCCGTCTGCCCGAGTGCCCCCGCGATCCCGCGATGCAGCGACGCTCGCTCGACCGGCAGCAGGTCGCCGTAGATGGCCTCGGCGAAGAGGCCATGGCGGACGCTGTAGTGATCGTTGCGGCGGTCGCAGACGAGGACGTTGTGGTCGATGCACTGTCGCAGCGCGGCCTCGACCTCGCGGCGGGGCAGCGCTGTCGCGAGCTCGATCAGCCTGTCGTCGACCGGGCGTGCGGCGGTGGCGATGAGCCGCAACACCTCGCGGGCCGGCTCGTCGAGCCGATCGGCGCGCAGCAGCAAGGCGTCCTGGAGGCTCGCCGGCAGCCGATGGGCTTCCGCGGCGCCGGCCGCGAGGAGCTCCTCTGTGTAGAAGGGGTTGCCTTGCGCGCGCGCGAACAGTCCGCGCACCAGCTCCGCGGGCGGCGCGCTGCCGAGGATGCCCTCGACCTGGCTGCGGACCGCGTCCTCCGAGAGCGCCGCGAGCTCGATGCGTGTGACGCCGTCATGGCGCACAAGCTCGTTGAGCAGGGCGCGTACGGGATGCTCGCGATGCAGCTCGTCCGAGCGGGCGGTGACGACGGTGAGCAGGGGTTCCGAGCGCAGGCTGTGAGCCAGGAAGCGAAGGAAGTCCCTCGAGGAGGTGTCGGCGAGATGGACGTCTTCGATGACGAGCAGCACCGCCGATCGCGCCGAGAGCTTTCTCAGCAGGCCGAGGATCCAGCCGAAGAGCCGCGACTGCCCGAACCGGTCATCGCCTGCTGTCTCGGCCGAGGCTTCGTCGACGCTGTCAGGGAACGCGCGGGCGAGCTCGCGCCGCGCGTCGACGGGTAGCTTCGCGAGGGTGGCGGCGAGGACGGCCGGGTCAGCACCGCGCAGGGCGGCCGCGATCGGCGCGTAGGGGAGCTCCCCGAGCGAGAGCTCCAGGCACTGCCCGCGCAGCGCCAGGTCTCCGGCCTCGCGAGCGATCGCTTCCAGCTCTCGCGCCAGACGGGTCTTGCCGACGCCCGCGTCCCCGGTAAGGAGGACGAGCGAGGGTTGCTCGTCCTTGGCGGCTGCGAGTGCCGAGCGCAGCGCGTCGAGCTCTTCGTGGCGTCCGGCGAGCTGTGAACTGAAGACCTCGCCGGGGGTGGCGTGCCTGGTTGACCCCATTTAGACCCCGTGCATTAGAGGCTACCAAGCCGCTCTCGGCGTAACGAACTCGGGGGACAAGATAACGAGCCCGCGGGGCCACATATAACGAGCCTTCGCGATGTGCGATTGCCCTGGTCTTCATAGGTTTCTGGTCGTTCCAATTCATCCCTGAGGTCACTCGGACCGGCCTCGCGAAATCGAGGACGACCATGATCATCAACCGTCACATCATCCAGTCCCACTCACGAAACCGCGGGCGCCTGAGCGGTGAGGAAGTCGCCCGGCTGGTGCAGTCAGCGGCCGACGGCGACCACTACGGCTGGGATGCGCTCGTGGACGAGTTCAGCGGCATGGTGCGGGTCATCGCCGGCGCGCACCGTCTCAGCGAAGCCGATGCCGCCGATGTCGCGCAGGCGACGTGGCTGCGGCTCTTCGAGCACCTCGATCGCATCAACGACCCGACGCGTGTCGGGGCATGGATCGCGACCACCGCCCGCCGGGAGTGCCTGCGTGTGCTTCGCGGCACCCAGCGCCAGGTTCTCTTCGGTGACGAGACGCCGTACAGCGAGTCGACGGACACGCCGGCCGAGGACGCTGTGCTCGTCGCCGAGCGTGATCTGACTCTGCGGCGCTGTTTCGCGCGTCTCCGGGGCGCCGACAAGGCGCTCCTCGGGATGCTCATGGCCGAGCCACGGCCGGCTTACGAGGAGATCGCTGAGACGCTCGCCATGCCGGTCGGAAGCATCGGACCCACCCGGGCCCGGGCGCTCGACAGGCTCCGTCGCGAGCTCGACAACGAGGGCGGACTGGCCCTCCTGGTGGCGGCATGACGGGCGCCATGTACGCGGCCCACGCGCTTGGCCGCCCCACTTTCCGGCCACAGTCCCGGGAGCTTCCCGCGCGCGAGCAGCGTGTATACGAGCCCGCCTGGTGCGAGATGTTGTATCAAGGCAGCCGCTCGCCCTTCTTTGTAACCATGAGCCAGTCAGGGGGGAAGCGATGAGCGCCGGCGACCGCATCAGCGTGTGCGTGGTCGGCGGGGGCATAGCCGGGACCACGCTGGCGTGGCGGCTCGCGTCCGAGCCGGGCGTCGCTCGCGTCGACGTGCTCCTGGGCGCGGCGTTTCGGCTCCTTCAGGACGCCACCGCCGCCTCGGCCGGAGTCGTTCGCGGCTTTGACCCCGACGTCAACGTGAGCGCTCTCGCGACCGAGAGCCTGCTCGAGCTCTACAGCGATCCGAGGCTCCGGCGCTGGGCTGAATACGAGGAGCTCGGCTCGCTCTACATCCGTGAGACGGTCGCGGAGCCGTCGCAGTTGGTCCACCTCGAGCAGCTGCTCCCCGGTTCGGCCGAGCTCGTGAGCGCCCGCCGGCTTCGCAACGGCGCTTGGGGTGACTTGCCCGAGGGCGCCACCGCCGTCTTCGAGGCGCGGGCGGGTCGCATATCGCCCGGCGCCCTGCGCTCCGAGCTGCTGCGCGAACTGTCTCGCTGCCGGTGCGCGGACCTTCTGGCGGCTTCGCTTTCGCGGGTCACGGTCACCGACGGCGGCACCGTGCACTGCGAACTGGCCGGCGCGCCGAGCCGGGAGTACGACGTCGTAGTCCTCGCCGCCGGCCGCTGGTCGGGAGCGCTGCTGCGAGCCAGCGGGCTCGAAGCGGGTGAGCTGTCCACCAAGGCGATCGAGTGCAGCGTGTGGCGTACGCCGGACTGGCGGCCACCGCCGTTCGTGGACGAGACCTCGGGCCTCTACGGTGCGCCTCTACGCGGCCAGGAGCTTCTCCTCGGCGTCCCCGTCGAGCGGTGGAATCTCCACCCTGACTGGCCGCAGGAGCACCCCGAGTATCGCTCCGAGGTGACGAGCTGGGCGGCCCGGCGACTTCCGGGTGTGCGGCTCGGCGAGCTGAAGCGTCGGGTGGTGTCGGCGGACTCCTATCTCCCCGGACGCACCCTCTCCGTCGAGCCGGTGCCTGACACGGGCGGCGGCGTATTGACCTTCGCCGGGGGCTCCGGCGGATCGATCAAGACGGCACTGGCGGCGAGCCGCCGTGCCGCGGCGCAGGTGGCCGAGTCGCCGCTCGCGGCGGCCCTGGCGTGACCAACTACGAAACCGAAGGGACCAAGACAATGCTGCTTTCACACCATCAGGGGGCTGGGCTTCCCCACCTCCACACCGCCGCCCTCGGGGCGGGACCGGCGAACCTCAGCCTGGCCGCCCTGTTTCGGGCGTGCAGCTCGGAGTCGATCGCGCTGTTCGATCGACAGGCCGGACCTTCCTGGCATCCGCAACTCCTGCAGCCGGGCGTGCGCATGCAGACCTCGTGGCTCAAGGACCTGGTCTCCCTGATCGATCCGACCCACGAGCTCACCTTCCTGAACTACCTGGTGAGCACGGGCAGGATGTTCGCGCTGCTCAACGCGCAGTTCGACTTCATTCCGCGGGGCGAGTACCAGCGGTACTTGAGCTGGGCCGCCGAGCGGCTCGGCAACGTGAACTACGGAGTCGATATCGACCGCATCAGCTTCGACGGCGCGCGCTTCGTGCTCTACGCCGACTCCGAGGTGCTCGCCACATCGGAGCACCTGTCAATCGGCGTCGGCACTCGCCCGAGCGTGCCGGAGGGACTCTCGCACCTACCGGCCGAGCGGGCATTCGTGGCCGACGAGCTGGGCTCCCGGGTCGCGGCGATGTCGAGCGACCGCGAGGCACCGGTGGCGGTGGTGGGCGGCGGCCAGACGGGTCTCGAGTGCGTGCTCGGGCTGCTCCGGCACGGCTTCACCGACATCCAGTGGCTGGGACGCCGGCAGTGGTTCGGGACGATCGACGATTCGCCGGTGGCCAACGAGTTCTACCGGCCCGCGCACCAGCAGTATCTCCAGCAGCTTGATCGGCCCACGCGCCGGCGCCTCGTCGAGGAGCTCGAGCCGACCGGGGACGCAACCACCCCGGGCGCACTGAAGGTGCTCTACCACGCCAACTACGACGGCATGCTGGCGCTCGGACGCTTCCCGGTCACGCTGCTCCCCGGGCGGGACGTGATCGGCGGGGTTGCGTGCGGCGACCGGGTTGCGCTACGGGCGATGTCGCAGGCCGGGGAAGAGACCTTCCAGGCCCGCCACGTGGTCATCGCCACCGGGCGCGAGCACGCTCCCATCCCCTTCGACCTGGGTCTGTGGGAGCGGATGGAGCTCGACGACTACGGCGAGCTGACGCTCGAGACCGACTACTCGGTGCGCTGGCAGGGCGGTAACCGCCACAAGATCTTCGCCCTCAACCGCGCCCGCTTCAGCCATGGAATCCCCGATGCCAACCTCACGCTGATGCCGGTTCGCTCGGCGACGGTCCTCAACTCGCTGTTCGAGCGCGAGATCTTCCCGGTGCGGGACGAGGTGTGCCCGGTCCAGTGGGGGCCGGCGCGCTCGGCCGATTGGGATCTCGACCTGGTGTCGGCGGGGACGGCCTCATGAGCGCCCTCGATGTCACGGCCGACCTCCGGCCGCAGCTCCTAATAGTCGGCACCGGGCAGCGGCACTACCGCGAGTACCTCCTTGCCTCGATCAGCACCGAGTACCGCGTGCACCTGTTCCTCGGCGCCGAGCCGACCTGGGAGCGCGAGTACGCCACCGGGTGGACGGTGCTCCTGAACACCCTCGATGTCGACGTACTCGTGCCCGCCGCTCGCGAGCTGGCGGCGCGGACGGTGATCGACGGCGTGCTGTGCTGGGACGAGGCGCGCATCCTCCAGACGGCCGAGGTCGCCGCGGCGCTTGGGTTGCCTGGCGGTGATCCCGCCGCTGTGCGACGCTGTCGCGACAAGCACATGACGCGCGAGGCCCTGGCCGCTGCCGGGGTCCCGCAGCCGGCCTCGGTGTTGGTCGGATCCGTTGAGGAGGCCCTTGCCGCCGCGGCTCGGGTCGGCTATCCGGTCGTGCTCAAGCCGCGGGCATTGGCAGCGAGCATGGGGGTGGTGAAGGCGTCCGACGCGGACGAGCTCGCCGAGCGCTTCGCGTTCGCGAACGAGACCACGGTCCCTGAAGCGCCCTCCTACGACAACGCGGTCCTGGTCGAGGAGTTCGCCGACGGGTGCGAGGTCAGCATCGACTGCGCTGTGCACCACGGTCGCGTGTTCCCACTGTTCGTCGCGTGCAAGGAGATCGGGTTCCCGCCCTACTTCGAGGAGGTCGGGCACTACGTGGACGGCGACGATCCCCTGCTCGCCGACCCTCTGGTCCGCGAGCTGCTGGTGCGCACGCACGCGGCCCTCGGGTTCACGGACGGGATGACGCACTGTGAGGTGATGCTTACAGCGAGCGGCCCCAAGGTCATCGAGGTGAATGCCAGGCTCGGCGGCGACATGATCCCCTACCTCGGGCTGCGCGCCACGGGGATCGATCCGGGGCTGGCGGCGGCGGCGGTGGCGTGCGGCCGGGCGCCGCGGGTGCGTCAGCTGCGCAGGCTCGTGGGAGCGGTGCGCTTCTGTTACGCGCCGGGGGTCGTCGAGGACTTCCACTTCGACACCGTGGGGTTCCCATCCGAGGTGGACCGGTTCGTGCCGCTTGTTGGGCCGCACCATCTCTCGCTCTTTCCGGCGGACACGGTGCCAGGCCGGATCGCGTACATCACGGCGGTCGCGGTGAGTGCCGCGGCGTGCCGGGGAGCGCTAGATCAGGCCATGGACGTGCTCGATGTGCTCCCACACGCGGGGGCGCACGACCGGGAGCGCATGTCGATCGCGGCGGAGGCCTGACATGACACGCTTCGCCGTCATCGTCGATCCGATGTCGACCGGGGCCGAGTACCCGGGCGCGTTCCGAGCCGCCGGCGTCGAGCCGGTGGCGGTGCTGAGCTCAGCCCGCATACCGAAGTCGGTGCAGGCAACCTGGCAGCCCGAGAACTTCGAGCACGTCCATATCGGGGACGCCGTTCCGCTTGCGGTCCTCGCGCGGGAAATCCGCGCGTACGAGCCGCTGTGCGTGATCGCCGGATGCGAGACGGGGGTCGAGTTCGCCGAGGCGCTCGCTGAAGCGGTGCTGCCGGGAGCCGGGAACGTGGCTGCCCTTGGTCCCGCCCGCCGCGACAAGTGGGCCATGGCCGAGGCGGTCCGGCAAGCCGGAATCCCGCACCTGCGTCAGCTCGCGACCGACGACCCCGACCTGATCGATCGCTGGCTGAGCTACGAGGGACTCGAGGGCGCGCCGCTCGTGCTCAAGCCGCCCAAGAGCGGCGGCACCGACGATGTTCACCTGGTCCGGTCGGGCGGCGACTGGCGCTCGGTGTTCGACCACATCAACGGGCGAGTGAACAAGCTCGGCATCCGCAACCAGGCCGTGCTGGTGAGCGAGCTCGCCGAGGGCGTGGAGGTGCTCGTGGATAGCTACTCGGTTGACGGCCGCCACGGGCTCGTCGATGTCTGCCGCTATGACAAGGCGCGGCGCCGGGGGCGCATCGGCATCTACGAGCGTGTCGACTTCCTCTCGCCCGAGGACCCCGACGTCGAGGCGGTGTGGGGCTACACCCAGCGCGTTCTCGATGCCGTGGGCATTCGCAACGGCTGCGGCCATGCCGAGATCATGCTCACCGAAGCCGGCCCCCGGCTGATCGAGGTTGGTGCGCGCCCCGCCGGCGGCGGCCACCAGATGATCAGCAAACTGGCCACCGGTGACAATCACATCGAGCGCACCGTCCGTCATCGCGTCTTCGGCGAGTTCCGGCCGGGCTACGAGCTCGTCTCCTACCTCTCCGGAGTCTTCATCTCCTCGCCGGCTAAGGGGATCTGGCGTAACGCCGAGGTGTTCGACGACGTCGAGTCACTCGCCACCTTCCACGCCAAGCACTTCCCATCGGGCACCGGCGACCTCGTCGAGGTCACCGACGACATCTTCACCTTCCTCGCGTGGGTGATCCTCACCGGCGGCGACAAGGCCCAGCTCGACGCCGACTACGCGGCGCTCAAGGAGCTCGAGCGCCAGATCGTGGTCGAGCCGGTCCTGGCCAGCCGCGTCTGACGGGGCTTCGGCGGGCGCGGCGCGCCTGGGCGGCCGCGAAGCCGCCTGTCGCTCGCGCCAACACGCCTCAACCGGGCACACGTCCCGTCTCACCTCGGGCGGGGTGGCCCGATTACGTCCCCGGCGACAACTCGCCACACCTGCAGGACCCGGCGACCGCTCGTCGACCCGTAAGCCAGCCGCCGCTCCGGCCCGTCGGACGCAGCGCCCTCGGGTCCCGTCGAGCTTTTGGTCTGAGCCCCAACCCTCGTATCGGAAGGCCGGGCCTTCCTGTCGGGGCCTCGGGTCCAACGTCGGAGACCGCGGGCCGGGCGTTCGTCTGCACGCCACCAACCCTTCCGCAACGCCGCGAGGGCCGCCGCATCTCGCGACGACCCTCGCCCTCAGCCCCCGGGGGCTGCGCGCCACCCCGCGCACAGCCCCGCCCCCCCGTCAAGCCCTCAACCAGCCAACAGCCGTCCCTCAGGCTGCGGTCAGCGATACCTCGAGCTGCCCGGCCACCTCGACTCCGATCATCCCAGCCGCCCGGGCTGCGACATCCATCGCGGCGGACGCAGTCTCCGCCTCGGCCATGACCATGCCGACCCGGTCCCAGGAGCTGCACACCGCGGAGGTGCGGTCTCCCGGCTCAACGGTGACCGAGGCGTCGAGCACACCGGGCAGCTCGCGCGCGGCTTCGACTCCGCTCACGCTCACGACGGTGCCGGGCTCGGCCTCGAGATAGCGGATCGCCGCGCCGCCGCGAGGCTCGCGCGGGGGCGCCACGGCGAGCGGCTCGCCGCGCATCACGGAGAGGAAGACGGACAGGGTGTCGATCCCCCAGGCTTGGTCAATGAGGGGGACGATGTAGTCGCCCGGCATCCTGCCGGCGCACTCGACCAGGTATGGGACGCCGCCCGACACAATCCACTCGCAGTGCACGTACCCGCTGCCGAAGGCGACCGCGTCGAGCACCAGGCGGGTGTGGTCACCGAGCATCTCGGTCACCTCGCGTGGCACGTCCGCCGGTACCAGGTGGCCGAGCTCGACCGGTCGGGAGCCTGGGAAGAGGAGCTTGCGCGTGACGTTGGTGAACAGCGGCTCGCCGTCGCGGACCACCATCTCGACGCTGAACTCATCGCCCTGGACGAACTCCTCGACGAGCATCTCGAGCGGCATCGGGCGATCGGGAACAACAACCCCCTCGTCCTGCTCGATGCACTCGTGCCAGGCGCCGGCCACGTCGGCCACTTGCTCGATCACCCGCGTGCCCACCGACGCCTGACGGTTGGCGGGCTTGAGGACGACGGAGCGCCCACATTTCTGCATGAACGACCGCACGGCGCCAGAGCCCGAGACCGGGCGCGACCTCGGGTTCGGGACGCCCGCTTGCGCGCTGACCTGGCGGAGAAGGTGCTTGTTGCGAAGCACCGTCGCCGCCCCCAGGCCGGCGCCCGGGGTTCCGTAGCGCTCCGCGAGCCGCGCCGCGAAGGGGACGCTGTACTCGATCACGGGGACGATCGCGGCCGGTGCCAGGTCGGGGTGGGCGACATAGAAGCGGTCGGCGGCCGCGGGGAGCTGATACTCCCAGGGCATGAGCTCGAACGCGCTGCCGCCCGACTCGAGCTGAGGCGCGATCTCGCGCTTGCGCACCACGTCGGGCTCCTCGATGAACACGTAGCGCCCCGCCGCGTCGTTTGCGGCCAGGGCGTGCTGCCAGGCCAGCGAGTAGCCGACGAGCAGGATTGGTTGTACGGGGTGGTCGGTCATTCAGCACTCCTCTAGTTCGGTCACTCGGCCGGCTTGGGCCGCTCTTGGTCTGATCCGGTAACGCCACAGCGGCTCGGGTCGGCCGCTCGACAGGGCAATCACGGCCGCCACCGCGGCCAGCACGCCGACGGCGCCGCAGGCGGCCCACACGCCCGCGCCGACCTGGTGCCACACAAGCACGCCGAGGAACGGCCCCGCCGCGCAGCCCAGGCCGAACATCGCCTGCGCGGCGCCTGCGTAACGGCCGCCCGCGCCGGAAGGCGCAACCCGCAGGGGATGGGCGAACATCGTCGGCCCGCTCATCATCTGGCCGAGCACGCCGACGGCCGTGGCCGCGAACAGCAGCGTCAGCCCGGCGCGGGGACCGTAGGCCGCGAGGCCCGCGGCGAGCAGCAATATGCCTCCCCCCGCCGCGTACGGCGTCCGCCACCTCTGCACCCGGCTGGTGATGAACAGCTCTGAGGTGATCACCAGGCCGGCGGAGAGGGCGAGGACGGCGCTATAGACGGCGCGCGAATAGTTCTCCGAGCGCAGCGTCAGCGGCAGCACCGAGAAGTACTGCATGTAGATGAGGGCGCTGGCGAACATGGCCAGGAGGTAGAGGACGAAGCGGCCGTCGCGTAGGAGCGCCCGGTAGCCCGGGCCTGCATCAGGCCGCTCGGCTGACTCGTCCTCGGCCGGCTCCCCGGCGTCGAGGACCGGAGCCGCGCGCGCGAGGAACCGCATCGCCACCAAGCCGCAGGTCAGGGTCGTGATCCCGTCGACCCAGAAGAGAAGGTTCCACGACACCGTGAGCAGCAGCGCGGCGATGAGAGGCCCGATCACGGCGCCGAGGTTGAGCGCCGTGCGGTAGATCGAGTAGCTCATGAGCATGCGGTCGTCGGGCACCAGGCTGGCGAGCATCGCCATCGCGGCGGGGCGATAGGTCTGGCTGATCGCCCCGTTGGCGACGACCACGGCGATCAGCGCCGGGTAGGCCGCGGGGCTCCCGAGGAAGCCGAGCGACACGGTCAGCCACGCCGTGCACATGAGCGAGAGCACGATCGTCGCTCGCTGGCCGATACGATCGGCCAAATCGCCCCCCAACACGGCCCCGAGCACGGAGCCGAGGCCGTAGGCCGCGAGCGCGAGACCGGCCTGGCTCGCGCCGACGCCATGAGCGACGAGGAAGAGAACAAGGAAGGCCTGCACGAAGGCGCCCGCCTGATTGACGAAGGCGCACACAAGCAGGCACCGGACCGACGGTCCGGTTTCCCTCAGGATGGTCAGGATCCCCGGCGCGCGCGGCGCGTCCGTCTCAGTCTTCTCGAGCAGCGCGGACACGGCGAGATCACGCCTCGGCGCCCGTGAGGGCGGTGAGCAGCGGGCCGCGTTCGCGCGTCCCTGCGGCCAGGAGGCTGAGCAGGCTGCGCGCCGCCAGCGCGACATCGAAGCCGACGAGCTCGAGCGCCCGCTCGCCCCGCTGGCGCTCGGCCGGCACGAGCGACGGCGGCAGCTGCGCGACCGAGACCTCGCTGTCTCCCGCGTCCGACAGGAGCGGTTCGGCGAAGTCGCGGAAGGCCTCGAAGGACTCGCGCGTGAAGTCCGTCTGGGCACGGTCGGGCCGATCCCAGGCCAGATAGAGACGAACGAGCCGCGGATCCTCGGAGGCGAGGAACTCGTGAGCCCACACCGCGTGGTTGCGGCTGGTGGAGAACTTCTCTCCGTCGAGCGTGTAGAACTCGTTCACGACCAGGCCGCGCAAGGGCGCGCGCTCGAGGCCCGCCGCGGCGTACAGAGCCGGCCAGAAGGCGATGAACCAGAACGTGTTGTCGATCCCGTGGAACTGCCACAGGGCGTCGACCTCGCTCCACGCTTGGACGCAGGCGTCGAGGGTGTCGGCCGTCTCGTCGAGCGCTCGCGCCACCCCGTAGAGCCAGCTCAGCCCGACCTCGACGTAGGCGTCGACGCGCATCCCCGCGAGCGGGCCTGTTCCCTCGATGCCCCAGTCCGTCGGGTAGGCAAGCGGGATCGCCGGCAGCTCCGTCGAGGAGTAGCGGGCGATCAGGTCGCGCACCGGCCGGGGAAGCTCGGCGGAGCGCCAGATCTCCTCGAGCTGGGGGCGGAAGTCCTCGAGCCGCAGCATCGGCACGGACG
>Ga0302326_10006043_pt1 | contig 27318 bp, 18 predicted proteins | sample Palsa_T0_3_FD_202264 | JGI IMG/M metagenome (GOLD analysis project Ga0302326, IMG submission 202264) | Peat permafrost microbial communities from Stordalen Mire near Abisko, Sweden - Palsa_T0_3 | ecosystem: Environmental > Terrestrial > Soil > Palsa > Peat permafrost | place: Sweden: Abisko... | reverse complement strand
AACACCAGGCCGACGAACTGCGGCAGGATGGTCGAGCGGCGGCTCCAGATCTTGATCACGTCATGACGGCCGGTCGCGCGCGCGGCATCTGCCTTCTTGAGCAGAGAGCCTTCGACGAACGGGCCTTTCCAGACTGAACGAACCATGTCCGGCGTTCCTTACTTCTTCCGCTTGTGGCGGCTGATGAGAATGAATCTGTTGGTGGATTTGTTCGAACGTGTCTTCTTGCCCTTGGTCGGCTTGCCCCACGGGGTCACCGGATGACGGCCGCCCGAGGTGCGGCCTTCACCGCCGCCGTGCGGATGGTCGACCGGGTTCATGGAGACGCCGCGGTTGTGCGGCTTGCGTCCGAGCCAACGGTTGCGACCGGCCTTGCCGATCGAGATATTCATGTGATCCGGGTTCGACACCGCACCGATGGTCCCGGTGCAGCGGCCGTGAACCAGGCGCTGCTCGCCCGAATTCAGCCGGACGATCACGTAGTCGTGGTCGCGGCCGACGAGCTGGGCATAGGTACCGGCGGAACGCGCGAGCTGACCGCCCTTGCCGATCTTCAATTCCACATTGTGGATGATGGTGCCGATCGGCATGTTGCCGAGCGGCATCACATTGCCCGGCTTCACGTCGACATAGTTGCCGGCGATCACGGTGTCGCCGACCGCCAGACGCTGCGGCGCCAGGATGTAGGCCTGGGTGCCGTCGGTATATTTCAGGAGCGCGATGAAGGCGGTGCGGTTCGGATCGTATTCAAGACGCTCGACGGTCGCCGGCATGTCGATCTTGGTGCGCTTGAAATCGACGATGCGATAGGACTGCTTGTGGCCGCCGCCGCGAAAGCGCACGACCATGCGGCCGGTGTTGTTGCGGCCACCGCTGGACTGCTTGCCTTCGGTCAACGCCTTGACCGGCTTGCCCTTGTAGAGCGCCGAACGATCGACCATCACCAGCTGGCGCTGGCCCGGTGTCGTGGGGTTGAATTTTTTCAATGCCATCGTCGTATCGCCCTATAGCCCGGTGGTGACGTCGATGCGGTGGCCCTCTTCGAGGGTCACGATCGCACGCTTCACATCCGACTGAGAACCGAACTGGCCGCGGAAGACCTTGGTCTTGCCCTTGCGCACCAGCGTGTTCACGCTCTTCACCTTGACGTCGAACAGCTTCTCGACGGCTTCCTTGATTTGCGGCTTGGTCGCCTTGCTCGCGACCTTGAACACAACCTTGTTGTGCTCGGACGCCATGGTCGCCTTTTCGGTCACGACCGGAGCGACGATGATGTCGTAATGGCGCGGATCGATATTCTTCATTTGAAGCGCGCCTCCAACGCATCGAGTGCCGCCTTGGTCAGCACCAGCTTCTGGCGACGCAGAATGTCATAGACGTTGATGCCCTGGATCGGCAGCACATCGATGTTCGGGATGTTGCGGGCCGCGGTGGCGAAGCCGGTGTGAACCTCGGCGCCGTCGATGATCAGGGCGTTGGTCAGGCCGAGGCCCGAAAAATGTCCGATCAGCGCCTTGGTCTTGGCGGCCTCGAGCGTCGCCGATTCAATCACGATCAGGCCGCCGTCCTTGACCTTGGCCGAGAGTGCGTGGCGAAGCGCCAGCGCGCGAACCTTCTTGGGCAGCGCGAATGCATGCGAGCGCACCACCGGACCGAAGGCACGACCGCCGCCGCGGAACTGCGGCACCCGGGCCGAACCGTGACGTGCGCCGCCGGTGCCCTTCTGCTTGTACATCTTCTTGCCGGTGCGCCAGACATCGGCACGGCCCTGGGTCTTGTGGGTGCCGGCCTGACGTTTGGCGAGCTGCCAGTTGACGCAGCGCTGGATGATATCCTTGCGCGGCTCCAGACCGAAAATCTCGTCGGAGAGCTGAACCGAACCCGCCGCCTTGCCCTCAAGCGTTGTGACTTTCAATTCCATCTCACACGCCCTCCTGCTCGGCCGGCGCTGCTGCTGCCTGCTCGCCGCTCTCGACCAGGCGGAACTTGCCCGGCTTCGGCGCGTCTTTCGGCAACGCCTTCTTCACGGCATCGCGCACCGCGATCCATCCGCCCTTGGAGCCGGGAACGGCGCCTTCGACCAGGATCAGGCCACGCGCGACATCGGTCTGCACGACGCGCAGATTGAGCGTGGTGATGCGATCGACGCCCATGTGGCCGGGCATCTTCTTGTTCTTGAAGGTCTTGCCGGGATCCTGACGTCCGCCGGTCGAACCGATCGAACGATGCGATACCGACACACCGTGGGTGGCGCGAAGGCCGCCAAAATTCCAGCGCTTGATACCACCGGCAAAGCCCTTGCCGACCGAGGTGCCGGTGACATCGACGAACTGGCCAACCACGAAATGGTCGGCCTGGATCTCGGCGCCGACCGGGATCAGCGCGTCTTCCGACACGCGGAATTCCGTGACCTTGCGCTTGGGCTCGACCTTGGAGACCGCGAACTGGCCGCGTTCTGCCTTCGGCAGATAGACGGTCTTGCGCGTGCCCGAGCCGAGCTGGAGCGCCACATAACCGTTCTTCTCGGTCGTGCGGTGACCCAACACCTGGCAATTGCCCAGCTTCAGCACGGTCACAGGGATATGTTCGCCGGTCTCCGTAAAGACCCGCGTCATCCCGACCTTTTGTGCGATCACTCCGGAGCGCATCGGCGTGCTTCCTGTTCTTTCTGTCCGCTAACTTCGGACGGGATCTGAAAACTTAGAGCTTGATTTCGACGTCGACGCCGGCAGCCAGGTCGAGCTTCATCAAAGCATCGACGGTCTGCGGTGTCGGATCGACAATATCGAGAAGACGCTTGTGCGTGCGCATCTCGAATTGCTCGCGGCTCTTCTTGTCGACGTGGGGTGAACGGTTGACGGTGAACTTCTCGATGCGGGTGGGCAGCGGGATGGGCCCGCGAACCTGTGCACCGGTCCGTTTCGCCGTGCTGACGATCTCGCGGGTCGATGCATCGAGGATTCGATGGTCGAACGCCTTGAGACGTATGCGAATATTCTGGCCGTTCATTGCCGTTGTCTCTCTGTTCCATCATGGCCGGGCCAAAGTGCGAAGCGCGTCTTCCCACCAATATCCCGACTATCCACGTCTAAAAAGGAAGTCGTGGATGCCCGGCACAAGGCCGGGCATGACGACGGATCGTTTGTTACTCGATAATGCTTGCGACGACGCCTGCACCGACGGTGCGGCCGCCTTCACGGATCGCGAAGCGCAACTTCTCTTCCATCGCGATCGGCACGATCAGGTGCACTTCCATCGCGATGTTGTCGCCCGGCATCACCATCTCGGTGCCTTCCGGCAGATGCACGACGCCGGTCACGTCGGTGGTGCGGAAGTAGAACTGCGGCCGATAGTTGGTGAAGAACGGGGTATGACGACCGCCCTCTTCCTTGGTCAGGATGTAAGCCTCGGCCTTGAACTTGGTGTGCGGCTTGACCGAACCCGGCTTGCACAGCACCTGACCGCGCTCGACTTCTTCGCGCTTGGTACCGCGCAGCAGCGCGCCGATGTTGTCGCCGGCCTGGCCCTGGTCGAGCAGCTTGCGGAACATTTCAACGCCGGTGACGATGGTCTTCTGGGTATCGCGAAGGCCAACGATCTCGATTTCCTCGCCGACCTTGATGATGCCGCGCTCAACGCGTCCGGTGACCACGGTGCCGCGGCCCGAGATCGAGAACACGTCTTCCACCGGCATCAGGAACGGCTGGTCGATCGGACGTTCCGGCTGCGGGATGTAGCTGTCGACAGCCGCCATCAACTCCAGGATCGCGTCATGGCCGAGCGTCTTGTCCTTGTCCTCAAGCGCGGCGAGCGCCGAGCCCTTGATGATCGGAATCTTGTCGCCCGGAAAATCATACTTCGACAGCAGTTCGCGAACCTCGAGCTCGACCAGTTCGAGCAGTTCCGGATCGTCCACCATGTCGCACTTGTTCAGGAACACCACCATCGCGGGAACGCCGACCTGCTTGGCCAGCAGGATGTGTTCGCGGGTCTGCGGCATCGGGCCGTCGGCGGCCGACACCACCAGGATCGCGCCGTCCATCTGCGCCGCACCGGTGATCATGTTCTTGACGTAATCGGCGTGGCCCGGGCAATCGACGTGGGCGTAATGCCGGTTCTTGGTCTCGTATTCGACGTGGGCGGTCGAGATCGTGATGCCGCGCGCCTTCTCTTCCGGCGCCTTGTCGATCTGGTCGTACGCCGTGAACGTCGCACCGCCGGTTTCCGCCAGCACCTTGGTGATCGCCGCCGTCAACGACGTCTTGCCGTGGTCGACGTGACCGATCGTTCCGATGTTGCAATGCGGTTTATTACGTTCAAACTTTGCTTTGGCCATGACTCTCTCCGTTCAGTCGTTAACTGCCGCTAACGACAATCAGGCAAACTTCTTCTGGACTTCCGCCGACACGTTCGCCGGCGCTTCCGCGTAGTGATCGAACTGCATTGTAAAGGTCGCGCGGCCCTGGCTCATCGAGCGCAGGTTATTCACGTACCCAAACATGTTCATGAGCGGCACCATCGCATTGATGACGTTGGCATTGCCACGCATGTCTTGACCCTGGATCTGGCCGCGCCGCGAATTCAGATCGCCGATGACGGAGCCGGTGTAATCTTCCGGCGTCACCACTTCGACCTTCATGATCGGCTCGAGCAGGACCGACTTGCCCTTTTGCAGCGCTTCGCGGAACGCCGCGCGCGATGCAATTTCGAAAGCCAGCGCCGAGGAGTCGACGTCGTGATAGGCGCCGTCCACCAGCTGGACCTTGACGTCCACCACCGGGAAGCCCGCGACCACGCCGGAACCCAACACGCTGTTGAGGCCCTTTTCGACGCCGGGGATGTATTCCTTCGGCACCGAACCGCCGACCACCTTGGATTCGAATTCGAAGCCCTTGCCGGGCTCGTTGGGCTCGACGATGAACTTGACCCGCGCGAACTGGCCGGTACCGCCGGTCTGCTTCTTGTGGGTGTAATCGACTTCCGCGCGCTTGGTGACGCGCTCGCGGAACGCCACCTGCGGCGCGCCGATATTGGCATCGACCTTGTAGGTCCGGCGCAGGATGTCGACCTTGATGTCGAGATGGAGTTCGCCCATGCCCTTGAGAATGGTCTGGCCGGACTCCTGGTCGGTCGAGACCCGGAACGACGGATCTTCCGCAGCAAGCTTCGCCAAAGCGACGCCGAGCTTTTCCTGGTCGGCCTTCGACTTCGGCTCGATCGCGATTTCGATGACCGGCTCGGGAAATTCCATCTTTTCCAGAATCACCGGCTTGCTCGGATCGCACAGCGTGTCGCCGGTGCGGGCTTCCTTGAGGCCTGCGAGGGCGACGATGTCGCCGGCAAAGGCTTCCTTGATGTCTTCGCGGTTGTTGGCATGCATCAGCAACATGCGGCCGATGCGCTCCTTGCGGTCGCGCGTCGAATTGACCACGCCGGTGCCCGACAACAAGGTGCCGGAATAGATGCGGCAGAAGGTGATGGTGCCGACGAACGGATCGTCCATGATCTTGAACGCAAGCAGCGCCAGCGGCTCCTTGTCGTTCGGCAGCCGAACGACCTCGTTGCCGTCTTCATCGACGCCCTTGATGGCGGGCACATCGACCGGCGACGGCAGATAATCCACCACCGCGTCGAGCAGCGGCTGCACGCCCTTGTTCTTGAACGCCGAGCCGCACAGCACCGGGAAGAACGCGCCGGTCAGCACCGCCTTGCGGATCATGCGCTTTAGCGTCGCCTCATCGGGCTCGTTGCCATCTAGATAGGCGGCGAGAACCTCGTCATCGAGTTCAACGGCAGCTTCCAGCAGCTTCTCGCGATATTCCTTGGCCTTCTCGCGCATGTCCTCGGGAATATCGATGTCGATAAACTTGGCGTCGAGCTTCTCTTCTTCCCAGATCACGCCCTTCATGCGGACGAGATCGACCAGACCCTTGAAATTATTCTCGGAGCCGATCGGAAGCTGGATCGCAATCGGCTTGGCGCCGAGGCGATCGACAATATCCTGCATGCATTTGTAGAAGTCGGCGCCGGTCTTATCCATCTTGTTGGCGAACACGATGCGCGGAACGCGGTACTTGTCGCCCTGACGCCAGACGGTTTCGGTCTGCGGCTCAACGCCCTGGTTCGAATCGAGCACGCACACCGCACCGTCGAGCACGCGCAGCGAACGCTCGACCTCGATCGTGAAGTCGACGTGGCCGGGGGTGTCGATGATGTTGAGGCGCTTGCCGCTCCAGAACGCAGTGGTCGCGGCCGACGTGATGGTGATGCCGCGCTCCTGCTCCTGCTCCATCCAGTCCATCGTCGCGGCACCTTCGTGCACTTCGCCGATCTTGTGGCTCTTGCCGGTGTAATACAGGATGCGCTCGGTGGTCGTGGTCTTGCCGGCATCGATATGCGCCATGATACCGAAGTTACGGTAGTTCTCTATGGCATGAACGCGGGGCATGGGTTGTTCCTCAGAATCCGTTGTTTCGCCGTTACCAGCGATAGTGCGAGAAGGCGCGGTTGGCTTCCGCCATCCGGTGCACGTCTTCACGCTTCTTGACGGCGTTCCCCCTGCCATTCGACGCGTCGAGCAGCTCGGCCGAGAGCCGCTCCGTCATCGTCTTTTCATTGCGCTCGCGCGCTGCGGTAATGATCCAGCGAATCCCGAGCGCCTGCCGGCGCACCGACCGAACCTCGACCGGCACCTGATAGGTGGCACCGCCGACGCGGCGCGAACGCACTTCGATCGTCGGCATCACGTTTTCCAGCGCCTGCTCGAAAATCGGCAGCGGGCCCTGCTTGGTCTTGGTCTCGATCAGTTCGAGCGCGCCATAGACAATGGTCTCGGCGGCAGACTTCTTGCCGTCATACATGACCGAGTTCATGAACTTCGTAATGATGATGTTTCCGAACTTGGGATCCGGATTCACTTCACGTTTTTCAGCAGAATGGCGGCGCGACATCTGGTCTGTTCCCGATTATTTCGGACGCTTCGCGCCGTACTTCGAACGGCGCTGCTTGCGGTTCTTGACGCCCTGGGTATCGAGGACGCCGCGGAGAATGTGATAGCGCACGCCGGGCAAATCCTTGACGCGGCCGCCGCGGATCATGACCACGGAATGTTCCTGAAGGTTATGGCCTTCACCGGGAATGTAGCCGATGACTTCGAAGCCGTTGGTCAGGCGCACCTTGGCGACCTTGCGGAGCGCCGAGTTCGGCTTCTTCGGGGTCGTGGTGTAGACGCGCGTGCAAACGCCGCGCTTCTGCGGCGACTGCTGCAGCGCCGGCACCTTCTTGCGCGACTTCTGTACAACGCGTGGACTTGCGATCAGCTGGTTGATCGTCGGCATGTCAGCCTTCACCCTTTAGTTCACGCGAAACCGGGAAACGGCTTCGCAAAATTCGTTCGGGGCTACGGGCCCCACCGGCCGCCTGTCGCGGCAAGATTCGCGCAAGCGAAATCAAGCTCCGCGCAAAGCGAAATCGCGCCAACCGCTCATTGCTGAGCGGAAAGCGCTTCGACGCCACAGAGGACCGCAGTCACGACCGGCCAGCGTTCGCTGATTGGTCTGCTACCGAGGTCATGCATCCGATCAATCCCGAGGGAACTTGCCCCCGAAAACCAAGACCGTCCTGGCATTGCCTAGCTATAATCGACAGCGTTTGAGCGTCATTCGTCGAGGTTGGTGCCCGTCTCGTTTCCAAAAAAAGCTATTCTGGAAATCGAATAAGGGTGATCCGTTCCGACGTAAGCGAAGCTCACCGCCTGTCGTTGAGTGCGCGGGTTCTATCGGCGCAGCAGGGCCAAGTCAAGGCGAAACAATAACGAAAGAAACAGCTCTGCCGCCTGCAGAATCACTGGTCTCCGACTGGTCGATAAGCCCGTCAAAAGCAAGCCGTGGCTGACCGGAAAATGGCCAAATCTATATTTTACCCGGGTAATATATCCCGATGGTCACCCACCAGGGTTCATCCAAAGCGGGGCTTGAAGCTAAAGGTTTATTTGCCTTTCCCGGCGCAATGATGGGGCCCTCCAGGATGGGATCGGCCCATGAGGTACACGGATATTGCCGTCGTCGGGGGCGGCCTCGCCGGCTCGACAACCGCCGGGATGCTCGGGCGCGCCGGGATTTCGGCCATCCTGATCGACCCGCATCCGGTCTATCCACCGGATTTTCGCGTCGAAAAACTGAGCGGCCATGAGCAAATCGAACGCTTCCGCAGGACCGGCCTCGCGGAAGCGACGCTGCAGTCGGCGACGCTCGACAGCGAAAACTGGATTGCGCGATCAGGCTACCTGCTCGACAAGAAGCCGAGCCAGCAATACGGCATCCTGTACGACAGGCTGATCAACGTGATTCGGGCCCAGATCCCCGCCGACGTCGAATCGATCTACGCGAAGGTCACATCGATTTCGACCAGCGCCGAGCGGCAAAAACTCGTGCTGTCGAATGGCGAGGAAATCTCCGCGCGTCTCGTCGTGCTGGCCAACGGATTGAACGTCGGGCTGCGCCGCTGGCTCGGAATCGAACGCCGAATCGTCAGCGCGTGCCATTCGGTTTCAATCGGATTCAATCTGCTCCCGGTGGGCCGCCCGTGCTTCGACTTTCCGGCCCTCACCTATTTCTCGGAGCGGACCAGCGAACGGATTCCCTACCTGTCGCTGTTTCCGATCGGCGATACGATGCGGGCCAACCTGTTTGTCTATCGCCAGATCGACGATCCCTGGCTGCAGCAGATGCGGCGCGCGCCGCAAGCCACGTTGAACGCGGCGATGCCGAGGCTTCGCCGCATCACCGGCGAGTTCGAAATCGCCGGAGACATCAAGGTCCGGCCGGCCGACCTCTATGTCAGCTCGGGCCATCGCCAGCCCGGCGTCGTTCTGGTTGGCGATGCCTTTGAAACCACCTGCCCGGTCAGCGGAACCGGCACCGACAAGGTGTTCACGGACGTCGAGCGGCTCTGCAACGTCCATATTCCGGCATGGCTGGCGACCGACGGCATGACCGAAACCAAGATAGCGGCGTTCTACGACGATCCGGTCAAGACCGCATGCGACGCCTGGTCGATCGCCAAGGCCTATCATTTTCGCTCGGTGTCGATCGAGCACGGCATTTACTGGCGTGCCCAGCGCTGGGCGCGGTTCCTGGCGTGGTTCGGTAAAGGCACGTTGCGGCGGCTCGGGCATCGGCTCGGCGCGGGACTGCACGCTCAGTCCTCGTCGTCGTCATCATCGTCGTCGCTGTCGCCGTCGGCCTGATTGGCCGCGTCATGCGGCGTGTGGCTCTGATCGTCCCAGAGCCTTCGATACATGCCGTTGGCGGCGAGCAGCTTGGCATGCGAACCGCGTTCGATCGCCTTGCCGCCCGATATCACGATGATCTCGTCCATCTCGACCACCGAGGTCAGGCGGTGGGTCGAGAAGATCATGGTGCGGCCCTTGGCAAGCTTCAGCAGCGTCTTGTTGATCGCCGCTTCCGTGGTCTGATCGAGCGCCGAAGTCGCCTCATCGAGCAACAGGACCGACGGATCGCGGACGATGGCGCGGGCAATCGCGATACGCTGGCGCTGTCCGCCCGACAGCGTATCGCCGCGCTCGCCGACCGAGGTGTCGTATTTTTGCGGAAGGCTCATGATGTAACGATGGATTTCGGCCTTGCGCGCGGCCTGCTCGACCTCCTGGTCGGTCGCCCCCTCTTTGCCGAGGCGGATGTTTTCGCGGATCGACATGTTGAACAGCATGTTTTCCTGGAACACCACCGCCATGCTCCGGCGCAGCGATTCGCGGGTTACCTTTCGGATATCGACGCCGTCGATGGTGACGCGCCCTTCATCCGGGACATAGAGGCGAAGAATCAGATTGAGCAGCGTGCTCTTGCCGGAACCGCTGGGGCCGACGATGGCGATGGTCTTGCCGACATTGAGTTTGAGGCTGAGATTGTCGAGAACCGGCGATTGGCTGCCTTCGTACTGGAATGTCACGCGATCGAAGGTGATGTCGTTGGTGATGCGCGGCAAATCCGGCGCGCCGGGACGATCGGCGCCGCGGGTCGGCTCGTCCAGCAGTTCCTCAATGTGGCGCACCGCCGCCGCCGACTGGATCGACACCGGGATGAAATGCATCAGGTGGGCGATATTGTAGGACACTTCCCAGAACGCGCTTTCGAAGGTCACGAAGGTCCCGATGGTGATCTGGCCCTTGGTGGCGAGATAGGCGCCGAGCGCCAGCACCACGAGGTGCAGCAACAGCACCGAAATCGTGACCGTGCGCTCCACCATGGTCGACAGAAACGCCGCGGCGGCGATTTTCCGGCGCGCGTCGTCGTTGCGCATCGTGAACCAGCCGAGCGTGCGGCGCTGCAGGCTGAACGCCTTGACCACCGCCTGCGCGGCGACGTTTTCCTGCACCATGCCGAGAAGCGCGGATTCATTGAGCTTCTGCTCGTAATTCGCCTGCACCGCCTTCGGCGTCAGGATTCGCGGGCCAATCAGCGTGATCGGGAATACCAGCAGCGATACCGCGGCGAGCTGCCAGTTCAAGAACAGCATCAGAATGATGCCGGCGATCAATTCCATGAACGGCAGCGCCGCGCTGTTGGCAAAACTCTTGACCGAACCTTCGAACGCCGACAGGTCGATCGAGAAGCGCGACAGGATTTCGCCGCGCTTGGTGCGCGCGAAATACGCCGACGGTAAATTCTGGACATGTTCGAACAGGCGCGCGCGCACGTCTGAAATCAGCGATGCCGCGAGCTTGGCGTCCCATCGCTCATACCAGACCGCAACGATCGAGGTGACAATTCCCGCCACCGCCAGCACCGACAGAATCTCGACCAGCGCCTCGAAATCCTCTTCACCGAGGGCATCGTCGATCAGGAATTTCAGGCTCAGCGGCATGATGACGTTGAACAGCGTCTCGACGAAGACGCCGAGGCTGACGAATGCCAGGATCCTCTTGTAGTTTTTCAGGAACGGTTTGACGAACGCATAGACCGTCGCCAGCGCGCCGGCGGCTTCCTTGGCCGTAAAGACGACGAGTTCCTCGTCATCCTCGTCATCCTCAAGATCGAGTTCGTCGTCGTCGTCGTCGTCGGCCGGTGACGCCGCCGCCGGCTTGCCGCCGGCGCGGTTCGCTGCACCGGCGACGAGCTTTTCATCGAGCGCGGACGCAGCCGGATCATCCGCGGCAGCGGCGATCGGATCATCCGGTGATGGAGGCCTGGACGCCATGAAAACCAACCGAAGCTGCACGGCCGGCATGACCGCAAAATCGACCCGGTGGTTCTACGCGTTCGGCAAAGCAACTGCCAACAACTTTCCACCGGGCGTCCCGTGTCCGCGGGACGGCGATTTGGATCGGTTCAATCGTCAGCGGTGATCTTGTCAAAGAAGGAGTAGCGCAGGCTCTCGGAGTCCGCATACCACTCGCCGGGTCCCTTGTCGGCGGCCAGCGTCACCGCCCACAGCGCATCGGTGCAGTCGCGGCGATGCATCGACAGGTCGAATCCGTTGCTGAAAAACAGTTCCGACCATTCCCACCAGGTGCCAAGCTTCCTGACCCCGCGCAGCAGATCGTAGCGATCGATCAGTGCCGGCGCCATATCCGACGTCACCGATCCGAATATCAGGCCCGACTTCATGACCCGGTTCAGTTCGCGAACGGCGCGCGGTACCTGCTTTTCCGCGACATGGCACAGGCTGGTCTCGAACACAAAATCGAATTCGCCATCCCTGAACGGCATGTCGACGATCGATCCGAGCTTGTTGAATTTCTTCAGCGCCTTCGGCGTTTTGGCGTGTATCGCGCGGTTGTTCTCGATGCCCCATGCATCGATCCCGCGGGCGCGCAGCGCGCCCACCAGTTCTCCGCTGGCTGACCCGGCCACCAGCAATTTGTAACCCCTGACCCGGCTCCAGACGATCTTGATGAGGTCGGTCAGATAGGCCGGATCGGTAAACCGGCTCCAGACCTCGCTGTAGGGGCCGAGCCCGCGATAATTCCTGAAATAGTCGCGATCAATCTTGTCGGAGACGGGCTTGCCGGAAGCAGCGCCGGCACCCTGCCCGCGCGCGCGGCGCAGCCGCATCATCTCGGTGACGATGATGTCGGTCGCGGCATCGGAGGAATCCAGCAATCCGTTCAGTGTCGAATCGAACAGATAGTCGCCGACCACGACCAGGCCGGGATGCTGTCTCGGATCGGGCCGGTGATTCGTCATCACGTCGCGCGCCGGCATGCCGCCGGGAAGCGCGTTCACCGATGAGAGCCAGCGGTGGATCTTGCCTTCCACGAAATGGGCGCGCGCATCGCCGAGCGAGGCCGGCAGCGACTTCAGCGCGGCATCGATCAGTTCCTGGTCGCCGAGATTGGCGAAAGCCAGCGCATCGGAGCCGGCGATCAGCCAGTTCAGCACGCCGTGCTTGCCGACGTCGTGGCGGGCGCCTTCGTTATAGACGCAGCAGCCGCCGAACGCCTCCGACATGAACCATGCGCCCGGAATCTTGTCGCCCCAGAACGGCGCGTCGAACAGGATCGAAACCCGCAGATAATGCGCGGGCCGATCGAAATAGGCGATGTGCTTGACCATCGACTTGCGCAATTGCTCGCCGTCCCAGCGCATGGTGGCGAGCCAGGAGTGCGGCAGGCACATCACCACGAGATCGAAATCGCGGGTCTCCGGCCCCTTGCCGTTCATCATGTTGAGCTGATAGCGGCCGGCCGCGGTCTTGCCGATCTTGAGCACCCGGTGATTGAGCTGGATATCCGCATCGACCTCGGACTGCAGGCAGTCGATCAGCTGCTCGTTGCCGTTCTGGATCGAATACAGGCCGATATAGCCGTCGACATCCATCACGAAGTTCTTCAGCGCGTTGAGCCCGTTGGTGTTGTGGCTCTCGGTGGCGAGATCGGACCGCGCCATGGTCTTGAAGAAGCGCTTGGCGGTGGCATCCTCGACCTCGCGGTCGAGCAACGCCTCGCAGGTGATGTAGGCCCATGGATGCTCGTTGTCGTGCGCGCCGACGCCTTCGTAATATTCGATCGGGGACACCATTTCGGTGCAGCGCTTGCGGAACGCCTCGATGGCGTCGGCGGTCTTGGCGCCATATTTGCGGCGCATGCCCGGCACGTCGTCGAGCAATTCGCCGTCGAGCTGGACCTGCTCGGCGTCCATCGGAATGGTCTGCAGGCCGAAATGCTGGATCAGCTCGCGCAGCGGATCGGGGCCGGTCATCGAGTAATCGTAGATCTCGGCGACGCCGGCTTCGTACATCGCGGGCGCGGCGTCGAATTTGCGCGTCAGAACCTTGCCGCCGACGCGGTCGGATGCCTCAAAAATGGTGACACGACAAAGCTCGCCCAGTTTCTTTTTGAGATACCAGGCACTCATCAGGCCGCCGGGGCCACCGCCAACGATTGCAAGATCCAACATCAATTTCCAAGTGTTTCCGGCGACCCTGCCGCGGTCCGCCAGCTGCCGCGGGCCCGCGGTCTAAGTCGTTTGAGACGAAGCGCTTTTTTCCCTGAAGGAAAGATGAACGAACAACGCTAGCAGAACCAGAATAGCGAAAAAATAGCAAAAAAAGGCCGGCTTGCGCCGGCCTTCTTTCATTAAGATATTGAACTTTATGACTTATTCCGCGGGCGGCAGCGCCAGCGGTTCGACCTCGGGAGCCGCAGGCACGATGGTGGCCTGCTTTTCGCGCTCGTCCAGAATGAGCTTGTCGCGCTTGACGGCGACTTCCCGGATCTTGGCCATCGAGGCACCGGTGCCCGCCGGAATCAGGCGGCCGACGATGACGTTCTCCTTGAGGCCTTCCAGCGGGTCCACCTTGCCGTTGACGGCGGCTTCGGTGAGCACGCGGGTGGTCTCCTGGAACGAGGCCGCCGAGAAGAACGAGCGGGTCTGCAAGCTCGCCTTGGTGATGCCGAGCAGTACCGGCGTTCCCGTGGCGATCTTCTTGCCCTCTTCCTTGGCCCTGGCGTTGAGCTGGTCGAATTCGATCTTGTCGATCTGTTCGCCCGAGATCATGTCGGTCTCGCCCTGGTCGGTGATCTCGACCTTCTGCAGCATCTGACGGACGATCACTTCGATGTGCTTGTCGTTGATCAGCACGCCCTGCAGCCGGTAGACCTCCTGGATTTCGTTGACCAGATAGGCCGCGAGCTCCTCGATGCCCTTGATCGCCAGAATGTCGTGCGGCGCCGGATTGCCCTCGACGATGAAGTCGCCCTTTTCGACGATATCGCCATCCTGCAGATGGATGTGCTTGCCCTTCGGGATCAGGTACTCGCGCGTCTCCTCGTTCTTGTCCATCGGCTCGATCGAGATGCGACGCTTGTTCTTGTAGTCGCGGCCGAAGCGGATCGTGCCCGCGATTTCCGCGATGATCGCCGCGTCCTTTGGCTTGCGGGCCTCGAACAGTTCCGCCACCCGCGGCAGACCGCCGGTGATGTCACGGGTCTTGGCGCTCTCGGTGGAGATACGCGCGAGGATGTCGCCGTTCTTCACCTTGGCCCCGACATCGACCGAGAGGATCGCGTCGACCGACAGCATATAACGGGCCTCACCGCCACGCGCGAGCTTGAGAATCTTGCCGTCCTTGCCCTTGACGACGATGGCCGGACGCAGATCCCCGCCGCCACGCGTGGTGCGCCAGTCGATGACGACGCGCTTGGCGATGCCGGTGGATTCGTCGAGCGTCTCCGAGATCGACTGCCCTTCCACCAGATCCTCGAATCCGATGGTGCCGTCGACTTCGGTGAGGATCGGACGTGAGTACGGATCCCACTCCGCGATGCGCTGGCCGCGCTTGACCGTATCGCCTTCATCGACGTGCATGCGCGCGCCGTATTGAATGCGGTGGGTCGCACGCTCGGTGCCGTCGGCATCGCTGATCGCCACCACCATGTTGCGGACCATCGCGACCAGAATACCTTCGCTGTTCTTCGAGATGGCCTTGTTCCTGATCGTCACCTTGCCGTCGAAATTCGACTCGATGAACGACTGCTCGTTGATCTGCGCCGCGCCGCCGATGTGGAACGTACGCATCGTCAGCTGGGTGCCGGGTTCACCGATCGACTGCGCGGCGATGACGCCGACCGCCTCACCGTGATTGACCGGCGTGCCGCGGGCAAGATCGCGGCCGTAGCATTTGCCGCAGATGCCGTTGACCAGTTCGCAGGTCAGCGCCGAGCGGATCTTCACCTCCTGGATGCCGGCCTGCTGGATGGCGTCGACGTGGGTCTCCTCCATCAGCGTGCCGCGCTTGACCACGATCTTGTTGGTCGCGGGATCGCGCAGATCCTCGCCCGCGGTGCGGCCGAGAATACGCGACGCCAGCGAGGCGACGACGGTGCCGGCATCGATGATGGCGCGCATCTTGATGCCGAGCTTGGTGCCGCAATCGTCCTGCGTGATGATGCAGTCCTGCGCGACGTCGACCAGACGGCGCGTCAGGTAACCCGAATTGGCGGTCTTCAACGCGGTATCCGCCAGACCCTTGCGGGCGCCGTGGGTCGAGTTGAAGTATTCGAGCACCGACAGACCTTCCTTGAAGTTGGAAATGATCGGCGTCTCGATGATCTCGCCAGACGGCTTGGCCATCAGCCCGCGCATACCGGCGAGCTGACGCATCTGCGCCGGCGAACCGCGCGCGCCCGAATGCGCCATCATGTAGATCGAGTTGATCTCCGATTCGACGCCCTTGGCGTTCTTCTTGGTCGAGGAGATCTCCTTCATCATCTCCTTGGCGATTTCTTCCGTCGCCTTCGACCAGGCGTCGACCACCTTGTTGTATTTTTCGCCGTGGGTGATCAGACCGTCATTGTACTGCTGCTCGAAATCCTTCGCCAGCGTACGCGTGGTGTCGACGATCTTCCACTTGCCGTGCGGCACGACCATGTCGTCCTTGCCGAACGAGATGCCGGCCTTGAACGCGTTGTAGAAGCCGAGCGCCATGATGCGGTCGCAGAAGATCACCGTCTCCTTCTGACCGCAGTGACGATAGACCTGATCGATCACGCCGGAGATTTCGCGCTTGGTCATCAGCTTGTTGATGACGTCGTAGGAAATCTTCGGCGACTTCGGCAGCACGTTGCCGAGCATGACGCGGCCCGCGGTGGTCTCGATCCAGCGCTTGGAGGTCTTGCCGGTTTCGTCCATGCCGTCCCAGCGATAGCGGATCTTGGTATGGAGGTGGATCACCTTCGAATGCAGCGCGTGCTCGAGCTCTGCCATGTCGCCGAAGATCTTGCCTTCGCCGGCCAGACCTTCACGCATGATCGACAGGTAATACAGCCCGAGAACGATGTCCTGCGACGGCACGATGATCGGCTGACCGTTGGCCGGATGCAGGATGTTGTTGGTCGACATCATCAGCACGCGCGCTTCCAGCTGCGCTTCCAGCGACAGCGGAACGTGCACGGCCATCTGGTCGCCGTCGAAGTCGGCGTTGAACGCCGCACAGACCAGGGGATGCAGCTGGATCGCCTTGCCTTCGATCAGCACCGGCTCGAACGCCTGGATGCCGAGACGATGCAGCGTCGGCGCGCGGTTCAGCAGCACCGGATGCTCGCGGATCACCTCGTCCAGGATATCCCAGACCTCCGGACGCTCTTTTTCGACCAGCTTCTTGGCCTGCTTCACCGTGGTGGACAGACCCTTGGCGTCGAGCCGCGAATAGATGAACGGCTTGAACAGTTCGAGCGCCATCTTCTTCGGCAGGCCGCACTGATGCAGCCGCAGTTCGGGACCGACCACGATCACCGAACGGCCGGAATAGTCGACGCGCTTGCCGAGCAGGTTCTGCCGGAAGCGGCCCTGCTTGCCCTTGAGCATGTCGGCCAGCGACTTCAGCGGACGCTTGTTGGCGCCGGTGATGACACGGCCGCGGCGGCCGTTGTCGAACAGAGCGTCGACGGCCTCCTGCAGCATGCGCTTTTCGTTGCGGATGATGATGTCGGGCGCGCGCAGCTCCATCAGCCGCTTCAGGCGGTTGTTGCGGTTGATGACGCGGCGGTAGAGATCGTTGAGATCCGAGGTCGCAAAGCGGCCGCCGTCGAGCGGCACCAGCGGACGCAGGTCCGGCGGAATCACCGGCACCACGGTCAGGATCATCCATTCCGGCTTGTTGCCGGAATAGCGGAATGCCTCGACGATCTTCAGGCGCTTGGCGAGCTTCTTGTGCTTGATGTCGGATTCGGTTTCCTGCATCTCGACGCGCAGCGAGGCCTCGAGCTTTTCCAGCTCAAGTCCCTTCAGCAGTTCGCGGATCGCTTCGGCGCCGATCATGGCGGTGAAGCTGTCCTGGCCGTATTCGTCCTGCGCCTTCAGATACTCGTCTTCCGACAGCAGCTGACGGTCCTTGAGCGCGGTGAGGCCGGGCTCCAGAACGACGTAATATTCGAAATACAGAATCCGCTCGAGATCCTTCAGCGTCATGTCGAGCAAAAGGCCGATACGCGACGGCAGCGACTTCAGGAACCAGATATGCGCGACCGGCGCGGCCAGTTCGATATGGCCCATGCGCTCGCGCCGGACCCGCGACAGCGTCACTTCGACCGAGCACTTCTCGCAGATGATGCCCTTGTACTTCATGCGCTTGTACTTGCCGCACAGGCACTCGTAATCCTTGATCGGCCCGAAGATGCGCGCGCAGAACAGGCCGTCACGCTCCGGCTTGAAGGTGCGGTAGTTGATGGTTTCCGGCTTCTTGATCTCGCCGTAGGACCACGACAGAATCTTCTCCGGTGACGCGATTGAAATCCGGATCTGGTCGAAGACCTGAGCCGGCGTCGTCGGATTGAAGAGATTCATAATTTCTTGGTTCATCGTCTTCTCCTCGCGTGCCGATCGTCACCGGCAGCAAATTCGAAATTCTGCTTTAGCCTCGCACCCTGCTCAACGTCCGAGCGGAGCGCGGATACCCGGCCATCTGTGCGAAGACGCGCTTCGCGCTTTTGGCCGGGCATGACGCTTTTGAGTTACTCTGCCGCCTCGGAGGTCGGGCCGCCGACCTTGGAATTGTGCAGGTCGACGTTGAGGCCGAGCGAGCGCATTTCCTTGACCAGCACGTTGAACGATTCCGGGATACCCGCTTCGAACGTGTCGTCGCCGCGCACGATCGCCTCGTACACCTTGGTACGGCCGGCGACGTCGTCCGACTTCACGGTCAGCATTTCCTGGAGCGTGTACGCCGCGCCGTAAGCCTCGAGCGCCCACACTTCCATTTCGCCGAAACGCTGGCCACCGAACTGCGCCTTGCCGCCCAGCGGCTGCTGGGTAACGAGCGAGTACGGTCCGATCGAACGCGCGTGGATCTTGTCGTCCACCAGATGGTGCAGCTTGAGCATGTAGATGTACCCAACTGTCACCTTGCGATCGAAGGCGTCGCCGGTGCGGCCGTCATAAACGGTCGACTGGCCCGACGCATCGAGCCCGGCAAGCTTCAGCATCTCCTCGATGTCGGCTTCCTTGGCACCGTCGAACACCGGGGTCGCGATCGGAACACCGTGACTGAGATTACGGCCGAGTTCCATCAGCTCGGTATCGTTGAGCGATTTGATGGTCTCGTCGTCGCCGTAGATCTTCTTCAAGGTCTCCTTCAGCGGCTTGGTGTCCTGCTTGGCGGTCGCGAGATAGGCATCGACCGCCTGCCCGATACGCTTGCCGAGACCGGCGCACGCCCAGCCCAGATGGGTCTCGAGAATCTGACCGACGTTCATCCGGCTCGGCACGCCGAGCGGATTGAGCACGATGTCGGCATGGGTGCCGTCTTCCAGGAACGGCATGTCCTCGATCGGAACGATCTTGGACACCACGCCCTTGTTGCCGTGACGGCCCGCCATCTTGTCGCCGGGCTGAATCTTGCGCTTCACCGCGACGAAGACCTTGACCATCTTCATCACGCCGGGCGGCAATTCGTCGCCACGCTGCAGTTTCTCGACCTTGTCGAGGAAGCGCTGTTCAAGGCCCTTCTTCGATTCGTCGTACTGCTTCCGCATCGCCTCGATTTCGGCCATCAGCTTGTCGTTGGGCGACGCGAACATCCACCATTGCGAACGCGGATGCTCGTCGAGCACCGCGCGCGTGATCTTGGTGTCCTTCTTGAAACCCTTCGGACCGGCGATTCCCTGGCGGTTTTCCAGAAGCTCCGCCAGACGGCCGTAGACGTTACGGTCGAGAATCGCCTGCTCGTCGTCGCGGTCCTTGGCCAGACGCTCGATCTCTTCCCGCTCGATCGCCAGAGCGCGCTCGTCCTTGTCGACGCCGTGCCGGTTGAACACCCGCACTTCGACGATCGTGCCCTGCACGCCCGGAGGCACCCGCAGCGAGGTATCGCGCACGTCGGAAGCCTTTTCGCCGAAAATCGCGCGCAAAAGCTTTTCTTCCGGCGTCATCGGGCTTTCGCCCTTTGGCGTGATCTTGCCGACCAGGATGTCGCCGGCGCGGACTTCGGCCCCGATATAGACGATGCCGGCTTCGTCGAGATTCTTCAGCGCTTCTTCCGAAACGTTCGGAATGTCGCGGGTGATTTCCTCCGGACCAAGCTTGGTATCGCGGGCCATCACCTCGAATTCCTCGATGTGGATCGAGGTGAAGACGTCGTCCTTCACGATCCGCTCGGAGAGCAGGATCGAATCTTCGAAGTTGTAGCCATTCCACGGCATGAACGCGACCAGCACGTTGCGGCCGAGCGCGAGTTCGCCGAGATCGGTCGAGGGACCGTCGGCAATGATGTCGCCCTTGCTGACGAGATCGCCGACCTTCACCAGCGGACGCTGGTTGATGCAGGTCGACTGGTTGGAACGCTGGTACTTCATCAGCCGGTAGATATCGACGCCCGACTTGGTGGGATCGAGATCGTCGGTGGCGCGGATGACGATACGGGTGGCGTCGATCTGGTCGATCACGCCGGTCCGGCGTGCCGCGATCGCAGCGCCCGAATCGCGGGCAACCACGCCTTCCATGCCGGTGCCGACAAACGGCGCTTCGGCGCGCACCAGCGGCACGGCCTGACGCTGCATGTTCGAGCCCATCAGCGCGCGGTTGGCGTCGTCGTTCTCGAGGAACGGGATCAGCGCTGCGGCCACCGAAACCAGCTGCTTCGGCGACACGTCCATATAGTCGACCTTGTCCGGCGTGATCGGCAGCACTTCGCCGGCGTGACGGCAGACGATCAAATCTTCGGTGAAGCGGCCGCGGTTATCGAGCGGCACGTTGGCCTGCGCGACCCGGTAGCGGCCCTCTTCCATCGCCGAGAGATAGACCACCTCGTCGGTGACGCGGCCGTCCTTGACCTTGCGGTAGGGCGTTTCGACGAAGCCGTATTTGTTGACGCGCGCAAAGGTCGCGAGCGAATTGATCAGGCCGATGTTGGGGCCTTCCGGGGTTTCGATCGGGCAGATGCGGCCGTAATGCGTCGGATGCACGTCGCGCACCTCGAAGCCGGCGCGCTCGCGGGTCAGACCGCCCGGGCCAAGCGCCGAGAGACGGCGCTTGTGGGTGATCTCCGACAGCGGGTTGGTCTGGTCCATGAACTGCGACAATTGCGACGAGCCGAAGAACTCGCGCACCGCGGCGGCCGCCGGTTTGGCGTTGATCAGGTCCTGCGGCATCACGGTGTCGATATCGACACTGGACATCCGCTCCTTGATCGCGCGCTCCATGCGCAGCAGGCCGATGCGATACTGGTTCTCCATCAACTCGCCGACCGAGCGCACGCGCCGGTTGCCGAGGTGATCGATGTCGTCGATCTCGCCCTTGCCGTCGCGCAGATCGACCAGCGTCTTGATGACGGCGAGAATGTCTTCCTTGCGCAGCGTGCGATGGGTGTCGGGCGCATCGAGTTCGAGGCGCATGTTCATCTTGACGCGGCCGACCGCGGACAGGTCGTAGCGCTCAGAGTCGAAGAACAGCGACTGGAACATGGTCTGGGCCGAATCGATGGTCGGCGGCTCGCCGGGACGCATCACGCGGTAGATGTCGAACAGCGCGTCTTCACGCGTCATGTTCTTGTCGGCGTGCAGCGTGTTGCGGATGTAGGCGCCGACATTGACGTGGTCGATGTCGAGCAGCGGCAATTCCTTGTAGCCGTGCTCGTTGAGCGCCTTGAGCGACTTCTCGGTGATTTCCTCGCCGGCCTCGGCGTAGATTTCGCCGGTTTTCGGATTGACGAGATCCTCGGCCAGGTAGTTGCCGACCAGTTCCTCGTCGGACAGCCGCAGCGCCTTGAGGCCCTTCTCCTGGAACTGGCGCGCGGCGCGCACGGTCAGCTTCTTGCCGGCTTCGAGCACAACCTTGCCGGTGTCGGCATCGATCAGGTCGTTGATGGTGCTGTAGCCGCGGAAACGGGTGGCGTCGAACGGCACGCGCCAGCCATCCTTGGTCCGCTTGTAGGCGATCTTCTTGTAGAACGTGCTGAGGATGGTCTCGCCGTCGAGACCGAGCGCGAACATCAGCGATGTCACCGGAATCTTGCGGCGGCGATCGATGCGCGCGAACACGATGTCCTTGGCGTCGAACTCGATATCGAGCCAGGAACCGCGATAGGGAATCACGCGCGCGGCAAACAACAGCTTGCCCGACGAATGGGTCTTGCCCTTGTCGTGATCGAAGAACACGCCGGGCGAACGATGCATCTGCGAGACGATGACGCGCTCGGTGCCGTTGACGACGAAGGTGCCGTTCATGGTCATGAGCGGGATATCGCCCATGTAGACGTCCTGCTCCTTGATGTCCTTGACCGACTTCGCGCCGGTTTCCTCGTCGATATCGAATACGATCAGGCGCAGCGTCACCTTCAGCGGCGCCGCATAGGTCATGCCGCGCTGACGGCACTCGTCAACGTCGTATTTCGGGGGCTCGAACTCGTAACGGACGAATTCCAGCATCGATGTTCCCGAGAAATCCGAGATCGGGAACACCGACCGGAACACCGCCTGCAGGCCTTCGTCCAGCCGCCCGCCCGTGGGCTCGTCCACCATCAGGAACTGGTCGTACGATGCCTTCTGAACCTCGATGAGGTTCGGCATCTCGGCGACTTCCTTGATGTGTCCGAAGAACTTGCGAACGCGTTTGCGACCGGTGAACGTCTGCTGCGCCATCGTGGCCTCTCATTTCTTCGCCCGTCAGGGGCGAACCTTCCGGAGCGCGATTGGCATCGCCCCCGGGTTGAATTTCGATTCGCTCCTAAACCTGGAAGCCCCATTTCAGGATTTAAATCCTGAATCGAGCCGTCAGATTTTGAGAACGCAAAACGACGCGCGGGGCGCTTAACCGCACCCGCCCGTCCAAACCCGCCTCTTCACGGACTGAAAAAGCCCGAAATTGCCTGTCTCCCAACGGCTTGCGCAGAAACGTTGCCGTTCCCGCCGCCCACCGTGTTTTCGTGCTGCCGTCCCGATATGGGATGGCAATCGTGGAGATTCGAGGGGCAAGCCCGCTAATCCCCACACATTCTTGTGTACAACGTGCTCCCGGGTCGCCCCCGGGGGCACGTCTGTCGCTTTGCCTTCGTCGTGGCCGGGCTTGACCCGGCCATCCACGTCTTGTTGCCGATCCCCGGATCGGGCTGCGCTTGTCCGGGGCTGGAGCCGAAGCAAGCTTCGCTTACTTCAGTTCCACCTTGGCGCCGGCCTTCTCGAGCTGAGCCTTGATTTTCTCGGACTCGTCCTTGTTGACGCCTTCCTTGACAGCCTTGGGCGCGCCTTCGACGAGGTCCTTGGCTTCCTTGAGGCCGAGACCCGTGATGGCACGGACTTCCTTGATGACTTCGATCTTCTTCTCGCCGGCGGCAACGAGCATGACCGTGAACTCGGTCTTCTCTTCAGCCGGTGCAGCGGCGGCAGCAGCCGGGCCGGCCACCGCAACGGCGGCGGCGGCGGACACGCCCCACTTTTCTTCAAGGAGCTTTGCGAGCTCGGCAGCTTCGAGCACGGTGAGGCTCGAGAGGTCGTCAACAATCTTCTGTAAGTCAGCCATTGATCTATTTCCTTAAGCGTATTGGTTCGAACCAGGTTTGATTTGCGAAGGGGGTCAGGCCGCTTCGCTCTTTGAGGCATAGGCCTGGACGACGCGCGCGAGCTTGGCCGCGGGCGCAGTGGTGAGCTGAGCGATCTTGGTCGCCGGCGCCACCAGGAGGCCGAGGATCTTTGCGCGCAACTCATCGAGCGACGGCAACGCGGCAAGCGCCTTGACGCCGTTAACATCCAGGACGGTCTTACCCATCGATCCGCCGAGAATGACGAACTGCTCGTTCGTCTTGGCGAATTCGATGGCAACCTTCGGCGCCGCTACCGGATCGTTTGAAGTCGCGATCACGGTCGGCCCCTTCAACAGGGAACCGATGGCAACGACGTCCGTGCCTTCAAGAGCAATTTTGGCAAGACGGTTCTTCGAGACCTTCACCGATGCACCCGCCTGCTTCATCTGCATGCGCAGCTTCTGCATCTGGGCCACGGTGAGGCCGGAATAGTGGGCGACGACTGCAACGCTGGTGGTCTTGAACAGACCGTTCAGCGCCTCAACCGCGTCCTTTTTTGCCGCTCTTTCCACAGCAAGCTCTCTCCGGTTGGCGGCCTGTGCCTCACAGGCAGGACCGCCGGGTTACACCCATCGTCCCGCCTTAAACCTGACCTCAAGACATTCCAGTCTTCAGGACACGTCGGGCAGAACGACATTTGAAAAGCCTGCCCTCCCGAACCTGCTGGCGCGGGGTGTCGAGGTTCGAACCATATCCGCTGCCCGTCGCGGGTTGCGACGCAAAGCGAAATCCGGTCTTCACCCGTCTATGCAGGCCATGAATTAAGCCGTTGAAGAAACTTGCGTTTCACCGCGGGCGCCTGCAGTCTTGGACAGGATCGAGGCCTCCGGCAAGCCGAAAGACCCCTGCCCACATCCCCCGGAACGACGGCTTTCCCTTCCTTTCGAGCAATCCATACGGATGTCCTGAAAGGAATGGTCTCCTATCGTATCGGGTTTTCGGAATGCGAGCACAGACGTGCCAGCAACGGCCAGCACGCCCGGAAACCGCTCTTTAACGAGTCTTTTCCGGCTTGCCAAGCGCTAATTTCCGGCAATTCGGATGGTCCCGGCATTTGCACAAATTCAGTCCGGAATCGCCGATTTCAGGCGCCTCGAACCTCATAAGGCAGCGGCTTGCCCGCGAAAAACGCCTCGAGATTGGCGATCACACAGTCCTGCATCGCGACATGCGATTCGATGGTATGGCCACCGATATGCGGGGTCAGCACCACGTTGGGAAACGCGGTCAATGCATCCGGCGCGTGCGGTTCCTTCTCGAACACGTCGAGACCGGCCCCGGCGATGGTGCTGTCGGCGAGCGCCGTGACCAGTGCGGCCTGATCGATCACCGAGCCGCGCGAGATGTTGACGACATAGCCCTCGGCGCCAAGTTTAAGCAGGATTTCGGCGTTGACGGCGTGATGGGTATCGGCGCCGGCGCGAACCGCGATCATCAGCACGCTGCACCATTCCGCCAGCGCCTCGAGGCTCGGAAGATACTGATAAGGCACGTCATGCCGGCTGCGGCTGAAATAGCCGACCTCGGTTTCGAACGCCGCAAGGCGGCTGGCGATCTTGCGGCCGATCTCGCCCATGCCATAGACGCCGACGCGGCGGCCGGGATTGCCGGGCTGCGGACGCAACAGCGGCGAAGGTTTTGCCGAGGCCCAGTTGCCGCTGCGGACGTATTCGTCCGCCGGCAGCAGGCGGCGCGTCACCGCCAGCATCAGCGTCACCGCCAGGTCGGCGACCGCGGCCGCGTTCGCGGCCGGACTGTGGCCGACCGCGATCCCGCGTTTGGCGGCGGCGTCAAGATCGACGCCGTCATAACCGGTGCCATAGCAGACGATGGCGCGCAGCGCCGGCAGCGTATCCATGACATCCGCCCGCAGCGGCGTCCCGCCGGCCGTGATCATCGCCCGGACGCCAGAAAGCTGTTCCGCCGTAAAGACCTCGGCCGGCGGTTTGCCCGCGGCATCCATCAGGTCGAAGCGCTGGCCGATACGCGCCATCATCGCCTTGGGGAAGCGCGAGTAGATCAGGACGTCGAATGGCATCGGATGATTTCCTAACTCAAAAAAGAAGAGCGGAATCGGTTGCCCAATTCCGCCCTTGATTTGTTTTAGCCGTTCCCTTTAGCCGTTCCTGGAGTCCTAGCCGAGCAGGCTTCCCGGCTCAACCTTGACGCCCGGCCCCATGGTCGAGGAAACCGCCACGCGCTGGATGTAAGTGCCCTTGGAGCCGGCGGGCTTCGCCTTGGCGACCGCATCGGCGAGCGCCTTGACGTTCTGCACCAGCTTCTCTTCCGAGAACGAGGCCTTGCCGATCCCGGCCTGCACGATGCCGGCTTTTTCGACACGGAATTCGACCGAACCGCCCTTGGCGCCCTTCACGGCCGAGGTGACATCCATCGTCACCGTACCGATCTTCGGGTTGGGCATCATGCCGCGCGGTCCCAGCACCTTACCGAGCCGGCCGACCAGCGGCATCATGTCGGGGGTGGCGATACATCGATCGAAATCGATGGTGCCGCCCTGGACTTTTTCCACCAGGTCTTCAGCACCGACGACATCGGCGCCTGCAGCCTTGGCCTCCTCGGCCTTGGCACCACGCGCGAACACGCCGACGCGCAAAGTGCGGCCGGTGCCGTTCGGCAGCGTCACCACGCCGCGAACCATCTGGTCGGCGTGACGCGGATCGACGCCGAGATTGATCGCGATCTCGACCGTCTCGTCGAACTTCGACTTGGCGCGTTCCTTGACCATCTTGATGGCATCCGCGAGCGGATAAAGCTTCTCGCGGTCGACGCCCTCGCGGGCCTTCTTCAAACGTTTTCCGATTGCCATGACCCGTTACCCCGCAACTTCAAGACCCATCGAACGGGCGGAGCCCTCGACCATTTTCATGGCCGACTCGATGGAGTCGCAATTCAGATCTTTCATCTTCTTCTCGGCGATCTCGCGCACCTGCGCCTTGGTCACCGCGCCGGCCTTGTCGCGGCCCGGGGCTTTCGACCCGGACTGGATTTTGGCGGCCTGCTTCAGAAAGAACGACATCGGGGGGGTCTTCATCTCGAAGGTGAAGGAACGATCGGCGTAGATCGTGATCACCACCGGGATTGGGGTATTCTTCTCTTCCTTCTGCGTCTGCGCGTTGAACGCCTTGCAGAATTCCATGATGTTGAGGCCGCGCTGACCAAGCGCGGGTCCGATCGGGGGCGAAGGATTCGCCGCACCGGCCGGCACCTGCAATTTCAGGTATCCGGTCACTTTCTTTGCCATCTGTCACTCCTGTTATGCCGATCGAAACCGGCTGTTTCAGGTTTCGTGGTTCGGATCAAGACGGCTGGCGACCGCCTCGTCCTCCCACGACCTCTCTTGTGCGAAGACGCGCTTCGCGCTTTTGTACGTGAAGACGCAAGCTGCGCTTCACGCCTTTACGATCAGACCTTCTCGACCTGACCGAATTCCAGTTCGACCGGCGTGGCGCGTCCGAAGATCGATACCGCGACCTTCACGCGCGAGCGCGCCTCGTCGATTTCCTCGATGACGCCGGAGAACGATGCGAACGGGCCATCGGCCACCCGCACATTCTCGCCGATCTCGAACGACACCGACGCCTTCGGGCGTTCCACGCCCTCCTGCACCTGATGCAGGATCCGCATGGCTTCCGCCTCCGAGATCGGCATCGGCTTGTTTTCCGCGCCGAGGAAGCCCGTCACCTTCGGGGTGTTCTTGATCAGATGAAAGGCTTCGTCGGTCAATTTCATCTTGACCAGCACATAGCCCGGGAAAAACTTGCGTTCGGCGTCGATCTTGCGGCCGCGGCGCACTTCGGTGACCTTTTCGGTCGGCACCAGCACCTGCTCGAACAGCTCTTCAAGCCCGCGCTGCTTGGACTGCTCGCGGATCGACTCCGCAACCTTCTTTTCGAAGTTCGAATAGGCATGGACGATATACCAGCGCTTATCCATCGTTTGTGTTCCGGCGCTTGCCATCAGTGAATGCCGAGCAAAAAGGTGACGAGGTAACGGATAATCTGATCCGCGGCGAAAAAGAAAATCGAAGCCAGGGCCACCATCACGAATACCATGATGGTGGTGATCGTCGTCTCACGGCGTGTCGGCCAGGTGACCTTGGCGGTCTCCGAGCGCACTTCCTGGAGGAATTTGAACGGGCTGAAAGCCATTCGTCGGTGATCCCAGTCCGTCGTTGCGACGATTGGTGGTTTAAGGAATCCGAACAGCCCTCTAGCGCCCAGCCCTCTCTTGAAGGATGAGCCGGCAAGCGGGCTCGATTGTTCGGGG
>Ga0302326_10006042_pt1 | contig 27321 bp, 24 predicted proteins | sample Palsa_T0_3_FD_202264 | JGI IMG/M metagenome (GOLD analysis project Ga0302326, IMG submission 202264) | Peat permafrost microbial communities from Stordalen Mire near Abisko, Sweden - Palsa_T0_3 | ecosystem: Environmental > Terrestrial > Soil > Palsa > Peat permafrost | place: Sweden: Abisko... | reverse complement strand
CTGCCGCTCGTAACGAACCCAACCGCCGCATCGGAGACCGTCCAGCCAGACTGCTCGATCCACGAACCTGGAGTCGTCTCGGCCGGCGCAGGGAGCGACCACCAGACTGCTGCTCGAAGTCGACCGCTTCCTGGAGCAGAAGCCGAGGCCTCAGACCTGCTGCGGCGACGTTGCGGAAGCCACGGCGGAGTGCTTCAGAGTTCCGCTTCGGCCCGATCGTTAGGGCGGGGCCTGCTAGCAGGAGATCCGACGCGTGGCCGGTTCCCGCGCGTTGCGGGCTGACACCACCCGCGACGGAGCGCTCGTCGTGCGGTCAGAGCAGCAACTGCTGCTGGTCGTGCTGAAGGCGACCGGATGCCATTATCAATGCGTGATGCGACGGGCTGTCGGCTCGGCACGCCGCCCACTTGTACCCGCTCTACCGCCGACGTGATCGGCGTCGCCCGAAGGAGTTTCGCGATATGGCCACGTTCGTTCTTGTCCACGGCGGGTGGAGCGGCGCCCACGGGTTTCGCAAGGTGCGGTCGTTGCTCCGCGCCGCTGGGCATGAGGTCTTCACCCCGAGCCTGACAGGCATCGGGGAGCGGGCACATCTCACCAGCCCGAGCGTCAATCTCACCACTCATATTCGCGATGTCGTGAACGTCGTGCTCTACGAGGACCTTGACGACATCACGCTTCTGGGGTTCTCCTACGGAGGCATGGTCGTCACCGGCACTCTGGACCACATCGCCGACCGAGTGAGCCACCTCGTCTACCTCGACGCCTTCGTGCCCGCCAGCAGCGACACGGTGGCTGGGTTGGCTGGTCGCGGGGTGACCCCGACGATCACGCTCGATGCCGACTGGCTCGTGCCACCACCGCCGCGGGAATTCGATGACGCCGACGAAGCGGCTTGGCAGAACGAGCGTCGGACGCCGCACCCGCTCGGTTGCTTCACCGAGCCAGTCCATCTGGCCCAGCCCCTGGAGCGCTTTCCGTTCACCCGCACTTACGTCAAAGCCACCGCAGAGAAGCCGGACGCCCCCGGCTCAGATGTCTTCTGGTCAGCAGCCGAGATGGCCAAGGCATCGCCCGCCTGGCGCTACCGGGAAATCGCGACCACCCACATGATCGCTAGCAACCGCCCCGCCGATCTCGCTCGACTGCTGCTCGAACTCGCCTGAGGCCCAGCAGCGTCGGTACTTTCACCGATCGACCACTCGCACCGCTCTTCAAACCCGAGGCGGGCACAGCGGTACGCCGCCGCTTCCCTATCACGAAGCAGGGGGTGGCCTCAGCGGCTCTCGAGGCCGGCGGTCTGGCTTCTCCTTCGAGCCTGGCGTGATCGAAGCAGGAGCGGAGAGCCTGCGCCTGGTACGGCGACAGAGCGGCGGTGTCCGATCCACGGGCGACGCTGCGCCTATTCGTCCCGAGCGTCAGCGGCTTGCGCCGGCGTGCTCGAGGCTGCGAGCATCGTGTTGATGGATCCTCGCCTGGTTGCCGCGGTGCAGAACAACGCTTGCTGGTGCGACATCGTCTGCCGGTCACACGGTGTGCCGACCGTGCGGTCAGAGCAACTGTGGATCGCCCCGGAGGGGTCGCCACCCCTGTACCCGGACGCGGTGACGCTCGCGCCGCAGCTGGCAGCAGACTCCGTGCTGAGGCGAATCGACAACGGTCCCGGTTGCTCGGTGAAGGACAGCTTCGCCGACCTCGACCTCTCATCGCACGGCTTCACCGTCTTATTGGACGCGTGGTGGCTGTTCCGGGGGCCGGCTTCGCCGCGGACACGTCCGCGACTTGGCTGGCAACCGATCACGAGCGAAGACGACCTCAAGCGATGGGCCGTCGCGGCTGATCTGGAGGGGATCATTCGTCCTGAGCTTCTCCGCGACCGAACGGTCCATGTTCTCGCGGTGCGCGACGGGCAAGCTGTGACGACAGGAGCGATCATCAATCAGACCGGCGCGACGATCGGGATCTCGAACGTCTTCACCACCGTGGCTACTCCCGCGTCAGCGTGGCGGGACTTGCCCGCTGCCGTCGGCGACGCGATCGCCCGCGTCCCAATCGTTGGGTACGAGCACGGAAACGCGCTGGCGGCCGCGGCGCAGAGCGGCTTCGAACCAGTCGCGCCGCTGCGGGTGTGGCTGAAACCTGGGGCGTGACCCGCGCCGTGCATTCCATGCACAGCGCGCCGGGCCGCATCGGCGCGTCGCCGAGCGCCAACACGCGCTTGAGGCGACGCGGACACTCGCGCCGGTCTGATCAGACCAGGGGGCGCCTGCTGCTGGACGCCAGCCGCCCGGGCGCCGCGGCCGCCCTGTTTCTCGTCGCGTCTGTCATCCGGTCCTCCGGCGCTGCCCAGCGTGATGCGGCTGCTCGGCAACCGCGCGTGGTGTCTGCCCGGAGGCCTCGCTTGGCGGCCCTGGATCGACGGCGGGGTCTGGCGTGTCGTCGGGGACCGGATCAAGAACCGGGACGACGCTTCGGAAATGACGGTGGGCGAGAGCGACCACCGCTGCAAGTCCGAAGATGAGCGCCCCGAAGATGACGTACAGCCAGAAGGGCGGGCCGGCTGGCGGAGGCGGCCGCGGCGCCGGAGCGGGCTGAACGTACGGCCCGGACGGATGCGCCAGCGCCACCCCATGCAGCCGCGCGCTCACGGCCCCAGACCGCCCGCCACGCGGGCGCACCCCCGCGGCGGAAGGCACCGCCGAAGACGTGAAGGTCACGAGGACCGCCAGCGCGGCCAGGCAGGTTCGTCGGTGTCTGCGGACGCTCACCAGGCACCCCTTGTCCGGTGGGGGGCGCCCACCTGACGCTGATCGCATGACCAGGGACTCCATGACATCACCGGTAGGCCGGTGAAGCGTGCACACCAAGACCACCAGCACTCGGGCAACCCCGAAATTGCGCCGTCGCTTTCCATGCCTCTCAACATCGGCTGGCAATCACCAGGGCCCCCATCCGCTGCTGCTTTCGCCTGATGCGGGATTCTTCGCCAGCGCGCCGAGGCAGTGCTCCCATCGCATAGGGGCAGTCTCGACTTCGGCCACCGAGACTTCTCGAATCACGAATCACCGGCCGTCTCAGGCGGCAGCTGCCGCGTTGAGCGGACTGCTGCTCCAGGTCCTCAAACAAACGAAGCGGAAGCCGCCGCTTCGTGGCCGGCTCGGCGACGAAGGAGCCGTCTCAGCGGCGGCTGATCTGCGCGCCGGAGGCATGCAGCTTGATGCGGCTGTCTGCGCTCTTGACGCCGTCGGCAGTCAGCTGCTTGAGCACCGCCTCTTGGGTGATGACCGCCAGAAAACCCTCTACGCCCGTTCTGAGTTCACGGGCTCGCGGTGCGCCTGCGTGGGGCCGGTGCTGGGCTCGGGTCGTTCAGCGCTTGGAGCGCGGAGATGGCCTGTCGATGCGGCCGCGGTCAGCTGAGCGACGGTCTGGCTGATGTCCATGTCATGTGTCAGCAAGCGAGCCGCAGCTTTGCGGTGCCAGTACCGATCAGCCTTGCCATCCAGGTTAGAAACGAGTCGAGTCGAGGCGAGGCATCGGCGACCGCACTGGCCACGACGTCAAGTACGCGGGTTTGAGAGTCAGCTCTAGATGGCGGAGCTCGGCCTCAGCAGCTCGAGGTCTGTCGCGGCGATCGGCTGCGCACATGCTCCGCGTCGCTTGAGAGCATATGCAGCGCCTGACCTGAAGAGTTCGGCTCAGGTCAACTGTCGTCAGCTGAAGCCAGCTGCTGACCCGTTACCCTTCGGCAAATCGCTCAGCTGAAGCTCTCCCGACTCAAATCGACCGTAGATCTTGTCCGCGTCGGATGGCTTCTTGAGCGAGCCTGGCGTCTCCCATTGCGGATTCTGAAGGTGGAGTGCCACGGCTGCGACGAACTGGTTGAATGCGCGCCATCCCACCTGGTCCCGTAGAGCCTTCCAGGCCGAGGACGCTACAGGCTCGTTCTTCGCCCGCCTTGCGTACACCTCACTTTCCTGATCTGCTCGGCAGTCTTCATAAAAAGCCGCCGCGACCTCGAGCATGCGCCGCTGCGCACGCAACACTTTCCACGCCGCTTTCGGCACATCACCACCGGGCCTGAACATCAAGCGCACTCCCCCGTGCGCCTGCCGAACGGCGTCAATAGCTTCTGAGCAGGCCTGGAGACGCCGCTCGCGCTCCTTTTCGTCGAAGAGGAGAATCTCGTTTCTGTGTTGCCTCTTGCCGTCCTGTGCCGCACGAGGGGGCCTAACAGCTCTTAGCCGCGCGAACGCGACTAGCGAGGCTGCGGCAAATTGCTCCGTTGTCGGCAGAAGAAACGTTCGTATCTGTTGCTGAGCATCGAATTGGTCTGAAAGCGCCTGTTGCTGACTCTCGAACTGCTGCGCCGCGCGCTTCTGCTGTTCCGCGAAGCGGTTGCTGAACTCCTGCTGCTCGCTTGTGAACCGGTTGCTGAGCTGCTGCTGCCTCATTCCAAACCACCCTGCGACCAGGGTTCCCACCGTGCCGCTGCCCACGAACGCTGCGGCAGCTGTCTCTGCAAATGTCAGCAACGTAGCCCCCTTCTTGCCGTTATACGAGAGGATCCTATCCCCGTTTGGGTAGCGGCGCAAGCCACACCGGCGGGACTTCAGGGGCGAAACGGAGCCAGTCGATGGGACCCGGTCGGGGACTCGACAGCCCCGCCGAGACTTCTGTGTTCACGAATCTGCGACAGCTTCCGCCGGCGTCGACAACGCCGGCTGAACTGCTGCTCTTGGTCGGCGGACGAGCTAAGCAGGAGCCGGCGCCCGGTTACCGGATCGGCGACTTTGCGGAAGTGTCGTCAGCGGGCAGAACGGTGGTCAAGATGTCGGTCCGTGCGTACCGCTGGGAGACGATCGCTTCAGGATTCGGTGCCCTCGGGCGGTTGGTAGGGCGGGGCGACGCCCCACCCCCACCGTGGGACCGGGGCGTGAGCCACCGTCTGGGCGCCGGGCTGAGAGTTGTGGAGCGCTAACCGCGTGCCCCACTCCGCGTAACCCATGATCGCTGCACGGAACTCAGGGTCGGCCGGCAGCCCGGCGTCGTCAGCCGCTCGGCTGAGCAGCGTTACGAACGCCAAGCGTTGTTCGGGGGTGATCGCGAGGTCGTGGTGGCGGGCGAGCATGTGCTCATAGCCGCCCTGGTGTTCGGTGTAGGCGGCGGGGCCGCCCATCACTTCGACCCACCAGTCGGTTACGTGGGCGCGATGCTCCTGGCTGACCTGGCCGCCGAACATCGCGGCGATGTCCGGAGTTTCGAGCTCGACGAGGTCATAGAACCGGTTCAGCCACCGCGCGAACGCTTCACGCCCGCCTCCCCAGCTGTAGATCGTCGGGGTTGCTTCACCCATCGCTGAGACGCTACCCGAACTTCTCCCACCTCGTCGACCTCTGCGGATTCCCGACAGCTGCGTCGGTATTGCATTGACAAACATCACTTCAATCGATATCTCTATATCGATGAGCGTCGATCTAGAACTTGCCCCAAAGACCAAGCGCCCCGCCGGGAAGCCGTGCTGCACACCGGTGGTCTACCCCGACGTCGACCGTGATCAGGCGGGCCGGATCGCGGAGGTCGCCAAGGCGCTCGGTGACCCCGTCCGGGTGCAACTGATCGACGTCTTGCGAAAACACGCCGGCAAGGTCTGCGTGTGCGAGCTGGTGCCGCTGTTCGATCTGTCTCAACCCACGGTGTCTCATCATCTGAAGGTGCTGCGTCAGGCCGGCCTGGTCGGGTCAGAGCGCCAGGGGCTGTGGGCCTACTACTACGTGATCCCCGACGCGCTGGCCGACCTCGCCGGCTGGCTGACCTAACCCGCCTCACGATCAAGGAGTTGTCGTGACCGTTCCCACTGACCAGACGGAACTGCGCGACGTCGTGCGCGCCAAGTACGCCGCCGCCGCGACCATCACCACCGAACGTAACGCCAGCTGCTGCTCAGTCGAAGGCGCGATCATCACCGACGAACCGCGCGAGCAGTTCGGCTCCCCGCTCTATGACCAGGCCGATCGTGAGCAGCTGCCCGACGCGGCGGTGCTCGCCTCCCTGGGGTGCGGCAACCCGATCGCGATCGTCGAGCTACGCCAGGGCGAGACCGTGCTTGACCTCGGCTCCGGCGGCGGGATCGATGTGCTGTTGTCGGCCAAGCGCGTCGGACCAAGCGGCTTGGCGTACGGGCTGGACATGACCGACGAGATGCTTGACCTCGCGCGGCGAAACCAGGCCGAGGCCGGGGTCAGCAACGTGCAGTGGCTGCGTGGCCACATCGAGCAGATCCCGCTGCCGGCCAACACGGTCGACGTGATCATCTCCAACTGCGTGATCAACCTCTCCGCCGACAAGCCCCAGGTGCTGCGCGAAGCCGCCCGGGTGCTCAAGCCCGGGGGCCGGTTCGCCGTCGCAGACGTCGTCGCTGACCCCGACATGGATCAGTCCACCCGCTCAGACATGCAGGCCTACACCGGATGTATCGCCGGGGCGCTGACCCGCGAGGAGTTCACCGACGCGCTGACCGCCGCCGGGTTGACCGACATCACGATCACCGAAACCCACCGCGTTCACGCCGCCGCCGCATCAGCCATCGTGCGCGCCACCAAGCCCGACCCCAGCTGCTGCTCGACGACCGCGCAGGCGTCCTGCTGTGAGCCGTCTGCCAAGGACGGCTGCTGCGACACCGCGGCGACCAGGCCAGACGGGTGCGGATGCCAGTAACCGACCAACCCATCACCCGTCCCGCAACGATCGGTGATCTGCACGCCGTCGTCGCGATCTACAACGCCGGGATCGCCGAACGCGTCGCGACCTTCGAAACCGACCCCCGAACCAAAGCCGACCTCGCCGGCTGGGCGACCGACGGCCAGCCGTTCGTCGCCGCCGAGCAGGCCGGCCGAGTGGTCGGGTTCGCACGCGCCGGCAGCTACTCAGACCGCTGCGTCTACCAAGGCGTCGGCGAACACGCCATCTACGTGCACCCCGACGCGCGCGGACAGGGACTCAGATACCGGCTGCTCACCGAGCTCTGCGCCGAGTCTGAACGCCACGGCCTCTACAAGCTCACCAGTCGTGTCTTCACCGACAACAGCCCCAGCCGTGCCGCTCACCAGGCCGCCGGCTTTGCAGAGGTCGGCATCCAGCGCCGTCACGGACTCCTCGACGGCCAATGGAAAGACTGCGTGCTGGTCGAACGGCTCCTCGGCGACGCTGCGGGCAGCTAAGCACTCGCTTCCCTTTCCACGAAGGACCAGCCACGCGTCCGGCCTCAGCTAAATGCCGGCGGATTTCTCCTTCGGGCCGTTCGGGTAGCGGAGCAGCAGCGCCGCCGACGTGGCTGGAGCGGCGACAATCCAGGAGTCGCTCAGCGAGAAGCGTCGGACGCAGCGACCCGTCGCCAATCGCGATGGGGGAGTTGCCAACGGCGGCGTCGCGTTGCTCTAAGAGAAGTGACTCAGGGCGTCGACGATGACGTCGAGGAGGCGTTGGGTTGTCTCCCCGTTCGGTAATCCGTGGTGCGGGTTGAACTCGGTGACCGTCAGCGCGCGCACACGCGCGTCGGCCAGCAACTCGACCAGCATCTCACGGCATGCCGCCAAGGAAGGGGCGGGGCCGCGATCCGTGTTCTCGGCAAGCGGCGCGTCGAGAAAGTCCACGAGGTCCACGTCGAAATGGACCGCGAGCGCATCGCATCCCGTGAGCGGGGCCAGCGCGGCACGGACGCTGCCCCGCGGGTCAGCCACGGTGCTGTGGACGTCGACCACCGGCAACCCTCGATCGGCGATCACCCCCGCCTCAAACTCCGTATGCGGTCCAAGCCCGAGGAAGCTGACCTGTTCGGACTTGAGCATCGGTCGGCGGCGGGCAAGCGCGGCGAGCTGCTCGACGGCGCCGTCAACGTCAAGCATGTGCGCCATTCCCATCCAGTCCAGGTCGCCGTCAATCGTGCTGGACGGCACATTGAGATCCGCGTGCCGATCCATGTAGATCACACCCAGCCGCTCGACGCGATCACAGAGCCCGGCAACGGTGCCGATCCCAACCGTGCAGTCGCCCCCGAGGACCAGAATCGTATCCTCGGCGGGAGCAGATCGAGCCGACGCAGCGACCTGTCCAGCGCGGTCGACGACCACGCCCGCGTGAGCCGCCCGCGGGTGCTCGCGGTCCGGCCGCCATCGAAACGGCGTCACCTGACCACCGCGCTGCACCGCCACACCAGCAGCGTTCAACCGTTGCACCAACCCGGCCTCCAGCAACGCGTCCGGACCATCCTCCTGACCAGGCGCGTCAGCACCAGCGCTCGTGGGTGCCTCGACGAGGGTCACCGTCCGCATCGGCGCATCATCCCACCTGCGCACCCCTGAGCAATTCGGCTGCGCCACCGGCCCCAACTTCCACTCGCACGAAAACCTAGAAGCCGTCGCCGCCGTCGCCGCCGTCGCCGGTGTCCCATTCGCTTCCGGATTGCGATGCCCTGGCCCCGCGATCATCACGTCCGCCTCTCAACCCGCGTATCGACGTTGGTCGACAGGAACGTCGGGCTGGTGTGAATCGCGATGCTCTCGTAGCGCTCGGGGCCGTGCGTGGAGAACGTATGTGGGGTGTGAGCCGGGATGACGACCGTCTGGCTGGCGTTGCCCTGCATCTGCTGATCGCCGACAAAGCGGAAGCTACGGCTGAGCGCCGCAGAGCTCCGCTTCCACCCGAGTGCTAGCAGCGGACGCTGCTAGCGGAGACCGACGCGCGCTCGGATTCCGCGCTTTGCAGGGCCGAGGGCCAAAACGCCGAGATGGTCTTCGCGCCATCAAAGTGGCCTGACCGCCGATTCGGAGGGGCCACGATGCTGCCATCGAGGACATCGCAGCCGAACCGTGAGACTCCGCCTCGCCGGATTCGACAGCGACGATCGCCACCGCTTATCGTCGTTCACGGCGAGCAAGCCGTCGGGAGGCCTGCCGGCTACTGCCGGGCGAGCAATGCACAACTCACGCCGATGACTCCTGGGAGGGTCCCGCTTGGTCGGCCCATGGCTGAGCACAGGCTGTCGCGGACTTCCGCTTGGTAGCCGTCGGCAGGCACGACTGCTTTACCCAAAGTCGCCAGCGTTGTTCAAGCGCCAGGATCGGTCTCCCGGCACGCATCTACTCCGGTGTTCAGGGTCTGACTGCGCCGCGGAGCGCCGCCGGCGTATGCCCGGTCTCGTGCCTGAGGACCCGGGAGAGGTGACTCGCGTCGGCGAAGCCTGTGTCGGCAGCAACCCGCGCGAGGCTCTGCTCGCCGCCCGCCAGCCGCTCGATCGCGTCGCGCGCGCGGAGCCGGATTCGGTGGCGCGAGACGGTGTAACCGGTGACGGAGCGGAAGACGCGGCTCAGGTGGTGAGGCGAGACCGACAACTCGCGCGCAAGCTCGGGAAGCGAGCGCTCTCGATCCGCGGCCAGCGCCTCGCGGACGCCGTCGGCGAGCGCGCGACGAGCCGTGGCCGTCGTCGCCCGGCCCGACGCCGCGCGGCGCGGATCACGCTGCGCAAGCGTGCACGCGATCAGCCCGAGCGAGCGCTCGCTCAGCTCGTGCGGGTCGCCGCCTCGCTTCGCGGTCGCCAGCAGAAGCCGGTGCTCGAGGTCGATCTCCGGCGGCGCCGGCAGCGGACCAGACGGCAGCTCGGTGTCCCCGCCGCACACGTCCGCCACCACCGAAAGCGCGAGAAACAGCTTGGTGCACGCGTCGCCGCGGTTGTCCAGGTGGTCATAGCGCTGCTCCTCGCCCGGGTTGATCGCGTAAGCGACGGTCGGGTCGAGCAGAGTCTCGACCCCGTTCGCGCTTCGGAGGAAGCTGCCCCGCCGCACAAACACCAGTGCTAGGCCCGGGGACGGCTCGCCGACCTGGCCGCGCCCGGCGCGGTGGCGGCAGGCGACGTCGGCGATCTCGATCCCATCGCCGCAGAAAACTGTTTCGAGGCGAAGCATGCGGAGCGATTATCCGCATTCGAGCACAAACGTCCAAGACGGCGCCGGCGCCAGGCGCCACGCTTTGAAGACCAACTCGAACTAGCGGGAGACGACATGGCCTCGATACCCAAGCAGATTCATATCGACACCGAGCCCATGACCGCCTGGGACGCTCTCCGCGACTTCGGTGCGCTGCACGAGCGCCTGGCCGGCGGCTTCGCGACCGACACGCGACTCGACGGCCGCGACCGGATCGTGACCTTCTTCAACGGCAGCGTCGTTCGGGAGCGGCTCGTCGCTCTCGACGACGAGGCGCGCCGGCTGGTGTGGTCGATCGTCGACGGGCCCTACGCGCACCACAACGGCGCAGCGCAGGTGCTCCCCGGCGACGACGGCGGCACAGTGTTCACCTGGACCACGGATCTGCTCCCCGACGAAGCCGCGACCCGCACCGCCGAGCTGATGGAGCTCGGCCTCAAAGCAGTCAAGCGTACCCTCGAGGGCGCCAGGCGACCCGCCTAGCCACGATCCTGGCGGCCAGCAAGTCGTTTTCGACCTGGAGCCGGCGCGCCTCCGCTACATCGGTCGCGACCGTGTCAGCGGCGGGTGTGCGTCCGACGGGCCGCTGCAATCCACGCGATGCGGGGGCGTCGGCGTCCGCGTGGGGATGTCCTTGTCAACACAAAAGCGGAACTGGGCCTCCGCGCAGCGAGAGACCTCGTATTCGCCAACCGCGCCTCGGTGCTTGCACGCTGGCTGCTAGCGGCAAGGCCGATCCAGAAGTGTCAGAAGAAGCCGGCCGCGCTTCCGTCCACGAATCACCAGGCGCGTCGGCGGCCTCCGCCGAGCGTCGCCGCACTTCTCCTTCGGGCCGTCTGAGGAGCTGAGCAGCATTCGGCGCAGCGCTGCTCGAACGGCGACTAAGCAGGTGTGCGAGGGTCTGGGCGTACGTCCAGAGCACCCGACACGCGTTGTGGCTGGCGCTCTTGAGCCCGTCGGCCGTCCCGCGCGTCTAGGCCGCCGAGGGCTCGCTGAGGCGCGTGCTGACCTCGTCTCGGTCGACCTCGAGTGCGTCGAGGAGTACCGCGGCCGGGTCGGGTGGCGAGAGCGACAGCAAGGCGATCAGCACCCGCTCGCGAGACCACCGGGGCGACGGATCCCACGGCGCCCCCGAACCGCCACGGTGGCGCCCATCCTCCCCGGCAGCCTCGATCGCACGCTTGGCCACGGGCGTCATCGGCAGGTGGTCCTTTAGGACCGCCTTCACTACCGCCCGCCGGCTGTCGAGCGTTGGTTCGCGGGTCGCGACCGGCGGCGCGTCGAGCGGGCTGTCGATTCCGATCGCCAGAAGCGCGTCGCGATCCAACGCATCCAGCGCCTCACGCGCCTCGCCCAGATCGCAACCCAACATCTGCGCGACCTCGGGCTCGCGCAACAACCCAAGCACGAGATCCTCGGTGCCGACGCGCCTGTTCCCACGCCGACGCGCCTCCTCGCGCGCATCCACGGCTGTCGCCCATGGGTTGAACCCACCGGCTTTGTTCGCTTTCGCGGTCATCGAACCCACTTTCCGTATTTGGCATGCACCGATTGCCGGGTGATCCCCAGCGCGTCGCCGATCTGCTGCCAGGACCACCCGTGACTGCGAGCGACCTCGACCTGGTGCGCCTCGACGCGCTCCGCGATCCGGTGCAGCGACAACGCGGCACGCAGCCCCTTGGCCGGATCCTCAGATCCGATCGCTTCGGTGATCTCATCGAGGTGCATCCTGTCAGCCTAGACTGACAGGATCGGGTTGTCAAGTCAAACTGACACGAGGGGAGCGGTCGGCGGAAAGCGCCGGACGCTCGAGTTCGCTACTTCTGATCCGGGTCAGCGCGCACCCAAAGCGCAAGCCGCCGGCAGCTGGCTCGTACGGCGACGAAGGAGGAGCCGTCGTGAAGGCGATTCTCGCGTCTGGTGTCGTAAGCGAGCGAATCTCTGGCCGGGGGCGAAAGTCAGCGAGGGCGGAAACTCCAGCGGCGTGGTCTGGGATGCCGGGGTCGCCGTCCGGGCGTGCTGCTCGGCGGCGACCCGGGTTGATCTCGGTTTAGGAGTGTGCCTGGCCGGCGAGCGTGTCCAGCGTGCTCGCCTGCCCGGCGGTTAGATACCCCTCGTTCTTCAACCCCGCGACCCCCTGCTCATACGCCGCGACGAGCTTGCTCAGCTGCGCCGGACTCAAATGCGGGGTGATCTTGCCCAACTCCGCGGTCGCGAGATTCGCCAGCGCCGTGATTACCCGCTGAGCCAGGGCCGGTAGCGCCTGGAACTTCGCTGACCCCTGCACGTACTGCAACGTCAGCTTGGCGAGGTTCTGCGGCGTGTCAGCCACCACCGACTCGGTCACCGCCGATGACTTCGACCCCTGGTAGCCGCTCGTCCCGTTGTAAACGGCGGTGACCGGGTCGCTGCCGACTCCCAGACCAGTGGTCTGGCAGGTCGCCGTTGCCCCGTTCACGGGTACGACCGAGCAGCCGGTGATCGTCGTGTTGCCGTTATCAAACGCGACCGTGCCGCCGGCCGGGGTCGGGGTGACGGCCGCGGTCAACATGATCGTCTGGAACTCCAACGCCGGGTCAGGCGACACGGCCACCGTCGTTTTGGTGGTCACCGCCGCTGGGGGGATCGTGTAGGTGATCGTCACCGACGGCACCCCGGTCGTGTCAGTCACGACCTGCGGGCTGGTGGCCGACGCTTCCATAAAGCTAGACCCACCGCCGCCGCCACCACCATCAAGGTCTTGAGCTCCAGCGTCGCCGCCGCCACCGGCGCCCGCGCCTCCGCCGCCGTAGTAGCCGCCACCGCCACCACCCCCACCATCACCGCCGTCGATGGCGCTCGTCCCCGAGGCTCCTCCTAGGCCGCCGGCACCGCCGGCACCCAGGGAACCGCCCTGGCCGGTCCCACCCGCAGAGGATCCGCCAGAGCCGCCGGCGCCCCCGACGCCGCCCGCGCTCAGTGTGCCCGCCCCGCCACCACCCGCCCCGTCGAGTGGGTCGCCGATCCCGGGAAGGCCAGCATCGCCGCAACAACCCTCTCCGCCCGCGCCGCTGGCGGCGACGCCACCACCACCGCCGGCGACCAACAGCCGCGAGCCAAGCCCGGTCGTCGTCCGTAGATCAGACGCACCGCCACCACCCCCACCACCAAAGCCGCCCGCCATCTCGCCCTCCCCGCCGTCGCCGCCCGGAGCGCCGCCATTGAATCCACCACCCCCACCAGTCCCCCCAGCCGGCCCGGGCACCGTGGGAGCGCCGCCGTTGCCCGCCACCTCGACGTACAAAGCCCCCGGAGACACCGGCAGGTCAGCGGTCACACTCGCGCCAAAACCTCCGGGATTGCTGCCCGGCCCTCGGTCCCCGCCCATACCTCCGATCGCGACCACATGCAAACTGCTCACCCCCGCCGGAACGGTGAACGTGTCCTGCCCCGGACTGGTGTACGAGCACGATGCCGAAGCCCCTGACGTCGAGAACACGCCGCCGCTCCCGCACGGCGAAGTCGCCGCCGACGCCACCGCCGGCACGATCACCCCCACACCACACAACGCCACCGCCACCGCCACCTGCACCAGCACCAGCACCAGCCAGCGAACCCCTCCCACGACCCACGAACCCACCCGTCGCGTACGCATCCGCGCCACACCGCGCAGACAGCCGACCCCGTCAACTGACCCGTCGCAGCTCACCGCTGTCGTCATGACCCACCTCTCGTCAACCCGGCCGAAAGAAACCCAACATCTCGACACGCACCCGGGTGCGCGCCGCGCCGACCCGGCGAACCTAGGTCACCCACCCCGCTAAAACCAGCGATCAGCCCCAATTGCCGTAGTCACTACTGCACCGCCCACACACAGCGCACCCGACTACTACGCAAACACCCAACGATGCACGCAACAAGCCCCTCACCAGGGGTTTGAAACGATTCACCCAGGCGCACGAACCAGCGTCATGCATCGACACGAGACTCCCGCATCCACGAATCACCGGCCGTCTCAGGCGGCAGCTGCCGCGTTGAGCGGACTGCTGCTCCAGGTCCTCAAACAAACGAAGCGGAAGCCGCCGCTTCGTGGCCGGCTCGGCGACAAACCGGAAGTCTCGATGGTGGTGCCATCGCCGGTGGTCGATGCGTCAGCGGCGGGCGATCGAGACGGAGAACCTTTTGGGCTCTCGCAACGGCCCGTCGGAAACGGCGAACTGTCGACGAGCTTCGGCGACTCAAGGGCGTCGCTGCGGTCCGGAAAGTTCTGGTCGACGTAGCGGGTACGCAGCGCTACTGGGAACGCCTTGGCGTCACGATGCGTCGCGGTCGTGCCGGCGGCGATGGTGATCGTGACGCTGTCGACGGCGTTCCTGATGGCGGTCGTGGTGCGACTCGACGGCATCGGCGAAGCCACGTGCGGGAGTCGCGGGGGGCGTCGCGGACGCCATCGTTTCCTCGGCCGCTGCGGGCCTGCGGCGCGTTCGCGGTGCCGGTGGCGCCCTGAGTGCGGCTCCAGATCACGATCGCTTCGCCGAGGAGCGTGAGGCCAAAGGTGAGCAGCAGCGACTTGCCCACCGCTGAGCCGGTACTGCCGGCGGCGAGGCCGATCAGGTCAAGGACCAGCTTGACGGCGATGTTGCCCGCGAACAGGAGCAGCGACACCTTGCCCCACTGCATGAACGGGGATCCGTTGCGCTCAGACAACTTGTCGGCGCGGCCGCGTAGGAGCCCCAGTCCAAACGCGGCGGCGGCGCCGATCACGGTCAACGTGATCGCGATCGACTTCGTCGAGCCGTGGGTGACGTCGACAAAGCCGATGACCACCAGCATGACCGGCAGAACGAACAGCTGCCGGCTCGCTTTGACCGGCTGGCCCTGGACTCGCCGGTACCCGATGTAGCCGATCAGCGCGACGTAGATCAGGATGCTGCCGACGGTCATGTCTGGCCACCGGACGAGCGAGTGCCCACCAGGATCTCCGGGACGGGCGCATCGATCGGCTCGTTGTCGCCACCCGGCCCCATCGGCGGTATGTCGGTTGGCTCGTTGTCACTGCCCGGGTCGATCGGCGGCATGTCGATCGGCGGCGCACCTCCTGTCCCCTGCCCGGGCTCGGCCGTCTCGATCGACAGGTTGGGGACGATCCGGTCAAGCCAGGCGGGCATGTACCAGTTGGCGGGGCCGATGCGGTGCATGATCGCCGGGACCAGCAGGCTGCGGATGATCAGCGCGTCGATCAGGACGGCGAACGCCAGACCGAACCCGAACTCCTGCAGGATGCGGTCATCGGAGAGCAGGAATGACCCGAACACCAGGACCATGATCAGCGCGGCGCCAGCGATGATCTTGCCGCTCTCGGCCTGGCCAGCGGTGATCGCCTGATGGTTGCGCTGGACGGCCTGGGCGTGATGTGATCCGTGTCGGGGATCCGCGTTGTGGTTGCGGTGCCGCCATTCCTCCTGGATGCGGGACACGAGGTAGACCTCGTAGTCGGTCGAGAGCCCGAACAGGACGGAGAACATCAGGACCGGGATGAACGCGTCGACTGGGCTCTTGACGGTCAGCCCGAGCAGGGATGCGCCCCAGCCGAGGTTGAATACGGCGTTCAGTGCGCCGAGTGCGGCGGCGATCGAGAGCAGGTTCATGATCGACGCGACGAGCGGGATCAGGAGGCTGCGGAACACGGCGGTTAGCAGCAGGAACGCCAACAGGACGACGACCGCGATGAACACCGGCAGCTTGGTGGTCAGCACGTGGGAGAAGTCGATGTCGGTGGCGGTCTCCCCGCCGACGTGCACGACCAGACCCGAGGTCTGCTCGGATGCGGGGATCAGGTCGTCGCGTAGGTGGTTGACCAGGCTGACGGTCTGCTTGGCCTGGGGACTGGTGGTCGGGTAGAGGATCGCGAGTTTGACCGTGCCGTTGGGCGAGGTCACGGCGGGCGTGACCTTGGCCACGCCGGGGGTGTGGGCCGCGGTCGCCAGCAAATGGGCGAACCTGAGGCTGTCGGCGCGAGACGGGACGTGACCGACCAATTGCAGCGGTCCGTTGAACCCGGGACCGAAGCCGTGGGCCAGCGCCGTGTAGGCCTGGTGGGTGGTGTAGCTTGACGGGTCGGTGCTGGCGTCAGAGGATCCGAGCCGCAGCGAGGTGATCGGCAGCGCGATCAGCACCACGATCACCAGACCGGCCACCGTGATGAAGCCGCGGCGCCTTTCCACCAGCTTCGCCCATCCCAACCAGAAGCGGGTGGCTTCCGTCGTGATCGGTCCGTGGGCGGCGAGCGCGGCCCGCTCCCGGCGTGACAGGACCTTCGGGCCCAGGAACGCGAGCATTGCGGGCAGGAATGTCAGCGAGGTCGCCATCGTCAAGGCGACGGCGATCGCGGAGGAGATCGATAGGCCGTACAGGAAGCTGACCCCCAGCGCGAACTGACCCAACAGTGCGATGCATACTGTGGTGCCCGCGAACAGGACGGTGCGGCCCGAGGTGTTGACCGCCTGGGCGGCGGCATCCTCGTAGGACAGGCCGGCCTTGACGCCTGAGCGGTGGCGGCTGATGATGAACAGGCCGTAGTCGACCCCGACTCCGAGCCCGATCAGCACCGCCAGATCGGTCGACACGCTGGCGACATCCATGGCATGGGTCAGCAGGCTGATCAGCGAGGTGGCGATCACCAACGACAGGGCGGCGGTGACGATCGGCATCAGGGAGGCGAACAGCGCGCCGCCGAACACGATCAGCAGGATGATCAACGCGGCGACGACGCCGACCGCGACTGACAATCCTGGCCCGGCGCTCTCCTCGTTGGAAATCGAGTTCCCGCCTAACGAGACATGCAGCGAGGGTCCGTCAGCCGACTCCGCGGCGTGAACGAGATTGAGCGCGTCGGCGTTGGTCACCTTGGCGTCGACCTTGTTCCAGGTCACCCGCGCAAACGCGACCGTGCCGTCACGGCTGATCTGTGCTGCGCCCGCCGTACTGTAAGGGCTGACGACCGACACCACACCCGGGACCTTCGCGACCTTCGCCAGCGCCGTGGTCGCCGCCGCCTTGACCGACGCCGACCGGATGGTCGCGCCGTGGGTCGACTGAAACACAACCTGGTCGCCTTCGCCCGAAGCGGTCGGGAAGTTGTTGGTCAACAGGCTGACCGCCGCCTGCGAATCGGTTCCCGGCAGGTTGAAGTTCGAGTTGAACTTGCTGCCGACAGTCGAGCTCAGTCCCAGCACGAGGACCGCAGCGAGCAGCCATCCGGCCACCACGAGCCTGCGGCGGCGAAAACTCCAACGGGCCAATCTGATCATGGGCTGCACTCCGAGGATCGGGGATGGACGTGCACTGGTGATTGTCGGGCTGACCGGGATCAGTTACATCGGTCTGACGACCGGACCTGTCGTCGGTCAAATGACGGGAGCTCGCTCGGCGCAATGACGTAGACGCCGGCGAGGCTCCTCGGCACAGCTGATGCCGTCAGCGCTGACGATCAGGCACAGCGGATGCAGCGGCGAAACGAACCGCCTGCAACAGGGCGTCGATGTCGCTGCCCTTCTCCACGAAGGCGACCGCCCCCGCCGCCCGCGCAGCTGAGCGAAGCCCGCTACGGACGCTCATTGCCACCACCTCACACCCTGGCCGCTGCTCCAGACTGCGGACCAGCTCAAGACCGGTGACGTCGTCGGGAAGCAGCACGTCGACCAGCGCCACAGAGGGTTTGGTGTCCTCGGCGACCGCCAGCGCGGTCCTGGCGTCGGCGGCCTCGGCGACCATCACCATGTCCGCCTCCAGCGCGATCGTCGATCCGATCGCCTGGCGAACCCTGGGATCGTCGTCCACGATCAGAACCCTGATCGGGCCATCGGGTTCAGGCGCGTCCGCGCTTGCCCGATCAGGAGACGAGGTCTGTCCGCTCACGGGGCCAGTCGCGGGGTGGGGGAACACGGGTGGAGTTTGACCGCGGTCAGCCGGCCTGACATCGGACGCGTGACCGATCTTGAGACGCGACATTCGTCGCGGCCGCGGTCGGTCAGATGACCTGGATGCTCATGCTGTGGTACTGCCGGGTGCGGCCGCCAGTCCCTCTCTGACCGCCCACAGGGCGGCTTGGGTTCGCGACACCAGCCCGAGCTTGCGCAGGATCGCGGATACGTGCGTGCGGGCGGTGCGCTCGCTCACGACCAGCGTGTCGGCGATCTCACGGTTAGAGGCCCCCTGCGCCACGAGCCCCAGGACTTCACGCTCCCGCCGAGTCAGATCGTCCCCGGGACGGTCAGCGTCGCGCACCGAGTCGGCGAGCAGCCGCGCGACCGTGGGATCCAGGTGCATTTGCCCGGCGACCGCCATGCGGATTGCCTGTGAGACCTCGTCGGCGTCGGCATCCTTAAGCAGATAGCCGGCCGCCCCGGCCTCCAACGCTCCACGGACCTTGGCTTCCTCAACGAAGCTGGTCATCGCCACCACCTCGATGACCGGCCAGCGGGACTTGATCTCACGGGTCGCGCTGATCCCGTCCATCTGGGGCATCATCAGGTCCATCAAGACGACGTCGGGTTCGTCGTCGTCTCGTCCCAGCGCGGTTATACGGTCCAGCGCCTGGCGACCGTCCTCGGCCTCTCCGATCACTGTGATGTCCTCCACGAGATCCAGATACGCCATCACGCCGCGACGCACGACCCGATGGTCATCGACCAGGAGGACCCGGATCGAATCGCGGCTATCGGGCATCGGCGGTCTCAACAGCTTGATCGGGTTCGTTCCGGGCCAAAGTGACAACGACGCTGGTCCCGGCACCCCGTGTGCTGGTGACGGCCAGCGTCGCCCCGATGCTCTCGGCGCGCTCGGCCATCGTCAAGAGCCCAAGATGGCCGGGATGTCGGAAATCCTGATCGAAACCGGCGCCGTCGTCGCGCACCTCGACCCTCAGCTCACGAGAGTGGTCGAAGACGCTCACAGTGGCGTTTTCTGCGTTGGCATGGTTGATCACGTTGTGTAGCGCCTCGGAGGCGATGCGATAGAGATGCTCCTCGACCTCCGCCGTGAGCCGCAGCCGCTCCGCGGGGCCGTGGGACCTCACGATCGTTCCCTCTCGTGCGCTGAGAGCCGCTGCCTGCTTGCCCAGCGCTGCGACGAGTCCCTCCTCAGCCAGCCCGGCGGGCCGCAGCTCAAAGATCAGCGCACGCATCTCGGCCATCGCGCCTCGGGCCAATTGTGCGAGTTCGGCGATCGACTGCCCCAGCGCTCCGTCTTCATCCAATCCGATGTCAGCGATCGCGAGCTGCGCAGCTCGCGCGTGCATCGTCATCGAGAACAGTCCCTGGCTGACCGAATCGTGCAGCTCACGCGCCAAGCGAGTTCGCTCCAGCAAGGCCGCCGCCTGACCGGCTCGGTGTGTCAGCCGGGCGTTGATCACCGCCACCGCAGCCTGATCGGCTAACGCCGTCAAGAAGGCAAGCTCCGCCTCGCTCGGCCCAGCAAATCCTGGTGGCAGGCACACCGTGAACAACCCGATCACCCGGTTCTCCCACGACAAAGGGATAAAGATCCCGACTCCCGGCAGGTCGTCGGTCTGGGTGACGACCATTGGCTCGAGGATCGGGTACCTCGTCCATACCGAGCGGACGTCAGGCAGCACGAGAGGCTTGCCAGGAGCCTCCCCGAGGACGATCAAACCGCCAGTAAGCGCGTTGATGACCTGCCCATGCGGAGCGTCGTCGAACCCCGCCCAGCCGGTGTTCTTCACTTTCCACCCGTCTGAGCTCCAGGGGCCGTAGCCTCCCGCTTCCGCGAGCCTGTCATCGTTGCCCACCGCTGAGATTCCACAGACCAGGCCCCGCGTACCCTCAACAGCGTGAAATGCGATGTCAGCCAGAATCTTGTCGATGCTCTGAGCCCCAACCAGTTCTGACGCCGCCTGCGCCAACGCCGCGGCCGTCCGAGCCGCGATCCGTGCGGCGGTGACATCTCGGAAGATCGCCACCGCGTGAAGGATCCCGGCGATCTCGGTTGTGCCGATGGAGTACACCGTGTCGTGTGCAACGCCTTCGGCGTCGATCAACACTCTCCCAAATCGCACTGACGAGCCACCGAACACGTCTGAGACTTGGCCGAGTACGAAGTCGTGCTCTTGAGTCGGAACGCAGCTCAGGATGTGCATGCCCCGGAGTTGCTCGAGCGGGCGGCCGAGCATTTGACAGGCTGCCGGATTGGCGTAGACCCACCGCCGCTCGGAGTCGGCGATCGCGATCCCTTCCTGCGCCCCGGCCAGCACCGCAGCGAGGAGCGGAAGTCCGAGCGCGGCGGCATCGGCGAGGGTGGAGGATCCGTCGAGACCCGACACCACGCGGCGGAACTCATCGCTGGTTCCACCCTGCGCGCCGGGTGGCTGATCACTGGACATCTCGGATGCCGTGCTCCGGATGGCCGCCGGCACGTGGTGGCCCACGTCCGTAGTACCTGACCCGCAACTGCTGACTTGGCCCGGCTCGCGCTGAATTGTTGGCTCCTTGGCGACCGACACGACCACCGTCGTGCCGCCGCCCGGCGTGCTGCTAATCGCCAACTGCCCCCCAATCCTCGCGGCCCGCTCCGCCATCATCGAAAATCCGCGATGACCGGGATGCGCGGCTTGCCGAATGAAGCCGACGCCATCGTCATGGACCTCCATCCGCAGCCCGCCGGCGCTGTCGAAAAAGCTCACGGTCACCCGGTCGGCCCGCGCGTGGCTGATCACGTTGCGGAGGGCCTCAGAGCCGATCCGGTACAGATGCTCCTCGGCACCGTCCTCCAGCGCGAACCGCTCCTTGGGTCCGTCCACTCTGATCATCAGCCCCTCCCGCGCTGTCAGGGCCGCCGCCTGCTTGCGCAGCGCCGCGACAACTCCTTCCTCGGCCAGTGACGCGGGGCGCAGCTCGAAGATCAGCGCCCGCATCTCGGCCAGCGCGCCACGAGTCAACTCGTCGAGCTCGGCGATCGAGCGACCCAGCGCTCCGTCTTCGCTCAGGCCGGCCTGGGCCATCGAAACCTGCGCCGCCCGCGCGTGCATCGTCATCGAGAACAGTCCCTGACTGACCGAATCATGCAGCTCACGCGCCAAGCGAGCCCGCTCCTCCAAGGTCGCCGCCTGCCTGGCCTGAGTGGCCAACCGGATGTTCGTCACGGCAACTGCCGCCTGATCGGCGAGCGCCGTGTAGAAGGCCAGCTCCTCCTCGGTCGGTCCCGCCAGCCCCGCCACGAGGAACACCGCGAAGAACCCGAACACGCGGTTCTGCCACGACAGGGGAAGGAAGACGCCGGCTTGCCAGTCCACGGCGCTGAGATTGACGGCAAACGGCCGGGTTAGCGGATTCGCCTCCCACACACCCCGCGCGTCTGGCGCGATAACCGGCTTCCCCGGAACGCCACCGACCACGATCCCGTCCAGAGTCATCGCTTCGACGACTCGTTCCACGGGAACGTCAGCCAGGGCGCTCCAGGCCGGGTTCGCTTCACCGTAGCCAGGCCCATCAGGACCGTAGGCACCAGCAAAGGCCAGCTTGTGATCCGCACCAACGATCGTGATGCCACACGACAGCGCCCGGGTCCCCTCAACGGCGTGGCGCGCGAGGCCAGCCAGGATCTCGCCGGTCGCTCCGGCTCCGATCAGCTGGCCCGCTGCCTGTGCCAGTACCGCGGCCGCTCGACCCGCGGCCCGGGGACCCGTGAGATCCCTGAAGATCGCCACGTCCACAGGACTTCCGACCGCGTCGACTGCGTCGACCGCGAACCTGGAATAGACGATCTCACGCTCGGCCCCATCGGGACCGCGCACGCTGCAGGTAAACGGATCCGGCGCCTCGCCCAACGAACCGCTCATCTGCGCAGAAAAGCGAGCCGCCATCATCGCATGCTCGCGCGCTGGAATGCTGCTCAGAAAGTCGCGCCCTCGCAACTGCTCGAGCGTATAGCCGAACATCTCACAGGCCGCCGGGTTGGCGTACACGAAACGCCGCTCAACGTCGATGACGGCGATCCCATCCTGGGCGCCTGTTACCGCACCAGCCAGCCCCGACACGCCCAGCGCAGCGGCCTCTGCCAGCGCATCTCCTGCAGCCGCCGTCCTGCGCAACTCGGCAGCGTAATGCGAATGCGAGCCGAGCGGCGGCACACGCATCACGTCACCGGAGCTCCATTCCAATCGGTCGATCGTCACCTCCCCACGTGCGCGGGCTACCGGATCTCCGGGTCTCGGCGTCATGGCTCTTCACAGCCTCCTGTCTCGCTATCACGAGCGCCACACAGAGGAAGAAGCAGGGTCCCTGAACGATCGCTCTGGCAGAGACGAAGCCACCTGGTCGGTGCAATCACATCGGTCGACGTGCAACCCGACCCCGCGGTCAAAGACCAGGCACAAAAGCCCCGCGCCTCGTGACGCGGATCGGTCGGTGGAGGCATCCAGGCCTGAGCGAATGAATCCTGGCCGCAGGGCCAGCAGCTCATTCGACACTACTCCATCGGCGGTGCTCAATACAGATCAGCCGAAAAGATCGCTTCTGGACTCACAAAGGATGGGGGTCGCGGGCGTGCTGGCAGGCATGAACGACTTCTTCTATGAAAGATCCGGGCGCCAGAGCGCAGCGGATCGACCGCGGCGCCTGGACGCTGAGATCCCCTCAGCCGAGGATTGCGCCGTGTGCGTCTCAGATCGGCCGAGACGCCGATCCTTCACGACGGAGCTGGTCCGTGTCCGCAGGTTCGATGGTCTTGATGGACGCGGCGGGGCGTCGACGCTCGCCAGCGGCGACTCCCGGGTATCTCGCCGGCCGAGCGCCGCACAACCAAGGATGCAGTACCCGCCCGACCCGCCGCGTCCCGAGGAGATCATCGTGGTCATGCGCCAGGCCGGGCACGACCGTCATGGCCTACGCATGCGGGCGTTGATCGCGGTCCTGTGGCCGGCGAGACTGCGGATCAGCGAAGCGCTCGCGCTCAACGAGACCGACGTCGACGCCGCCCGCGGGTCGCTGCTGATCCGTCACGGCAAAGGCGAGAAGCGCCGCGAAGCCGGAATGGATCGGTTCGGCTCCGAGCAACTTGCTGCCTGGCTGACTCACCGACCGCCGCTCGTTATGAGCTGCGCCAGCTCACGGCTGAGGCCGGGGTCCGCCGCCGGTTCGCACCCCATCAGCTACGCCACGCGCACGCTGTCGAACCCGCCCGCGAAGGCGTCGCGGTCAACATCATCCAACGCCAACTCGGCCACATCGACCTCGGCACGACATCGACCTCCCTGCAGGGATCGATCCCTCAGAGCTCATAGGTGCTGCCCGATCTCGACGCCAGCCCACCAATCTCAGCGGCAGCGGGCCTCACGCTCTGACAGACCGGCCGTTCGCACCGCGGGTCTGGTGCTTCCGTTTCTGGGCAGGCGGCACTCCCGCCCCGCCCCGTGAGACTTCCCGGATTGCGAGCGACCGAGCGTGAAGCCAGGCTGCCGCTTCGCTGCGGCGCTGGTCTCAACCTAAGGTTGGTAGCCCTCGCTTGATCGTCGGCTGCAGAGTTGTTCGAGTGTTGATCGCAGCACTCGACGGGTCAGCCGATCGAGGGCCTGCTCGTCAGGTCGAGCGTTGCTGACGGAGCTGAGCAGCGCACTGAGCGATGGGACCCCGCCGGTGGGGGTGGCCACATCCAGGGCTCGGGCGATCGAATCGATTCCCTCGCTGAGCCGCGAAGACGGATCCGGGATGCCGAGCTCGGTTCGCCATGCGGCGCCGGCGTGGGCGTCGGTGATCAGGCTGCGTGCGCGAGCGGGTGCGTAGGCGAGTGCTTCGGTGACCCCCTCCGCCCAGCCGGTCAGGACGGTGAGCTCCTCGATCTCGATCACGGCCGGGGCCGGGCTCGCGACCGGGCGGTTCGCGCAGTAGGAGCCGGTCTGTGAGGCTATGACCTGGTTGACCGCGACGTCGTAGTAGTGAGTCCCGGTGTCGACGGGTCGCCGGCCATCGGCGCTGCGGCGCGTGGTGCGTTCTCCGGAGAGGGTCAGGATCACACCGTGGGCGCCGGGCTCGAGCGAGATCTCGCGCGTGCCAGTGGCGGCGTCCTTCCACAGCGCGATGACGCGGGACCGGTCATGCCCGGCGGGGCAGGAGCGCTGCGCCATGCCAAAGGAGGTCAAGGTCAGGACCCCCGAGCCCGGGTCATCGGCCAGCACGCTTGCGTACCGCGCCCCCCACCGGGAGGGAAGCTGGGGCCCGTCGAGCAATCCCGCGAGCACGATCGTGGGGCCGACGGATCGGATGACCTGCGCCACGTCGTCCTGGGCCAGGTCCTCGCACACCAGCGACACGCAGGTGATCTCCTCGCCGACCTGCAGAAACTGAATCGACCGCCGCGGGACGTCCATTGCCTCCCACCATTGAATGTCCGGGTGCAGAGCACCGCCAAGGTTGTACTGACGGATCTGAGCCTCATCAAGCGACCAGCGGTGGTGCTTGTTCTGACGGATGTGAAACCAGGGGTCGCGGATCGGGCTCGGGAGGGGTCCGCTCTTCTCCATGGTTGAGTTGATTCCCATGTGCATCCAGTTGCCGCCTAGCGATCCTGGGTGTGTTGGGCGCCCGCGGACGCCGGCTTGTAGATAGATCACGCCGTGGCAGGCCAACAGCGCCTCGAGTGCGGCGATCTCGTCCTCGTCGATCGCGCACTCAGGGAGTACGACGACGTCGATGCCGCCGACCTCGTCGAGCGCGGCGACGAGCACTCGGTCGACGAGATCGAGATCGAGGCGCTCCTCAGGGACGAATTCGAAGAAGCCGAACGGTTCCTTTTCGAGTCTCTGGACTGAGCCCGGGATGGCCCGGAAGTCGGATGCCCTGACCTTGAGCGGCCATGGCAAGAGGAGCATCTGGACGTGGTCGGCCTGCGGGTCGGTGCCGGGATGACGCGCCGGAACCTTGTGCCACCGAGGGTTGAAACCAGCACCGTGGACGACGCAGGCGTAGCGGGAGAACGACGCTCTGCCTGTGGGTGGGGTTCGGATCTTGGGCAGGACGCGCAGTGCCTGCGGGTGGGTTCGAGCCAGGGACCCGGTGCGGGCCAGGAACTCGCGTCCGCGAGCGCGGTAGCCGCAGCCTCGCCCGTCGGAGCGGTCCAGCGCGACGAATAAACCTGCACACGCTTCATCGGCGATCGCGTGCAACGTCAACAGCGCGTCGCACACCCGCCAGTTGCCACCGTCCGCCAGCTCCACGAGCGACAGCTCGCACGCCGCGCCGATTACGTCCCACTCCTCGGCTACCAGCCCAGGAACCGGGCCGTCGCGGTCCTCGGCCCAGCAGCTCCACTCGTGCGCGGCCTGCCCGACCGCCTCGCCCCAGTCGGCGAAGCGGTCCGGGGGCCAGACAGCATCAGGCGGCGGGGATAGAACGAACCGGAACGCGTCCGCCCGCTCAAGCAGCACGTCGGTCAGTGCGAACACGTCCGGAGGCCACTCCAGCAGGTCGGCACCGATCGGAGTCCCGCTGGCTCCCAGCCACGTGGACGCCAGTGTCGGCTCCGCGACGCGGCGGGCGGTCGGCGAGATCCGAATCTCGCTGCGATCAATGTCGGTGACAGCAACGGCGGTCATGCTGCGATGTCCGCGTCACGGGGAGCGATGAACAGCCCGTCTGGATCCACGACCGCGCGCGTCCGCGTGATCCGTCGCAGCGCCTGCGGCGTGATCGCCCCGTCGAGGGACGGGTTGCGTTCGGCGAAGCTCCAAAACCGCGTCCCGCTGGCCCAGGGCGCCATCGCCTCCAGGAACCGGTCCAGGCACGCGTTCAGCTCGGCGGCCGGCGCGGGAGCACCAGGGACGCCGGCCGCGTAGAGGAGAAACTCGCCGTCGAAGCGGTCAAGCGCGCCCGCGCCCTGCGAAGAGCGAGCCAGCGCGCCCCCGAGGTGGCGCAGTTCGGCGACCGCCAGCGACGCGTCGCCGCCGACGCTCAGGAAAGCGTCGATGGCCTGATCGTCGAGTCCGTCCAGCAGGATCCCGTCGCCGATCCCGGGTGTGGGTGCCTCCGGGTCGCCATGCAGATGCGTGACGGCCGGGGCCGGCATCGGACCGAAGCCCCCGAGGATCGGCGGGGCGACCGACTCCAGTGCGCCAGCCAGTCGCTCTGCCTCACCTGCTTTGAGGGCGACTCCGTCGATGCAGATGGTCTGAACCCCGCGCAGCGGCTCGGGGACCTGAGGCAGCGGCGGGAGGTTCAGCAGCCGGAACGTGGTGCTGATCGATTCATCCGCATCCTCGGTCCAGGCACGCCAGGCGCGCAGGAGTGCCGGCGCGTGGTCGACGGCAAAGAACATCGCGCCGGCGGTGACCTCGGCATAGGGCAGCAGTTCGATCTCCACCGCGGTGACCACGGCATAGCCGCCACCGCCACCCCGCAGGGCATAGAACAGCTCCGGGTCGTGTTCGGCGTCGACGTGACGCAAGCGCCCATCGGCGGTGACGACGTCGAACGCGAGCACGTGGTTGCAGGCCAAGCCGTGGGCTCGACCGTAGAACCCCAGGCCGCCGCCGGCCAGGTAACCGATGACGCCGACCGAGGGTGCGCTGCCGTGCATGGCGGTGAGGCCGTGCGGGGCGACGACGTCGATCACATCGCTCCACACCGCGCCCGAGGGAACCCGGGCGGTGCGACGGGCGGGATCGACGGTGACCTGTTGCCCGTCGAGCGAGAGCTTGAGCAGCAGGGTGGTGCTCAGGTCGGGCAGGATCCGCGCGTAGTGCCCGGTCGTCTGGACGGTCACGCGCCAACCTCGCTCCCGGGCGTAGACAAGCGCGTCCTGCACGTCCTGCACCGAGGTGGCCTGCCAGATCGCGGCTGGATGCTGGTCTGCGGACAGGTTCCACGCCAGGCGGGCAGTGTCATACCGGGCGTCGGAGGGCAGGATGACATCCAGCCGCCCGCCGAGCGGGTGGTCGGAGAAGTTGTTCTCGCTGAGCAGTGTGTGAGTGAGTGTGGTCATGGGATCCAGGCTCGCGCGGGACCGGTGGATCCACATCATCCGGACCTGATAGTTCGGGCTGTCGACCTCAGACCATCAGCCGCGCCGGCGGACCGTATGCTCGGTGTGTCCGATCCATAAGCACCGCCAGCCGCTTCGAGGCCGCGCCGCCACGCTTCGTCGGGCGGCGGACCGAGCGCGAGCGCTTGGCAGCTCTGCTGGCGAGCGCCGCCGACGGGCTGAGCGGGACGCTGGTGATCGGAGGTGCGGCGGGGATCGGCAAGAGCAGCCTGGTCAGAGACGCCGTCCGCAGCCTGGAAGACCACCAGGTGGTGTCGATCGATGGCGTCGAGACCGAGGTGGAACTGCCCTACGCAGCGCTGCACCGCGCACTGGC
>Ga0302326_10006041_pt1 | contig 27325 bp, 24 predicted proteins | sample Palsa_T0_3_FD_202264 | JGI IMG/M metagenome (GOLD analysis project Ga0302326, IMG submission 202264) | Peat permafrost microbial communities from Stordalen Mire near Abisko, Sweden - Palsa_T0_3 | ecosystem: Environmental > Terrestrial > Soil > Palsa > Peat permafrost | place: Sweden: Abisko... | reverse complement strand
GCCCCTGCTTGTGAATGTGGGCCGGCATGATCCCGATCTTGCACTTGCCCGGTGAAATGATGCCGGGACAATTGGGGCCGATGAGACGCGTCGGCCGATCCTGCATGAAGGTGCGCACGCGCACCATGTCGGATGTCGGAATCCCTTCGGTGATGCATACCACCAGCGGCACGCCAGCTTCGGTGGCTTCCATAATGGCGTCCGCCGCGAAGGGCGGCGGTACAAATATCACGGAAGCATTTGCGCCTGTCTGCCGCACCGCTTCGGCCACCGTGTTGTACACCGGCAAATCCAGATGAGTTTGCCCGCCTTTGCCCGGCGTCACGCCGCCCACCACCGTGGTTCCGTAGTCGATGGAGGCTTGGGCATGGAAGCTGGCTTCGCGTCCGGTGAAGCCCTGGAAAAGCACGCGCGTGTTTCCATCCACTAAGACGCTCATTACCGTCCGCTCCCCGCCGCGGCTCGAACCACTTTCTCCGCTGCGTCCTTCATTCCATTTGCGATGGGGAAGTTCAATCCCGAAGCTTTCAAGATCTCCTGTCCTTTTTCTACGTTGGTTCCTTCCATACGGACCACAACGGGTACTTGTACATTCAGCTCGCGCGCCGCGTTTACCACACCGGTGGCCAGTACGTCGCAGCGCAGAATGCCGCCGAAAATATTGATCAGAACTGCTTTCACACCGGGGTCTGAAAGCAGGATGCGGAACGCGTTCTTGATCTGTTCGGCGTTCGCGCCGCCGCCCACATCCAGGAAGTTTGCCGGGCTCCCGCCCGCGTATTTGACGATGTCCATGGTGGCCATCGCCAAACCAGCGCCGTTCACCATGCAGGCGATATTGCCATCCAGCTTGATGTAGTTGAGGCTGAAGCGCGATGCCTCCACTTCCAAGGGGTCTTCCTCGTTCAAGTCGCGCAGTTCCACCAGATCTTTGTGACGATAGAGCGCGTTGTCATCCAAAGTAATCTTGGCATCCAGCGCGTAGACTTTTCCGTCCTTGGTAAGGATGAAGGGATTGATCTCGGCCAGCGAAGCGTCGTTCACTTGATAAACCTTGGCCAGCGCGGTCATCGCGGCCACCGCCGCAGGGACGCTCGCCGCTGGAATCCCCATGCCGAACGCGAGATTGCGCCCTTGGTAGGCGGCCAGCCCGTAACCGGAATCGATCGTTTCTTTAAGAATCAGTTCCGGCGTTTTCGCGGCAACCTCTTCGATTTCCATTCCGCCCGCCGCCGATGCCATGAAAACCGGCTTGCCTTGAGCGCGATCCAGAACGATCCCGAGATAGAGTTCCCGCTCGATGGGCAGCGTTTCTTCCACCAGTACGCGTTGAACAATGCGGCCCTCAGGACCAGTCTGATGCGTCACCAGTTTCATCCCAAGCATTTTCTTGGCGATTTCAGCGGCTTCCGCGGCATCCTTGGCCAGCTTAACTCCGCCGCCCTTGCCTCGCCCCCCGGCATGAATCTGCGCTTTCACCACCACGCTGCCGCCGATCTTCTTGGCCGCAATTTCCACTTCGTCCACGGTGAATGCAACTTCGCCCCTCGGCACAGGGACATCGTACTTGGCCAAGATCGCCTTGGCCTGGTATTCGTGAATTTTCATGGGATCAAGGTCTAGTGTAGCAATTCATCGAAACGTCGCTTGCTCAAGATGCGGCGTCCCATTAAAGGAATCCAGCGAGACGCGGGCGCGCGTGAAAATGAATTCGGTGAGCGAACAGTTGCGAATGCGCCAGTTCAGTTCCATGGCCATCGGTTCCATGGCGCCCACTACGGTCTGAACGGCCACGCCGATCGGTCCAGCGGATGTGAAAACAACTACGCGCCGGCTGGGCCCATCCATTTCCAGGATGCTTCGAAACCCGCGCTGGACACGCTCGCGAAAAGCCCGCCACGTTTCCAGACCGGGTGACTGCAGCGTCCCTGCCATCCATTGGGGCATGGCAGTCTCAAACCGTTTTTGTAGTTCGCGGTTGTCCTGGATCGGTTCATTGCGCTGCAACGCACCCAAGATACCTGTCGCGTCGTATTCGTTGAATTCGGGCCTGGGCTCAAATTCGGCGAATCCGGCCAGCTCGGCTGTGTGCGTGTGGCGCCGCAGGGTGCCGGAGTAAACCTCATCGAACCCGATCTTGCGTGTCTTCCAAAAGTCACCCAGCGCGATGGCCTGTTGTTGGCCGGTGGCCGACAAACGGTCCGAGTCTTTTTCAAATGGCTGCGCTTGCGCGTGCCGGACCAGTACCAGCGTGCTCATTTCGCCGGTGCGGACGCGCGAGCTTTACCCAGCACTCTTTCCAATTCCAGCTTGGCGACGGATTCACGATGCACTTCGTCGGGGCCGTCGGCCAGGCGCAGCGTGCGCGAGTTCGCCCAGGCGCCGGCCAGAAAAGTGTCCTGACAAACGCCCGCCGCCCCGTGCGCCTGAATTGCGCGATCGATCACTCGCAATGCGACATTCGGCGCGATTATTTTGATCATCGCGATTTCTTCCCGAGCCGCCTTGTTGCCCACCGTGTCCATCAGGAATGCCGCCTTCAAAACCAGCAAGCGCGCCTGTTCAATCTCCATCCGCGATTCGGCAATGTCAGCGCGAATGGTGCCCTGTTCGGAGATCTTCTTGCCGAATGCGACGCGGGAATCGGCTCGCCGGCACATGCTTTCGAGCGCGCGCTCGGCCACGCCCATCAATCGCATGCAATGGTGGATGCGGCCCGGGCCCAGCCGGCCCTGCGCTATTTCGAAACCGCGCCCTTCACCCAACAACATATTCGATAGCGGCACGCGCACATTGCGGAACGTCATCTCCGCATGCCCGTGCGGAGCGTGATCATAGCCGAATACAGTGAGCATGCGTTCTATGGTGACGCCCGCTGCGTCCATGGGCACCAGGATCATGGACTGCTGTTTGTGCTTGGGCGCGGTGGGGTCCGTCTTGCCCATAAAGATGGAGATTTTGCAGCGCGGATCGCCCGCGCCCGAAGACCACCATTTGCGCCCGTTGATCACATAATGGTCGCCATCGCGAACAATGCTGCTCTCGATGTTGGTGGCGTCGGATGACGCTACGGCGGGTTCGGTCATCGAAAAGCAGGAGCGAATTTCGCCGGCCAGCAGCGGCTTCAGCCAGCGCTCCTTCTGTTGCTCGGTGCCATATCGCGCCAGTACTTCCATGTTGCCGGTGTCCGGTGCGGAGCAATTGAAGACTTCGGGCGCCATGCTGGAGCGCCCCATGATCTCGCACAGCGGAGCGTACTCCAAATTGGTGAGTCCGGCGCCATCTTTGCTCTCGGGCAAGAACAGATTCCACAGGCCGGCTGCCCGTGCCTTGGGCTTCAGCTCTTCAATCAGTTCGGAAGGCCGCCAGCGGTCATCCGGATTGAGCTCGTCCTTGTAGCGCTGCTCATTCGGGTAAATGTGTTCATCCAGGAAGGCTTGCAGCCTTTTCTGGAGCGATTTCACTTTGTCTGTAAATTCGAAATTCATTGGATTACCTGCCGGTAAACACGGGCGCCCGTTTCTCCATGAAGTGGGCCACGCCTTCCTTGAAGTCCTCGCATTGGAGGCTCTTCAGCATCTCTTCTTCCGAGCTCTCAAATGCTTCGCCTAATGTTTGAAACATTGCGTTATAAACTTGCGTTTTGATGATCCCCATGGACCGCGGGCTGACATTATTTGCCAGTTCCTGCGCATACGCATGAACACTTTGCAGAAAGCCGTCTTGTGGGAAAACCCGGTTCACCAAGCCCATCCGGAGCGCCTCATTCGCATCCACTAAACGAGCTGAAAACAACATATCCAGGGCGTTGGATGGCCCAATCAGCCTCGGAAGCATCCATGCGAGACCGTATTCGGCGATCAAACCACGCTTTGCGAATGCCGTTCCGAAGCGCGCTGTGTCCGAGGCAAAACGCAAGTCGCAATACAAGGTCAGGATGAATCCCAAGCCAACCGCCGGTCCGTTTACCGCGGCAATCACGGGTTTTTGAATGGACGGGAAGTATGAGTACTTCTTCTGGAAATCGGGCCGGATGTTCTGACGCTCGCCATTGCTGGTATTCCGCAGAAAGCTCTCGGGGCCGCGATACCCTTCCAGGCCTTGCTGCGCGATGGCGCCCAGCAGCGACATATCCGCGCCTGCGCAAAAGCCGCGTCCCGCGCCGGTCAGAATAATTACGCGGACTTTGGAATCGCTCTCCGCGTCATAAATCGCCGCGCGGACTTCCTCGTCCATCACGGCGGTCCATGCATTCAGCTTGTCCGGACGGTTCAGCGTGATGGTTGCAACGCGTTCAGCGACGGTGTAAACGGTTTCCAGATTGGCCATGTTGCATGGATTATATCAGTGCGGCAGCCTGCTGAATCAGGTGCTGGACACGTTTATCGAAATGCCGGAAGCGCTCATCCTGAGTCTGGCCGCGATGAAACCGGAAATAGATCTGCTGCAGCACTACCGCGAGCTTGAATAGGGCGAAAACTTCGTAGTAGTTGATCAGCGATACATCGCGGCCGGTCTGTTCGGCATAGCGGGCAATGAGTTCCTCGCGCTTAAACCAGCCATGTTCCGAGGTAAGGGAAGCCTTGGCGCCGCCCGGATCGCTCGGCTGCGACCAGTAGCAAAGTATCAGGCCCAGATCCACCAGCGGATCGCCCACTGTAGCCATCTCCCAATCCAGCACGGCTGCCACGCGACCCGGATCTTTTGCGTCCAGCATCAAATTGTCCAGCTTGAAATCATTGTGAACCAACGTGGGCGCCGGAGAAGCCGGCAGATGGTCGGTGAGCCACTGAATGAGGCGCTCCATCAGGGGAATCTCTTCGGTTTTGGCTCGATTCCAGCGTTCGAACCAGCCGCGCACCTGGCGCTCCAGAAATCCTGCCGGCTTGCCCAGAGAAACCAGGCCGTGTCTTTCGATGTCCACCGCGTGCAGCTGCACCAGGCAATCCACAAAGCCGCTGCTCACACGCACGGGATAATCCGGGAAGGCTGCCAGTTCCACTGGAATGCGATCGCGCACTACGATGCCATGGCGCCTCTCCATGATGAAAAACACGGCGCCGATAATCGAGATGTCCTCGCACAAGTGAAATACTTCGGGGGCGGCATCAAAGTAAGGATGCACGGCCTTCAGCACCATATATTCGCGCGCCATGTCATGCGCTTTGGGAGCCACTGGCCCCAAGGGGCCGCGCCGTAGTACATACTCGCGCGCCGGTGTCCGTAACAAGTACGTCAAATTCGAATGGCCGCCCGGGAATTGTTCGATGGTTAAACTTGCGGCGCCCTCCAGCTTGTCCCGCAGGTAATCGGTCAGCACCCCCCGATCCAACTCTTCGCCGGATCGAACTGCTGCGGTATCCGCACTCGCGCGCCTGGATTCTTCCATGGTGTCCAGTGGATATCATATCTCCGCAACTACACAATCAACATGCAATCGCCGTACGAGTAGAATCGATAGCCAGCTTCCACCGCGTGCCGGTACGCGGACAAAACAAAATCCTGTCCAGCGAAAGCGCACACCAGCGTCAGCAAGCTGGATTGCGGCAGATGAAAATTCGTGAGCATTGCATTGGTTCTTTGAAAATCGAAGCCGGTGCGAATAAACAGATCCGTTTTCCCGGTTCTGCCCAGGAACATGCTTTCCACCGCGCGCACGCTAGTAGTGCCGGCGCACAGTACTCTTTCGGCCTGCCTGATTTTCGCGGCGTTTCCTTCTGAAACAAGGAATCGCTCGGAATGCAACGAATCTCCACGCACCGGCTGAAACGTCCCCAGCCCGACGTGCAAGGTCACATACGCGATCCCGGCCCCTGCTTGCTCACACTCTTTTAGGATCTCCGGCGTGAAGTGCAAACCTGCAGTGGGCGCCGCGATGGAACCGGCCTGACGCGCAAATACGGTTTGATATCGTTCGCGATCTTCTGAAGTGTCGCAACGCTTGATGTAAGGCGGCAATGGAACATGCCCGGTTTTTTCCAGCCACTCGGGAACGTTGAGGTCTTCGGGAAAGCGTACCGTGCGTTCGCCGAATTCGCCGCGCCCCACAATTTCCGCTTCCACGTCGCCGAAAAGTATGCGCTCGCCGGTTGGCATTTTGCGGCCCGGACGGACCAATGCGGTCCAGGTTCTTGAATCGGCGCCGGCAGGTTCCACCAGCAGCACCTCAACTTCGCCGGCACTGGCTCGACGGCCAATCAGGCGCGAGGGAAGCACGCGGGAATCGTTCAACACCAGGCAGTCGCCAGGATGCAAGAAGCCAGGGAATTCGCGAAACATCCGATCTTCCCAGCGCCGTTGCACGCGATACAAAACCAGCATGCGCGAGCCTGCCCGGTCGCGGAGCGGTTCTTGCGCGATCGAGCTCTCCGGCAAGTGATAATTGAACTGGGAGAGATCCAAACTTCACGATACCAGTGCGCATCCTTGCGATAGAAACTTCGTGCGATGAAACTGCCGCGGCCGTGGTGGAGGAGGGCAGCCGCATTTTATCTTCTGTGGTGGCCTCGCAAATGGCGACGCACGGCAAGTATGGCGGCGTGGTCCCGGAGCTAGCTTCGCGCGAACATTTGCGCGCCATTGTGCCGGTGGTGCGGCTCGCATTGGAAAAAGCCGGCGCCGGCTTCGACGATTTGGCTGCGGTCGCGGTTACCGAGGGTCCGGGCCTGGTCGGTTCGCTGCTGGTGGGTATCACCTACGCGAAGTCGATTTGCCTGGCCAGAAATCTGCCGCTCATTGGCGTCAACCACGTGGAAGGCCACATCCACGCCGTGATTCTCGAAGCGACCGAAACGCCCATCGAACTGCCCGCGGTGGCACTGGTTGTCAGTGGAGGCCATACGCACCTGTTTGAAGTCCGCGCAGGCTTCACTTACCGATTGCTTGGGAGAACCCGCGATGACGCTGCCGGCGAAGCTTATGACAAAGTGGCTAAACTGCTCGGATTTGGTTATCCGGGCGGCCCCATTATCGATCGACTTGCGACGCACGGCGATTCACGCGCGGTGAAATTCACGCTCGCCCACATGAAAGGCAACAAGCTTGACTTCAGCTTCAGTGGGCTGAAGACCGCAGTCTTGCGCTGGGTGGAGCAGCGCGACATGGGAGGCGAAGTCGAGGCGCGGCGGAAGCTGCAAAATCCTACCCTCGAGGATTGGCTGCAGTGGACACCGAAGCCTACGCTGGATATGCTGGCGTCCTTTCAACGAACAGTGATCGAAGAGCTGCTGCGCCGCGCGCTGGCATCCGCCGAGGAAACAGGCGCGAAAGCGCTCATCGTATCGGGCGGAGTGGCGTCTAATGCCGGCCTGCGCGCCGCGGCGCTGAGCGCGAATTCCCCGTGCCCGGTCTACTTCCCAACTCCTGAGCTTTCCACTGACAACGCCGCCATGATTGGGGCCGCGGCGTTTGTGAAATTCGGCCGCGGCGCCTTCGCCGATCTAACGCTGCGCGCCCAAGCGAATCTTGCTCTGGCGTAGCACTGTTACCGAGCCGCGACCGTGAGGAAGCGGTTTAGATGAAAATGTTTCATCCGCCTAGGCTTCGAGTCCCATTTGCGATAGCCGGTAGCGCAAGGCATTCCGCGTGAGCCCCAGCATGCGCGCCGCCTGGCTCTTGTTTCCATTCGCTCGCTTCAATGCTTCTCGAATGATGGATTGCTCATATTGATCCAGCGTAGTGCCTTCCGGAAGAAAATTATCGGCCACGGTAAAGCGCGCCGCCGGTGCGGTATCCAGCTTCACGTCGCCTGCCTCCAAAACCGCTCCGTTGGCCAGCACCATGCTGCGCTCCAGAACATTTTCCAGCTCGCGGACATTGCCGGGCCAATGATATCCCAGCAACCGCTGCATGGCCGCATCTGAAATCGATTGCACCGGGCTCCCCAAATCCTTCCCTAGCTTCTTCACGAAAAACCCGGCCAGGTAGGGAATATCTTCCTTGCGGTCCCGCAACGGCGGAATATTGATCGGCAGCACGTTGAGCCGATAATACAAGTCCTCGCGAAAAGTGCCCTGTTCGAGTGCAGCCCGCAAATCCACATTGGTGGCGGCCAGCACGCGCACATCGATGTGCTTCACTTTGTTGCTGCCCAGGCGCTCGAACTCGCGCTCCTGCAAAATGCGCAGCAATTTTACTTGCACCGAGGCCGGCACATCGCCGATTTCGTCCAAGAACACGGTGCCCGTATCGGCCTGTTCGAACTTGCCTGGTTTTGAGGTATTGGCGCCCGTGAACGCGCCTTTTTCGTAGCCAAACAATTCGCTCTCCATTAGATTTTCCGGCAGCGCCGTGCAATTGATTTTCACGAATGGCCGATCTGCCCGAGGCGAGTGATGATGTATGGCGCGCGCGATCATATCTTTGCCCACGCCGCTCTCGCCGCACAAGAGCACTGTGGCGCGCGTGGGTGCGACCCGGGTAATGGTGCTGAAAATTTCGCGCATCGCTTCGCTGTGGCCCACAATGTTGTCGAATTCATAGCGTTGGTTCAGCTCCGCGCGCAGCTCGCGGTTCTCATCGCGCAACGTTCTCAGCGCCAGAGCTCTGTTCACCACCGTCATGAGGTGATCCAGCGAAAACGGCTTCGGGAGAAAGTCCACGGCGCCCGCTTTCATGGCTTCCACAGCCGTTTCGATGCTGCCAAACGCTGTCATCACTACAACCGGCGTATGAGAATCCTGCCGGCGCAAGTTCGCCAGCAGTTCCAGACCGCTCACGCCGGGAAGCCGCAGGTCGGTGAGAATTACGTCGGCGCGATCCGCTAAACGCAGCGCATCTTCCACGTTGCCTGCCTGGTCCACTTCAAATCCGGCGCTCTTCAATTGCAGCTCCACTACGCGGCGCAATTTCTCTTCGTCTTCCACCACTAGAATGGTCGCCTTCATCGCTGATCCTCTTTCAATGACTCCCGGAACGGAAGATATACTCGAAACACGCTGCCTTCACCCGGCTCGCTTTCCACCGCGATACTGCCGCCATGTTCGTCGACAATCTTTGAAACGATGGCCAGGCCCAAGCCAACGCCGGCCGACTTGGTGGTATAGAACGGATTGAAAATATTCTCGATATGTTTCGCGTCTATGCCCGACCCACGATCGATCACAGTGATTTCCACCGTTCCGTCGTTTTCGCGGGTCTTCACCGTGATGCTTCCGTTGGGCGGGCTGGCCTGGGCGGCATTCAGCAGCAAATTGTAGATCACTCGTTCCATGAGTTCGCCATCCAGCAAGAAAGGCGGGATCTCCGGCGAGTAGTTCTTATAGATGGTGACGTCGAAAGGCGGCTGATGTTTCTCCATATCGCCGATAGCCTGGTCGATCACCTGCGTAAGATCGGTCCTTTCGACGCGCACGGCGAGCGGTCTGGCAAAATCCAGAAAACGAGTCACCAGCGAATTGGTTCTATCCACTTCACTCGAGATAAACCCCGCCATTTCGCGAGCCACGGCGTTGTCGGCCGGTACGTTCTTGAGCAGCAACTCAGCCGAGGTCTTGATGGTGCCCAAAGGATTGCGAAGCTCGTGCGCCAGCCCCGCCGAAAGCTGGCCCAGAGCCGCCAACCGGTCGCTGCGCCGAACGGCTGCTTCGGCTTCCTGCAAATTCCGGTTGGCCTCGGCCAGTTGTAGAGCCGCCGCTTGAAACTTGCGCGTTTCAACGCGAGTGGCCTCCGCCAGTTGATGCGCCAGGAACCCGCTCAATGCCATGACGACAACACGCAGGACGAGCTCCTCCACCTGGTCCGGCGGGATGAACTGATCGGGCCGCACCCGGGCCCAGAACGAAAGATATGCGCCACACGCCATGCCGCTCGTGAGGATGGTTCCCACCGTTCCCAATCTTGTCGCCGCGGAGATGACAGGCAGGACCAACACAAAGTAATAGCTGCTGGAAATTCCATCGGTCTGCCCGATCAGCAGGCAGCATAGGATGAGTTTGATGGTGTAGGAAAGGATCACTCCGTTGACTGAGGTCAGTGGAAGTTTCGGCTCCAGGATTTGGAATAGGCCAAGAGCGCAGAGGAACGTGACGCTGAAAGAGTTTCGGTCCGGCCCGAAGATTACCAGGCCCGCGAACAGCAGCACCCACACCACGTCTTGCGGCTGAACCACCCGGAAGATGCGGCCACGAAGCTCCACGCTGTAATCTTATCTTGACTCGCATACAATACAGCGTGGGGAACATCATGCACCTTTCGCGTCGCCACTTCGTCGGGCTGCTGGGAGCCACCGCGCTCACCGCTTCCTCCGCCGAGCCTGAACTCATCCTGCTGAACGGCGTGATCCACACCATGGACCCGGCCAATCCCCAAGCCGAGGCCGCCGCCATTGCAAACGGCCGCTTTCTAGCCGTCGGAACCAACGCCGAGATCAGCGCCTACGCAACTTCACGCACCAAGCGGATCGATCTCGGCCAGTTCCCTGTGTTCCCCGGTTTCATTGATGCCCACATGCACGTTGCCGCGTCGGGGCTGGAGCATCTCCAGAGCGTGGATACCGATCTGCCTTCCATCGCCGCGATCCAGGACGCTATCCGCAAGCGTGCTGCACAAACGCCCGCCGGCAACTGGGTACTCGGCTTTAAATACGACGACACCAAGATGGCGGAAGGGCGGCCCATCAATCGAGCAGACCTGGATGCGGCCGCGCCGAATAATCCGGTGTTCATCCGCCATCGCGGTGGACACACCGCCTTCGTAAATTCTGCCGCGTTGAACAAGGCTGATATTAACGACCAAACTCCCAATCCCTCCGGCGGCGCTTATGAGCATGGCGCCGATGGAAAGCTCACTGGGCGCGTCATGGACAACGGGAACGCCGCGTTCGCTTCCAAGATTCCATCCACCGCCACGCGATCGGACCGGCGCGACGGCGTCAAGTTGATCACCCAGATGCTGGTGCGGGCGGGCGTGACGTCGGCGCACGACGCCTTGGGAGATCCCGACGATTTGCTGGCGTATCAGGATGCATACGAAACCGGCGATTTGCATGCCCGCATCTATTGTCTGATTGGGGCGCCGCATATCGATAAGATGATTCGCGCCGGAATACGAACCGGCCTGGGCAATGAATGGGTGCGTGTGGGCGCGATGAAGCTCATGCTGGACGGCTCCATTTCCGAGCGCACCGCGCGTTTGTCGCAGCCGTACGTTGGACGCCCGAACGACTACGGCATCCTGATCATGGGCGAGGAAGAAATGTACACCTGGGCGCGCAAGGCGCATCTCGCTGGATGGCAGGTAGCAAGCCACGCCAATGGCGACGGCACCATCGATCAGGCTCTGCGCGTGTACGAAAGACTCCAGCGCGAAACGCCGCGCAACGACCCCCGATTCCGGCTGGAGCATTGCACCGTGATCAACGATGATCTGGTCCGGCGGATTAAAGCCATCGGGGCCATCCCGACGCCGTTTTCGTCTTACGCGTATTATCACGGCGAGAAACTCAGCGTATACGGCGAGGAGCGCGTGAATCGGATGTTCGCTTTGCGCAGTTTTCTGGATGCGGGCGTGCGGCCAACACAGGCGTCCGACTATACCGCCAGCCCGTTCGATCCGATGATGGCGCTGCAATCGGAAGTCACCAGAACCGACAAGAACGGAAATGTTTGGGGACCCAAGCAAAGGATCACCGTCCAAGAGGCTCTGCAGGTGGGCACCATGAACGGCGCTTACGCATCTTTCGAAGAACACCAGAAAGGCTCCATCACTCCAGGCAAGCTCGCCGATCTGGTAGTTCTAGGCCGCGACCCGCTGCGTGAAGATCCCTCCAAGCTGATCGGCATCCCGGTTCAACGCACTATGGTCGGCGGCACGTGGATGTTCGAAGCCTAAGCCGGTTCCCGTCTACGTTTCCACTTTTATGCCGAGCACCTTTTCTATCCCTCCGGCAACCACACCCCGGCCGCTGTGTCAAAATAGATCTACACGCGTCCTTCATGGAAAATCTGAAATTCCCAGCAACACCCGCGGGCCCGGTAGCCGCGTCTCCCGACCCCGCCCTGTCTTCCGGCGAAAACTCGTTCGCGGAAATCCTGTCTGAGTTCGAACAAAAGCACCATGGTCCCGCGCGCGGGCAAGCCACTCAGGGTACGGTGGTTTCCATTACCCCGGATGCCATCTTCGTGGATATCGGCCGGAAAATCGACGGCATTCTACCCACCCAATTGTTTCGCGACGATGCCGGCTCCCTGTCCATCCACGTGGGCGATAAGCTGCTGGTAAGCATCACGGGCAGCGACGGGGAAGGTTCTTACACGCTCTCCACCATCAAGGTGGAACGGCCCAAGGATTGGAGCGCTCTCGAAAAAGCGTTCGCCGAAAATCGTGCCATTGCCGGGCGGGTCACTGAGTTTGTGAAAGGCGGCCTGCGCGTCGACGTCGGCGTCCCGGCATTTCTGCCCGCCTCGCGCAGCGGCGCTAGAGACCAGGCCGAAGTCGAGAAACTGGTGGGCCAGGAGATTCAGTGCAAAATTATCAAGCTGGATACGGCCGGCGAAGATGTCGTAGTGGACCGCCGTACCGTGCTCGAGGACGAAGAAAAGCAAGCGCGCCAGAAACGGCTGTCTGAACTAGTCGAAGGCGTAACCGTGCGCGGCACTGTTCGCAGCGTTACCGATTTCGGCGCCTTTGTGGATCTGGGCGGCGGCCTGGATGGATTGCTGCACGTCACCGATATGGCCTGGCAGCGCGTCGCGAAGCCGTCCGACTTGGTAAATCCCGGAGACGCGGTAGAAGTCAAGATCCTTAAGATCAGCCCAGAGACTCGCCGCATTTCGCTCGGTATGAAGCAGCTCACGCCGGACCCCTGGACGCTGGCGAGCGAAAGTTTCCAAGTGGGCCAGCGCGTCCCGGGCAAAGTATCCCGTTTGACCGATTTCGGCGCATTCATCCAACTCGCGCCCGGCCTGGACGGCTTGATCCACGTTTCTGAAATGTCGTGGGCGAAAAAAATTAAACGCCCCGCCGACGTGCTGAAGCTGGGCGAAAGCGTGGATGTGGTGGTCCTGGGCGTCAATGCCGCGGAGCGTCGCATTGCGCTCGGTCTCAAGCAGGCTTTGGGGGATCCGTGGGAAGAGGCTGCCCGCAAGTATGCTCCCGGCACAATTGTGGAAGGTCCGGTCTCGAGCCTCACCAACTTCGGCTGCTTCGTCAGTCTGGGCGACGGCGTGGAGGGCATGATCCACATTTCCGATATCACGCGCGAGAAACGATTGAACCATCCGCGCGAGGCCTTGACGGCTGGTCAGAAGGTTCGCGCCGTGGTACTGGAACTGGATCAGGAACGGCGGCGCCTCAAACTTGGAATCAAGCAATTGGAACCCACCACCGCCGACGAATACATCGGCGAACACCAGGCCGGTGAAACCGTTACCGGACGAATTGTCGAAGCCGGCCGCGGCCAGGCCAAAGTGGAACTGGGCGAAGGTGTGTTCGCCGAATGCCGGCTACCCGAGCGCGCTGCGGAGCTTCCGGCCGCCCCGCCACCCGCTGCGGCCGATCTTTCTTCCCTAACCGCCATGCTTTCAGCCAAGTGGAAGCAAGGTTCCACCACCGCGAAATCCGAAGGGCCGGAGCCGGTTCGGGCCGGTCAAATCCGCACTTTCCGGATACTAAAGGTGGATCAGGCCGCCAAGAAAATTGAAGTCGAATTGGCCGGTTAACGCCGGCCGGCTGGCTCCCGGCGGCAGCGTGACGTTTTCGTTTATCCTCCGTCTATCAAGGTGTTGCAGGCGACAGTGGCCCAGGCGGCCGTTAGAATGGACGAACCGGAGCTGATCAGGGCAGCTCAAAGGGGCGACGAGCGCGCCTTTGAGCAATTGGTGCGCTTGTACGATCAGAACGTTCTTCGGCTGGCCATGAATCTGCTTCGGTCGCCCGAAGACGCCAACGACATTTATCAGGAGGCGTTTCTGCGGGTATACAAGAACCTGCATAGTTTTCGGTTCGACTGCAGCTTTCATACCTGGCTGTATCGGATAGTCACCAACCTATGCCTGGATGCGCTACGAAAGCGAAGAGTGCGGCGTGAGGAAGACACGGTGGTGGAGACCAGCGAAGGATTTCTGGATCGCATGGATACGGTGGAAGAATCGCGGGCGCACGGCGATCCGCAACGGCAGTTGTTAAGCCGGCAGCTGCGCGTCAGAATCCGGCAGGTTCTGGATGGTTTGACGCCGCGCGAGCGGGCTGTTTTTGAGATGAGACATTATCAGGGTCTGCGCCTGCGCGCTATTGGAGACATGTTGGGTACATCTGAGGAAGCCGCCAAGAATTGCCTGTTCCGGGCCACGCAGAAAATGCGCGCCGCCCTAGGAGATTTTGTATGAAATGTGAGGACGCCAGAAATACGTTGCCGCTGTTTCTCTACGCTGAACTTTCCTTCGAGGACGAAGAGCGGCTGGAAATGCATCTGGATGAATGCGACGCCTGCCGCGCTGCATTAGCTCGCGAAAAGGCGCTGTTCAAATCCGTGGATGCCGCCGAACTGTTGCCGAGCGCCGAGTTGCTGGCCGATTGCCGCGCCCAATTGCGCGAGCGGCTGGAGCATATCCTGCCGGACCGCGCCGGTTTCTGGGACAAAATTCGCGAGGGTTTCAGCATCCACTTCCACTTCGCGCCGGGCCTGCTGCAGCTGGGTGGTGCGCTGGCCCTGCTGCTGATCGGTTTCTTTACGGCGCGCGTTACTCCCACCTCGTTCCTGGGGTCGTTCCGCTCCGCCGCCCTGGTGGATCCCGCCACCTCACGCGTCCGATACGTGGAGCCGGTGGGTTCGGGAAGAGTGCAGATCGTGGTGGACGAAACCACGCAGCGTACTCTCTCCGGCACGCTCGAAGATCAGTCCATTCAACGCCTGCTGTTGACGGCCGCCAAGGACCCGTCCGATGCCGGACTGCGGGTTGAATCCGTCAATCTGCTGAAGAACCAGCCGCAATCGGCCGAGGTGCGAAGCGCGCTGCTTTACGCGGTGCGGCATGATTCCAACGCCGGCGTCCGGCTGAAGGCGTTGGACGGCTTGAAAGATTTTGCCGACGATCCGGAAACGCGCCAGACGCTGACGCAAGTTTTGCTCAAGGACGATTGCCCCGGCGTTCGCACCCAAGTGATCGACTTGTTGATCCAGCATCATGCCGATTCCATGGTGGGTGTTCTGCAGGAGGTAATGGGAAAGGAAAAGAACGGTTATATCCGGATGCGCTGTCAGAGAGCCCTGCGCGACATGAACGCATCGGCCGAGACATATTAAGGAACAACCGAACCGCGACCGCAAGGGAGCGAATATTAAACACTCATGAAGCAGTTCGTTTTCATCTCAATCGTTTGCGCAGCCGCTCTGTCCCCCAGCGCCCTGGCCCAGATCACCCGGGAAGGCCGCTATTGGGTGGAAACGGTAACGGGCGCCGCTACTTCTTCTCCGCTCGAGCGCTTTCGCTTGGATACGGTCGGCAATGTCGTGTTGCAGGGCGGCAATTCGGAGAATGTCACCTACCAACTCAAGCTGCGCGTGAGGGCGGCCGATGCGCGGCAGGCGGAGGCGCTGCTGCGCGAATTCGAGGTGCGATCCCGTTCTCAGAACGGCTGGCTGCGCTTGACCGTTACGCCGCCCGCGAATATCTCGGAAGGCCCGGAGTTGTCTGTCACCGTACCGCGTTCCTTGCTGCAGGTGTGGATCGAGACACGCGGCGGCAACGTGCAAGCGATGGATCTGGACGGTGAACTGCAAGCGCGCTCGGCGGCTGGGCGCATGTTAGTGGATCGCATCAAGGGCAAGGCCGAAGTTCGCACCGGCGGGGGCGATATTCAGGTGGGCGAAGTGGGCGGGGCACTGCGCTGTTATTCCGGAGCCGGAGTGATTCGTGTGCAGAGCGCGGGCGGGGAGTCCTGGCTGGATACCGCCGGCGGCGAGGTTTTCGTGCATCAGGCGTTCGGCCCCGTGCATGCCGCCACGGCCGGAGGCAACATTCGCGTGGAACGCGCCAGCAACACCGTTTTTGCGCGCACCGCGGCTGGGTTGATCGAGGTCCAGCAAGCCGATGGCGCTGTGACCGCTGAAAGTTCCGCCGGCGCCATTCAGGTGAATGCCGCCAATGGTGTGCGCTGTGAATCCGCCTCCGGGACCATCCGGCTGCGCAATGTTTGGGGTGCTCTGCGCGCTTCCACCGCCGCAGGGAGCATCCTGGCGGAATTGCTTTCCGGGAATCGCATCCAGGATTCCACTCTCAGCACCAACGCCGGTGACATCACGGTGTTCATTGCGTCTAACATTCCGTTGACGGTGATGGCCAGGAACGATTCGGGCGGCGCTACGGGCAGAATCATTTCCGATTTTAAGGAGATTCGCGTTAAAACGGGAAGCCTGCCCGGCGCCAGCCCGGTGCTGGCGGAGGGGGCGCTGAACGGAGGCGGTCCGCTGCTGCGCATCAACGTGAACGGCGGCACAATTTATTTGCGCCGTGAAAAGTAGATTTCTGAAGAGGTAGATTTCTGAAGAGGTAGATTTCTGAAGAGAGAGATATCTGAGGGGATGGTTATGTATAGATTCATTTTGCCGGTGGCGATTGCCGCGGCCGCACTAGGAGCGCCGCTGCTGGAAGCCCAGCAGGTTGACGTGCAACTGGCGCCTTCTGATTCCGGCACGCCGCAAATCTTCGAGTTCCACAATGGCGGTATGTTGTCGGGTGGAACTTATCTGGGCGTGAACCTGTGCGAGATTCCGAGCGACCGGGCGCGCGAGCTGAAGCTCAAGGAAGCCTACGGTGTCGAGATCACTCGCGTGGAAGATGGCAGCCCCGCCGAAAAAGCCGGTCTAAAATCCGGAGACGTTGTTCTTGAATACAATGGCCAGCGCGTGGAAGGCATGGAACAGTTCGGGCGGCTGGTCCGGGAGACTCCGCCGGCCCGGGAAGTCAAGCTACTCATCAGCCGCAACGGCGCCACCCAAACCATCAGCGCCACCGTGCAGACCCGTAAGCTCAAGACTATGGCTGCGGTGCTGCCGAACTTTGACATGCCCGAGATGCGCCTTCCCGACATGCCGCAGATCTTCACCACTTGGCGAAACCCAATGCTAGGGGTGGAAGCGGAATCGCTAGGCCCGCAACTGGCGGGCTATTTTGGCGTTAAGGACGGAGTGTTGGTTCGCTCTGTCGCCAAGGACACGGCGGCCGAGAAGGCTGGAATCAAGGCCGGTGATGTCATCACCAAGGTAGGCGGATCCGCGGTAACCACGCCGAACGAACTGGTGAGCGCGGTACACGCGGCGAGCTCTAAAAAATCCTTCCCCATCGAACTGGTGCGCGACCGCCACGAGACCAGCGTGATGGTTACCCTGGAGGATCACTCCGAAAGAGTTGCCCCGAGTACGCGGGCGGTACACAACGTCAAAAACTGACTTTATCCACTTCCCGAGGGGGCGTCGCATGTGCTCGGCTAAGCGCCTTTCTCGATGGGCCAACGTTTCTCCATGTAGGTGCGCAAGCGAAGGATGGCCTGGGATTTGAGCTGCGAGACCCGGGATTCGTGCAAGCTCACAACCTTGGATATCTCACGCAAGGTTAACTCCTCGTTATAGTACAGGCTGATTACGATACGCTCCGTGGATGGCATCTTTTCGATTGCGTCGGCCAGCAGTCTTTGCAGTTCCGATTTTTCCAGGAGCCGCGAAGGCCAGTTTTCTTCATCGTCTGAAATGTATTTCAACAAGCTGCGGCCGGCGTCGTCGGGCGACGCGGCCTCCAGGCTCCCCAGGTTGACGCCGCGAATGTCCACCAGCCACTCATGGTATACCTCCAGCGTCAGCTTCAATTCCTGGGCAATTTCTTCTTCGCTCGGTCCCCGATGCAGCCGCTGCTCGGCCGCGGAAATCGCTACCTCGATTTGCTTGGAACGCTTACGCTGCTGGCGCGGAGCCCAGTCCAGGCCGCGCAAGCTGTCCAGGATCGCACCTCGTATTTTGTACTCCGCATAGGTTTTTAGTTTTACGTTGTGACGCGGATCGAACCGGTCGATCGCAGCGATCAAGCCCAGCGTCCCGGTAGATATCAGATCGTCCAGGTTCACGCTTTCCGGCAGCCTCTCGTGAATTCTCCGGGCGATTAAGCGGACCTGGGGGATATGTTGGAGAATCAGCCGTTCGCGCTCTTCGGCAGCGCTATCGGGCGCCGGATATTTTTTTTCGCCGGCGCTGGCTTCCTTCGCCGTGCCTTGAGCCCTCATGCGGGCGCCCTGCTCAAATCGTTGGTTCGCATCCGCGCGGGAAGCGTCAGGGGCGTGTCCATCATCTCGCGCCGTGCTTGGCCGATGGCTGCCTCGATGGTGTCCGCGAAATACGATTCAAATCTCATGGTCGTTGGCTCTTCTTTGAACTTCCAGGTTCACCATTCACGAATACAATCCTGTTCCCCATAGGTATTTCGTTGTGGGATTCGGAAGGATACTCTCCGGCGGGAACGCAAATGCTTTTTTTGAACGCTCCTGGATTTCCGTTCAGGTGGCTGGAATTTTCCTCGAGCTCCATCCCTGCTTCGATGGGCTGGCCTGACGGACATATTCCGTCAGGAGTACAATGCTCTTCGTAATCGGCGCCGTTTCTGCCAACGTTTCGAGAATGCTGGCCGCGTCAAGCATCGACACTCGCTCCCTCAGCCGGTTCTGGAAAATGTTTTGCACCGCTGCCGTAAGGAGAGCAATTTTGGAACCAAATCCTTCACCAGCCCCCGGTTCTCTTAACAACTCATGCGCGTGAAGTAGTACTTCGCCCAATTGTGTACCGGGTATGCTTCCGCGTCCAAGCTTGCCCGCTCGTGCGCGGCTTTCGGCGCTATCGTCTTATCGCTACCGGCAAGTTTTTGCCGCACGCGCCACGCTCGATGCCAAAAAATGGGCGTAGCTGAACTACTTTTGGAAACCGACTCCCAGTTTGGTTTCCGAACTGGTACGCGTAATGATTCAGCTTCCGGAAATGGAAATCAGGAGCACCGGAATCACCAGCCGGCAGCGGTGCGCTTGGAATCGTTAAGATGGTGGTGGCTGGACTTACCAACATGGGGATGGATGATCTGAATCGCACTCCGTTCACAGAGGGTGCGGAGCAGACGGACCAAGAGCAAAATAGTACCGGCGACGTTTCCGAGCTTGCCCGCGCGCTCTCCATCGGTGATCCAGCCCGCCTGGAGCAGCTTCGCACGCAGGTTGCATCCGGCAATTACGACGTAAGTCCAGATGAGCTCGCGCAGTCGATCATCGATGCTCACCTCAAAGAGTGACGGCTTCCTCCGCCGTAGAGAGAAGTTTTAGAAATTTCCCGTCAGGCCAGATTCAAAACTTGCATCGTGGTGCCCTTGGAATTTTCTATCTTCTTTTGCAGCATCATGATCGCGTAGATCAACTGCTCCGGTCGGGGTGGGCATCCGGGAACGTAAATGTCCACCGGGATCACCTGGTTCACCGGGATCAAAGCATAGTTGCTGAAGACTCCGGTAGATGTGGCGCAAGCCCCCATCGAAATCACCCATTTCGGCTCGGGCATCTGCTCATACAATCTGCGAATCACAGGAGCCATCTTATTGGACACGCGTCCGGCGATGATCATCAGATCCGATTGCCGGGGGGACCCGCGCATCACTTCAGCGCCGAAGCGCGAAATGTCAAAGCGTGAGCCGATCATGGACATCATCTCGATGGCGCAGCAGGCCAGGCCGAAGGACATAGGCCAGATGGAGTTCTTGCGGCCCCAGTTGATGGCCTTATCAATGGTAGTGGTGATAATACTCTCGGACCCCTGCACTTCATCTTCATTGTCGGCCCGCGCAAAGAGCCCGGCGGGAAGACTGGGTTGAAACTTGAGGTCTCCGTCCACGATCCTATTATCACATGGACTCAATCCGGGAAACTGTTCAGACCATCCCACCCAGCGCTCAGGAACTGGCCGGCGCGGCCAATGCCTGGGGCATAGAGAATTCCTATTGGGACATGTGGGGTCACCAGCACCATGCTTCCGCCACGCTGATGACTTCCATCCTAGGTTCGCTGGGCGTGGACGCCCGGTCCCGTGAATCCTTAGCTCAGGCGGTGGAAGAGCGCGCCTGGCAGGCGTGGCATCTCCCACTTGGCCCAACCCTGGTGACGGCCGCAGGCCCGGGGCCGATCGAGATCACTTTATCACTCACAGAGGCGCAGGCGGCTCAGGCAGCAACTCTAGAAGTTCGATTCGAAACTGGCGGCGGCCATCAGGTGCGGATGGCACTCGGCGAACTCCCGGTTGCCGAAGAAATCGTCTTGCGCGGTCAACGCTTCGTCCGCAAACGAATTCCGCTCGGCTCGGCTCCGCCGCTCGGATATCACGAAATTTCTCTCACCATCGCCGGAGAAACCTGGCCGCCCACGAATCTTATCGTTTGTCCGGACCGGGCTTACCAGCCGCAGTGGCTGGAGCAAGGGCGCGGCGCCGGCCTCGCCATCAGCCTGTATGGAGTAAAGTCGGGACGCAATTGGGGTTGCGGGGACGTCACCGATCTCAAGGCCATGCTGGATTGGGTAGCCGGGCAGGCGGGCGCCGGCTTTATCGCGCTCAACCCATTGCACGCGATTCCAAATCGTCAGCCTTACAATACCAGCCCGTACTTACCCAACTCCATTTTCTATCGCAATCCAATCTACCTGGATGTCGAAGCGATTGAGGATTTCTCGGTGTCTGAGGGCGCGGCGGCTCTGCTGGCCCTCGAAACCACCCAGCGCGAGATTGCCCGGTTGCGGGCGTCCCAGTTCGTGGAGTATGAACGCGTCTACAAGCTGAAACTGCGCTTCCTGAAACGGTTGTTCCGGACGTTTCTGGACCGAGAGTGGAAGCGCAAGACGGCCCGTGCCGCGGAGTTTTCCAAATACATCGAACGGGAGGGGGAACTGCTCGAAGGCTTCGCTCTGCATTCGGCGCTGGAAGAGGCCATTCACACCGCGCATCCCGAGGTGTGGAATTGGCGTTCGTGGCCGGAGCAGTACCAGGATCCGCAATCGGCCGCCACGCGCGAATTCGCGCGCAAACAGCGCCGCAAAATTCTGTTCCACAAATATCTGCAGTGGCAGTTGGACGGTCAACTCAAGTCGGCCCACGAACATGCGCTGGCACTGGGGATGCGCATCGGTTTGTATCACGATCTGGCGCTGGCCACCGATCGTTTCGGCTCGGACCTGTGGGCGCATCGCGACCACTACATAGCCGGCTGCCGCGTGGGAGCGCCACCCGACGCCTTCTCGCCCAAGGGGCAGGACTGGGCCTTTCCGCCGCCCAACTCCGAACGCCATTATCAGGACGGTTACCGGCTCTTCGCCCAGTCCATTCGCAAGAACTGCCGGCACGGCGGCGCTCTGCGTATCGACCACGTGATGCGCTTCTTTCGCCTGTACTGGATTCCCGACAGCATGGATGCTTCCGAAGGAACCTATGTGCGGGATCGCTTCGAGGACCTGCTGGGCATCCTGGCGCTTGAGAGTGTCCGGGAAAAAGTCCTGATCGTCGGTGAGGATTTGGGCACCGTCCCCGATGAAGTTCGCCAGGCGCTGCACAGGTTCGGAATCCTGAGCTACCGGGTGCTTTATTTTGAGCAGGATCGCGCTGGCCGTTTTCGAACGCCGCCGGAGTATCCGCGCGACGCGCTGGTTTCAGCCACCACCCACGATTTGCCCACGCTGGCCGGCTTCTGGACCGGCCGCGATATTGAAGCGCGGCGCGACGCCGGTTTGCTTCCCGACGATGGCGCCTACCGCGGCATGCTGCAAGAACGGGCCGTCCAAAAACAGAGACTTCTGGACCTGCTGCATGGCCTGCATTTGCTGCCCGAGTGGTTTGAACGCAATGCCGGGGATGTGGCGGAGCTGACGGGCGAGATGCATAACGCGGTGGTGGGTTTTCTCGCATCGGCGAATTCAAAACTGATGGTGCTGAATCAGGAAGATCTGTTAAAAGAAACCGAGCAGCAGAACCTGCCGGGCAGCACCGCCGAATACCGGAACTGGAGCCGCAAGATGAAGTGCTCGGTGGAGGAGCTTTGGGCCTCCGCGGAAGTGCGGGCATTTACGCAGATGTTCCGGGGGTGGCTGGAGCGGACCGGCCGCCTGAATTCCACGTAACCGGTATACGATAAACTCATGCGACGGCTCATGCAACCCATGACACGGCGAGGCGCGGTTGGTTTGACAGCGTTGGCCGCGGCGTCCTATAAGCGCATTCTCGGAGCCAACAACCGGGTTCAAGTCGGATTCATCGGCTTTGGCTTGATCGGCGGCCAGCACGTTCACGATTTCAAGAATCAACCGGATGTGGATCTGGCAGCCCTGTGCGATGTTTACCAGCCCCGTCTGGAGCAGGGAATCGCCGCCTGCGGCCAAACCGCCAAGCCCTATACCGATTTCCGCAAGATGCTGGAGAACAAAGATCTGCAGGCGATTGTGATCTGCACTCCGGACCACTGGCACGCGCTGATGACAATGCTGGCCTGTGCCGCCGGCAAAGATGTATACGTGGAAAAGCCGGTATCGCTATTCGTGCGCGAAGGCCGCTGGATGGTGGACGCCGCGCGCCGCTACCAACGCGTGGTCCAGGCCGGCACGCAGCAGCGATCCGGAAAGCATTACCAGCAGGCCAAGCGCTTGATCGAACAGGGCTACATCGGACCCATTATGAGTGCGCGATCCGGATCGTTTCGTAACGTGATGCCGGGCTTCGGATCGCCGCCCGATTCGGCGGCGCCGCACGATTTCGACTACAACATGTGGCTGGGCCCTGCGCCTTCCCGGCCGTATAACAAAATGCGCGGGCTATACCATTTCCGCTGGTTTTGGGATTATTCGGGCGGCCAGATGACCAATCTCGGCGCGCACGAGATGGACATCGTTCAGTGGGTCATGCATCGGAAAGGGCCGGCGGCGGTTTCTTCAAGCGGTGGGCGTTTCGCGCTTCCCGGCGAAGGCGAGACTCCCGATACGCAAGATGCCCTGTTCGAGTACGACGGTTTCACCGCCGGCTATTCGTTCCGGGAAGCCAGCGCCGGACGGCGCGCGGGCGGCAGCGGGCTCGAATTTTTCGGGACCAAGGGGAGCCTGGTGATTAACCGAAAAGGCTTCGAGGTAATTCCCGACATGAAGATAAATCCGGAAAACGCCATCCCGGTTTTTCAAGGACACCCCGCGGGCGGCCCGGTGCGGGAAGTCGCGGCGCCGGAGCCTTGGGTCGAAGCGCGGAAGGAAGCTGGATCTTCCGATGAACAGTTCGACCTGCACGTCAGAAACTTCCTGGACTGTATCAAATCACGCGCACGGCCCCTCGCGGACATAGAAGGCGGCCATCAATCGACCACCGCATGCCATCTGGCGAATATATCGTTGCGAGTGGGCCGGAAGATCCGTTGGGATCCGGAAAAAGAAGAAATTTTAGGGGATACGGCCGCATCCGCCATGCTGGTTCGGCCCTATCGAAAGCCTTGGGACGACGTTCTGCGGGGGCTGCTCTCTTGACGCGCCGGGAATTCGTGCGCGCAGCCGGAGCCGGCCTCGCAATAACCGCGCAAGGAAATGCAACCGGGGCCGGTATGGGGATCGCTTGGACGTCCTACATGACGGCTGCGAAACCCAAGGATGCTATCGAGTTTCTTACCCGCTGCCAGGACCTGGGCGCGGCGGGGATCCAGACCCCGCTGCGCGGCGACTTGCGGCAACTACGCGCGCAGGCCGAGCAGTTCGGAATGTACGTCGAGGGCATGGTGCAGCTACCCGCGAACGGCGAAACATCCGCGTTCGAAAAAAGCATTCAAGACGCGAAGGACGCCGGGGCTCGATGCGTTCGAGCGGCCGCTTTGAGCGGACGGCGGTACGAGTCGTTTGCAGCGCTGGCCGACTGGCGCAAATTCGTCGGCGACAGCCAAAGAAACATACAAGCGGCGCTGCCCATTCTCGAAAAATACAAAATGCCGTTAGCCTTGGAAAACCACAAGGATTGGACGGCCGATGAAATGGCCGCGCTCCTGCAAAGTCAATCCAGCGAGTATCTGGGCGTCTGCCTGGATTTCGGGAATAACATTTCTCTGCTGGACGATCCGATCCGGACGGCGGAACTTCTCGCTCCGTTCACCATTTCGACGCACGTCAAGGACATGGGTGTGGAATTCTATAACGACGGCTTCCTACTTTCGGAAGTAGTGCTGGGACAAGGATTCCTCGATCTGCCTCGCATGCTTTCGCTGGTTCGAGTTCGACGCCCGTCTACTCGCTTCTCGCTCGAAATGATCACGCGCGACCCGCTGCGTGTTCCGTGCCTTACCGATAAGTATTGGGTGGCGTTCCCCGAGCGCAACGGAGTGTTCCTGGCCCGAACGATGCAGTTGGTGCAAAAATACCAGAGCGCGAAACCATTGCCGCGCATCAGCGGCCTGTCGCCCGATGCACAACTCCTAGCCGAGCAGGAGAACGTGCGGGCGAGCTTGCACTACGCCAAGGCAACGCTCGGCTTGTAGACACCTTTCCGAGCCGCGGCCGTAAGGGAGTCGGTTGAGTCTCAAAATAGTTGCGAACTTCACCGGCGCTGGTGCGTAATATTACCAGAGCCATGATCAAACACGTATTCCGCAGGCTGCTTCGGTCGCCGATTTTCACCTTCGTGACCCTGGCCACCATTGCCATCGGAATCGGCGCGAACACCGCTATTTTCAGCGTCGTGAACGGCGTCCTGCTGAAACCGCTGCCTTATCCGGATGCCGAACGGTTGGTAGGCGTCTGGCAGTCCGCGCCCGGTATCGGCATCAACGAACTGCAGCTTGGGTTCGCGGACTACTTCACGTTCCGCGAGGAGAACCGTTCTTTCCAGCATTTCGGGATATGGAGCCAAGACAGCGTCAGCATCACCGGACTTGGTGCTCCCGAGCAGATACAGAGCCTCGACGCCACGGCCGGCCTACTGCCCGCGCTTGGGATTCAGCCCGTGCTAGGCCGCTGGTTCACTGAAAAGGATGACAGCGCGGGGAGCCCGGCGACGGCGATCCTTACCTACGGATACTGGATGCGGCGATTCGGGGGCGACGCCTCCGTCATCGGGCGGCGGCTTCTCGTGGATGGCGAAGCCAAGGAGATCATTGGCGTGATGCCGCGGTCCTTCCGGTTCCTGGACACGAAACCGGAGCTGATTGCCCCCTTCCAATTCAATCGAGCGAAGACCACGTTGGGAAACTTCAGCTACCAGGGCATCGCCCGGCTCAAGCCCGGAGTTTCGCTGGCTCAGGCCAACCAGGACCTCGCACGGATGATTCCGATGGTGACCACGAAGTTCTCGCCCCCGCCCGGCTTCAGCGCCAAAATATTTTCTGAATTGAAAATCCTGCCCGACGTGCGTCCCCTGAAGCGCGACGTGATTGGCGACCTGGGACGCGTGCTGTGGGTGTTGATGGGTAGCATCGGCGTGGTGCTGCTGATCGCCTGCGCCAACGTCGCGAATCTCCTTCTGGTGCGCGCCGAAGGCCGCCAGCAGGAGCTCGCAATCCGGTCGTCGCTGGGTGCGAATTGGACTGAAATTGCACGCGAGCTTCTGATGGAAAGCGTTTCGCTTGGGCTCGCGGGCGGAATGCTGGGAGTGGGATTGGCGTACGCCGCGCTCAGAGTTCTGGTGAGCATCGCGCCCGCTTCTCTGCCGCGTCTCGATGAGATTTCTATCGACCCGCAAGTGCTGCTATTCACCCTCGCCATTTCTTTATTGGCCGGCCTATTGTTCGGGTTGATTCCGGTTTTGAAATATGGAGCGCCCAGCATGGCATCCGTGCTTCGCGCCGGTGGACGCACCCTGAGTCAGAGCAAGGAAAGACATCAGGTGCGGAATACTTTAGTGGTGCTGCAAGTCGCGCTGGCGCTCATCCTTTTGATCAGCTCCGGCCTGATGATCCGAACTTTTCTGGCCTTGCGGCACGTTCAGCCCGGATTCACCGGCGCCGAAAACCTGCAGACCGTCCGCTTATACGTTCCGGAGGGCCAAGTGAAGGAACCGGACCGCGTCCTGCGCATGCTCCAGGAAATGCAGCAGCGAATTTCCGCGATTCCCGGTGTTTCTTCGGTTTCCTTCGCAAACTGGGCGCCCACCGACGGCCACAACAGTAACGACTTGCTCTACGCCGAAGACCGCACCTATCGCGACGGGCAACTTCCACCCATCCGGCGCTTCCATTTCGTCGCTCCGGGATTCTTCCACGCCTTGGGAACCAGCGTCGTGGCCGGCCGCGAGTACACCTGGACAGATCTTCAGGATCAACGCACCGTGGTCATCGTCTCGGAGAATCTGGCGCGCGAGTTTTGGGGCGATCCATCCAAGGCCATCGGCAAGCGAATCCGGGAAGGCATGAAGGATGACTGGCGGGAGGTTATCGGCGTGGTACAGGATATCCAGGACGACGGGCCCGACCAGAAGGCTCCTCGAACGGTCTACTGGCCCGTCCGGATGAAGAACTTCTATGGCGAACCCAACCTGGTGCAGCGCAGCGCGGTTTTCGTCATCCGAAGCGCGCGGACTGGTTCGGAGAGCTTTCTCAAGGAAATCCGGCAGGCCGTCTGGTCCGTCAACGCGAGTCTTCCACTCACCAGCATCCGCACCCTGGCGGAGGTTTACCGCGCATCCATGGCGCGGAGTTCGTTCACGCTAGTGATGCTCGCCATTGCCGGCGGCATGGCTTTGCTGCTCGGCGTAGTCGGGATCTACGGCGTTATTTCGTATTCGGTATCCGAGCGTACGCGCGAGATCGGTATTCGAATCGCGCTCGGCGCCCAGCCTCGAACGCTGCAGGCGATGGTGGTGCGGCATGGAGTATTGCTCGCGTCCATTGGCGTTGCATTCGGCCTGGTGGGCGCAGTGGCAATCACCCGCATCCTGGCTTCGTTCCTGTTCAACGTCAGCGCGCTGGATCCGTTTACCTACGCCGCGGTGTCCGCCGGTTTGCTGGCGGCCGCGGCAGCGGCCAGTTACCTTCCAGCGCATAAAGCGTCGGTAGTAAATCCGGTTGAGGCTTTGCGTTCGGAATAATCGTTCTATATGATCAGAACAGCTATGCAGCGTTTGTGGGACGCGCTTGCGCGCCCAATAACGCTCGTGCCGTTTTAAAACAACTTCAACAGCCCCGCGCCGCCCACCCCCACCACCGCAACCGGAGTGAGCTGATCGTCAGTGTTGCCGTTACCGAGTTGGCCGTTAATATTGAACCCCCAGCACATCACTCCGCCGCTGCTCAGTATGGCGCAGTTGTGGTGATAGCCCGAACCTATTTCCGTCACGCCGCTGGTTAGCCCGGCAACCTGCACCGGGATCTCG
>Ga0302326_10006040_pt1 | contig 27327 bp, 27 predicted proteins | sample Palsa_T0_3_FD_202264 | JGI IMG/M metagenome (GOLD analysis project Ga0302326, IMG submission 202264) | Peat permafrost microbial communities from Stordalen Mire near Abisko, Sweden - Palsa_T0_3 | ecosystem: Environmental > Terrestrial > Soil > Palsa > Peat permafrost | place: Sweden: Abisko... | reverse complement strand
CGTCCATTAACGCCGCCATTACCCGGATGCGGGACAAAGGCGTTGTGTTTATTCATGAGACGCCAGCGCAAGATGCCTACAGCGGTTTCCGCTACGCCGCCTTCCGTGCGCCAGGCGGCAACGTCCGCGAAATCATGGAGCGGCAGGCTGCGAGCTAAAACCCCGCCCGCCAGCACGCCCGGTTGCGGGTCGGGATGGTGAAGCCGGTGGGGGTCAGCAGGGTCGAAGGCAGTCAGCGCCATCCGCGTCGGACCTCTGAGACGACTCGGATAATCGCGTCGATGACCACTTGGGGCTGGTCTCTCTGGATGAAGTGATGCGCCTCGGGCACGACAATCGACTCGCCAGCCCTCGATCTGGCGGCCAGCGCGTCGTGGGCGGCTTTCCAGCGGCCCACGAACTCCTGGTAGATAGCGTCGCTCTGCCCTTCGTCACGCCCGACAATGCCGGCGGTGAGAACAATAATCGGCAAGTCGCCCCACGTGAGCGCGGCCCGCCGCTCTTCGAGGGTATCCTCGCTGGCAGCCTCGGTCGCCGGAAAGAAGGCGCGCGACTGGGAGGCCTCCGCCTCATACCAGGATGGCCTCAGGTACATGTGCAGCACATAGCGCGCGTCGGCGGTCGAAAGATTGGGATCGGGTGGGAAGCAGTCATGCGGATCGCGCTCGGATAGTTCGCTTGCCTTCGCGAGCTTCGCGCAGTCGTCCAGGTGGACGTAGCCCTGGTTGATGTTGTCCTCTTCGAGTCTGCGCTCTTCCGGCGTAGGCGGATTGAATTGTCCCGCGAAGGCCGGGTCGACCAGCACCAGCCCGGCGACATCGGCTGGGAAGCGGTCGGTGTAGAGGGTGGCGTAGAAGCCGCCCATCGAGTGACCTACGAGCACGACCGGCGTGTTGACGCCCGCCTTCCGCAGCAGCGCATGCAGATCGTCCGTCACCTGCGTCCCGGTGACGGGCGCGCTTGGTGGGCCGCTGAAGCCAAACCCGGCTCGATCGTAGAGGCACGTACGTGTCATAGCCGAGACCGACGGTTGGACCGCTCGCCAGTTGACCATCGAGCCCTCCGCGCCTTGCTCGAAGACGACGGTCGGCGAGCCGTGGCCGGCGCAGATGATGTTGAAGCGCCGACCGCCGGCGACGCTGACGAAGTGCGGCTTCGACAGATTGGGCCATGCGGTCGACCGGTCCGCCGCGAGTGAGCCACCACAGGCGAGGCATGCCAGCGCCAGTGAAAAAGACACCAACTTGCAGGAGATCATCAGCGGCCTCCTTCTCAGCTCCGCCAGACCCGCGCCAGCTCCGCGACGCTCTGGAACCGGTCGGCCGGGTCGGATCGGCACGCCGTCGTCATCGCAACGTATCACGCCGTCGTCATCGCAACGTATTGAGTCTCGGTCCCGCGAAATTCGGCGCGGTTCAGGTCGCCGTCGCCGAGGAACACTGAGATCGCGCGGCCGAGGGTGAAGACGGTGGTGCGTTGGTCGATAAGGGCGCCGCGCTCGAATTCCTCCGGCGCCATGAACCGCGTCGAGCCGAACGTCCGGCCCATCCCGTTGGTGAAAGAGCCCAGGTGGTAGCTGTCGAGATCGATCAGCCAGGCTCGGCGAGCGGCGAAGTCGTAGATGATCGCGCCGTCGTAGAAGTCGCAGGCGATCCAGCCGGCGGCGCAGAGCTTCAGATGGACATCCAGGATGGTGTCGATCGCCGCCGTCAGCTGGTCCGGTGGCAATCGGCGAAAACGCTGGAACGCGCTCGTGGGGTCGGCTCGCTGGGCGGCGGGCGCGCTCTCAACGGCTCACCGGGCGCCCAGTCATAGATCAGCATCGGGCCCCAGGTTGATTGGGTGACGGCCTGCAGGGCGGGGAGGGCCGGGTCGGAGACTGGGAAAGCGTGAGACGCCGCGCATTTAGAAGCAGGGCGACGCGCTCATCGTGCGGCAGGAAGGGCGTTGGGTCTGCGGGGTCGCCCGCGGTCTTCACGAACCAGCGCCGGCCGTTCGCTTCGAGCCCGTGGGAGACATTGCCGGAGTCCTGGGTGCCCGTGTCGAAGGCCGCGAAGACGCCGCCGACGCGGCTCAGGTAAGCGCCGGGCGCCAGATCGGTCTGCGCCTCGAAGGGCGTATCGCCCGCTTCGCGGGTTGTTCCCACGGCCATTCTCGCGATGTTAGCTGGTCGACCGTCAGCCGAACACCGCCCGCAGAACCCCGACAATCGGACGAGAATCACGCTCAAACGAGCGTTTGAAACGGCAATTTGAATTGGACAGTTTCGCTGGGAGGCGTAACGGTTCGCCCAGCCCTTCCGTCCCTGCAAAAAGGCCCGATCCGATGAATGTGATGACCAAGGATGCTTCGATCAGCGACCTCGACCTGGAAGCCGAGCTCAACAATCTCGGCATGTCGAAGGAAGCGCGCCCCCTGTTCGACGCGGTGAAGAAGCACATCGCGGAGAACGTCGCGCCGATCGCCGACGAGTTCTATCGCCTGGGCGAAGGCCGCGCGGAGCGCTGGAGCTGGGCGCCGGGGCAACTGGAGCTGCTACAGACCGCGAAGGACAAGGCCAAGGCCTCGGGTCTGTGGAACTTCTTCCTGCCGACTTCCGAGATCGGCCGCGGCCTCACCAACCTCGACTACGCCTACATCGCCGCCGAGCTCGGCAAGCAGCCATTGGCGTCCGAGTCGCTAAACTGCTCCGCGCCAGACACCGGCAACATGGAGGTGCTGGAGAAGGTCGGCACGCCGGAGCAGAAGGAAAAGTGGCTGAAGCCGCTGCTGAACGGCGAGATCCGCTCGGCCTTCGGCATGACCGAGCCGCACCTTGCTTCGTCCGACGCCAAGAACATCGCCTGCCGCGCTGAACTGATCGGCGACGAGTGGGTGATCAACGGCGAGAAGTACTACATCTCCGGCGCCGGCGATCCGCGCTGCAAGATCATGATCCTCATGGTCCAGACCAGCCCCGAGGCGCCGACGCAGTTCCGCCAGTCGCAGATCTTGGTGCCGATGGACACGGCCGGGCTGACGATCATGGGCCCGATGACGGTGTTCGGCCACGACGACGCGCCGCACGGCCATATGCACCTCAAGCTCGACAACGTGCGGGTGCCGAAGGAGAACATCCTGCTCGGCGAAGGCCGCGGCTTCGAGATCTCGCAGGTGCGTCTGGGTCCGGGCCGCATCCACCACTGCATGCGCTCGATCGGCCAGGCGGAGCGGGCGCTGGACCTGATGGTCAAGCGCGCCTCGACGCGGACGGCGTTCGGCAAGCCGATCATCCAGCTCGGCAAGAACCTGGAAGTGGTCGCCCGCGCCCGGATCGAGATCGAGGCGATGCGGTTGATGGTGCTGAAAGCGGCCAAGGCGATGGACGTGATGGGCAACCGCGAAGCCCGCGTCTGGGTCTCCATGGTCAAGGCCATGGTGCCCGAGCGCGTTTGCCAGATCATCGACCAGGCGATCCAGATGCACGGCGCCACCGGCGTCTCGCAGTGGACGCCGCTGGCCAGCATGTACACCAGCCAGCGCACGCTGCGGATCGCCGACGGCCCGGACGAGGTGCACCACATGGTGGTCGGCCGCGCCGAACTCAGCCGGCACTAGCGTTATGACAGCGGCGGCGGTTTCAGGCGCCATCCCGGGCTACGATGTCCCGGCGGTGGAGGCGTGGATCGCCGCCAATGTCACCGCGCTGGCGCCGCCGTTCGAATGGACGCGGCTCGAGGGCGGCCACTCGAACCTGACCTACCAGCTGCAGGACGTCCGGGGCCGGCTGGCGGTGATCCGCCGCCCGCCGCTGGGCGAGCTGCTGCCCAAGGCCCACGACATGGCCCGCGAGTGGGCGCTGATCTCGGCGCTGGGGCCGACGCCGGTGCCCGTGCCGGCGGCGCTGGGGTTCTGCGATGACGTCGCGGTCACCGGCCAGCGGTTCTACGTGATGGGCCACATCGACGGCCACCCGCTCTACAACGCGGCCGATAGCGCGCGCTGGGCCCCGGCGCCGGTGCGCCAGAAGCTGGCGCATTCGTTCATCGATGTGCTGGCCGACTTGCACGCGGTCGATCCGGACGCCGTCGGCCTCGGCGACCTCGGCAAGCGCGACAGCTATGTCGGCCGCCAGCTCTCCACATGGTACAAGTCGTGGCTCGCCTCGGTCGGTCCGGCGGAATACGACGACCCGCGCGCCCATTCGCTGCAGCGCCTGCTGCTGGAACACCTGCCCGGGCAGGAGCCGGCGCGGATCGTCCACGGCGACTACGGCCTGCACAACTGCCTGGTCGGGCCGGACGGCGCGGTCGCGGCGGTGGTCGACTGGGAGATCTCGACGCTCGGCGACCCGCTCGCCGACCTCGCCTATGCGCTCAACCCCTGGCCCGACCCGGGCGATCACGAGCCGCCGAACCCGCTGGCCGCGCTGGCGCCGCCGGGCTTTCCGTCGCGTACCGAACTGGCCCAGCGCTACGCCGCGCGGACCGGCCGAGACCTCTCGCGCCTGGACTACTACGCCGGCTTCAACTTCTGGAAGTCAGCCGCGATCGTCCATGGCGTCTACGCCCGCTACATGGAAGGCAAGAAGGGTCACGAAGGCGTCGACCTCGAAGCCCTGCGCACGCGGATCGCCGGCTCGCTGGCGGCGTCGGAACGGGCGCTGGCGCGGCTAGGTCGCTGAGACGCGTCGAAGGTCGGCCTGCGTAGGCCGATTTAGCCCGCTCATCCGCGCCCCTCGATCATCTTCCATCCGTTCCCCGACGGATCACGGAAGCTGGCGTCGATCTGGCCGTAACGCTCCTCGGGCGGCTGGGTGAACTCCACGCCGCCGGCGGACATGCGCTCGTAGGCGGCGCGGCAATCGTCGACGGCGAGCACCAACGGCGGCATCGCGCCCTTGGCCACGATCTCGCGCACGGTCTGCGCGGTCGCCTCGTCGAGCGTCGGCGGCTTCGGCGCGAACAGACCCAGCTGGAAGGATGGCTGGTCCGGGTGCTGCACGGTCAGCCAGCGGTAATCGCCGTTCCGCGCGTCGGTGTGGACGCGGAATCCGAGTTTCTCGACATAGAACTTCAGCGCTTCTTCCTGATCGCGGACGTACAGACCGACGACTCCGACACCCTGGCTCATGGGACCTCCAATGAATTTCGTCCCTTACTTACCGCCCCCGTCCAGCCGCCGCTTCTCCGAAACTGCGGTGATGAGATGCGGCCGATGCGCGGCGCTGAGATAGCAGGACGGCACGCGTTCGACCTCGTGTGGCGCGGCCTGCTCTCGTGCCCGAAACTCTCCAGGGCTCTCACCGGTGACGTCCCGGAACGTGCGCCCGAAGGTTCCCAGGCTGTTCCAACCGGTCTCGAAGGCGATCTCGGTGATGGGCAGGTCCGTATCCCGCAACAGCGCCGTGGCGCGCTCAATTCGACGGGTGAGCTGATACCGGTGCGGCGGCACGCCGAAGGCGTCTTTGAATGATCGCGCGAAGTGAGCTTCGGACACGCCACTCACGCGCGCCAGCCGTGGGATCGTCCAAGCCTCGTCCGAGGCGGCGTCCATACGGTCTTTCGCGCGGAGCAGGCGGCGAAGCAGGTCAGGGTCCTGGCGCATCGACGGGTCCTTACCCCGCATCATCGCGAGTACAAGCACGCTTCGAGGGCCGCCCATTGCGCCTGCGCCCCCTCGGCGGTGATTCGCGGCCAGTCTGGGGTCTGGTTGCGCAGCCAGGTGAGCTGGCGCTTGGCGTAGCGGCGGGTTTCCTGCTGGGCGCGGGCGAGGGCCTCGTAGCGGCTGGTCCGGCCTTCGAGGTGCTCGATGATCTCGCGCACGCCGACCGCCTTCATCGCCGGCAGCGCCGGATCGAGCCGGCGGGCGTGAAGGGCGGCGACCTCCTCGATCGCGCCGGCGTCGAACATCGCCGCCAGCCGCGCGTCGCAGGCGGCGTAGAGCGCCTTGCGCGGCGGTTCCAGCACGACGCCGCGCCATCCATCGGCCGCCAGCGTGGGGACCGTGTCAGCCTGCCAGGCGCTGAGCGGGCGGCCGGTGTGCTCGGCGACGGCCAGCGCGCGCAGCAGCCGCTGGCGATCGCCGCGGGTGATCCGCGCCTCGGCCTCCGGGTCGAGCGCCGCGAGGCGAGGGCGCAGCGCCAGCTCGCCCGCCGCGCCGGCCTCGCGCTCCAGAAGGTCGGTCACGGCGCGCGGCACCGGCGGCACCTCGGCCAGGCCCAGCGTCAGGGCGCGGAAGTAGAGCCCGGTCCCGCCCACCACCACCGCCGGTCGCCGCCACTGCGCGATGTCGGCTAGCGCAGCGCGCGCCACGTCCAGCCAGCGCCCGACCGACCAGCCGTCGGCGGCGTCGGCGACGCCGAACAGGTGGTGCGGCGCCAGCAGCGTCTCGTCGCGCGGCGGCCGGGCGGTCAGCACGCGCAGATCGGCATAAAGCTGCATCGAGTCGGCGTTGACGATGTCGGCGCCGATCGTTTGGGCGAGGCGCAGGGCCAGGGCGGACTTGCCGCTTGCCGTGGGCCCGGCGATCAGCCAGATGCGGGGCTCAGACTTGGGAGCCGACATGCGGATTGTCCTAACCGTCGTCGTCCCGGACTACGACACGCTCCAGAACGTCTTGCCACAGACGCTGGAAGCCGTCGCCGGCGCGGGCTCGGCCATCGAAGACACCGACATCCTGGGCGACGGCGCGTTCGACATCTTCTTCGATCACGACGACCCCACCATCGTCCGCGCCAAGGCCGAAAGCGCGCTCGAGCGCGAGCCGGCCGATGTCTGCGTCCAGCTGGTCGAGCACCGCAGGAAGCGGCTGCTGATCGCCGACATGGATTCCACCATCGTCGGCTGCGAGTGCCTGGACGAGATGGCCGACTTCGCCGGGGTCAAGCGCGAGGTGGCTCAGATCACCGAGCGGGCCATGCGCGGCGAGCTGAACTTCGAGGACGCGCTGCGCGAGCGAGTGGCGATGATCGCCGGCCTGCCGCTGCACGACCTGCAGCGCTGCTACGACGAGCGGGTAAAGCTCAATCCCGGCGCGCGGACTCTGGTGGCGACGATGGCGGCGAACGGCGCGCGCTGCGTGCTGGTCTCGGGCGGGTTCGAGTTCTTCACCAGCCGCGTCGCCCACGCCGCCGGCTTTCACGCCCACTGGGGCAACAAACTGATCGACGACGGCGAGGCGCTGACCGGCCGCGTCGTCGAGCCGATCCTCGGCCGCGACGCCAAGCTCTCGACCCTGCGCGCCGAGGCGGCCGGCTTCGGCGCCTCGATGGCCGACACCCTGGCGATCGGCGACGGCGCAAACGACGTCGACATGATCACCGCCGCGGGCCTGGGCGTCGCCTACCGCGCTAAGCCGGTGCTGGCCGGCCAGGCCGACGCCCGGCTGAACAAGAACGACTTGACCTCGCTGCTCTATTTCCAGGGCTACGGCGCCGACCGCTTCGTTACCGGCTGAGACGGAAGTTTACTTCGCCCGTGACGCTGACCTCGGTAACCGGCCCCATGGCCTTCCCACACCCGATTCGCGCGGTCGTGTTCGATATGGACGGTTTGCTGGTCGACACCGAGGTGATGATCCGTGACCTGATGATCAAGGCGGCGCTGGCGCGGGGCGCCCACCTGCCGTTCGAGGTGTTCATGCGCATGGTTGGCCTCCCAGACGAGGCCAGCAACGCCGTGGCCCGCGCGCACTTCGGAGATGACTTCCCGCTGGCAGACCTGCATGCCGAGGTGTCGGCCGGCGCGAGGGCGGCGTGCGAGCTCGGCGTCGCGCTGAAGGCGGGTGTGATCGAGCTGCTCGACCACCTCGATGCGGCGAGGATTCCGCGCGCCATCTGCACCTCGTCCAGTCACTCCGCCGTGCAGCGCACGCTGGGGCCGAGCGGCATCATTCCGCGCTTCGACGCCATCGTCGCGGCCGGCGACTATCCGCGCGGCAAGCCGAAACCCGATCCCTTCCTCACCGCCGCCGCGCGTCTCGGCGTCCCGCCGGAGAACTGTCTCGCGCTCGAGGACTCCCACAATGGTGTCCGCGCCGCCCACGCGGCCGGGATGATGACGGTGATGGTGCCGGACCTGCTGGAGGCCACCGACGAGATGCGCGAGAAGTGCCACGCCATCGCCGAAAGCCTGCACCACGTCCGGGACATGATCGACGCGCGGGCGACGGCCGGCGCATAGGGCGCTTGTATTGGGCTAGCGGGGTGCGGATATGGAACCCGCATGGCCATCCCTGACAAAGACCGCGTCCTCGCCACTCTCGACAAGGTGATCGATCCCAAGACCGGGCGCGGCCTCGTCGCTGCCGGACTGGTGCAGGGGCTGATGATCGGCGAGGGCCGGGCCGGCTTCATGATGGAGGTCCCAGCCGAGGATGCGGAGATGTACGCCTACATCCGAGACGCGGCGGAGAAGGCGCTGAAGGGCGTTCCGGCGGTCGAGAAGGCGCAGGTGGTGCTCACCGCGGCGGCACGGGCGCTCGCGCCGGGCGCCACCCGCGTCCGTAAGGGCGCGAGGGTGGCCGACGATCCGCGCACCGATCCCGCCGGCAAGCCGCCGCCGACGGCGTTCGAGCACGTCAAGCGGGTGATCGCGGTGGTCAGCGGCAAGGGCGGGGTCGGCAAGTCGACCGTGGCGGTCAATCTCGCCTGCGCCTTCGCCGCGATGGGTCTGCGCGCCGGCCTGCTCGACTGCGACGTCTACGGCCCGTCGGTGCCGCGGATGATGGGGATCGACGACGAGCCGGTGTTCGAGGACGGCAAGCTGACGCCGCTGACGGCGCACGGCCTGAAGCTGATGTCGATCGGATTCATTGTCGACGAGGGCCGGGCGATGATCTGGCGCGGCCCGATGGTCACCTCGGCGGTGCGACAGATGATCAAGGACGTACGCTGGGGCGGCCCGGGCGAAGAACTGGACATCCTGGTGGTGGATATGCCGCCCGGCACCGGCGACATCCAGCTGACCCTGTTCCACGACTTCAAGATCGACGGCGCGGTGATCGTCTCGACGCCGCAGGAGATCGCCCTGATCGACGCCCGCCGCGCGGCGGCCATGCTGGAGAAGCTAGGCGCGCCGATCCTGGGCATGGTCGAGAACATGGCCTTCTTCCCCGACCCCGCCACCGGCGCGCCGATCCCGATCTTCGGCCAGGGCGGCGCGCGGACCGAGGCGGAGCGGCTGGGCGTACCGCTGCTGGCGGAGATCCCGATCGACATCGCCCTGCGCGTCGGCGGCGACGAGGGAATGCCGGTGGTGGTGAGCGACCCAGGCGGCGCGGTCGGCCAGGCGTTCGCCGAGGCCGCGCGGGCGCTGGCCGGCTGAACTATTCCGCCGGCGCCGGCTCTCCGTGCAGGGGGCCGGTCAGCGACTCCTCACCCGCGGCGAGATCAAGCTGGGCCAGCGCTTCGCGGATTTCGGCGTGGCGCTTGGCGTCCAGCTTGTAGCCAAAGAACATCGCCCCGCCGAACCAGACCAGGATGACCGGGGCGAACAGGTAGCACATCTCCAGGCCGAAGATGGCGTGGGGGGTGTTCACCGCCCCCTCGGCGCCGTTGTAGCCGACGAAGGCCAGCACCGGGAACACGACCAGCACGGTGATGCTCTGGCCGATCTTGGTGGTGGTGGTGACCATCGAATAGAGCAGGCTGGTCAGGTCCTGCCCCTGCTCGAGCCGGACCTCGTCGACCACGTCGCCCATCATGGCGCGCACCAGCGGCAGGAACGCGCTGGCGCAGAAGCCCACCGCCATCATGGCGATGATGGTCGGGATGTCGTCCGTCCACTTGTAGCCCGGCCAGACCCGCGGAACCGCCATCAGGATCGACTGGGTGATCGAGTAGGCGATGCAGGCGATCTGCACCGTGCGGTGCTTGCCGAACCGCCCGGAGACGACGCGGGCCCAGAACAGCGCCCCGGCGACGCCCGCGCCGGCGAAGAAGATCAGCAGGAAGCTGACGTCCTGGATGCTGAAGCCCTTGGCGTCGTGGAAATAGTAGACGTAGAGCGGGCCCGTGGTGCCCGGGCCCAACGTCAGCAGCAGGTCCGCCAGCATCAGCCGCAGCATCGCCGGGCGCCCGATGGCGCGGCGGTAGTCGCCGAGCCGGAAGCTCGGCCGCCGCACGGCGCCGGCGGCTATGTTCTCCGGGGTGAAGACAGCGCAGACGAAGAGGGCGATCGGGAAGGCGATCACCAGCCCGAGCCCGATGATCGGCATGCTGGCCTTGAGACCCGCGGAGATATGACCGCCGGTCAGTTTGGGCAGCGCCAGGATCACCATCGTGCCGAAGACGGCCATGCCGGTGGTCCAGGCGTAGACGCGGGCGCGGTCGTCGTAGCTGCGGGCCAGCACCGCCGACCACGCCGCCAGGCCGAGCGTCACCATCGAGAGTCCAGCGTAGCTGACCACCAGCCATAGGATCAGGTAGAACTGGGTGACGTGGCTGCTGGGCAGCAGCACCTTGTAGACGCCCAGCATCACGATCGGCACGCCCAGCACCAGCCAGGGCCGGTAGCGGCCGATCGGCGTCTTGGTGCGGTCCATGATCAGGGCCAGCAGCGGATCGAAGAAGACGTCGATCACCCGCACCACGGTGATGGCGAAGCCGACCAGCAGGAAGGCCTGCGCCGCGCCGGGCTTATAGGGGCCGATGCCGAGGCTGACGTAGTGCCGGGGAAGATAGACGCCGTAGAGCAGCAACAGCACCGCCACCGGCACGCCCATCGTACCGAAGGCGAAGACCGTGGGCAGCGGCACTCTGGCCGCCGCGGCCGGCGCGGGCGTCGAAGACATGGCGATCCTCCCAGATCGGCGGCGGACGCCTTTGGCGTTCCGGATTGGGGGGATTAAAACACGGCTTCGGAAGAGGCGCACGCCCGCAGCGCGAAGGAAATGCGGAGGGTCCGGCGGCGGCGTCGGACCCGGCGTCTACTCCGCCGCCGCCACGACGTCGGTGTCGGTCCCTTCGAGCGGCCCGGTCAGCGATTCCTCCGCGCCGGCGTACTCGCGCTCCATCAGCGCCTGGCGGATCTCCGCATGTCGCTTGGCGTCGAGGGTGTAGCCGAACAGCATGGCCCCGCCGAAGAACACCAGGATGATCGGGGCGAACAAATAGCACATCTCCAGGCCGAAGATGGCGTGGGGCGTGTTCAGCGCGCCTTCCTTGCCGTTGTAACCGACCATCGCCAGGATCGGAAACACGATCGAGACGGTGACCGCCTGGCCGACCTTGGTGGTGGTGGTCACCATCGAGAACATCAGGGTGGTCAGGTCGCGGCGGGTCTCCAACTTCACCTCGTCGACGATGTCGGCCACCATCGCCCGGATCAGCAGGATGAAGGCGCTGGCGCAAAAGCCGACGCAGAACATCCCTAGCGCCGTGGGCAGGCCGTCCGGGAACAGGTGGTAGCCGGGGTTTACCTTCGGCAGCGCCATCAGGATGGTCTGGGTGACGCCGTAGAAGACGCAGGCGATTTGCACCGTGCGATGTTTGCCGAAGCGCCGCGCAACCCGCCCCCAGAACGGCGCGCCGAGGATGCCGGCGCCGATGTAGAAGATCAGCAGGAAGCCGACGTCCGCGTCGACGAAGCCTTTGGCGTCGTGGAAGAAGTAGACGTAGATCGGCCCGGTGGTGCCGGGTCCTAGGGTCAGCACGAGGTCGGCCAGCACCACGCGCCACATGCGCTTGCCGGCGAACTGGTAGTCCGCCAGCGAGAACCTCTGTTTCGGCGTCGACGGCGCGGGTCGTTCGCGGGTGAATGTGGCGCAGATCGCCACCGCCAGCGGGAAGGCGACCGCCGCATACAGGGCCATGGTCGGCATGTCCTTGGCGCGGCCGGGCACGATGTGGCCGTGGGTGACCGCCGGCAGCACCAGCAACGCGACCGAGCCGATCACCGCCATGCCCTGGGTCCAGCCGAACAGGCGCGAGCGCTCCTGGTAGGTCGGGGCCAGCGTCGCCGACCAGGCGGTCTGGCCCAGAGTCAGCATCGAATAGCCGATGTAGCTGAACACCATCCAGCCGATCAGGTAGCCGGCGGTGGGGTGCGAACCAGGCGCCAGCACGCGCGAGACGCCATATACCAGGAACGGCACGCCGAGGATCATCCAGGGCCGGTATCGCCCGATCGCCGTCTTGGTGCGGTCCATCGCGATCGCGATGAGCGGATCGAGGCAGATATCGAGCAGGCGCACGACGAGAATCGCGCCGCCGACGACGACCAGCGGGAGGCCTCTGGTGACGTAGAACCGCGGCGTCCAGAGCCCGAAGATCAGCAGCAATCCCGCAAGCGGCACGCCGACCGTGCCAAAGGCGATCAGGCCGGGGAGAGGGTAGGGCTTCGAAGCGCGAACCGTGCTTGCGGACGACATCAGCGGCGCCTTTGCGAAAGCGCCGGCGGCGCGGGGACTCGGACTCGCAGGATCATTGGGCCACCAGCGCCGGCTCGCCGGTCAGGCTGTCGGCGAGGCTCTCGCGCTCAAGCGCCGCGTCGCGCTCGTCGAGGGCCGCGCGGATCTCAGCGTGCTTCTGGGCGTCCAGCCGGTAGCCGACGAAGCACGCGCCGCCGATGACGACGAAGATGATCGGGGCGAACAGATAGACCATCTCCAGGCCGAAGATCGCGTGCGGTGTGTTGTGGGCGCCTTCCGCGGCTTTGAAGCCGACCATCTGCAGCACGGCGAAGCTGATCGTGGTGTTGAGCGACGAGCCGACCTTCTGGGTCATGCCGACAAACGAGTAGAGCAGGCTGACCCGCGCGACACCCTGCTCGAGCCGCAGCTCGTCGCCGAAGTCCGCCAACATCGCGCGCACGAGGAACAGGAAAGCGCTGGCGCAGCCGCCGACCATGAACATGCCGATCGCGGTCGGGATGAATATCCCTTGGGGGATCGCCATCAGCGAGGCCTGGCAGATCGCGTAGCAGACGCAGGCGATCTGCAGCGTGCGGTGCTTGCCGATCCTCCGCGCGACGTGCGACCACATCGGCGCCCAGATCAGGCCCGCGCCGGCGTAGAAGGTCAACAGCACGGTCGCTCCGCCGACGCTGAAGCCCTTGGCCTGGTTGAAGAAGAAAATATAGATCGGCGCGGTCAGACCCGGCCCCAGCACCAGGAACAGGTCGCCGAGGATCAGCCGCAGCGCCGTGGGCTTCGACACCAGCGCCAAATAGTCCGACCAGACCACCTTGCCGCGCTTCACATTGGGCGGCGCCGGCTCGCGCACGGCCACGGCGACCAGCGCGGTGGTCGCGACCGCCAGGACGATGATGCCCCAGCCGATCAGCGGCACGCTGGAGGGGTTTCCAGGCCCGATCTTGCCGTGGGTGAAGAGCGGCAGCAGGTTGAGCCCGATGCCGCCCAGCACGCCCACCGGGATCATCCAGCCGAACAGGCGCGAGCGCTGATTGTAGCTGGTCGCCAGGTTGGCGGCCCAGGCGCTGTGCGAGATGATCATGATCGACAACCCGACCCACAGGCACAGGTACCAGCCGAACAAATAGCTGGCTGGCATCGGTTTGGGCGCGTTGAACAGCATGTAGACGCCCAGCGCGAGGATCGGGATGCCGGCAATGTACCAGGGCTTGTAGCGGCCGATCGGCGTGGTGGTCTTGTCCATCAGCCAGCCCAGCGGCAGGTCGACCCCGAAGGTGTCGACCAGGCGCACCAGCGAGATCACGCCGCCGACCGCGAACAGCGACAGGCCGAGCGTGGCGAAATAGCGGGGCAGGTAGACGGTCAGCATCCCGAGCAGGACCGCCGCGGGGATGGTGGCGCTGACGAACGACAGCACCAGCGGAAGGGACAGATTGTCTGCCGGCGCGGCCCTGGCCGCTGACGGGCTACTCAAGCTATGTCTCCTCGCCGCGGCGGCGTCTCTATCGGACCCCTGCCGCGCTATAATCAGACCTGACTACGCATCCGCGCAAATGGAATTTCGGCCCGCGCCCCGATTAGGTCGCCTCAGGCAGGCCGATGGGGAATTCGGCGGCCTGCGCTTGCGCCAGGGCCTGCGGCGATAGCGCGTCGCGCTCGTCAAGGGCGGCGCGGATTTCGGCGTGGCGCTTCGAGTCCAGCTTGTAGCCGATGTAGCAGGCGCCCCCGAGCATGACGAAGAAGATCGGGCCCAGCAGGTAGACCAGCTCGAGATTGTGGATGGCGGCGGGCGTATTGTGGGCGCCCTCCTTGGCGTTGTAGCCGACGAAGGAGAGGATGGTGAAGGTCAGGCCGATCGAGAGCGCGCTAGCGATCTTCTCGACGCTGGTCATCATCGCATAGAGCAGGCCCTGCTGGTGCTTGCCCTTAGCCAGCCGGATCGCGTCGCCTGCGTCGGCGCACATCGCCCGGCCCAACAGGACGAACCCGGCGGCCAGAAAGCCGAGGCTGAACATGATGATCGCCGCGGGGATCAACGAGCCTCTAGGCAGGAAGTTGAGGATCATCAGCCCCAGCGAATAGAGCGTGCTGGCGATCATCAAGGTGCGATGCTTGCCCAGGCGCGTCGCCAGCCAGGAAAGCCCGGCCGCGCCCAGCACGCCGGCGGCGATGTAGAGGGCGAGCAAATAGGTGGAGGTGCGGAAGTCGAAGCCGCGCGAATCCTGGAAGTAGAACAGGTACATCGCCGACATCCAGCCGGGGCCCAGCGTCAGGCAGAAGGCGCCGGCCACGATGCGGCGCATCTCCGGCCAGGAGACCATCTCCCAGTAGTCGCGCAGCGTCGGCTTCTGGGTCGAATGATGCTCGATGATCTTCTCGGGCGTGAAGAAGCTGGCGGCGAGAATGCCGAGCGGCGTGACGATGACGATGAACCAGCCCATGTCCTGCACGTCGGTCGCCGGGTTCTTGCTGCCGACGATCGCCGGCACGAACAGCACCGCCGTCGCCGCGATGGTGCTGACGATCTGGATCGCGCCGAAAACGCGCGAACGATCATGGTATTTCGAGGCGATCACCGAGGCCCACGACGCATGCGAGAGCGCGATCACCGAGGTGCCGAGGTAGTAGATGAAGAGCCAGCCAACCAAGTAGAACAGCGACACGCCGACGGGCGCCAGGAACAGCATGTAAACCGGAATGCCGAGCAGCGGCGCGCCGCACAGCAGCCAGACCCGATAGCGTCCGAGCAGCGTGCGAGTGCGGTCCATGAGGACGCCGATGAACGGGTCGAACAGCATGTCCCCGAGCCGCACGGCCATGAACGCTATGCCGACCGCCGCCAGGCTGAGGCCGAGGTGGCTGGCGTAATACTTCGGCAGATAGACCGAGAGCGCCGCCGCCAGCGCGCCGATCGGCAGGCCGGGCAGTGAAAAGGCGAGCAGCCTCGGCAGCGAGATCGAATGGCCGGCGGAGTCGGCTTGGGCGGTCGAAGACAAGCGGCGCGTTTCCTCGGGATGCACTGGATGGCGGCGCATCTCTGATGGACGCTTGCCGGCGAGGGAACCTTGCCCGCCGCCGAGGCGCAAGCGGATTCGTGAGCGGCGTTTAGGTAAGCTGACGGGAAGCCCGAAGGCTGCTGCCGACGCCCCTACGCGGTCTGGCTCATCTTGCGGAAGAACTTCTGGGTCTGTTCGCCGCCGTTGCCGTAGGCCTGCTGGCCGGCCGGATCGGTGATCTTGGCCCAGTTGTCGCGCACCTCCTCCACCGAAAGCCCACCTTCGCCGAGATAGACGCCCTCGGTCTCGTAGATCCGGGCCAGCGCGAAGGCGCCGGCGCCGGCGGTGAGGATGGCGCCCGTGGGAGCCTCTTCCGAGCAGAGATAGACCACGCCCGGCGTCACATAGTCGGGCTTCAGCTGCGCGGCGATCTGCGGCGGCATGATGTTCTCGGTCATCCGCGTGGCGGCCACCGGCGAGATAGCGTTGACGTGGATGTTGTTCTTCTGGCCCTCGAGCTTAAGGCTGTTCATGAAGCCGACCAGCGCCAGCTTGGCGGCGCCGTAGTTGGTCTGGCCAAAGTTGCCGTAGAGCCCGGTGGACGAGGTGGTGACCACGATCCGCCCGTAGTTCTGCTCGCGCATGATTTCCCACAGCGCCTTCACCGGCTTGACCGTGCCCATCAGGTGCACGCCCAGCACGAACTCGAAGTCGGGGATATCCATCTTAGCGAACGACTTGTCGCGCAGCACCCCGGCGTTGGCGATCAGGATATCGACCCGGCCCCAGGCGTCGATCGCCTGTTTCACCATGTGCGCCACGCCGGCGTCGTCGGTGACCGAGGAGCCGTTGGCGAGCGCCTCGCCGCCCAGCGCCTTGATCTCCTCGACCACCTTGCCGGCCGCCTCGGACGAGCCGCCGGAGCCGTCGACTGCGCCGCCGAGGTCGTTGACCACCACCTTGGCCCCGCGCCGGGCCAGTTCCAGCGCGTGCTGCCGCCCAAGGCCGCCGCCGGCCCCGGTCACGATCGCCACCTTGCCGTCGAAACGGATGTCCGCCATGGCCTTGCTCCTCAAGCTTGAAAACGCCCGCGGCCTTGTGCGCGGCGGTCGGCGGAGCGTCAAGCGAGGGTGCGCCGAAGCGCCGGCAATCGTCCCAGGGAGACCCCGAGCGCGAGGACGGCCAGCATGGCGGCGCAGCAATAGCCGGTCACGGCCGGCCAGCCGCCCCAGCGCCAGAATGCGCCGCCCGCCGAGCCCAGCACGCTGGCGCCCAGGTAGTAGGCGAGCAGATAGAGCGACGCGGCGTGACTGCGGTTCTCCAGCGCCAGCCGCCCGACCCAGCCGCTGGCGACCGAGTGCGTAACGAAGAACCCGACGGTGATCGCCGCGACGCCGAGGATGACCAGCGCGAGTGGCTGGCCCAGGCTCACACCCAGCCCGGCCAGGGTGATGAGCGCGCCCAGGATCATGATCGGCGCGCGGCCGAACCGGTCGGCCAGGCCGCCCGCCCACGACGAGGCGATCATGCCGATCAGATAGGTCAGGAAGATCAGGCCGATCTGGGCCTGGCCCAGGTGGTATGGCGGCTCGGCCAGACGAAAACCGACATAGTTGTAGACCGTCACGAACGCGCCCATTGCCAGGAAGGCGACCAGGAACAGCATCGACAGACCCGGCTGACCCAGATGGCTGCTCCAGGCGCCCAGGTGGACGCGCAGCGCTAGTCCCCCGCGCCGGACGAAGTGGCGTGACGGCGGCAGCAGCAGGACGAACGCCAGCGCCGCGACCAGGTCGACGGCCGAGATCACGCCCAGCGCGGTGCGCCACGACGACAGCTGGGTCAGCACCCCCATGGCGACGCGCCCGGTCATGCCGCCGAACGCGGTGCCGCTGACGTAGAGACCCATCGCGAAGCCCAGCCGATTCGGCGGACTCTCCTCGGCCAGGTAGGCCATGGCCGTCGCAGGTACGCCGCCCAACACCAGCCCCTCCAGCCCACGGGCGACGAGCAGCAAGGACCAGCTTGGCGCGGTCGCGCAGCCCAGATTGAGCAGCGCCGCCGCGCACATCGAGCCGAACATCAGGCCCCGCCGACCTAGCGTCTCGGAGAATGCCCCCATGGCCAGGATCGAGATCGCCAGCGCGCCGGTGGTCGACGACAGCGCGAGCGAGCTCGCCGCCGCGTCGAGGTGGAACTCGCGCGCGAACTCGGCCAGCAGCGGCTGGACGCTGTAGATCAGCGAAAAGGTCGCGAAACCGGCCATGAACAGCGCCAGCGTGATCCGCCACAGCCGCGCGCCCGGCCGGGCCGCAGGAGCTGCCTCGGCCATGCCCGATCTAGTCGTCCCGCGGCGGCTCGTGCGCAAGCGCGGCGCGCCGCCCGCCGTCAGGTCCAGCCGTACGTGGCGGCTATCTCCTCGGCGAGATCCGCGCGGATGAAGCGATCGGTGATCATCATCCGCGGCCGGTCGGCGGCGTTGGGCGCGCCGGAATGCAGCGTGCGCAGGTCCACCAGATAGCCGTCGCCCGGCGCGCCGGTCAGCTCCATCACTTGCAGCGCCACGTTGCCAACCACGCCGCTCGGCAGGGCTTCGTCATCCTCCCACCTGGTGGGTTGGGCGGCCCAGAGCGGGCGGAAGAAGGCCTCCCGGCCGAGCTCCCGACGAAGGTCCCTGGCGCGAACATGCCGCCCGTCGTCCAGCAGCAGGTGAGAGCCGGCGATCATCAGGGTGCCGCCGCCGCGGGGCGCGATGTGGTCGAGGCAGGCGAACAACTGCACGCCGGGGCGCTCGCGGCTGGGTAGGCGTGGCGCGTCGGCGTGCCAGGCGGTCGGCAGCATCCATGCATCGGCGTTCGGCAGGGTGAACAGCAGCTGCGGCCGTGGGTGCATCCGGCGATCGAACGGGCGTCCGCCATTCAGCGCATCGACTGCCGCGCGCAGGGCCGGCTCCTCCACCAGCGCCTCCAGCTCCTGATGTTTGTTGCCGACGACCTTGGAGGTCTTCAGGCCGGTGTCCGGGTATTTCGGCTTCGGCCGGTCGCCAAGACGCCAGGCGCCGTCTTCCCAGAGCCCAAACTGCTGCATGCGGCGCAGCACGAATTCGCGGGCCGTAGTCACGCGGGCAGGGGACAACAGCCCTTCGATGCGCAGTACGCCGCGACGGCTGAACTCGTCATGTTGTTCGGGGGTAAGCGCTTGCTGGGACATGGCTCCGTCTCCTTGACGGCGCCCCGCGGCGGATTCCCACCCTGACATCGCGCCAGAGCGTTCAATCCACCGCGGTACTCATTTCCCGCGGCCCACCGCAAGGCGCGGTGAACGATGGCGTCAGACTGAGCCGCTCGGCCGGAACCGTCAAGCTCGCGATAGCGCCGGCGTCACGGCGCTTCGAAGATCGCGGCGATGCCCTGGCCGCCGCCGATGCACATGGTCTCCAGGCCGTATTTGCCATCCCGGCGCTTCAGCTCGCGCAGCAGGTTGGCCAGGATGCGGCCGCCGGTCGAGCCGATCGGATGGCCAAGGCTGATGCCCGAGCCGTTGACGTTGAGCCGGTCGCGTTCATCCCAGCCCCAGCCCTTCAGCACCGCCAGGACCTGCGGCGCGAACGCTTCGTTGAGCTCGACCAGGTCGATGTCGTCCCAGCTTTTGCCGGTGCGCTCGAACAGCCGCTTCACCGCCGGCACCGGGCCGATGCCCATGCGCGAGGGATCGCAGCCGGCCGCTGCCCAGCTGTGGAACCAGCCCATCGGCTCGAGGTTCAGCTCGGCCAGCTTGTCCTCGGCGACCACCAGGCAGGCCGCGGCGGCGTCGTTCTGCTGGCTGGCGTTGCCGGCGGTGACGACGCCGTCCTTCTCGATCGCCCGCAGCTTGCCTAAGCTCTCGGCCGTGGCGTCGGCCCGCACGCCCTCGTCCTTGTCGAACAGGATCGCGTCGCCCTTCTTCTGCGGCACGGAAACCGGCACGACTTCGTCGTCGAACTTGCCGGCGGCCCAGGCCGCGGCGGCGCGCTGGTGGCTCATCGCGGCATACTCGTCGCAGGCCTCGCGGCTGATCTGATAGTCGCGCGCCAGGTTGTCGGCGGTTTCGATCATGCCGCTGATGACGCCGAAACGGCTGACCGGCTGGCTCATCACCCGGCCGCGGGCCAGGCGGTCGTGCATGGTGACCGAGCCGGCGCGGGCGCCGCTGCGCATGTCGAGCGAGTAGTACTCAGTGTTGCTCATGCTCTCGACGCCGCCGGCTACCACCACATCGGCAGCGCCGGTCTGGACCATCATCGCCGCGTCGATCACCGCCTGCAGCCCGGAGCCGCAGCGGCGGTCGAGCTGGTAGCCGGGGACCTCGATCGGGAAGTCGGCCGCCAGCGCCGACCAGCGGGCGATACAGGGCGCTTCGCCGTTGCCGTAGCCCTGGGCGAAGATCACGTCGTCGACGTTGGCCGGATCGATCCCGGTCCGCGCTACCAGCGCGCGCAGGATCGCCGCGCCCAGATCGCCGGCGGTCATGGGGGCCAGGCTGCCCTGGAACTTGCCGACGGCGGTGCGGATGGGGGCGACGATGGCGGCGCGGCGCATTGGGGTGGCCTCGGTTCAGTCAGGTGGCGGGCGGTTTGCTCCTAACGCGTCCGCGCCCGGGGTTCACCCAAAAAGGCGCGCTTGCCGCAGGGGAACCGCTGGAGCTTCATCCATCATGGACTCAACCAGACCAGGGGCCGGGAACATGGCGGTCGCGCTTGACGGGCCGCGAATAGCTCGCACGCTGCGCTCAACATAACTCGAGATCCATGGGGAGGCGGACATGAGTGTCGAACTGAGCATGCTGGTCTATTCGACCGCGCTGTTGATCGTCCTGGTGCTTGTTCAGGCGACGGTGGGCGTCCAGGCCCAGGGACTGCAGCCGATGGCCGGGCCGCGCGACGACCTGCCGCCACCGAAGCCGTTTCAGGCCCGCACCAAGCGGCTGGTCGACAACCACCGCGAAGGCCTGACCATGTTCGCGCCACTGGTGCTGATCGCGGCGCTCGCGCATGTCTCCGACTACTGGACCGTGCTGGGCGCGCAGCTGTTCTTCTACTCGCGTGTCGCCCATGCCATGCTCTACCTGACCGGCGAGCCGACGATCCGGCCGCTCGCCTGGGTGGTCGGGATGGCAGGCACGCTGATGGTGCTGCTGGCAGTGTTGGGCCTGATCTGAGGCGGCCGCAACGCCGGGGCGGCCGCGGTCACCCGGCCTTGAGGAACTTCACCAGCACGCGCTGACCGATCAGGAAGGGGGCGCTGTTAGCGCTGACCACCACCTCGACCACGCGGTCGTCGGTGCGCTGCGAAGGGTCGTCCGACTGCAGCTTGCGCTCGCCGAACACCGGAGCGATGCGCATCACCTTGCCGGGATAACTCTTGCTCTGGTCGGCCTCGGGCACCAGCACGACGCCGCCGCCCACCCTCACGAACGGCTCGTCGCCCTCCGAGACCTCGGCGCGGACGATGCGCTGGCCGGCGGGCTCGAGGTCGAACATCGGGGTCACGTTCAGGGTCGAGGCGCCGACGCCGGGGTTGGCGTAGCGGCGCACGATCCGCCCGTCGATCGGCGCGCGGATGATGGTCTGGTCAAGCGCGTAACGGGACTGATCGAGCTGGGTCGCGGCCACGGCGACGTTAGCGCGTTGGGCGCTGAGCGTGGCGTTGGCGTTGCGCACCGCATCGCCCGCCTGGTCGACCGACTGGGTGGAGACGAAGCGGGAGGCCGTCAGCGGCTTCAGCCGGTTCACCTCCCGCTCGGCGGAGCTGAGCTGGGTGTCGGTCAGCGCGGTCGTGGCTCTGGCCTGGGCCAGGCTCGCTTCCGCGGTGGCGACGGCGAGGCGCGGCGCGTCGTCCTCCTGCCGGGCCAGCACCTGGCCCTTGGTCACCGCATCGCCCTCCTGGACGTAGACGAAGCGCACGACGCCGGCGGTGCGGGCCGCCACCTGGATGATGCCGCCGTCGACGTCCGCCTTGCCATCGGCCACGGCGATGTAGGGCGTGGTGGCCGGTGCCGCGATGGCGTTGGCCTTGGCCTCGCCGGCGCGCTGGCAGGCGCCGAGGCCCGCCGCCGCCAGGCCCATCAGGAGCAGAATCGGAGATAAGCGCATGGTCAGTGTCCAACCGGCTCGAGCGCCGGCTTTGCGGTTGCGTGGGGCGTCGGCTCGTCCGACAGAACCTGGCCGTCTTCGAGGTGCACCACGCGATCGGCGAAGGCCTCGAGGCGGATGTCGTGGGTGACGCAGATGACCGCGGCGCCGTGCTCGGTCGCGGCGCGGCGCAGCATCCGGACGACCATCTGGCCGCTCTCGCCGTCGAGGGCGGAGGTGGGTTCGTCGGCGAACACCAGACTGGGCGACTTGGCCAGCGCCCGGGCGATGGCGACGCGCTGCTTCTCGCCGCCGGAAAGCTGCGACGGGCGCTGGTGCATGCGCGGCGCCAGGCCCACCTCGGTCAGCGCCTCGATCGCCCGGTCCCGCGCCGCCTTGCGCTTCATCCCCTTGTAGCGAAGCACGCTGGCCACCTGTTCGTAAGCGGTCAGCGCCGGGAACAGGTTGAAGCCCTGGAAGATGAAGCCGCAGTGGTCGAGCCGGAAGCGGTCGATCTTGCCCGGCCGCCGGCTCCAGAGATCGGCGCCCAGCGCATTGACCGTGCCTTCGTCGGGCTTCAGCAGGCCGGACAGCGCGGCGATCAGGGTCGACTTGCCGGAGCCCGACGGGCCCATGACCATGGTCACATGGCCGGCTTCGGCCTCGAAATCGACGTCCCGCAGCACCACGGCGTGGGTGCGGCCGGTCTTGAACCGCTTGGTCAGACCTTGGGCGGAGATGGCGGCGGTCATCGCAGCAGGTCCGCTGGCTGGCTCTTCTTCAGTATGCCCATCGCCATCGCCCCGGAGATGATGGCGATCACCATCATCATGATGCAGACGAACACCGCGACGGGCGGCCGCACCACGATTGGCAGGCCGATGGTCCCGCCGAGCAGGGCGATGCCTCCAGTGAACAGCAGGGCGGCGATGGTCCCGGCGACACCGGCCCAGAACGACAGCTCCATCACGATCAGCCGCAGCGAGCCCATCGAGATGCCGAGCGCGCGCAGCGAGGCGAACTCGCGGATGTTGGACAGGATCGCTCCGCGCAGGGTCTGGGAGGTGACGCCGACCCCGATCAGGGCGGCCAAGAAAACGGAGAAGGTTAGCAGCAGACCGATGATCTGCTCGCCCATCACGGCCGTCTCGTTGGCCTGGTTGAACTCCTTCAGCGTCCAGGCCGTGTAGGCGCCGTGGCCGATGGCGTTGAGCTGATCGCGCACCGCCGCGGCGCGCAACGGGTCGCGGATGCTGACCATCAGCGGGCCAATGCGCAGGCCCTCGCGCTCCATGCCGAGCTGGCGCATCGTGGTGTAGGACATCACCACGATCGGCTGCTGCGGGCTCTGGTAGTTGTGCAGGATGGATCGCACCCAGACCGAATTGCCGTTCAGCGACGCCTTGTCGCCGAGCTTCACGCCGAGCGGGACCTGCGCGCTGGCGTCGATCGCCACCGCGCCCGGTTCCATCAGGGCGATCCGCTCCTGCTCGGTGAAGTCCTTGGGGAGGGTCACCGAGTTCGGATAGGGCTGCACGCCGAAGGTCTGGACGAAGGTCTGCACCTGCTTCTGACCGGGCTTGGCGACGTTGATCCACATTGCGCCGCTGCCGCTGATCGGCTCGACATCCACAACCTCCGGATTGAGGTAGATCAATGGCTTCACCCGCGCGGGAATGCTGGCGTTGCTGTTGACCAGCGCCTTGACGTTCGGCGGCAGGATGATCAGGTCGGCGCGTGAACGCTCCCAGGTCGCCAGTTCGGCATGGATGATGCCGGCGAACATGCCGGAAAAGGCCATCACCATCATGCCGGAGAAGGCCAGCGCGATGATCGCCGCCAGGTAACGGCGCCACTCGTAGATCAAGGTGGCCAGAGCCAGCGACATCGTCCCCTCGCGTGGTGCGTGTCTTAAGGTCGAGGCTTGAATCGGCCCAATTAATTCGGGGTAAGGGCGAACGGCGTTCGCAGGCGGCCCGCCTCAGAGCGTCTCGCTGAAGAAGGCGACGTTGGCGGCGCGGGCGGCTTCGGCGGCCTTGGGATGGAACGCCATCAGCACCGGGCCGCCCTGACCCTTGTGGGCGAACGGATCGACGATGGTCCTGGCCGGCGCGTCGCGGTCGAAGGCGTGGCCGGCGCCCTTGTGGGTGACGCCGCGGATCAGGGCGCGCGAGGCGCCCGGCAGGCGCGCCAGCAGCTGTTCTAGCCCGTCAGGATCGTCATAGGCGTCGGCGTCGCCGGCCTGGACCAGGATCGGCGCGCCAGTCAGCGCCGCCAGCGACAGGCCTGGAACATTCTCGTACGCCCAGCAGACCGGGTAGAGCGCGGCGTGGGCGCGGATCGGCGGGGCGGCGGCGCCGAGCTCGCGCCGCCAACGCGGTGTCGCCGTCAGCAGGGAAACGACGCCGCCCCAGGAAAAGCCGAGGATGCCCAGCCGGTCCGGATCGATCTCCGGCTGACGGGCCATGAAGGCGAGCGCGGCGAAGGCGTCCGGCAGGGTCTCCGGCACCGACCGTGGCCTGGCCAGCGCGCCGCGCTTGACGCCCCGGGCCGCCCACATGTCGATCTCGAAGGTGGCGATGCCCGCTTCGTTCAGCGCCGAAGTGTGAAACGCGCCACGCGGATCGACGCCATCGGAGCCGTGGCAGATCAGCACCGCCGGCGCCGGCGGCCCCTCCACCGGAGTCTGGAGCTTGCCGGCGATGGTCAGCGGCTGATCGGCCTCGCTGACGAAGGCGGCGTAGGTGGTGCGGAAGCTCATGGTGCGAAGCTCGAGCGCGCCTTCACGCCCCAGTGGCCGTTCTCGCAGGTCACCACATAAATCGAGTCGAAGCCGCCGATCACGCTGCCGTCCTTTCGATAGCGGACGAAGCGGGTGTCGATGTGCACCTTGTCGGCGCCGGTGTGGATGACCGCGCGCCGTTCCCAGGCGGAGTGGTCCCATTCGGCCAACGCGCCGCGGCCGAACATATCCGGCTGGTGGTAATCCTTGTCGATGATCGCCAGCGTGTTGGAGGCCAACCGCACGCTTGGGAAGTTGAAGGTCTGCTGCCAGGCGGCGATGTCGCGCGCGTTGAAGGCGGTCATGAAGTCGTCGAGGCACTTCATGGCGGCGTCGATGGACGACTGGTTCATGGCATCTCCTGACGCATCTTGACCTCAGCTTGCGTGGACGAGGGCGCCGACGCGGCATAAGCTCAACCCAACATGTACGGAAAGACTTTCGCCGCGTCAGCCGCGGCGCTGGTGTTGTTGGCCGGGGGCGCGGCGCGGGCGGACGAGGGGATGTGGCCCTTCGACGAGGCGCCCGTGTCGCGGGTGAAGGACGCGCTCGGCGTCTCCATCGACAGCCGCTGGCTGGACCATTTGCGCGACGCCTCGGTGCGGCTGACCAACGGCTGCTCGGCCTCGATCGTCTCGCGCGCCGGCCTGGTGCTGACCAACCAGCACTGCGTCGTCACCTGCGCCCAGCAGATCTCGCCGCCCGATCGCGACTATGTGAACGAGGGCTACCTCGCAGACGCCAAGACCGACGAACGGACCTGCCCCGGCGTGCAGGCCGAGGTGCTGGTCGGCATCACCGACGTCACCGCGCCGATCTTCGCGGCCGGCGCCGGCAAGATCGGCGAGGAGTTCGCCGCTGCCCGCGAGGGCGCGATCGCCGCGGCGGAGCAGACCACCTGCGCCGGCGACGTGCGCTACCGCTGCCAGGTGATCAGCTTCTACCAGGGCGGCCAGTTCAAGGTTTACCGCTACAGGCGCTACGCCGACGTGCGGCTGGTGTTCGCGCCGGAGCTGGATGCGGCCTGGTTCGGCGGCGATCCGGACAACTACAACTTTCCCCGCTACGACCTCGATTGCGCGTTCCTGCGTCTTTACGAGGACGGCAAGCCGGCGGCGACGCCGACCTTCCTGGCCTGGGCCACCAGCCCGCCGCAGGCGGGCGATCCGGTGTTCGTCTCCGGCAACCCGGCCAGCACCGAGCGGCAACTGACGGTGACCCAGCTCGCCACCTTGCGCGATATCGCCCTGCCGCTGCTGTCGGTGCAGCAGGCCGAGCTGCGCGGCCGGCTGATTCAGCTGGGCGAGCAGGGCCCCAAGATGCGCCGGCTGGTCGCGGGGGCCCTGTTCGAGGACGAGAACACCTACAAGATGCTGCAGGGCCGGCTGATCGCCCTGCGCGACCCGGCTCTGACCGCCGCCCGCGAGCGTGACGAGGCCGAACTGAAGGTCAAGCTCGCCGCCGACCCCCGGCTGTCCGGCCAGATCGGCGATCCCTGGGCCCAGATCGACGCGGCGCAGAGGGTTTACGGGCTGCAGTTCGGCATCTGGCACGAGCTGGAGTCGGGCGCCGGCGGCGGGTCGGACCTGTTCCGCTACGCCCGCGAGATCGTCCGCGGTGCGGCCGAGCGGGCCAAGCCAACGGGCGTGCGCCTGCCCGAATACGCCGACAGTCGCCTGCCGCTGGACGAGAAGATCCTGCTCGACGCCAAGCCGGTCGAGCCGGTGCTGGAGAAGCTCTATCTGGAGTTCTGGCTCTCCAAGACCCGCGAGCTGCTGGGCGCGGATGCCCCGGCCGTCGCCATGCTGATCGGCAAGGAGAGCCCTGAGGAACTGGCTGACCGGCTGGTGAGCGGCAGCCATCTTGCCGATCCGGTGTTCCGCCGCGCGCTGTGGGACGGCGGCATGACCGCCGTCGCCGCGTCGAGCGATCCGATGATCCAGTTCGTACTCGCCACCGATCCGCTATCGCGCGCCGCCCGCCAGGTGTGGGAGGAGGAGGTGGTCGGCCCGATCCAGGACGCCGGCGAGCGGATCGCCCGGGTGCGCTACGCCTTCGAGGGGCCCGGCATCTATCCCGACGCGACCTTCTCGCTGCGCCTCAGCTACGGCAAGGTCGCCGGCTGGACCGACCAGGGCCAGGAGACGGCGGCGTTCACCACCTTCGCCGGCCTCTATGGCCGCGCCACCGGCGCGCCGCCCTACCGCCTGCCCAGCCGCTGGACCACCGGCCAGGCCAAGCTCGACCCGACCACCGTGCTCGACTTCGCCACCACCAACGACATCACCGGCGGCAGCTCCGGCTCGCCGGTGGTCAACGCCAAGGGCCAGATCGTCGGCACGGCATTCGACGGCAACATTCACTCGATCGCCGGCGACTTCGCCTACGACGGGGCGCTGAACCGGACCATCGCGGTCTCGACCGTGGCGATCAGCCAGGCGCTGGACAAGGTCTACGGCGACGCCGCCCTGGCCAAGGAACTGGCCGACCAGTAGCAGTTGGCCCGTTTCTGGCGAGGGACGGTCGTCGTCACGACGCCGAGCTTCGCCGGAGAGACCCGTTTGATCGCTGCAGCCATGGCCGCCCTGCCGGTAATTCAGCAAGTAGAACAAAGCCTTGCGACCCGCGTCGCCAACGGCGTCTCGGCCTTCTTCGCGCCGACCAGCAGCAGCTCGTCCGGGCAAAATGTGCCCAGCCCGGCCGCTTCCAGCTCGGCCAATTCGTCCCAGTCCTCGTCCGCCTCCCCCCTCAGCAGCAGCGTCGCCAGCGCGCTGCTGAAGTTGCAGGACAGCTCCGGGGCGGGCCAGGTCCACCACCACCATCACGGCGCCGGCAAGTACAAGGCGGCGAGCGACGCGACCAGTCAGGCGACTGATGCGACGAGCCAGACCGGCTCGACCAGCGCGGCGACCACACCGGTGACCGCCGTCACCGCGTAGCGGCGGTTCCGCCGCCGCAATCAGGGGCTCCCCCAACCTCCGGTCATCGCCGGGCGTTCGTCCCGGCGACCGATGAAATCGACGGCGCCATGGCCGTGCCCAGCCCGGCCACGCAGGATCCCGCGTTCTGGGGTCACCGGCGCTGTC
>Ga0302326_10006038_pt1 | contig 27334 bp, 23 predicted proteins | sample Palsa_T0_3_FD_202264 | JGI IMG/M metagenome (GOLD analysis project Ga0302326, IMG submission 202264) | Peat permafrost microbial communities from Stordalen Mire near Abisko, Sweden - Palsa_T0_3 | ecosystem: Environmental > Terrestrial > Soil > Palsa > Peat permafrost | place: Sweden: Abisko... | reverse complement strand
AGGCGAACGCGATGTCGAAGCGATCCTTAAGTCCGATCAGGCGCCGCATCGCGTAGGGCGAAGAGGGATCCATGCGGATGCGTCCGTCCCAGTCGAGCGTCATAAAGCTGAAGGTCGGATCGACCTCCTCGCTCACCACCGACAGATCAAGCCGATAGCGCTCGGCGATGCGCGCCCAATAGTGCACGCCGGCGCCGCCCAGGGGATCCACCCCCATATGCAGGCCGGCGCCGCGCACCACCTCCAGATCAACCACATTCGCAAGGTCGGCGACATAAGCATCGAGAAAATCGTGCTCGTGTGTGGTGCCGGCGCGCCGCGCCTGGGCGGCGGGCACGCGGCGAACGCCCTGCAGTGCGTCCGCGAGCAGCGCGTTCGCAGTGTCTTCGATCCAGCCTGTGACATCGGTATCCGCGGGGCCCCCGTTGGGCGGGTTGTACTTGAACCCGCCGCTGTCGGGCGGGTTGTGCGACGGTGTGACAACAATGCCGTCGGCAAGGCGCGACTTGCGGCCGCGGTTATGAGCCAGAATCGCGTGCGATACGGCCGGGGTCGGCGTGTATTCGCCAGCCTTGGAGATCATCACCTCGACCGCGTTCGCCGCCAGCACCTCAAGGGCGCTTTCAAACGCGGGTAGCGATAGCGCATGCGTATCGATACCGATAAATAAAGGCCCGGTGATACCCGCGCGCGTGCGGTAGAGACAGATCGCCTGGCTGATCGCAACGACGTGCGCCTCATTGAAGGTGCCGTCAAACGAGGAGCCGCGATGCCCGGAGGTGCCAAATGCCACGCGCTCGCCGGGCACGCTTGGGTCCGGTCGCCGGTTGTAATACGCGTCGATGAGCTTTTTGACGTCCAGCAGCGGGGCCTCCGTCGCCGGATGCCCCGCGAGCGCACTGATCCCGGCGCTCACTGCCGTCTCTCGCGCACGCGACGATAGCGTCCGATGAGCGCGTTGGTTGAGCTGTCGTGCGCGAGTTTCGGTTCGGTCGCACTTTGCAACTCAGGAACAATTCGATTGGCGAGCATTTTGCCGAGCTCGACGCCCCATTGATCAAAGGAATCGATATTCCAGATCACGCCCTGCGTAAATACGCTGTGCTCGTAGAGTGCGACCAGCACGCCGAGGGTATACGGCGTCAAACGCTCGGCAAGTATCGTGTTGGTCGGACGGTTGCCCTCGAACACCCGATGCGGCACGAGTGCCGGCGCGGTGCCCTCAGCCTCGACGGCTTTCGCAGTCTTGCCGAACGCAAGCGCCTCGGTCTGCGCGAACAAGTTCGCCATCAACAGGTCGTGGTGCTGACCGAGCGGATTGAGCGATTGGCAAAATCCGATGAAATCGCAGGGAATGAGGCGCGTGCCCTGATGGATCAGCTGGTAGAACGAGTGCTGGCCATTGGTGCCAGGCTCGCCCCAATAGACGGGCCCTGTCTGCGTGCCGACCGCCGTGCCCTCAAGCGTCACGTGCTTGCCGTTGCTTTCCATCGTTAGCTGCTGGAGATAGGCGGGGAAGCGCTTCAGATACTGATCGTAGGGAAATACGGCGGCGCTCTGGGCATCGAAGAAATCGTTGTACCAGACCGCCAGGAGCCCCATCAGCACCGGCAGATTGCGGTCAAACGGGGTGCTGCGAAAATGCTGATCCATCGCATGAAAGCCCTCGAGCATGGCGCGGAAGTTTTTGGCGCCGACCGCGAGCATTGTCGAAAGCCCGACCGACGAGTCCATCGAATAGCGTCCGCCCACCCAATCCCAGAACCCGAACATGTTGGCAGGATCGATGCCGAACTTGGTCACTTCCTCTGCGTTGGTGGAAACGGCCACAAAATGCCGGCGTATCGCGCTCTCATCGGTGAGCTTGCGCAGGCACCAGGCACGCGCCGTGCGCGCATTGGTCAGCGTCTCAAGCGTGGTGAAGGTCTTGGAGCAGACAATGAACAGCGTCTCCTCCGGATCAAGATCACGCGTCGCTTCCGCGAAGTCCGTGCCATCGACGTTGGAGACGAAGCGGAAAGTCATATCGCGGCGGCTGTAATGGCGCAGGGCCTCGTAGGCCATCACGGGTCCGAGATCCGACCCACCGATGCCAATGTTGATGACGTTACGGATGGATCGGCCCGTATAGCCGTGCCAGCGGCCACTGCGCAGCTCTTCGCAGAACGCCGCCATGCGCTCCAGCACGGCGTGCACTTCGGGCACGACATCCTTACCGTCGAGCACAATCCGCTCGCCCTCCGGTGCGCGCAGCGCCACGTGCAGCACCGCCCGCCCCTCGGTCACGTTGATTTTCTGGCCGCTGAACATCGCCTCGATGCGCTCAGCCAGATGACAATCCTCGGCAAGCTTGAGGAGAAGAATGAGCGTCTCGTCGGTGACGCGATTCTTCGAGTAATCCAGATACAGACCCGCAGCCTCGGCGCTCAAACGCACGCCGCGCCGCGGTTCGGCGGCAAAGAGGTCGCGCAGATGCAGCTTTGAGGCCTTCTTGTGGTGTTCCAGCAGCGCTTTCCACGCCGGGCTTTCGGTCAGCGCCGACCGCTTGTCCGCTCGGGCGCTGCTCATGGCCGTGCGGCGCTCTTTTGATTCACGCTCGCGAGGGTTGCGTGCTTTTTCGCGATGACATCGAGCAGCTCGCGCCAGGACTTGGTGAAGGATTCCGCGCCCTCATGCTGCAGTTGTGCCGCAAGCGCGCTTGCGTCCACGCCGGCCTGCGCAAATTGAGCGAGCACCTTGTCTGCATCCGCCCCGTCATCGCGCATCACACCGCGCAGCCGGCCGTGATCGGCAATAGCGAGCAAGGTTTTCTCCGGGACCGTGTTGATGGTATCGGGCGCGGCGAGCGCTTCGACATAGAGCGTATCGGGCGCCGCCGGGTCCTTGGTGCCGGTGCTCGCCCACAAAAGCCGCTGCGGCGACGCCCCGGCTGATCCGAGTTTGCGCCAGCGCGGTGCGACGAGCAGATTGCGGTAAGCCTGGTAGGCCTGCTGCGCGATCGCGATCCCCAAACGATTGCGCAGTGCCGCGGGAACCTTGTCCTTGACGGCCACGTCCCAGCGGCTGACGAAAATCGACGCCACCGAATGAATACCAAGCGCCAGGCCCGCAGCCCGGCGCCGCTCGATACCACGCATGTACGCTTCCGCCGCGGCGAGGTACTGCGCAGGTGAAAACAGCAGCGTCACGTTTATCGGCACCCCGGCGAAAATCGACTCCTCGATCGCGCCCAGGCCGGCGAGTGTGCCCGGAATCTTGATGAAGAGATTAGGCCGGCGAGCGCGCGCATGCAGCTCGCGCGCCGCCTTGATGGTTCCGGCCGTGTCATCCGCCAGGAGCGGCGATACCTCGAGCGACACCCAGCCGTCGATCCCGCCGGTGGCATCGAAGATTGGCCGGAAAAGATCCGCCGCCTGTGTCAAATCCTCGATCGCAAGATCAAAAAAGAGTGCCTCGTCCGAGCCGCCGGCGACGCTTTTGCGGGCGATGGCATCGTCGTAGAAGCTGCCGTTCTTGATGGCTTCGTCGAAAATCGTGGGGTTGGAGGTAAGTCCCGTGACCGACAGATCGCGTATGTAGCGCGCGAGCGTGCCATCCGCCAGAAGCCCACGCGTGATGTTGTCAAGCCATAGGCTTTGACCCAGATCATGCAGCTGTTGTGTGGTCTTCATGGGGTTCTCCGAACGCGACGGGCGGAATTGAGCGGGTGTGAAGCACCCTTAGAGATATACGAATACTACGAAACAGACGCCTGACTGCAAAATTAAAGAGATTTTAGATTCATGCGGGACCGCGTCGCGAGTGCGCCATGCGCCTGCCACGAACCTCCGGTAGATCCTTGCACGGGCGCCGCCCATCCACGGTGCGCCGGGTTCAACGGGCGACCTGAAGCAATGCGCGATACGCACCCGGGTTCCCTGCCGATGGCGGCGCGCGCGCTGGGGCGCAGGCTCGATCCGTTCACAAGTGGCCATGAACCGCCGTCAATGCACTGTATCCCTGCCAGATAATTTCAATGCCGATGCACATCAGGATGAATGCCGACAAACGCACCAGCACGTCAACACCGGTCGCGCCGAGGATGCGCGCGATATTCGCCGCGAAGCGATAAGCAATGTAGATGCTGAAGCCAATCGCGACCAAGCCCGCGAGCGCACCGGCCCCGCGCAGCGCAAAGTCCGCGATTTCAAACGGCCCGTCGGGCTTTCTGCTGCCGATGGTGATTGCGACCGACATGGACCCAGGCCCCACCGTCAGGGGCATGGTGAGCGGATAAAACGAGCCGACGCTGTCCGACGGCCCTTGACTCAATCCGCTGCCGGTATGATCGGACCACTGATCCTGCGTCAAAAGCTTCCAGCCCAGTGCGGTCACGACGAATCCGCCCGCGATGCGCACGACCGGCAGCTGGATGCCGAAGAACTGCAGCACCCAGGGTCCAAGGGCCATCGAACCCAGCAGCAGCACAAAGCCGTTGACGGCAATGCGGCGCGCGAGCACGTTTCTCTGCGAATCGCTCAGGCTCTTCGTCAGCGCGAGAAAGAACGGCGCCGATTCCAGGGGGTTCACGATGGGGAACAGCCCGGCAAACGTTAACGCGAACGCAGCCACGATGCCGGTCATAGACGCACCATACTCGCTCGCAAATGCCCGTCAAGCAGGCAGCGGCAGCTGATCGGCAAGCGCAGCATGACGGGTGCTCTACTGCCCGCCCCGGTCCTGGTGCGCCGCCGAAAACATCAAAAAGGCGGTGCGCCCTGGCGCGGCCTCGAAGAACCGGGAGTTCGTCTCATTGACAATCACCGAACCTACGTAATGCCGGTCTGTGAGGTCATCAACACTTGCGTACTCCGACAGATGCCAGTGGCCGCTGTCCTGCTCGAAGCCAAAGCGCAGGTTGGCAACCCAATAGGCAGGCGCAGCATCGCTGTTTCTGTCATCAACATAGATTTGGGCGCGGCTCAATGCCTCGGCCGTGACCGAAAAACCGGCCGGCGCATAGCGCCAGGTGAGGCCGGCATACAAGGTGTTATCCGGAACCGCCGGCAGATGGCTGCCCGAGGCAATGAGGACGGGATGGCAGGGCACGGTGAGACAGGTCATGTAGGGCGTCGTCACGGTCGCGCGGATATACGTGTAGGCGAGTCGCCCGGTGAAGCCGCCGCTCCAGAGCGCATCCAGGGCCAGCTCTGCGCCGCGGCGCTGGGTTTCATTGATGTTCTCGAAGATGGAGCGCCCGGCCTGATTCTGCTGCACGGCGAGCTCGTCCGCGGTCTTGATGTAGAACGCCGCAAGCGTTGCACGCAGGTACCCCGCCTCGGCCTTCATGCCGATTTCATAGTTGTCGCTGCGCGCGGGCTTGAGCGCAAAGTTGAGACCTGGAATGCTGCCGTCCGTGGAACGGTAGGCAAGGTCGTTCAGTGTCGGTGTCTCGAAACCCTTGCCGTAGGATACATAGGCGTTGAGCGTCGAGGTCGCGCGGTACGTGACACCGGCAACGGGGTTCGTTGCGCTGTAGCGCACGCCGCTGTCGCCCACGACGCCGGCGGAGGGCAGATGATTATCGGAGGTCACGTTCACTTCGCTGTTGCGCACACCGGCAATGACCCGGAAGCTCGCGGTCGGATCCCATTGCGCCTGCAGGTACTCGTCGAGGTCATAGACGACATTCGTCTCATCGCGCCTGAGCGCCCCCTCGACGCCGAGCTCATCGCCGATGAAATTCAGGAAGCCGCGCCGGTCTTCGTGAAGATTGTCATAGCTCACACCCGCGGTGAGCTGCAGAGGTGTACCGGCAACGTCGCGGTGATCCGTCACGCGCGTATCGATGCCCCAGAAATTACGCGCCAGATCGATGACCCCGCCGGGGTTCGTCGGCCGGCCTTCGGTGCTCTGCGGAATCGCCTGGTATTGGACGGTCTCGCGGTGGCCGCCGTAGAGAGTGGACGTCAGCACATCGTTAGCCGTCAAATCGCGCTCGTAGATGGCGCCAACCTGCTCCTGGCTTAAGGATTTACGGGTGTTATAGGGGAGCGCGCCGGTGCCCGCCTGCGAAGGATCGACCGCCAGCTGCACGCGCGTGAGGCCGAGCGGATCCTGCACGAACGGCGTCTGAATAGCATTCACGACCAGCGTCAGCTTTGATGCATCGTCAAGCGTGAAGCGCACTTTTGCATTGAAGAGATTTCGTTCCGCGTTACTGTGCGCGCGGAAGCCGTCGGTCTGAAAGTGGCTCGCGTCGACGACGTAATTCGTGGCGCCGCTTTCGCCGCTGCCTTTGAGGGCGTAGCGCTGGGTTGCGAAGCTGCCGTAGTCGGCCGAGCCCTCGGCGTCAAATCCGGGCTTGCCGTCTTCGGTAAAGACCGCAATCACGCCGCCCGAGGAGTTGCCATAGAGGGCTGAGAACGGCCCGCGCAGCACTTCGATGTGCCCCGCCGAGCTTAAATCAAACTGCGAGAACTGCCCCTGTCCATCGGGCATGGTGCCCGGAATGCCATCGGAGTACAGACGCACGCCTCGCACCCCGAAGCTTGAACGCGCGCCAAAACCGCGCACCGAGAGCTGCAGATCCTGGGCGTAATTCTGGCGGCTCTGCACCGAAATCCCGGGCACGACATCGAGCGACTCGGACATGTTCACCTGCAGCTGACCCTCGCGGATCCACTGTGCGTTCACGCGATCAACCGAGACCGGCAGATCGAAGCTCGACTGGGCGACCCGTGTCGCCGTGATGACGATTTCGCTCAATCCAGGCTGGGCGGCGGGAGCGCTCGGCGCAGCCTCCGGCGCCACGCTTGCCTGCGGCGCGGCGGCTCGCGCACCGAACGCAGCCGCCAGTGCCACAAGTCCGAGCGCCGCGACGCCCGGCAGGCGCGCAGCCAAGCGTCCGCAAGCCACTTGTTTAAAAACGATTTGCAAAATCAACTCAAGCTCAGGTTACTTCGAACAGGCCCGCGGCGCCCATACCGCCGCCGATACACATACTGACGAGCACGTACTTGGCGCCGCGACGCCTGCCCTCAATCAGTGCGTGGCCTACGAGCCGGGCGCCCGTCACCCCGTACGGATGGCCCACCGCGATTGCGCCGCCGTCGACATTCAATAAATCGTTCGCAATCCCGAGACGATCGCGGCAGTAGATGACCTGCACCGCGAACGCCTCGTTGAGCTCCCACAACCCGACATCGGCCTGGTTGACGCCCGTGCGCGCAAGCAGGCGCGGCACTGCGAAAACGGGGCCAATGCCCATCTCGTCCGGCTCGCAGCCGGCGACGGCGAAACCGCGGAATATGCCAAGCGGTGTAAGGCCGCGCTTCTCGGCGAGACGGCTGTCCATGACCACGCAGGCCGAAGCGCCGTCGGAGAACTGACTCGCGTTGCCCGCGTTGACGCTGCCCCCGGCAATTGCCGGCTTGATCTTCGCGACGCCGGCAAGCGTCGTGTCGGGCCGGATCCCCTCGTCGCGGCTAGCGGTCACTTCCTTTGTATATAAATCACCCGTGGCTTTATCGGCGATTGCCGTCGTCACGCTCATTGGGACGATTTCCGCATCGAACCGGCCGGCCGCCTGCGCGGCTGCGGCGCGCAGCTGGCTTTGTACGCCGTACTCATCCTGCCTGTCGCGGCCGATACCGTAGCGCTTGGCCACGATTTCGGCCGTCTCCAGCATCGGCAGGTAAATGTCGGGCTTGTGCTCGAGAAGCCACGATTCATGAATCATGTGCCGGTTCATCTCGTTCTGTACGCAGGAGATCGACTCGACGCCCCCCGCGACGGCAATGGGCACGCCGTCGACGATCACGCGTTGTGCGGCAATGGCGAGCGCCTGCAAGCCTGAGGAACAGAATCGATTCACGGTCATGCCGGGTGCCGTGACCGGAAGACGAGCCCGCAGCGCAATCTGGCGCGCAACATTAAGACCGGTCGCGCCTTCCGGAAAGGCAACACCAAATACGACGTCCTCGACCTCTGCAGGCTCAACTCCCGCGCGCGCGATGGCATGCTGCAGGACGTGGGCTCCCAATGTTGCCCCATGCGTCATGTTGAAAGCGCCGCGCCAGGACTTGCACAGCGCGGTGCGGGCGGTGGACACGATCACGGCGTCAGCCATATGCCTCTCCGGAAAAAAATGCCGTTCGCGCGCGATGCGTCCTGCAGATGCGCGCACCGCGCATCGGGCTTCATGCCACAGCGGGCGCTTGCGGGACATCGCACCACAGCTAACTCGTCAGGCCCTTCCCGTCGGCCGCAAGTCTCGCGAGCAGGGGCGCAGGAGTCCACGATCCCGGATCGCTCAAGGGATTCGCGGCGAACCTGCGCATCAGCCGCAAGACCGTGTGCAGCCCGATCGTATCCGCATAAAACATGGGCCCGCCGTGGATGAGCGGGAAGCCGTAGCCCGTGAGATAGACCACGTCAATGTCGGAGGCGCGCAGGGCGATCCCCTCCTCGAGAATCTTCGCGCCTTCATTGATGAGCGCAAACACGCAGCGCTGCACGATCTCCTCATCCCCGATCGGTCGGCGCGTGATGCCCGCCGCCTGCGAGATCTCGACAATCACGCGTTCAACGTCCGGATCGGTGGAAGCCTCGCGGCTGCCGGGCTCGTAGCGGTAATAGCCCTTGCCGGTCTTCTGACCGAAGCGGCCGAGCTCAACGAGACGATCGGCCACCTTGGAACGCGGCGCGTTCGGCTGCTCGGCATAGTGTCGCTTGCGGATGAGACCGCTCACATCATTGCCGGCAAGATCGTTCATCCGGCAGGGGCCCATCGCGAACCCAAAGCGCTCGAGCGCGCCGTCGACCTGCCGCGGCAGGCAGCCTTCCTGCAGAAGTAATTCCGCCTGGCGCAGGTAGGGATGCAACATGCGATTGCCGATGAAGCCGTCACAGACGCCCGACACGACGCCGATCTTGTTGAGCGTCTTCGCAAGCTTGAGACCGGTCGCGAGCACCTCTTTGGAGGTCGCCTTGCCGCGCACGATCTCAAGGAGCCGCATCACATTCGCCGGGCTGAAAAAATGAGTGCCGAGCACATCCGCCGGCCGCCGGGTGAAGCCTGCAATCGTGTCGACGTTCAGTGTCGAGGTGTTGGTGGCGAGGATTGCGCCGGGCTTTGCACTGGCGTCAAGTTCCTGGAATACCTTGCGCTTGACATCCATGTCTTCGAACGCCGCTTCAATGATGATATCCGCGGCGGCGACGTCGCGCAGCGACAGGGTTCCTGTGATGAGCTGCAGGCGCTGTGCGAGGCCCGCTTCGCTAAGCCGGCCCTTCTTGATGGAACCGTCGTAGTTCCTGCGCACGGCTGCCAGCCCTTTATTCAATCCTGCCTCGTTCGTATCGACGAGCGTGACGGGGATGCCGGCGTTCGCGAAGGTCATGGCGATGGCGCTGCCCATGGTGCCGGCGCCAATCACGGCCGCCTGGCGGATCTCGCGAGTCTGCGTATCCGCGCCCACATCGGGAATTTTGCCGGCCGCGCGCTCGGCGAAAAACGCGTGCCGCAGCGCGCCCGACTCGGGGCTCCTCACGAGCTTCTCAAATAGTTCGCGCTCCTTTGCAAGCCCCGCATCGAAGTCTCCAAGGGATGCGGCCACCGCGGTCACGCAGGCCGGCGGCGCCGGAAAGCCCTTGGCCGCCGTGGCCGCGGCGCTCATTGCAATTCCCAGGAAGCCCTCGGCATCCGGATACCGAACCTTAAGATCGCGCACCCGCGGCGGTGGCCGCACGCGTGCGACCTCGCGCGCAAAGCCGATCGCCCCCTCGAGCAGTTCGCCCGCAATCATGCGGTCAAAGAGCCGCGTGTCGGCAAGCTGCTCGGAGCTGACGGTCCTCCCGGAGACGATCATATTGAGAGCGCGCTCAAGACCGATGAGCCGCGGCAGGCGCTGGGTGCCGCCTGCGCCGGGCAGGAGGCCCAATTTGACCTCCGGAAATGCAATCCGCGCCCCGGCAGCTGCCACCCGGTAATGGCAGCCGAGCGCCAGTTCAAGGCCGCCGCCCATCGCAAGGGCGCCGATCGCCGCGATGATGGGCTTGCTGCTGCCCTCAAGCTCACTCACGAGAGTGCGCAGCGTGGGAGCGGCGCTCACCTTGGCAGTGCCAAATTCCTTGATGTCAGCACCGCCGGAGAAGCAGTTGGCGGTGCCGATGATGATGACCGCGTGCACCTGCCCGTCAGCCTGCGCAGCCTCGATGCCCTCCGACACGCCACGCCGCAGATCAAGCCCCAGCCCGTTCACCGGGGGGTTATCCATCGTGATTACGGCGACATCCCCGTGTACCTGATATCGAGTCGGGTTCATCAAATTCTTTATTGACGGGGAGAGTCTTGGCGACGCGTCATTATAACAAGTCGGGATGCGTCGCGAGGTGCGCTGTTGCGCGCGGAAGAATTCCCGCTAGCTCGCAAACGGGTGACGCAGCACGATCGTCTCGTCACGCTCGGCGCCGGTTGAGATCATGTCAATAGGAACCTGCACGAGTGCCTGAATGCGCTCGAGGTAGTCGCGCGCGCAGGCCGGCAGCTCCGCGTAGTCCTTGATGCCGACGGTGGATTCCTTCCAGCCGGGCATCTCTTCATAGACCGGCTCAATCTCGGCGTACGAGTCGACCGACAGCGGAGGTTCGGCCGCGACTTTGCCGTCGATGCGGTAGCCGACGCAGATGCGCAGCGTGTCGAGGCCATCGAGCACGTCGAGCTTCGTGATGCACAGACTCGATACGCTCGAGTGCACGATCGCGCGGCGCAATGCCACCGAGTCGAACCAGCCGCAGCGCCGGCGGCGGCCCGTCACGGAGCCGAACTCATGGCCCACGCGCGACAGATGCTCGCCATATTCATCGAAGAGCTCCGTCGGGAACGGTCCCGCACCGACACGCGTGGTATAGGCCTTGACGATGCCGAGCACCGCATCGAAGGCGCGCGGCCCGATGCCGGTACCGGAGCTTGCGAAGCCTGCGGTGGTGTTCGATGAGGTGACGAACGGATAGGTACCCAGATCAACATCGAGCATCGCGCCCTGGGCACCTTCGAATAGTACGTTCGCGTTCTGCACCCGCAACGCCTGCAGATCGAGCGTCACGTCGGAGATCAGCGACTCGATCTCTGCGCCGAGCGAAAGCTGGGTGTCGAGCGTCTTCTGGAAGTCGACCGGCGGCTGACGGTAGTAGTGCTGCAGAACGAAGTTATGGAAGTCGAGCACTTCGCCCAGTCTTGCGGCGAACTGATCGCGCCTGAAGAGGTCGGCGACGCGCACCGCGCGCCGCGCCACTTTGTCCTCATAGGCAGGGCCAATGCCGCGGCCGGTCGTGCCGATGGCGTTCAAGCCGCGCGCCTGCTCGCGCGCGCGATCGAGCGCCACGTGCGAGGGCAGAATGAGCGGGCAGCTCGGCGAGATGCGCAGCCGCTCGAACACCGGCACGCCCTGATCCATCAGCATCTTCGCCTCGGTCAGCAGCGCCTCGAGCGACAGCACGACACCGTTGCCAATGAAGCAGCGCACCTGCTCGCGCAGGATGCCCGAGGGAATGAGCGAGAGGATCGTCTTCTTGCCGCCGCAGACGAGCGTGTGCCCGGCGTTGTGGCCGCCCTGAAAGCGCGCGACCGCGACCGCACGCTCGGTCAAGAGGTCAACAATCTTGCCCTTGCCCTCATCGCCCCACTGCGTGCCGATGATGATGACGAACTTGCCCATGCGGCTATCGAACCATAAACAGAATGATGACGCCGACCAGCATGCTGCCAAGACCCGCGATGCGCAGCTCCCGGTCGCCGACGTCGAGGAGCCGCGCGAGCGCCCGCTTCATGCCGCGCGGATTGAGAAACGGCGCCATCCCCTCGAGCACAAAGAACAGCGCAACCGCGGCGATGAGATCCGACAGGTGGGGCAGCATTTAGGTGCGCGTCTATCCGGGCATCGCGCGCCAGTTCAGCGCTTGCCCGTGTCCTTGAAGTTGCCCGCATCCTTGAAGTATTTGAAGAACTCGCCATCGGGAGTGATAACGAGCACATCGCCGTCCTTGCCAAGGGAGCGCTCGTAGGCCTGCAGGCTGCGATAAAAGGCATAGAAATCGGGATTACTCGCGTAGGCGCGCGCGTAAATCTGCGCGGCCTCCGCGTCCGCCTGGCCGCGCACCTGCAGCGCGTCGCGCTCCGCGGCGGCGAGAATTTCCGTACGCTGGCGCTCGGCGGTGGCGCGGATGCGCACCGCGGCGCTCGAGCCCTCGCCGCGCAGTCGGCTCGCGATCTTCGCAAAATTCTGTTTCATGCTGTCGTACACGCGGGTGGCGACATCCTCGGGCAGGTCGATGCGCTGCACGCGCACATCGATGAGCTCAACACCTAAGCCTGCGACCGCCTTGCTCGCACGGCCAAACATGTCGCCTGTGACGGCGGCGCGCTCGGAAGTGACAATCTGCTCGAGCGTGCGCTGCGCAACGACGCTCTTGATGCCGTCCTTGACGATTTCGGCGAGCCGTTCGGCCGCGATGTCCTCGACGCCGCCGGTGGCCTGAAAGAACCGCGAGGCGTCGTTCACCTTCCATTTGACGTAGAAATCAACAATGAGTCCGCGATTGTCATTGGTGAGGAAGGTCTCCCCTTCGTAGGACTGCGACAGAATGCGGCGCTCAAATTTGACGACCTGGTCCCAGGGCCACTTCCAGTGCAGGCCGGGGTCGTAATCGATGCCGACAATGGCGCCGAACTCGGTGCGGATCGCAACCTGCGTCTCCTGCACCGTGAAGAGCGAGGTGAGAACGATCAGGCCCGCGATCGCGAGAATCACCACGAGCGGCAGGTAACGCTTCATCGTCAGCGCTCCGTGCGGCCGCGATTGTCGGCATTGGCAGCGTCCGGGTCGCCGCTTTGCGCGGCGCGCGGCACGGCTTCCGTGCCGGGCTCGAGCTCTTTCGACGCGGCGTGTTCGAGAAGCTTGTCAAGCGGCAGATAGATGAGATTGCCGTTGCCCGATCCAGCCTTGGCGTCGAGCAGTACCTTGTGGGAACGCCCGAGGATCGTCTCGATGGTTTCAAGATAGAGCCGCTTGCGCGTCACTTCCGGCGCCTGCGCGTAGGCGCCGGCCAACTGCGTGAAGCGCGACGCCTGACCTTCGGCGACTGCGACCACCTGCGCGTGGTAGCCGGCCGCATCCTGCTGCAGGCGCGAGGCGCCGCCTTGCGCAACCGGGATGACGCCATTCGCGTACGCCTGGGCTTCCTTTACAAAGCGCTCCTGGTCAGCGAGCGCCTTGTTCGCATCGCGTTGCGAGGGAATGACCGCATCGGGCACCTGCACGTCGGTGAGATTGACGGACGTGACCGTGATCCCGGCGTTGTAGAAATCGAGCGTGTGCTGAATGAGCTCCTTCGTACGCTGTGTGATATGTGGGCGAGTCGCGCCGACCAGCACATCATCCAGAGGGCTCTGCCCGACAATCTGGCGAAACGCGCTTTCGCTCACGCCGCGCAGAGTCGCCTCGGGATCGGCGACTTTGAACAGTACTTTTACGGGGTCGGTGTACTGATACTGCACCGCGAAACGCAATTCGACGAGATTGACGTCGGCGGTGAGCACGCGCGACTTGTAATCGCTGCTGTTGACGTTGGCGACGTTGACCTTGGTGAGGGTTTCGATCGGCCACGGCCAGCGCCAGCCCCAGCCCTGTCCGCGCACGTGGGTCAGGCGCCCGAAGCGCTGGATCACACCGCGCTCGGCGGCCTTGATCTGAAAGAAGCCGCTCGCCAGCCACAACGCGACGACGACGATGATGACAATTGTCACAAGCGAGCCCGTGCCCTCGCCGCCGCCCGAACTGAAGAGCGACTCGAACCAGCGCTGCCATTCCTTGACGCGCTCATCAAGACCCGGGGCGGCGCCAGGGCGCCGGCCCCAAGGACTATTCGAACCGCCGGGTTGATTCCATGCCATAGGACTTCTAACGAGCGCCGCGCGCCAGTCTACCGCAAGCTTCAGCTAAACCGGGTCGCGCTGGAAAAGGGCGCAGATTGTAGGAAGCCGTCCGCAGGCATACAAGCCATATCTTCGGCGAGATCGAGGATCCGCACGCCCGGGGTGCGCGTGAGCGCCAGGAGCTCGAGCATCGGCAGCTCCACGGTAAGCTCGATGGAGCCATCCTCGCTCGCGTGCTCCTCGCGCACTACCCGCGCGGCATACAAGCGCGAGCGCAGCGCGCCTCCGGATGCGGGAATCTTCAGGCGCGCACGCCGTGTCGAACGCGCAAGTCGTTCGGTAATGGCCTCACGCAGATCAGAAAGCCCGGCACCTTCAGCGGCCGAGATCCACACCGCCGCGATGCGCCCGTCGGCATCGCGGTCGACGCGAGGCGCAAGCTCGAGGCGATCGATCTTGTTGTACACGAGAATCTGCGGGATCTCTTTCGCGCCGATATCGGCGAGCACCGCATCCACCTGCGCCATATGTTCCGCACGGCGCGCGTCGCTTGCGTCGATCACGTGCAGCAGAAGCGTCGCCTCGCGCGCTTCGGTCAGCGTGGATTTGAAGGCCGCGACAAGCTCGTGCGGCAGCGCGCGAATGAATCCGACGGTATCGGCGATGACCACTGGCGTGCCGCCGGGTAGCGTGATCCGGCGCACGGTGGGGTCAAGCGTTGCGAACAGCTGGTCGGCGACGTATGCATCGGCGCCGGTCAGGGCACGAAACAGCGTGGACTTGCCGGCGTTCGTGTAGCCGACGAGCGCGATCGACGGTACGGGGATTTCGGCACGCATGCGCCGCCCGGTCTCGCGCTGCTGCTGGATTTTCTCCAGGCGCTTCGTGAGCACGCGCACCCGTTGACCGATCAGGCGCCGGTCGGTCTCAAGCTGCGTTTCACCCGGGCCACGCAAGCCAATGCCGCCTTTCTGGCGCTCAAGGTGCGTCCAGCCGCGCACGAGACGGCTGGCGATGTGTTTCAGCTGCGCGAGCTCGACCTCGAGTTTGCCCTCGAAGCTGCGCGCGCGCTGCGCAAAAATGTCGAGAATGAGGCTGTTGCGATCGAGCACGCGCCGGCCGGTATGCTCCTCGAGATTGCGCTCCTGGCTGGGCGTCAGGGTGTGATCGACGAGTATGACATCGGCGGAGCTGGCAACTGCCGCATCACGCACCTCGTCGGCTTTGCCGCTACCCATGAAGAATCGCGGATCGGGCCGCTCGCGCCGCGCGGTGATGGTCGCGACGGGCTGCGCGCCCGCTGAACGGGCGAGCTCCTCAAGTTCGCGCAGATCCTCCGGATCCACAGGTGCGCCGAATCCCAGACGCACGAGCACGGCACGCTCGCCGCTGCGCGGGCGCTCAAACACTCACGCGCTCCGTGAACGGATCATTATTCGGCGACAGACTCCGCCGCCACTTCGCTCTCATCGCCCGCCGTCAGATTGACGTTGCGCGCCGGAACGACAGTGGAAATGGCGTGCTTGTACACCATCTGACTGACGCTGTTCTTCAGCAATACGACGAACTGATCGAAGGAGTCAATCTGACCCTGCAGCTTGATGCCGTTCACCAAATATATGGACACCGGCACTCGTTCTTTTCGTAAGGCATTCAAAAATGGGTCCTGCAGCGACTGGCCTTTGGCCACGGCTTTCTCCTTCTTATTGCGAATTTTTAGTCTGTCAGCGTTCACAATCTTATCATGCGCCTTCAAGTGGCGAGGAAGCTTGATGTCTGTTCACACAAATCTCACATCACAACAGACCGCCGCTCCACTGCGCGAATGCTCCAGGAGCGTGCGGGTCAATGCGCTCGAGCGTCGAATCCGCCCGGATCCAGGTGAGCTGGCGCTTGGCGAGTTGCCGCGTTGCAGCGATTGCGCGCGCCACGGCTTCCGCAAGAGTGCATGCACCGGCAAGATGCGCCCAGAGCTCGCGATAGCCAACCGCACGCATCGCCGGACACTCGGCACTGAGCTCCGAGCGGGCATACAAGGACTCGACCTCGCTCAAAAAACCATGTGCCATCATCGTGTTGAAGCGTTCGGCAAGATGTCCCTGCAGCGCCTTGCGGTCCTCCGGCACGAGCGCCCAGCGACGGATACGGTAGGCCGCGACCGCGCTTGGGCTCGCACGCTGCAACTCGGACAGCCTTCGCCCCGTGAAATAACACACTTCGAGTGCGCGCTGGATACGTTGTGCGTCATTCGGATGGATCCTCGCGGCAGCCTGTGGGTCTAGACCTTTCAGTTCCGCGTGAAGTTCAGCCCAGCCAACCCGCGAGGCGCGCTCGGTGAGCTCCCGACGCAGCTCAGGGGAGGCATGCGGAAGCTGCGCCATGCCCGAAACCAGCGCCCGCAGGTAAAGAAAAGTGCCTCCCACCAGGAGGGGCGTGCGGCCACGGCCATGAATTTCAGCGATTCTGGCGCTGGCGTCGGCGACGAAGCGGCCCGCCGAGTACGGCTCCGTCGGATCGCAGATGTCGATCAGGTGATGCGGCACTCGCGCCCGGACCTCCTGCGAGGGCTTCGCGGTACCGGTATCCAGGCCGCGATATACCATGGCCGAGTCAACGCTCACGATCTCGAGCGGATGCATCCCGGCGGCGCGAATCGCCCAATCGCTCTTGCCCACTCCCGTCGGCCCGGTAAGCACCAGAATAAGCGGTGAGCGCTCCGCGCCGTCGAGCTCCTCCATCAACGCCCTCGGAGGAAGAGATGATCCAGCTGCGCGAGCGTCAGCCGCGTCCAGGTCGGCCGGCCGTGGTTACACTGGTTCGCGCGTTCGGTCACTTCCATCTGCCGCAACAGCGCGTTCATTTCTGGCAGGGTGAGACGCCGGTGCGCATGGATCGAGGTCCGGCAGGCGAGCGTGCCCAAAAACCGATCGACCGCGGCGTCGAGATGGTGTGCGCCGGCATCCAGCGCCAGGTCGCGCACGACGGCGGCGATCGTCGCGGCGATGTCGCCGCTTGCGAGCAGCGCCGGCACGCGCCTGAGGACGATCTGCGTGGGAGCCAATGCGTCGAGCTCAAACCCGGCGCGCTCCCATGCGCTCTTATCCTCGAGCACCGCATCGACCTCGTGGGCCTTCAGCTCCACGACGATGGGCGCCAAGAGGTGCTGCGAGGCGACCGCCTGGGAGGCCTGATCGGCCTTCAACTTCTCGTACAGCACGCGCTCGTGCGCCGCGTGCATATCCACCAGAATCAGCCCTTCGGTGCTTTCGGCGAGGATGTAGATACCGTGCAGCTGCGCGATGGCGCTGCCGAGCGACTCGGCGCGAGCGGCAGGTGCGCGGACATCGGCTGAGTCGCGCACGCCAGCGGCGAGGAGCCAGGGATCACCGGGGCCGTGCGAGGGCAGAAGTGATTGCGGCCGGCCCGGGAAATCGTAGGGCCGATGCGATGACGGCACCGCAGCGCTCAGCGGCGGCGCAGCGCCCGCTCCGGGCGAGGTATGCGCGAGCGCCTGCTCGAGTGCCCGGAAGACAAACTCATGGATTGCGCGGCTGTCGCGGAACCGCAGCTCGAGCTTCGAGGGGTGTGCATTGACATCGACCAGATGCGGATCGAGGTTCAGGTAGAGGACGTAGGCTGCGAAGCGGCCGTGATAAAGCACGTCCCGGTACGCCAAACGCGCGGCGTTCGTCAGTAGCCGATCGCGCACGCTGCGGCCATTCACGAACCAGAACTGCTGATCCGGTTGCGCGCGCGAGGCAGTCGGAAGACCCACCCAGCCGCTCAGGCCCACGGGTCCTGCAACCTGATGTACGGCAAGCGCCTGCGGCAGAAACTCAGCCCCGAGAACCGCGCCTAGGCGCGCCGCTTCACCGTCGATCGCAACCGCCGGCGCATCAAGCGCCAGGCGCTCGCCGTGTCGCAACCGAAAGCCGACATCGAACCGGGAGAGCGCCAGTCGTTCCACCCAGCGCATGATATGGCCGAACTCGGTGGCATCGCTTCTTATGAACTTGCGACGCGCCGGCACGTTGAAAAAAAGCTCGCGGATCTCGATGCTGGTTCCGGGCGGGTGGGCGGCCGGCCGCAGCGCCGATACACTGCCGCCTTCCACGCTGATCTGCGCGGCGTGATCCGCCGTCGGCGGCCGCGACACGAGACGCATGCGGGCGACGGAACCTATCGACGGCAGCGCCTCGCCGCGAAATCCGAGTGTCGCCACCGCTTCCAGATCAGCAAGCGATGCAATCTTGCTGGTCGCATGGCGCGCCAGCGCGATACTGAGATCATCCTGGCTCATGCCCGAGCCATCGTCGCGCACGCGGATAAGGCCAATGCCGCCACGCTCAATATCGATCTCGATACGGTGTGCACCAGCGTCGAGACTATTCTCGACAAGCTCTTTGACGACCGAGGCAGGACGCTCGATCACTTCGCCGGCGGCAATCTGATCGATGAGTTCGTTCGGCAGAACCCGGATCGGCATTGAGGACACACTCGCGGACACAAGGCCGCGAGTGTACAGGCGAATTAAGGCAGGCTGGGACTCATGGGTGCGACGCGCGCAAGTCCCCGGCGCAGCTGCGCAAGGCGCGTGCCGGGCGGCGGATTGGTTTCAAAAAAGGTGCGAATGCCGGTGAAAATTGCACCTGCAAGCTTGTCCTGCTGAGCACTGGTACGCAGACGGCGCTCTTCCTGCGGATTTGAAATATAGGCCGTCTCCACCAGCATCGATACCATGGAGCGCGACTTCAGAACGACGAAGCCGGCCTGCTGCACGCGCGGCTTTCTGACCTCACCGACACTGTCGAGCGCGGCAAGCACGCGCTCCGCCGCGACCATGCTCGAACTGATGGTCGCGGTCTGCGACAGATCAATGAGCACCGACTTCAACTGCGGATTCTTATTCTCAAGCGCAATTCCACCCACGAGGTCCGCGGAATTCTCGCGGTCCGCGAGCCAGCGCGCCGCCTCATCGGTCGCGCCGCGATCCGAGAGCACGTAGACCGATGCTCCGGCAACGCTCTGGTCGCGGATCGAGTCCGCATGCACCGATACGAACAGATCCGCCCTGGCGGCATGCGCACGGCTGATGCGCTCGGTCAGCTGCAGGAATTCGTCCCGATTGCGGGTGAGTACCGCGCGCATGCCCGGTTCGGAATTGATTCGCTGCGCAAGCGCCCGCGCAATCGCAAGCGTCACATCCTTCTCCCGCGTGCCACCATGGCCGATGGCGCCCGGATCATCGCCGCCGTGCCCGGCGTCGACCGCGACGATGACGGGCCGATCGGTGTCGGTCGGCGCGTGCAGGGCCTGGACCGAGCGCGGCGCGGCGAGCGGCGCGCTGGCGATACTCATCTGCAGCGGTGTGCTCTCGCGGCTCGCCGCGGTGCTCGGTGCGGATTTGTTCGGCGCGCCAGCTTGCGCCGTCTGCACCGCCGGGGATGGCGCGCTTACCTCGCGCATCTGTCCGAGACTGATGATGAGCGCTTGCCCGGGAACGCGGGCGCCTGCGAGCCACTGGCTGTGTGGCGCAAGCGCCGACTTAAGCTCGATCACCACTCGCAGCGCGCCACCGGCGCGAGCTCCAGTGCGAATCGCGGCAACGATGCCATCGCCCGCAGGTGTGCGCACTGCGGGTGCCAAGCGCGTGTGCTGCAGGTCGATCACGACACGCGCAGGCGAGGCGAGCGTGAACACTTTTTCAGGAACCACTGCGGCCATGTCGAGCGTCACAGTTGCCGCCGCGGCGTTAGAGGACAGGTGGATGCCCCGCAGATCAGTGGGTGCCGCAGCGGAAGCCGCAGCAGCGAACCCCATTACCCCCCAAAGAAAGAACTGTCTAATCATGGACTTCGCAGTTGTACTTGGGAGCTAATCTACGATCAAGGCAACGCGAGTTCAAGCGCCAATGCGCGCCAGCCACTCGGCACCTGCGCTGGTGCCCGCCGAGGTGACGAGTTCGTGCCCGCCGGGGGTCGCGTGGAGCGCGACCGACAGGTCGGCCGCGGGCAATTGCCCCGCCGCGCGCTCGGGCCATTCGATGAGCCACAGGTAGCCCGCCTGCGCCCAGTCGCGCAGCCCCAGTGGCTCGAACTCCGTCTCATCCCGCAGCCGATACAGATCCAGATGCACCACCGTCGTTGCGCCCAGATCGTAGAGTTCAACGAGCGTATAGGTCGGACTGCGCACGGCTGTGCGCACCCCGCAGGCGGCGAGGAAGCCTCTCGCCCAGGTGGTCTTGCCGGCTCCGAGATCGCCCTGCAGGTAGATGGCGGCGAAGCAGGCAGCGCCGCTCGGCCGTGCGCGCGCAACTCGCGCACCTTCCTCCTCGGTTGCCTCGGCACTCGTCGTCCAGCGGCGCACGCGGCAGGCTGTTACAGGTTGACCCAGGTGCGCAGCTCCCGGGCGATATCGCTTGCCAGAAGTCCACGCTGCCCACCCGCGCGCGCGACGCTGTCCCCCGCCATCGCGTGCACCCACACGCCCACGCGCGCCGACAGCGCCGCATTTGCGCACTGCGCCAGGATGCCGGCGATGGCCCCCGTCAGCACGTCCCCGGCGCCAGGAGTCGCCATGCCGGGGTTGCCACGCTCGCACAGTCCCGGTGTGGCGGCGGCGCTGCCGATCAGCGTGCCCGCGCCCTTCAAAACGACCGTGCCGCCATAACGCAGAACGAGCGCGTCAAGCGCGGCCAGCCGGTCTGCCTGCACGGCCTTGGCGGTGCTGCCGAGGAGCCGACCCGCCTCCCCAGGATGGGGCGTCAGGATCCAGTTATCGCGCCGGCGCGGCGCCAGGCTTAAAAGATTGAGCGCGTCCGCGTCGACGACGAGCGGCTTGTCGCTTTCAAGAACCCGGTCGAACGCATCTTGCGCCCACTGCGTGCGCCCAAGTCCGGGGCCGATCGCGATGACATCGGCGCGCTCGATCGCGTCGTCGAGCTGAACCGCCTGCGCGAAAGGCAGACAGATGAGTTCGGGCCTGCCCGCGGCGATGGCGGCCACATTGTCCGGCGCCACCGCCACCGTCACGAGGCCCGCACCCACTCTCAGGCAAGCCTCACCGCAAAGACGTGTCGCGCCGGGCATTCCGGCGCCGCTGCCGACGATGAGGACGTGGCCGAAATCGCCTTTGTTGGCGGCGCGCGCGCGCGCGGGCAGCGCCCGAGCCACCTCCGTCTCTGCGATGCGCTCGAGCCGCGGCTGGAATTCTCGTGTGGCGGGCGCACTGACCTCGAGGTCGTCAAAGAATACGCTGCCGGCAAAGTCCGGGCCGTCGCCGACAAATAAACCCGTCTTCAGAGCGACGAAGCACACCGTGCCGGTCGCGCGCACCGCCTCGGGCAGTGCGATCCCCTTATCGCTGTCGAGGCCGGAAGGCACATCGAGCGCAAATACCGGCCGCTGCGCTGCATTGATGGCACGGATGACCTCGGCGGCGTCGGCGCGCACGGCGCTCACGAGGCCCGTGCCAAGAAGGGCATCAACGATCACATCGCCATCGCCCAGCAAAGAGGCCGCGAATGGCTCGATCCGCCCGCCAGTCGCCCTGAAGTCCTGGTACGCCTGATGCGCATCGCCGCGCAAGCGTTCGGCCGGCGCGGCGGCCAGCGCAGTTACCGTCAAACCTGCCGCCTGCGCAAAGCGCGACAGTACATAACCATCCCCGCCGTTATTGCCCCCACCGCAGACCACGACAATGCGGTGGGCCGTTGGCCAGCGCGTGCGCAGATAACGCAAGCCCGCCTCCCCTGCGCGCTTCATGAGCGTGTAGCCGGCAATACCCAGCGTACTGATCGCGTAGGCATCGAGCGCGCGAACCTGCGCGGCCGTGTAGAGGGGCGTCGGCAGTGGCATCGCCCGATTATACTGACGCGATGGTGCTGCGATGACCGAACTCAGCGCAATTGAACTGCGGAACGTGAAAAAGGATCTGCAGGCGCTCGCGCGCGCGCATGGATTTGATGCGCTCGGAATCGCCAATATCGAGCTTGCCGGCGACGAGCGGCATCTTCAGGACTGGCTCGCCGCAGGCCATCACGGCGAGATGCACTATATGCATCACCATGGCAGCAAGCGCGGCCGGCCGCATGAGCTTGCGCCCGGCACCGTAAGCGTGATCAGTGTGCGCATGAACTACTGGCCCGAGGATGCGCAGGATCCGGCGACGGTCTTGGCGGATGGAAATCTCGCCTACGTATCGCGTTACGCGCTCGGCCGCGACTATCACAAGCTCATGCGCCGGGCGCTTGCGAAGCTTGCGCTCGCCGTGCAAGAGCGCATCGGGCCATTCGGCTACCGGGTCTGCGTCGACAGCGCGCCGGTTCTAGAGAAGGCCCTGGCGCGCAACGCAGGTCTCGGCTGGATCGGCGCGCACACCAACCTCATCGCAACCGACGCCGGGTCGTTTTTCTTCCTGGGCGAGATCCTGACCGATCTGCCGCTGCCGGTGGATACGCCGGCGAGTGCTCACTGCGGCAGCTGCAGCGCCTGCATCCCCGCCTGTCCTACGCAAGCGATCATCGCCCCACAGCAGCTCGACGCGCGCCGCTGCATCGCTTATTTGACGATCGAACATCACGGCAGCATCCCGATCGAGCTGCGAGCTGCCATCGGCAACCGCATCTACGGCTGCGACGACTGCCAGCTCGTGTGCCCGTGGAACAAGTTTGCGCAAGCCGCAAGTCATCCGGATTTCAAAGTGCGTCACGAGCTTGACGCCGTGCGCCTCACTGAGCTCTTCGCGTGGACGGCGAGCGAATTCGATGCGCGCATGCGCGGCTCTTCCATCTACCGTATCGGCTATGCGCGCTGGCTGCGCAATATCGCAGTCGCGCTCGGCAACGCGCCGCATTCGGCCGAAGTCATCGCCGCACTGACTGCGCGTCGCGAGGATCCTTCCGCACTGGTGCGCGAGCATGTCCTCTGGGCTCTCAAGCAGCACACGGCGTCCTAGCGCACCTGCAGATTATCGATGAGCCGCGCCTTGCCGAGGCGCGCCGCCGCGAGCACCACGAGCTGCGCGGAGCCCGGCTGCGGCACGCTCAGGTCGCGCGCTGTACGGATGGCGAAGTATTCGGGCTCAAAGCCCGCCGCCTGAAGCTCGCGGATTCCGGCCTCCTCGATCACCTTAAAACTCATCTCGGCCGCCCTGATGCGATCGACGGCGAGCTGCAAGGCCACGTAGAGGCGCGGCGCGGTCTGCCGTTCTGCAGCGGTCAAATATTGGTTGCGCGAGCTCATGGCAAGGCCATCCGGTTCGCGCACGGTGGGAGCGGCGACGATTTCAATGGCAAAACACAGATCCGCCGCCACCCGCCGGATGAGCGCCAGCTGCTGGAAATCCTTTTCTCCAAACACCGCGATGTCCGGCTCGACGATATTGAATAGCTTCGCGACGACGGTCGCGACGCCCTCGAAATGTCCCGGCCGAAACTGCCCGCACAATATGCGCGTCAGCTCCGGCACGTCGACGCGCGTCGCACGCTCCGGCCCCTCAGGATAGATCTCGGTCGCATCCGGCATGAACATGAGGTCGCAGCCCGCAGCGGCGAGCATTTGCGCATCCTTCGTGGCCGTGCGCGGATAGTGCGCAAAGTCCTCATTGGGGCCGAACTGCATGGGATTGACGAATATGCTCGCGACGAAGCGCGCCGCGCCACGACGCGCCGCCTCAATGAGGCTGATGTGCCCGGGGTGCAGATTTCCCATCGTCGGCACGAACGCGATGCGCTCCCCGCTCATCCGCCACTCGCGCACGCGCGCGCGCACTGCGGCAGTCGTCGTCACGGTCTCCATGAGCTTAGCGCTGCGCGATCAAAAAGAGTGTTCCGCGGCCGGATACTCGCGCTTCTTCACGGCTTGGACGTAGTTCTTGAGCGCCTGCAGATTGGTACCCGCATCCGTCATGAAGTTGCGCACAAAACGCGGCTTGCGGCCGGTCGTGATGTCGAGCACGTCGTAGAGCACGAGAATTTGCCCGTCGGTGTGCGGGCCGGCACCGATGCCGATAACCGGCACGTGCAGCTCAGCGGTCAGCATCCGCCCAAGCTCGGTTGGAATGCATTCGAGAAGGATCATATCCGCCCCCGCTGATTCCAGTTTCTTCGCATCATGCATCATGCGCTCACCGGCATCGCTGTCGCGCCCCTGCACGCGAAAGCCGCCCGATTTATGCACCGACTGCGGCTTGAGCCCAAGATGTGCGCAGACGGCAATGTCGTGAGCGGCCAGAAACTCGACGATATCGGTCTGGCCCGCACCGCTTTCGAGCTTGACCATCTTCGCGCCGCCCTCCTGCATCAGCCGCACCGAGTTCGTCAGTGCCTGCTCCTTTGACGGATAGCTCATGAAGGGCAGATCCGCCATGAGGAAGGGCCGGTTGAGCCCGCGCGCCACCGCGCGGCAGTGATAGACAATCTGGTCCATCGTGACGGGAACCGTCGTGTCGTGACCCTGAATCACCATACCGAGCGAATCCCCGACCAGCACGACATCGGCATCCGCCTCGTCGGTCAGCACCGCGAAACTTGCGTCATAGCAGGTGATGCAAGCGATGCGCTCGCCCTGCTCCTTCATGCGTGCCAGGGTCGTGAGCGTCACCGGCGGTCGGGTTGAGTCGCGCAGTTGCAGATGTGTGTACATGATTCAGATCGTCCGATGCCGCAGCGGATTGTAGTAGAGCCGACCGCGCTTCATGCGGCCGATCGTCTGGGCGAGCTCATCGAAGTCTTCCTGGCTGGTGATGGGATCGATCGCCGCCGCGTTCACGATCAGAAGCGGCGCGGCTTTGTACTCGTGAAAGAAGCGCGCATAGGCTTCGTTCAGTCGCGTAAGGTAGGCGCGCTCGATGCGCTGCTCAAAATCGATGCCGCGGCGGGCGATCCGCTCCAACAGCACATCGACTGGGGCCTGCAGGTAGACGACGAGATCCGGCTTTGGCGGGTGAATATCAAGCTTCGCCTGCACCTGCTCGTAGAGCGCGTACTCGGCTTCATCGAGCGTCACGCGCGCGAACAGCCGGTCTTTCTCAAAGAGATAATCTGCCACGCGTACCGGCGCAAACATATCCTGCTGCGCAAGCGCTGCCAGCTGCTGCGCACGCTGGAAGAGAAAAGCGAGCTGCGCGGGAAACGCGCCGCCGCGCGGGTTTCTGTAGAAGCGCTCGAGAAACGGGTTCTGCGTCGCCTGTTCCAGTACCAGTTCAGCCGACAAGCTGGTCGCCAAACGCTGCGCGAGGCTCGTCTTGCCGACCCCGATTGGCCCCTCGACCACGATGAAACGATGCTTCGCCTCGCTTTTCATAGCGGCCAGATGTCCTGGCCGCTGACCCGCGCGGCAAGCTCGGAGACGCGGCCCATCCCGGGCACATCAAGAGCCGGGGCGATATCGGCGAGCGGGTACAGCACGAAATTTCGCTCCGCGATGCCTGGGTGCGGCAAGCTGAGACCGGGCTCTGCCGCGTGCTCGCTGCCGTACACCAGCAGATCAAGGTCAATCACCCGCGGACCCCATTTGGGATGACGCGCCGGCCGGCCGAGGCTCTCCTCGAGCTTCTGCAGCTCAAGCAGAAATTCACGTGGTTCGAGCCATGTGAGCGCACCCGCCACGGCATTCACGAAGTTCGGCTGAGCAATCGGCCCGAACGGCCGCGAGCCATAGAGCGCCGAGACGCTGATGATGTGCGTCTTGCGAACCTCGTGCAGCTTCTGCACGGCAAGGCGCACCTGCGCCGCCGGGTCATCGACATTGCTGCCGACCCCGATATAGACGGGTTGCCAGAGGTTCACCGCTTGCCCTCATACCGCGCCGCGTGGCCGGCGTCGCCCGCGGATACTGCGCCGCACGCCCTGCGGCCGGGCGCTGCCCTGCCCCTCGAGCGCAATCGCCATCTCTTCGCGCTCCTCGGCTGAGACTTCCTGCAGTCGCGTCCACCATTCCACGCGCTCCGCCGATGCCAGCCCCGCCTGCGCGCGCAACAGCAACAGATCAAATGCCGCGCGGAAGCGCGGGTGCTCGAGGGAGCGCAGCGCGCGCCGACCGCGCGGATGCTCAAGACGCGGCTGCAAAGCAAACATTTCCCGCAAACCGAGCGCAAAACGCCGCGGTATCAATACGTGTGTCTGCGCTTCGCGTACGGCGCGATCACAGGCCTGCAGAATCGTCGCCACATCATGCCAGCGCTCCGGCGGCGCCGCTTCGATCCCGCGCGCGATCGGCCCGTACAAGAGCAGCGCAAACAGAAAGCTCGGCGTGACGGCTTTGCCGTCGCGCACGCGCGCGTCGGTATTCGCAAGGCCCTGCACGAGAAGCTTCTCGACCGCCGAACCGCTGTGCGCCTGAAGATACTCATCCACGGAGGGCAGGAGCGCGGACAAGAGCCCCCGCTCGCGCAGCACCGCGAGGCTGCGCACGCCACTGCCGTTCAGAAACAACTTCAGTGTTTCATCAAATAGGCGAGGCGGTGGGACATCCGCCAAGCGCCCCCGCAGTCGGGTGAGCGGCTCGGCGGTGGCTGGATCCAGATCAAAATGCAGTTTCGCCTCAAAGCGCGCCGCCCGCAGCATCCGCACCGGATCTTCGCGATAGCGCGTCTCCGGATCGCCGATCAGCTTCAGGCGCCGCGCCGCGATATCCTCTGCGCCGCCGACGTAGTCCCACAGGGAGAAATCGGCGATGTTGTAGTAAAGCGCGTTGGCGGTGAAATCCCGCCGCCACACATCCTCGTCGACCGTGCCGTAGACGTTGTCATAAATGATGCGCCCGGTCTTATCGAAAAGACGCTCCGTATCGGCATCCCCGGGGAACTGCATATCCAGCGGTTCGGCGACCTCGGCATCCTGAGCCTCGATCTGGGATTCCTCATCGTCTTCGGCCTCCGGATCCGGCAACGGCTCCTCGCCCGGCGCCGGTGCGGTTGCCGCACGGAACGTTGCCACCTCGATGATGTCCCGTCCGAAATACACGTGTGCCAGACGGAACCGCCGCCCGATGAGGCGGCAATTTCTGAACAGCTTGCGCACCTGGTCCGGCAGCGCGTCGGTTGCAACGTCAAAATCCTTCGGCTCAATCCCCAGCAGTAGATCGCGCACGCAGCCGCCCACCAGGAAGGCCTGAAAGCCCCCTTCGCGCAGTCGATACAAAACACGCAAGGCGTTCGGGGAAATGCCGGAACGGGAGATCGTGTGTTCAGCTCGCGGAATGATCCGCGCAGTCGTGGCAAGCGCTTGGACAGGCGCAACAGGTGAGTTCAAATTGAGGTCTTTCGGCTTGAGCAATTAGCGCGGGCCCCTATAATACCGCGCTCTTCAGCCTTACCCCTGACCAACGCTCCCATCGTCTAGAGGCCCAGGACATAGCCCTCTCAAGGCTAGTACACCGGTTCGAATCCGGTTGGGAGCGCCATAAAATCAATTACTTG